>JAESFU010000043.1_pt1 | contig 323903 bp, 327 predicted proteins | sample 9269461 | NCBI WGS metagenome assembly JAESFU01 (sample SAMN14502556, study PRJNA617107) | algae metagenome | isolation source: Stenomitos rutilans HA7619-LM2 and co-occurring heterotrophs from cave walls | place: USA: Waikapalae cave, Hawaii | collected 2009-07-28 | reverse complement strand
CTGGGGCCCACTGGCCTTTTTTCTCGACCACGCTTGCCCCCCACTGGCGGGCCGCGCTCCATTGAGGTCGTCTGTTCTAGCGTAGCGACGTCAGGATCAAGGTCAGGCCCGAGAGGCACAGCAGGCCGAGCAGGATGCGGCGGAACTGGACGTCGTTGATGCGGCCGTAGAGCGCCAGGCCGATGCGGGCGCCGATCAGGGTCGTCGGCACGGTGATCGCCGCCCAGATCAGGAACGTCATATCGAGGAAGCCCGCGATGCCGGCCGAGACGAGGGCGAGGAACAGCACGCTCATGTTGAAGGGCTGGTTGACACCGCGCTGCTCGTCCTTGCCGTAGCCGCGCAACTGCGCCCAGATCGCCGGCGCGGGACCGCTGAGGCTTGCCATGCCGCCCAGCACGCCGCCGATCAGGCCCACGGCCGCGTCGGCCGGACGGCCACCGCCGGTCACGATGGGCGGGCGGCGCACGAAGGCCATCCAGGCGCTGTAGACGATCAGCAGGATGCCGACGCCCATCTTGAGCGGGTTGGGTTTCACATGGTCGAGCAGCAACGTGCCCATCGGCACGCCGACGATGCCGGCCAGGAGCATCGGCCACAGGCGCGTCCAGCGCACGCCGGCCCAGATGCGGGGAAGGGACTGGATGTGGCCCGCGACGCCGCACAGGGCGGTGAGGGGCGCGGCCGTGAGGGGCGACATGGCCTGCAGCCAGAAGCCCAGCGCCACCAGCGCGTAGCCGGTGCCGCTCAATCCGTTGACGAAGCCTGCCGCCAGCGCCCCGGCGACGACGATCGCGATGTCGCCGGGGGGAGGCAGGACCACGCTGGCTAGGCTCCGGCGCTGAACGCCTGCATGCCGGTGATGGCACGGCCGAGGATCAGCGCATGGACGTCGTGCGTGCCCTCATAGGTGTTCACGGCCTCAAGGTTCATGGCGTGACGGATCACGTGATACTCGTCCGATACGCCGTTGCCGCCGTGCATGTCGCGGGCGACGCGGGCGATATCGAGGGCCTTGCCGCAGTTGTTGCGCTTGATCAGCGAGATCATCTCGGGCTGGGCGTGGCCCTTGTCCTTGAGGCGGCCGACGCGCACGCAGGCCTGCAGGCCGAGCGCGATCTCGGTCTGCATGTCGGCGAGCTTCTTCTGGATGAGCTGGTTGGCGGCCAGCGGCCGGCCGAACTGCTTGCGCTCCATCGTGTAGTTGCGCGCCTGCTTCCAGCAGAACTCCGCGGCGCCCATGGCGCCCCAGGCGATGCCGTAGCGGGCGTTGTTCAGGCAGCCGAACGGACCGCCGAGGCCGGCGACGTTGGGCATCATGTTCTCGACCGGTACGAACACCTCTTCGAGCATGATGGCGCCCGTCACCGAGGCGCGCAGGCTGAACTTGCCCTCGATCTTCGGAGTCTCGATGCCCTTCCAGCCGCGCTCGAGGATGAAGCCGCGGATCGCGCCGCCGTCGAGCTTGGCCCAGATGACCAGCACGTCGGCGATCGGGGAGTTGGTGATCCACATCTTGGAACCCGACAGGCTGTAGCCGCCCGGCACCGTCGTGGCGCGGGTCTTCATGCCGCCCGGATCCGAGCCGTGGTCGGGTTCGGTGAGGCCGAAGCAGCCGACCCATTCGCCGGTGGCGAGCTTGGGCAGGTACTTCATGCGCTGCTCTTCGCTGCCGTAGGCATAGATCGGATGCATGACCAGCGAGGACTGGACGCTCATCGCCGAGCGGTAGCCGGAGTCGACGCGCTCCACTTCGCGGGCGACCAGGCCGTAGCTCGTGTAGTTGGCGCCGGCGCAGCCGTACTTCTCCGGCAGGGTCGAGCCCAGCAGGCCGAGCGCGCCGAACTCGTTCATGATCTCGCGATCGAACTTCTCGTTGCGGTTGGCCAGCAGGACACGCGACATCAGCTTGTCCTGGCAGTAGTCGCGGGCGACGTCGCGGATCGCGATCTCGTCCTCGGTGAGCTGGTCGTCGAGGAAGAACGGATCCTCCCAGTCGAAGGGCCTGGCGTCTGCGCTGATGCCCTTGGCGGCGCTCTTGATGGGGGTGGCGGCGTTGGCCATGTCTGCTCCTGCTATTTCGCCCGCGTCTTATCAGGCAGGGCAGGCCGCGCCAACGCCCTAAAGGGCCGTACCGACGATGGTCTTGCCCGTCAGGGCGCGGAAAATCTCGAGGTTGAGCTTGCCGAAGGCCTCCGTGGCCCGCAGTTCCACGGTGCGGGGGCGCGGCAGGTCGATGCGGAAGTCCGCCGCGATGCGGCCCGGGCGGGCCGACATGACGATCACGCGGTCCGAAAGGAAGACCGCCTCGGGGATCGAATGAGTCACGAACAGGACGGTCTTGCGCGCCTCGCGGCCGAGGTCCTTCTCGCCCCAGATGCGCAGCAGCTCGAGCGCCATGTCGTCCCGGGTCATGGCATCGAGCGCGCCGAACGGCTCGTCCATCAGCAGGAGCGGCGGGTCGAGGAGCAGGGCGCGGCAGAGGGCGGCGCGCTGCTGCATGCCGCCGGAAAGTTCTCGCGGCAGCTTGGCGCCGAAGCCACCGAGGCCCGCCATTTCCAGGAGCTGCTCGGCACGCGGCCGCAGCTTCCCGGGGTCCTTGCCCGCGAGTTCGGCCGGCAGCAGCACGTTCTCCAGGATGGAGCGCCACTTCAGCAGGATTGGCGCCTGGAACACCATGCCGATATCCGGGATCGGCTGCGTCACGTTGCGGCCCGCGACCGTGATGGTGCCGGTCGTGGCCGGACGCAGCCCGGCCACGATGCGCAGCAGGGTCGACTTTCCGCAACCGCTCGGGCCGACCAGCGAGACGAACTCACCGGCCCCGATCGAGGCGGAAATGCCGGCGAGGGCCTCAACCGGGCCGCTCGCCGCCTGATACGTCATGCCGACCTTGTCGAGGTCGATCAGTCCCTTTGCCACGCGACGCGACTGCCTGGATCAGTTGCTCGGCATCGGGACCTTGGTGAAGAACTCTGTCGAGTAGACGTCCTTGCACTCGACCTTCTTCGGCAGGCCCATGTACGTGTTCACGAGGTCCACCGAGTCACACATCTTCTTCTCGTCGATCCAGCCGATACCGTTCTTGGCGTAGCGGTCGGTCTTCATCAGGTCGAGGCCGATCAGCATGTTCGGCGTCATCACCTCGACGTCCACTTCCGGCACGCGCTTCTTCAGGATCTCCATCGCGGCCTTCGGGTCGGCCATGACGTCGCGCCAGCCCATGTAGGAGGCTTCGAGGAAGTCCTTCAGCGCCTTCGGCTTGTCCTTCATCGTCTTGGCGCTGGCGATGATCGACATCGAGTACATGTCGAAGCCGAAATCGGCCCACGGCATCATCACGACATTGCCCTTGCCGGCGGCCTTCTCGTAGAGCGGCAGGCCGGTGTTGTAGTCGCCGACACCGTCGACGCGCTTCTCGGCAACGGCGGCGATCTTCGCGGCCGGCTCGATGTTCACCCACGCGACCTTGGACGGATCGATACCGTTCACCTTGGCGAAGGCCGGGAACATCTGGCGCTGCGAATCGCCCGGAGGGGCGGCGAGCGTCTTGCCTTCCAGGTCCTTGGGCTTGGAGAGGGGCTTCTCCTTGAGGCTGAAGATGTTGAGCGGCGTCTTGTCGAACACCATGCCGACCGTCTTGACGGTCGTGCCGCGGCCGACGGAGGCGATCACGACGGCGGCGTCGGCGAGGCCGGCATCGGCGCGGCCGGTATCGACCTTGGCGATCGAGTCGCCCGAGCCCTTGGAATTCTCGAGGGTCACGTCGAGGCCCTTGGCCTTGTAGTAGCCCTTGTCCAGCGCCACCCAGTAGGCGGCGTGGTCACCGACCGCGAACCAGTTGAGCGCGAAGGTGAACTTCTCCTGCGCCGAGGCGGCGCCGGAGGTGGCCAGCAACGCGGCCAAAGCAAGCGACAATGTGCGAGTCATAACGGTCTCCCTTTTCCCTTCCCCGATCTCAGTCGACGCCCTCGGCCCAGGGGGCCCAGAGACGCGCCAGCAACACGACGGCGCCGTAGAGCACGAGGCCCACGACGGAAATCCAGACCAGGGCGGCGAACGCCACGGAGGTGTTCATGCTGCTTTGCGTGGTGACGATGACGTAGCCCAGGCCGCGCTGCGAGGCGACGAACTCGCCGACGATGGCGCCCACCACGGCGGCGGTCGCGGTGATCTTGAGCGCGCTCAGGATGTAGGGCAGCGCGTTGGGAATGCGGATCTTGACGAAGATCTTCCATTTCGGCGCGTTGAAGACGCGGCCGAGGTCGAGCATGTCGGGCTCGACCTGGGAGAGGCCGACGGCGGTGTTGATGACCACCGGGAAGAAGCCGATGAGCGCGCCCATCAGCATGTTGGGGAAGATGCCGTAGCCCATCCAGATCAGGAACAGCGGCGCGATCGCCACCTTCGGCAGCGTGTTCACGAACACGAGGAACGGCACGAGGGCGTTGGCGAGGACGGGCGACCAGGCGATGGCGACGCCCAGCGCCACACCGACCACGGCGGCCATCAGGAAGGCGCCGATGATTTCCAAGGTCGTCGTCCAGAGATGCCCGGCCCAGGCGGTTTCGCCATGCCAGAGCGCGTTCCAGACCGAGAGCGGGGAGGGGAGAAGATACTCGCGGATGCCGCCGAAGGTGACGGCGGCCTGCCAACTCGCCAGCAGGAAAGCGAACAGGGCAAGGGTCGGCCAGTACTGCCGGCTGAGCGCGCCGAATTTCGTCATGCGCTCGGTGCGATGAAACTGTTCATCGCTTTCGTCCCGCTGATATCATGTGACCCCATGCGATGAGACTGGCGAACGCGCATTTGCCCGTCAAGGCGAGGTTCGTCCGTGAAGCTTTCTCTCTGCAACGAAGTCATCCGCGAGCTTCCTTTCGAGCGGCAATGCGCTCTGGCGGCGGCGCTCGGATACAAGGGGCTCGAAGTGGCGCCCTTCACCCTGGGCGACGAAGCATGGCGCATGCCAGCCTCCAAGCGCACCGCTGTCCGGCGGGCCTGCAGCGATGCCGGCCTCGAGGTGAGCGGCCTGCACTGGTTGCTGGCGGCGCCGGCGGGCCTGTCGATGGCCACCGCCGACCGCGCCGTCTGGCAGCGCAGCCTCGACGTGATGCTGGGCTCAATCGATCTCTGCGCTGAACTGGGCGGTGCCTATCTCGTCCACGGCTCGCCGGGTCAGCGCCGTGTTGCTGCTCCCGACGATGCCAAGAGGGTGGAGGAAGCCTGGACGGCCGCGGCGGTCGCTTCGGAGAAGGCGGGCGTCGTCTATTGCCTGGAACCGCTGGCGCGGCCGGATTGCAACTTCGTCAACACGCTCGCCGAAGCCGAAGAGGTCGTGAAGCGGATCGGCAGCCCGGCCTTCCGGCTGATGATCGATACCCTGGCGTCCAGCCTGGAAGAGAAGGAGCCGGTCGCCGACGCCATCCGCCGCTGGATGCCGACGGGGCTGATGGCCCATATCCAACTCAACGACCGCAACAAGCGCGGGCCGGGTGAGGGCAACGACAAGTTCGCCCCCGTGGTCCAGGCGTTGAGCGACACCGGCTATGACGGCTGGGTCGCCATGGAGCCTTTCGTCTACGAGCCCGACGGCCCGACCTGTGCTGCGCGCATGATCGGCTACGTGCAGGGCCTGCTGGAGCAAAACCCATGAAAGTGAAAGTGGAGGCGGTCGACCGCTTCGAACGCGACCATCGCCTGCGCCTGCCGTTCCGCTTCGGCGTGATCACGGTGACACAGGGCATCCAGGCGATCATCCGCGTGCGGATCAAGCTGGAGGACGGGCGCACCAGCGAAGGCGTGGCGGCCGAAGCGCTGGGCGCCAAATGGTTCGAGAAGAGTCCGGACTTCTCCGATGCACAGAATCTCGACCAGCTCCGCCAGGCGCTGCAGCTCGCCATCGATCACTACACGGCGCGCGGCTTCGACACGCCGTTCGGCCTGTATTCAGGCTGCTATCGCCAGCAGATCGCGCGCGGCGCCGAGCTCGGCCTCAATCCGCTGGTTGCCTCGTACGGGCCGGCGCTGCTCGACCGCGCGATCATCGACGCGGTGGGCAAGGCGACGGGGCAATCCTTTGCGCAGATGATCGCGGCCAACGTGCCGGGCATCTCGGCGACCGACCTGACGCCGGACATCGAGGCAGGCCATCTCGCGGGCTTCCTCTCGGGCCTGAAGCCACGCTCCTCGATCGATCTCCGTCACACGGTGGGTCTGGTCGATCCGCTGACGACGGCGGAGAGGCCGGCCTCGGAGAGGGTGAACGACGGGCTGCCGGAAACGCTGGAAGAGGTCGTCTCCTACTATCGCGGCCGCTACTACAAGCTGAAGGTCGGCGGCGACATCAAGGCCGACCTCGACCGGCTGACGCGCATCGCCTCGGTGCTCGACGCGGCAGCCGGCGACTACAAGGTCACGTTCGACGGCAACGAGCAGTACGACGATGTCGACGGCATCGTCGAGCTGTGGCGCAAGGTCGAGGAGACGCCGGCGCTGGCGAGGATGGTGAAGGCGACGCTGTTCATCGAGCAGCCGATCAAGCGCCAGGCGGCGCTCAGCCGGCCGGTCACGGCGCTGGCCAAATATCGCCCCGTAATCATCGATGAGTCCGACGGCGAGCTGTCGACGTTCCCCGAGGCGCTGAAGCTCGGCTACGCCGGCGTTTCGAGCAAAAACTGCAAGGGCTTCTACAAGTCGATCCTGAATGCCGCGCGCGTGGCGAAGCTCGGACCCGGCCACTTCATGTCGGCCGAGGATCTCACGACGCAGCCCGGCGTCAGCGTGCAGCAGGACCTGGCCCTGGTCTCGCTGTTGGGTCTCACACACGTCGAGCGCAATGCGCATCACTTCATCGACGGCATGTCGTCGGCGTCGGACGCCGAGCAGAACGCCTTCGTGGCCGCGCATCCCGACCTATACGAACGTCAGCCGGGCAAGCCGGCACGTCTCAAGGTGAACAACGGCGCGCTCGCATTGGGATCGCTGGGCTGCCCGGGCTTCGCCGTCGGTGTAGACCTCGATTTCGCGGCGCTTCGGTCGATGCCGGCCGCACCGCGCGAGCGCCTGACGCCGGCCCATCCTGGAGGCAAGAAATGAGCGCCAACCTTCCGGCCCGCTTCGAGAGCGTCGAAGCCGTCGAGGATTTCATGACCGCGCCGTCGGCGGAACTGGAGGCCGACCTGGCGGCGACGGCGGGCGACATCCTCGTGCTGGGTGTCGGCGGCAAGATGGGCCCGACCCTGGCCCGCATGGCCAAGCGCGCGGCGCCGACCAAGCGCGTGATGGGCGTGGCGCGCTTCAGCGAGCCCGGCGTGAAGGAAGCGCTGGAGAAGGCCGGCGTCGAGCCGATCTCGGCCGACCTGCTGGACCACGCGGCGCTGGAGAAGCTGCCGCAGGCCGCCAACGTCGTGTTCATGGCCGGCCGCAAGTTCGGCGCGACCGGCGACGTGCCGCTCACCTGGGCGATGAACGTGCAGGTGCCGGCGATGGTCGCCGAGGTGTTCAAGGCATCGCGCATCGTCGCCTTCTCGACGGGATGCGTTTACCCGTTCGTGCCGGTCGACAGCGGCGGTGCGACCGAGGAGATGGCGCCGGTTCCGCCGTCCGGCGACTACGCCAACTCCTGCGTCGGGCGCGAGCGGATGTTCGAGTATTTCTCGGCGCGCCACGGCACGCCGGGCCGGCTGTTCCGCCTCAACTACGCAATCGACATGCGCTACGGCGTGCTGCACGACGTCGGCCGCAAGGTGCGCGACGGCGAGCCGATCGACCTGTCGATGGGCCATGTGAACGTGATCTGGCAGGGCGATGCCAACTCCGTTGCGCTGCGCTGCCTGGCGCGTGCCACCACGCCGACGTCACCGATCAACGTCACGGGACTGGAGACGATCGAGATCCGGCAACTGGCCGCCGAGTTCGGCAAGTTGTTGGGCAAGACGCCGACGCTCACCGGCAAGGAAGCGCCGACCGGCTGGCTGAACAATGCCAGGCAGATGGAAAAGGAGTTCGGGCCGCCCAGCGTGCCGCTCTCGAAGATGATCGAGTGGACGACCGACTGGCTGCGGCGCGACATGGCCACCCTGAACAAGCCCACGCACTACGAGGTGCGCGATGGCAAATACTGATCGCCTCGACGTCCGGCCGATAGACCCGGAACAGAGCGACGCGGTCTGGCCGCTGTCGATCGAGGCCGGCTGGAACCAGAATGTCGCCGACTGGCGCTTCATGCTGGGCGCCGGCCGCGGCTTCGGCTGCACGGCGCCGGACGGGACGTGGCAGGCCAGCTCGCTGATCCTGCCGCTCGGCCAGAAGCTCGCCTGGATCAGCATGGTGCTGGTGACGAAGGACCGCCGGCGCGGCGGTGTCGGCACCGGCCTCCTGAAGAAGTGCATCGAGGAGGTTCGAGCCGCCGACGCGGTCGCTGGCCTCGATGCGACGGAGCAGGGGCGGCCGATCTACCTGCCGCTCGGCTTTCGCGATCTCTACCCGATCGCGCGCTGGCACTTCGACGGCGCGAAAGGCGGAGCCATCGCACCGCCGTCTGGCATCACCGTCCGGCCGATCACGCCGGCCGACCTGCCGCGCCTGGCCATCTACGACCGACCGCTGACCGGCATGGAGCGACCGTCGATCCTGATGCACCTCGCCCTGCGCCAGCCCGGCCGCGCTTGGCTGGCGGAGGATGTCGGCGGAAAGATCGTGGGCTTCGTGTTGGGCCGCGAGGGTCGGGTGGCGACGTCGCTCGGCCCGGTCGTCGCCGACCGCGAGGCGATTGCCTTGGCCCTGATCTCCAGTGCTGCCGCGGCGGCGCCGGGGCCGTTCATCATCGACGTGCCGGAGGTGCACCAGGCGGTCCGCGCCTGGCTGCAGGAACAGGGCGCAACCTCGCCCCGCGGCTACATGCGTATGACGCTAGGGACAGCGAAGCGGCTGGACGACCCCTCGCATGTCTTTGCCCTCGCGGGCCCGGAACTGGGTTAGGATATTGGCATGAGCACCGAAAAGGCCCTTCACTGGCGCGATCTTCCGGCGCCGGTCCTGTCCCTGCTGCGGCAGGGCACCGTCATCCCCGCGCATCCGCTGGCGCTCGATACCGACCGGAACTTCGACAAGCAGTCGCAGCGTGCGCTGAGCCGCTACTACCTGGACGCCGGCTCCGGTGGGCTGGCGGTGGGCGTGCATTCCACCCAGTTCGCCATCCGCGAGGTCGGGCTCTACCGGCCCGTCCTCGAACTCGCCATCGAGACGGCGCGCGACTGGACCGACCGGCCGCTGGTCATGATCGCGGGTGCGGTCGGCAAGACGGCGCAGGCGGTCGAGGAAGCGCGCACCGCCCGGTCGCTGGGCTACCACGCGGTGCTGCTGTCGCTGGCGGCGCTGAAGGGCGCCAGCGAGGACGAGCTGATCGAGCATTGCTCTTCGGTGGCGAAGGAGATGCCGCTGATCGGCTTCTACCTGCAGACGGCCGTGGGCGGCATCAAGCTGTCGCGCGAATTCTGGACGCGCTTCGCCGCCATCGACAATGTCGTGGCGATCAAGGTGGCGCCGTTCAACCGCTACCGCACGCTCGACGTCTGCTTCGGCATCGCCGCCGCGCACGCCGAGGACCGCATCACGCTCTATACCGGCAACGACGATCACATCGTGGCCGATCTCGTGACGCCGATGGTGGTGCGCACCGGCAACCGCGAGATCACCTTGCGTTTCCAGGGCGGCCTGCTGGGGCACTGGAGCGTCTGGACGCGCGGGGCGGCGAAGATGCTGGAGAAGCTCAAGCTCTCGGTCTCGAACGGCGCGATCCCGCCCGAGGTGCTGGCGCTGGATTCGTTCGTGACCGACTGCAACAGCGTCGTGTTCGACGTCGACCACGATTTCGCGGGCTGCATTCCCGGCTGCCACGAGATCCTGCGGCGGCAGGGGCTGCTCAAGTCGATCGAATGCCTCGATCCGCACGAGAAGCTCAGCCCCGGCCAGAGCGAGGGCATCGACCGGCTCTACGCGACCTATCCCGAACTGCACGACGACGCCTTCGTGGCGGCGAACCTCGAGCGCTGGCGGAACTGACGCGTTGGAAAACCTGTTCGAGGCGCATGACGCGCTGGCCGTCGCCGAACTGATCCGTGGTCGGAAGATCGGCGCTCGTGAAGTGTTCGATGCCAGCCTGAAGCGTCTGCGGGCGGCCAACAGCACGCTGAACGCCATCACCGATTTCTACGAAGGCGATCTGCTGGAGAAATCCGTTGCGGCGGCGGGCGAGGGCCCGTTCCACGGTATTCCCTTCGTCGTGAAACAGCTCATGGCCGACTGTGCCGGGACGCCGACCACGGTCGGTTCGCGCTTCTTCGCGAAGGAGCCGGTGGCTGCCCATGATAGCGCTGCGGTAGCACGCATGCGTCGAGCCGGCCTCGTGATCGTGGGCCGCAGCAACACCAGCGAGTTTGGCCTCGCACCGACGACCGAGCCGGCTTTCGGCGGCGCGACGGTGAATCCGTGGCGCGCCGACCTGTCTCCCGGTGGCTCGTCCGGTGGTTCGGCTTCCGTCGTGGCGGCACGGGCGCTGCCGATGGGGCATGCGACCGATGGCGGCGGTTCCATCCGCATTCCGGCCTCCCTGTGCGGCCTGTTCGGCCTGAAGCCGTCGCGCGGCCGCATCAGCCTGGCGCCGATCGGCGAGACTTTGGCCGGGGCAGGCGCGCAGCTTTGCGTCTCGATCTCGGTGCGCGACAGCGCCGCGCTGCTCGATGCGCTCGCGGGCGGTGAACCCGGCGATCCCTATCGCGCGCCCGAAGTCGAGGGCTCGTTCCTCGACGCGACCAGGCGTGCACCGGGCAAGCTCCGTGTCGCCTTCCTGCGCAAGCCCGTCGGCTGGGGATCGATGGACCCGGCCCTGGTCGCGGCCGTCGAACGCACGGCGAAGCGTCTGGAGGCGCTCGGCCATAATGTCGAGGAAGCGGCGCCCGACTATGACGCGGTCGCGACCGGCAAGGCTTTCGGCACGGTGATGTGTGCCAACACCTTCACCAACATCCAGGTGCGCGCCAACGGCCGCGTGCCCGGGCCGGATGATCTCGAGCCGGTGACGCGGCTCTATGCCGAGCAGGGCGGCAAGATAAGCGCCCACGACTACATCCGAGCCGTTCAGACCTTCCATCGCACGGGACGCCAGCTCGGCGCCTTCTTCGAGAAGTTCGATATCCTGCTCTCGCCGACGATTGCGCGCACCTCGCTGCCGCTCGGCACGGTGCGCATGGATGGCAGCCTCGAAAAGTACGAGGAGGGGCTTGCGCCGATGGTGCCGTTCACCTCCGTGTGCAATGCCACCGGCGTGCCGGCCATGTCGGTGCCGCTGGAATGGACGGGCGACGGCCTGCCCATCGGCATGCACTTCGTCGCCCGCTACGGCGCCGAGGCCACCCTGTTGTCACTGGCCGCCCAGCTCGAACAGGCGCATCCGTGGCGCGATCGGCGGCCTCCCGGGGTGAGCTGACGTGACGGGCAATTTCTGGCGCATGACGGTCGCGGGCTTCATCGCCGGCGCGCTGAGCGTGCTGGTGTTCCATCAGCTCGGCTTTCATTTCGCCGCCGAACTGGGTTACGGCCGCTCGAACCTCTACAGCATGCGGCCGGTCCCGCCCTGGGGCGTGCCCACGATCGTCTCGCAAGCCTTCTGGGGCGGGCTGTGGGGTATCCTCGGCGCCTTTGTCGTCTCGCGATTGCCGGGCCTTCTCGGCGGTGTGCTGGGCTGGATCCTGTTCTCGATCACGCTGGTGCTGGCGGTGAACTGGTTCGTCGTGCTGCCGATCAAGGGCGCGCCGATGGGCGGCGGCTGGCGCCTGCCGGGCGTGGTCACCGTGCCGATCGTCTATGCCCTGTGGGGCTTCGGCATGTGGGTGTTCTATGCGCTCGCGCGCAAACTGATGAAATAGGGTGGAGACAGGCCAATGAAGATCGTCGACGCGCAGGTCCATATCTGGGGCCCGAACACGCCGGAGCGTCCGTGGCCGGCGCGCGCCGAGCCCCATCGTGAGCCGCTCGGCAAGGACGAACTTCTGGGCGAGATGGACAAGGCCGGTGTCGACGGCGTGATCATCGTGCCGCCTTCGTGGGAAGGCGACCGCAACGACCTCGCCAACGAGGCGGCGAAGGCCCATCCCACGCGGTTCGCGACCATGGGCCGTTTCGATCCCGAGGCGCCCGGCGCGACGAACCAGCTCGCGGATTGGAAGAAGCAGCCCGGCATGCTGGGCGTGCGCTTCACCTTCCATACCGAGGTGCTGCGTCAGCCGCTGCTCGACGGCCGCTTCGACTGGGTGTGGGGCGAACTGGAGAAGCACGGCATCCCGGCGATGGTGCTGTTCCATCACGAGTACATGCATCTCGCCGACAAGGTGGCCGAGCGCTATCCCGGCCTGCGCCTGGTACTCGACCATCTCGGCCTCAAGAGCGGCAAGGGCGTCACCGAGGCCACCAACTTCGCGACCCTGGGCAACGTGCTGGCGCTCGCCAAGCGGCCCAACGTGGCGGCCAAGGTCTCGGCCATGCCCTGCTATGCCGACGACAAGACCTATCCCTTCAAGTCGGTCCATCCGCACATCCAGCGGGTGTTCGACGCCTTCGGCCCCAAGCGCACCTTCTGGGGCACCGACCTGTCGCGGCTGCCCGGCAGCTACCGCCAGGGCGTGACCATGTTCACGGAGGAGATGCCCTGGTTGAAGGGCAGCGACCTGGAAGGCGTGATGGGCCGCGGCGTCTGCGAGTGGCTGGGGTGGAAGATCTAATCTGACACCCTAGACCTAGAGGCCTTCCGCTTCGAGTTTACCCACACCACCTCATCCTGAGGAGGCCCGAAGGGCCGTCTCGAAGGATGGGCAACAGACGCGGTGCGCGTGCCCACCCTTCGAGACGCGCTCCTACGGAGCGCTCCTCAGGGTGAGGTGGTTTTGGGGAAGTCCGGTATGATTCTGTGTCTGTCGGAAAGACTCTAATTGTCATCCTGAGCGCAGCGAAGGATCTCACCGAACGATCAAGATCGGTGTGTGTGGTAGGCGCAAGGTCCTTCGCTTCGCTCAGGACGACAAAGGACTAAAGCCTGCGCAGCACCGTCTGCGAGCCGCCGCCCCAGATGGGCAGGTAGGCCATCTTGTAGCCGGCGCCGCCGGTCACGATCGGATGGATCGCTTCGGGCGACGACGCGACGTCGCCGCCTTTGTCGAACATGTATTGCTGGACGCGCTTCAGGTCCCAGCCGTCGTGCTTCGCGATCTTCTCGGCCAGTTCCAGCGGCAGGAGAACGACCTGCTCGCCGCGATCCTTCTTGCGGATCTGGCCCGACATGACGATCTCGGCGCGCATGCCGGCGACGATCGGGTCGAGGATCGCCTCGGGCGTGGCGCCTTCGCCGTCGCCCGGCAGGACCTCGGCTGTCCCTGAGATTCCCATCACCGTGATGGCGCTCACGTCCTTGCCGAGCCCGTGGCGTTCGGTGAAGGAGGGGAAGGGGCCTTCGCTGCGTTCAGCGAAGCAGAGTGTGAACTTGGCCGGCTGACCCATGGTCGCCATGTCGCCCGTATCCGAGCGCGCACCGCCGATGTTGCGCAAGGACAACTGCAGCGCGCGGCCGATGCAGGCATTGGCTCGCACGCCGGGGCCGATGGCATTGGTCAGCGCGTTGACGCCGAGCTGCCGGGCGATCGGGCCGTGGACGCAGAGCGCGACCGCGGCGCTGCCGGTGGTCGTGGCAATGCCGAGAAGATTGAAGTCCGGTTCGAGCAGCGCCTGTGCCGCCGCCAGCACGACCGGCAGCTCGGCCGGAACGCAGCCCGCGATCACGCACTGATAGGCGACCGACTCGGGCGTGATGTCGCCGAACATCGGCGGCATCATGCCGAGCGTTTCGGCCCGGTTGGCGACGTCGGCGATCATGGCGTCGAGCCGCTTCTGCGTGGGAGGGACGAGAGGGAGGCCGTCCGAGAGTTCGGCCTCCGCCAACGTCTGCTGTGCGCTTTCCCAGGTCGCCGCTTCCGCGACGACTGGCCAGCCGCACCACTCGGTCATCGGGCGATGCGGGTGCAGGAGACCGTGGTGCCGCCAAACGACGGGATGAACGCCGAGTGCTTGCCCGGGCCGCCCGCCACGGTGATGTGGATGTCGTTCGGATCACGTCCGATCGTCAACCAGTCGCCGTCCGGCTTGTGGCCGGTGGTCTCGTACGTCACGAGGTTTTCCTTCGAGACGCGCGAGAGATGGACGCGCGAACGCTTCCACAGCTCCTCGCGGATGGTCTCGATCGTGTAGCCGTCGCGCTTCAGTGTGGCGGCGTGCTCCGGTCCGATGATGATGAACATCGGGCCCTTGCCGTAGATCGTGTTGGCGCCCGGATTGGCCATGCCGCCGGCGAAGGTCGTCAGCAGGCCGTCGCCCGTGGTCGAGCCGTGGTCGTTGAGGTTATGCGGGCCTTCGCCCGACATCACCGTCACCACCGAATCCGTGGGCGCGAAGCCGCGCTGCACGTGATAGGGCGTCCAGGGGTTCTCTTCCTCGTTCTCGCCGAAGCAGAAGGTGAACTTGGCGGGATTGCCCTGGGTCGAGCGGTCCATCTCGCCGGGCTTGGCGCCGGCCACGTTCAGCAGCATCAGCCCGAGCGCGCGGCCGATCGTGGCGTTGGCCTGGCGGCCCTGGCCGAAGCAGTTGGTGCCGCAGTTGATGTTGAGCTCGTGCCGGATCGGGCCGCTCACCATGACCATCGGCGCGCAGGAGTGCGTCGTGGCCAGCGTGCCGTGCAGATTGTAGTCCGGGTCGAGCACGCCGCGCAGCGCGGCGGTCACGACCGGGAAGTATTCGGCCTTGCAGCCCGCCATCACGGCATTGGCTGCCAGCGCCTGTATCGAAGGGACGATCTGGCGCGGCGGTACTGGCGCGTAGGGCCGGTTGTCGCCGCGGACGGTCTCGACGAACTTCGCGACCTTGGCCTCGGTGGGGACGAAGAGCGGCATGCCGTCGCTCCAGCCCTGTTCCGTGGCGTACTCGTTGAAGGCCTCGACATCCATGTCGCCGATGTCGATCACTTCCTGTTCGGCGATGTCCTTCATTTCGTCGTCGCCTCGGTCAGTCCCTTGGTCGCTGCTTCGATGCGTTCCCGCAGCTCTTCGGCATTCAGGCCGCCGACGGGGTGCTTCACTACGATCAACCGGGCTTCGACCTTGCGGGCTTTCGCCTGGGCCAGAACCAGCGGCTTGAATGTCTCAGTGGCGATCACGAAAGAGGTGATGCCGAGCTTCTCGAGTTCGAGGCTGTCGTGGAAACTCCACGATGAACAGGATCCTCAATCACCTAATGCGACGAGGGCTGCCTTGTAGTTCTGCGCGACGTGCGCGATCAGCTCCTTCGGGGCCGGCTGGCTGGCGCTGTTCTTGGCATGGAAGTGGATGTTGTCCACCGGCCGGTGCGCGCCGAGCATGGCGCGAACGCCTTCCAGCAGCTCGCGGGCGTTCGGCTTGGAGTTGGAGATCAGCGCGATCGGGTCGGTCGCCCAGTTGACAGGCTGTAGGGCCACCTTCGCCGCGCTGGCCGCCGACGTGCCGAAGCCAGGATTATAGATACGCATGTTCGTTTTCCTCCACGCTACCTGTTCAACGCCGCCACCAGGGACTTGGCGACGCGTTGGCCGTCCGCGATGGCGTCGGCCAGATATTCCTTCGAGCCCGACCTGACGTCGCCGGCAGCGAACACCAGCGGCTGGCCGGTCCGGCCCTCTTCGTCGACAACGATATGCCCCGTGGCGTCTCGTGCAAGCGAATCCGGCACGAATTCCGCAGCGGGAGACTGGCCGACGTAAACGAAGACGGCATTCGTCGAAACCTTGTTTCGCTGGCCGTCATTCTCGATCGTCACGGCCTCGAGCCCGTTGCTGCCTTCGAGGCCGACGATGCGGCCGGGCATGGCGGTCACGCCGTCGGGAAGCTTGCCGCTCGGCGTGCCGAGCATGGTGATGCTGCCTGCGACGCCGACCAGGACTTCGGCCTCGTACGGCGCCCAACCGGCGGCGCCGGCGATGATGACGGGCTGGCCGGCATAGAGAGGGCCGTCGCAGTTCGCACAGTGCGACAGGCCACGGCCTTCGTATTCGTCCTCGCCGGGAAGGCCGAGCTTGCCCTTGTTCATGCCCGTCGCAACGACCAGGGAGCGCGCCGTGTGGCGTTCGCCGTCGGCCGTCTCGATCTCGAAGGGACCGGTGCCGGAAATCGCCGAGACTTCGCCGAAGCCGATCTCGACGCCGGCGACGACGGCGTCGTCGGTCAAGCGTGCGGCCATCGTCGTGCCGTCGAACGGCTCCTCGAAGTCGTGGAGCTGGCCGAGGTTGATGATTTCGCCGCCGGGCGCGAGCTTGTCGAGGCAGAGTGCCTTCAGGCCCGCGCGAGCGGCTTCGGTGGCGGCGGTGAGGCCGGCCGGGCCGGCGCCGATGACGATCACGTCGTAGGAGGGGGTGTCCATGGCCGTCTTTAATCGGCACTTGGACGCCGGAGTGCAAGGGGCATTTGGGTCCGGCCGACCCTGTTGTGGTCCGCGATTTGCACTCCGACTATCTTGAGCTTGCCAGTGCCTGAGAAAGCATCGTAGGTCGCAAGGGCAGGGAGACAGAAACAAGGCATGGCGTATTTCACGCAACAGCTGATCAACGCAATCACGCTGGGCGCCATCTACGGGCTGATCGCCATCGGCTACACGATGGTCTACGGGATCATCGGCATGATCAACTTCGCGCACGGCGAAGTCTTCATGATCGGGGCCTTCATCTCGCTGATCGGCTTCATCATCTGCGGCAGCCTCGGCATCAGCTCCGCGCCCATCGCCATCGTCCTGGTGCTGCTGTTGGCGATGTCCTTTTCCGCCGTCTACGGCTGGGCGATAGAACGAACGGCCTATAGACCGTTGCGGGGCTCGTTCCGGCTGGCCCCGCTGATCTCCGCCATCGGCGTCTCGATCGCCCTCCAGAACTACGTTCAGCTGGCTCAGGGCGCGCGGCCCAAACCCGGTGGGCAGGTCGTCTCGGGCGGCTTCAACCTGTTCACCGCCGACGGCTTCGACGTCCGCGTGACCTGGCTGCAGATCATCATCGTCCTGGTGACGGTCATGCTGATGGCGGGCTTCACCTGGCTGATCACGAAAACGTCGCTCGGCCGCCAGCAGCGCGCCTGCGAGCAGGACATGAAGATGGCGTCGCTGCTGGGCGTCAACGTCGACCGCACGATCTCCCTCACCTTCGTGCTGGGCGCGGCGCTGGCCTCCGTCGCCGGCATGCTGTTCCTGATGTATTACGGCGTCATCGATTTCTTCATCGGCTTCCTGGCCGGCATCAAGGCCTTCACCGCGGCGGTGCTGGGCGGCATCGGCTCGCTGCCGGGCGCCATGCTGGGCGGGCTGCTGATCGGCCTGATCGAGGTCTTCTGGGCCGGCTACTTCTCGAGCGAATACAAGGACGTCGCGGTCTTCGCGATCCTCGTGCTGGTGCTGATCTTCCGGCCGAGCGGCCTTTTAGGCAAACCGGAGATCGAGAAGGTCTGATCGCATGGCGCCGCGTCTTCCTCTCATGCTGAAGGATGCGGGCCTCACCGCGTTCGTCGCCGCCGCGCTCGGCATCTTCATCGTGGGCTTCCGCACTGCCGACATGGGCGGCGGGAAGGGGCTGGGCTTCGACTATCACCTCGTCGATCTCGCGGTGGCGGTGGTCGTCATCTTCATCGGCCGGTTCGGCCTCTCGATGGCGGCGAACGGCCTGCGCTGGCCGGCCATCGTGCTGGGCGTCGCGATGATCGCGGCCGGTGCCTCGCCGATGAAGCTGCCATCCGGCTTCCTGCACTGGTTCGTGGCGCTGGGCGGCGTGCTGCTGGTGATCCGCGCCATCTGGCCGTGGGCCAACGATGCGATTGGGGTGGCAGCGCGGACGCCGTCGGGCATGGCGCTGGGCAAGGCCGGCTCCAAATGGTTCGGCTGGCTGCTGCTGGCCACCGCGGTGCTGATGCCGTTCACGCCCTTCGCCGACCAGAAGACGATGGATCTCGGCGTGCTGATCCTGACCTACGTGATGCTGGGCTGGGGCCTCAACATCGTGGTCGGGCTCGCGGGCCTGCTCGACCTGGGTTACGTCGCCTTCTACGCGGTCGGCGCCTATGCCTATGCGCTGCTCAGCACCCAGTACGGGCTGGGCTTCTGGACGGTCCTGCCACTCGCCGGAATGATGGCGGCGCTGTTCGGCATCATGCTGGGCTTCCCGGTCCTCCGCCTGCGCGGCGACTATCTCGCCATCGTCACGCTGGGGTTCGGCGAGATCATCCGCCTCGTGCTGCTGAACTGGTTCGACCTCACCAACGGGCCGGCCGGCATCGGCTCGATCCCGGGGCCGACCCTGTTTGGCGCGGTGTTCGCCGAGACGCCGCCGCCCGGCAAGCAGACCGTGTCTGAGATGCTGGGCATCGCCTTCAACGGCAATCACCGGCTGATCTTCCTCTATTACATCATCCTCGGCCTGGCGCTGATCACCAACCTCTTCACCCAGCGCATGCGGCGCCTGCCGGTTGGCCGCGCCTGGGAAGCGCTGCGCGAGGACGAGACCGCTTGCCAGGCGCTGGGCATCAACCCGACCAACACCAAGCTCACGGCCTTCGCGATCGGCGCCATGTTCGCGGGCTTCGCCGGCTCGTTCTTCGCCGCCAAGCAGCGCTTCATCAGCCCCGAGAGCTTCGTGTTCATCGAATCGGCCATCATCCTGGCCATCGTCGTGCTGGGCGGCATGGGCAGCCAGATCGGCGTGGTGCTGGCGGCGGTGCTGCTGATCGGCCTGCCCGAATGGTTCCGCGATCTCGGCAACTACCGCATGCTGGCCTTCGGCCTCGCCATGGTGCTGATCATGGTGTTCAAGCCGCGCGGCCTCATCTCCCACCGCGAGCCGTCGATAAGGCTGCATCCGGGAGGCGGCGGATGACGGTGCCGCAATCCACTGGGCCGCTTATCGAGGTCGAGCATCTCACCATGCGCTTCGGCGGGCTGGTCGCGATCGACGACGTCTCGTTCACGGCGCAGTCGCAGGCCATCACCGCCGTGATCGGTCCCAACGGCGCCGGCAAGACGACGGTCTTCAACTGCATCACCGGCTTCTACAAGCCGACGATTGGCCGGCTCACCCTGCGCGGCACCGGCGGCGAATTCCTGCTCGAACGCATGCGCGGCCACGAGATCGGCCAGAAGGCGCGGGTCGCGCGCACCTTCCAGAATATCCGCCTGTTTCCCGGCATGACGGTGCTGGAGAACCTGATGGTGGCGCAGCACAACAAGCTGATGCGCGCCTCGGGCTGGAGCCTGCTGGGCCTGCTCGGCGTGGCGAGCTTCCGGCAGGCTGAGGCCGCTGCGGTCGAACTGGCGCGGCTGTGGCTGGAGCGTATCGGCCTTGTGGCGGATGCCGACCGACCGGCCGGAGAACTGCCCTACGGCGCCCAGCGCCGGCTCGAGATCGCCCGCGCCATGTGCACCGAGCCGGTGCTGCTCTGCCTCGACGAACCGGCGGCCGGTCTCAATCCGCGGGAGTCGGCGGAACTCAACCAGCTCCTGGTCTCGATCCGCGACCGCGACAGGATCGGCGTGCTGCTGATCGAGCACGACATGAGCGTCGTGATGAAGATCTCCGACCACATCGTCGTGCTCGACTACGGCCGCAAGATCGCCGAGGGCGATCCGGAAGTGGTGCGCAACGACCCGGCCGTGATCCGCGCCTATCTCGGCACCGACGAGGAGGCGATCGATGGCTGAGCCCTCGATCCTCTCGGTGAAGGGCGTCGAGACCTTCTACGGCGCCATCCAGGCCCTGCACGGCGTCGACCTCGAGGTGGCGAAGGGCGAGATCGTGACCCTGATCGGCGCCAACGGGGCGGGCAAATCGACCCTGCTCATGACCATCTGCGGCAATCCCCGCGCGCGCAGCGGCAGGATTCTGCTCGACGGCGAGGACATCACGGCGCTGCCGACCTTCCAGATCGTGCGGCGCGGAGTAGCGCAGGTGCCGGAAGGGCGGCGCATCTTCCCGCGCATGAGCGTGTACGAGAATCTGCAGATGGGCGCGATCCTCGCCGATCCGGCGAATTTCAGGTCGGACCTCGACCGCGTGTTCGCGATGTTCCCGCGGCTGGCCGAGCGGCGCGACCAGCGCGGCGGCACGCTGTCCGGAGGCGAGCAGCAGATGCTGGCGATCGGGCGCGCCCTGATGAGCCGGCCGCGGATTCTCCTGCTCGACGAGCCGTCGCTGGGCCTCGCGCCGCTGATCGTGCGGCAGATCTTCGATTCGATCGGACGTATCGCGCGGGAGGAGGGCGTCACCATCTTCCTGGTCGAGCAGAACGCCTTCCATGCGCTGCGCCTGGCCGATCGCGGCTATGTGCTGGCCAACGGGCGCGTCCGTTTGAGTGGCAGCGGCAAGGAGCTTCTGGCCAACCAGGAGGTCCGCGCGGCCTATCTCGAAGGTGGCCACGGATGAGCCCACTCGACACCTTCATGTTCGACTGGTTCGGCGACACGCTGTTCAACGTGGTGCTGTTCAACCTCGTCCTGATCGGGCCGGCTTCGTTTGCCGCGGGCCACGCGGTGGCGCTCACCTGGCGGCCGTGGCCGCAGATCGTGTTCTATACAGGGCTGCTCTCGGCGACCTTGCGCTTCCTCGACTACGCGCTGGCCAACGGCGAGCTGTGGTCGCTGGCGGGATTTGCCCTGGGCTGGGCCGTACAACTGGCGATCGCGGCCTTTGCCTACCGGCTCACGCGGGCGCGCCAGATGGTGCGCCAATATCCCTGGCTATACAGGCGCAAAGGCTTGCTGGGCTGGGACGAGCGGCACTAATCTAACGTCATACTCCGCGATAGCGGAGGGGCCTCAACGAACAGGGAGTCTCCGGATGAAGAAGATGTACGGCGCTTTGGCTGTCGCAGCCGTTGCCATGATGGCGACGCCGGCGTTCGCCCAGATCAAGATCGGCTCGGCCGGTCCGATGACCGGCTCCAATGCGGCGTTCGGCGAGCAGCTTCGCCGCGGCGCCCAGATGGCGGTCGAGGACATCAACGCCGCCGGCGGCGTGAACGGTCAGAAGCTCGAGCTGATCATCGGCGACGATGCCTGCGATCCCAAGCAGGCGACCGCGGTCGCCAACAAGATGGTTTCGGACAAGGTCGTGTTCGTGGCCGGGCACTTCTGCTCGGGCTCGTCGATCCCGGCCTCCGACATCTACAAGGAAGGCAAGATCCTGCAGATCACGCCGGCCTCGACCAACCCGAAGCTGACGGACGACGCCGCTTCCAAGGGCAACACCACCGTGTTCCGCACCTGCGGCCGCGACGACGTGCAGGGCACGACGGTCGGCAACTACATCCTGAAGAACAACAAGACCGCCAAGGTGGCGATCCTCCACGACAAGTCGCCCTACGGTAAGGGCGTGGCCGACGAGACCAAGAAGGCCCTGAACAAGGGCGGTCTCCGTGAGACCATGTACGAAGCCTACAACGACACCGACAAGGACTTCGCCGCCCTCATCAACAAGATGAAGCAGGCGAAGATCGATATCATCGTGCTGGGCGGCTACCACACCGCGGGCGCGCTGATCATCAAGCAGGCGCGCGAGCAGGGCCTGGCGGCGAACATGATGGGCTTCGACGCGCTCGAGACGGCCGAGTTCGCCCAGCTGGGCGGTGCGGCGACGAACGGCGTGATGATGTCGTTCCCGCCGAAGGCCGAGGACGACCCCAAGAATGCCGCCCTCGTGAAGAAGTTCCGCGACGCCAAGTACAATCCGGAAGGCTACACGCTGTTCAGCTACGCCGCCGTGAAGGCCTGGGCCGATGCCGCCAACAAGGCGAAGTCGGTCGACGCCGCGACGGTCGCCAAGCAGCTCCGCACCGGCAAGTATGACTCCGCCGTCGGCGTGCTCGAGTTCGACGCCAAGGGCGACATCAAGGATGCGGTCTACGACATCTACGTCTGGAAGGACGGCAAGTCGGCCCCGATGAAGAAGTAGGGCAAATCAGCTCCTGCGAAGGAAAGGCCCGGCATCAGCCGGGCCTTTTCTTTTGCGGCAACCGAGCATGGCGATGGAGTCCGAATCCGGCGAGTCGATGTTCGCCACTCGTGGTACCCACGAGCATGACGATCGATGTTCTCGACAATCCGGCGTGGCACGCACTTGTGGGCCCGCATCGGCTTCACGCGACCGGCCGCGGCGCAGCCCGGCACTATGCGCCCGACATCTCGCTCTTCTCGGCGATCCGCGAGCCGAGCGACCAGGCCTATGCCGACCTCGCTGCCGATCTTCCGCCCCGCACGGAAGCGCGCCTGTTCCGTCCGACGGACGAGCCGCTTCCGGCCGGCTGGGACGATGTCTTCCGTCTTCCCATGCTGCAGATGATGGCGACGCGTGCGCCGGGCGGAGACGAGGGTGAGCCTTCAATGCTTTCACTGGACGACGCTGCGGCCATGATGGACCTGGTCGCGCTGACGGAGCCCGGTCCGTTCGGTCCGCGCACGCCGCTGCTGGGGCGTTACTTCGGCGTCCGGGACGGTCCTCGTCTCATCGCCCTGGCGGGCGAGCGGCTGCGTGTGCCGGGCCATGTCGAGCTGAGCGCCATCTGCGTCCATCCGGAGGCGCGCGGGCGGGGACATGCGGCCAGGCTCGTGCGGCGGCTGATGCGGCTGGCCTTCGAGAATGACGAGGTGCCGTTCCTGCATGTGCGGCCCGACAACACGCCCGCGATCGATCTCTATCGCCATCTGGGATTCGAAGTCCGGCGCCAGTTCATGGTATTATTCCGCCGGCCAAGATGAGGCGTGCCGGGGCGTCGAATCCTTCGCACGGCCGTATTTTGGGCATGCAAACGAAATAAACGGAATAGACGAAACAATCGAAACGAATTTTCGCCCTCGGGAGCGATTCCCGGGTTTTCTGCCATGAATCAGGCGGTCTTTCCTCCACGCCCACTACATTGGGCGCCTTGAGGGATTCGACAGGCAATATGTTGTGTCATTTGCTGCGGCGGCGGGAATCCGGATCCTTGCGGTGGCGATCCGTCGTAGCAGGGCGACGATTTTCCTGAGCCATTTCAGTGTCTTGTGGGTCACCTTCCACGATTTTGCGGAACGGTGACATCGCGGCCCCGGATATGGTATCGGGAGGCTCAACAGCTAGAGGGGATCGATCGTCGATATGCCGGGGGGCGCCATCGCGGTCGCGTCGGATCATGCCGGCTTCGACCTTAAGGAAATCCTGAAGCGCGACCTGCAGGAAGCGGGTCACGAGGTGCTGGACCTTGGCACCAATTCGACCGCATCCGTCGACTATCCGGACTTCGGCAGGGCGATGGGCGACGCCATCGCCTCGGGCAAGGCCGAGTGGGGCGTACTGGTCTGCGGCAGCGGCATCGGCATCTCGATGGCCGCCAACCGCAATCCCAAGGTTCGCGCAGTCCATGCGCAGGATGTGACCTCGGCGCGCCTGTCGCGCGAGCACAACGATGCGAACGTCATTTCCTTCGGCCAGCGCCTGACCGGCATCGAGGTCGCGCGCGAGGCCCTGAAGGTGTTCCTCGCGACCAAGTTCGAAGGCGGCCGCCACGCCGGCCGCGTCGACAAGCTTTCAAAGGGTTGAGTGCCATGAGCCAAGCTGCTGCCAAGACGAGCGATTCGCCGTTGCCGATGTTCACTACGGGCGTTGCCGAAGCTGATCCGGCGATCGACGCCGTCCTCAAGGGCGAACTGCATCGCCAGCAGGAGCAGATCGAGCTGATCGCCTCGGAGAACATCGTCTCCCGCGCCGTGCTCGAAACGGCGGGCTCGGTTCTGACCAACAAGTATGCCGAGGGCTATCCGCGTCGCCGTTACTACGGCGGCTGCGAGGAGGTCGACAAGGCCGAGGACCTGGCGATCGAGCGCGCCAAGAAGCTGTTCAATTGCAGCTTCGCCAACGTGCAGCCGCACTCGGGCGCGCAGGCCAACCAGGCGGTGTTCATGGCGCTTCTGCAGCCGGGCGACACGTTCCTCGGCATGTCGCTGTCGGAGGGCGGCCATCTCACGCACGGCTCGCCGGCCAACCAGTCGGGCAAGTGGTTCAAGGTCCTGTCCTACGGCGTGAAGCCCGACACGCACCTGATCGACTACGAGCAGATGGAAGAGATCGCGCGCCGCGAGAAGCCGAAGCTGATCATCGCCGGCGCCTCTGCCTATTCGCGCCAGATCGACTGGGCGCGCTTCCGCAAGGTCGCCGACGAGATCGGCGCCTACTTCATGGTCGACATGGCGCACTATGCCGGCCTGGTCGCGGCCGGTGTCTATCCGAGCCCGCTGCCGCACGCCCATGTCGTGACGACGACGACGCACAAGACGCTGCGCGGTCCGCGCGGCGGCATGATCCTGTCGAACGACGCCGAGCTCGGGAAGAAGATCAACTCGGCGGTGTTCCCGGGGCTGCAGGGCGGCCCCCTGATGCACATCATCGCCGCCAAGGCGGTGGCGTTCGGCGAGGCGCTGAAGCCCGAGTTCAAGGTCTATGCGCAGCAGGTGGTCGACAATGCGCAGGCGCTTGCGGCGACGCTGACCGAGCGCGGCCTCAAGATCATCTCGGGCGGCACCGACAGCCACGTCATGCTGGTCGACCTGCGGCCGAAGAAGGCGACCGGCGTGTCGGCGGAGAAGGTGCTCGACCGCGCCGGCATCACGACCAACAAGAACAGCATCCCGGGCGATCCTGAGAAGTTCACGGTGACCTCGGGCGTGCGGCTCGGCTCGCCGGCGGGAACATCACGCGGTTTCGGCGTCGCGGAGTTCCAGCAGATCGGCAATCTGATCGCCGACGTGCTCGACGGCATCGCCAAGAACGGCCCGGACGGCGACGCCCAGGTCGAGGCCCAGGTTCGCGCCAAGGTCCATGCCCTCTGCGCGCGCTTCCCGATCTACCGCGACTGACAAGGCGCAAAGCCGGAACGAACAGGGGAACTAGATGCGCTGCCCATTCTGCGGTCACGAGGACACACAAGTTAAGGACTCGCGACCGACCGACGACAATTCGGCGATCCGCCGGCGGCGCTATTGCCCGTCCTGCGGCTCGCGCTTCACGACCTTCGAGCGCGTGCAGCTGCGCGAGCTGACGGTGGTGAAGAAGAACGGGCAGCGGGTGCAGTTCGATCGCGACAAGCTGGCGCGTTCCATACAGGTCGCCTGCCGCAAGCGGCCGGTCGATCCCGAGCGCACCGAGCGCGTCGTGAACGGCATAGTGCGCCGGCTGGAAAGCTCCGGTGAGAGCGAGATTCCCTCGACGCAGATCGGCGAGCTGGTGATGGACGCGCTGCGCGCCCTCGATCCGGTGGCCTATGTGCGGTTCGCCTCGGTCTATCGCAACTTCCGCGAGGCCCGCGACTTCGAGGAGTTCATCTCCGACCTGGCCGACACCGCCCACTTCAAGGACTGACGCCGATGATGCGCGCGGCGCTCGCGCTGGCGCGCCGGTCTCTGGGCAGCACGTGGCCCAATCCCGCCGTTGGCTGCGTGATCGTGCGCGACGGCCATGTGATCGCACGCGGTCGCACGCGGGAAGGTGGCCGGCCGCATGCCGAAGCCGATGCGATTGCGGAAGCGGCAAAGAGCGGCTTGTCGCTGAAAGGCGCCACGGCCTATGTCACGCTCGAGCCATGCTCGCATCATGGTCGCACGCCGCCTTGCGCGGATGCCTTGGTGGCGTCCGGCGTCGCGCGCGTCGTGTCGGCCCTCGAGGATCCCGATCCGCGCGTGAAGGGGCGGGGGCACGAGCGATTGAAGGCGGCCGGCATCGCGGTCGAGGTAGGTGAGGGCGCTGCCGAGGCGGCGGCGATCAACGCCGGCTTCCTGCTACGGGTCCGTGAAGGTCGGCCACTGTTCCACCTCAAGGTCGCGGGCTCGCTCGACGGCCGCATCGCGACGGCTTCGGGCGAGAGCAAATGGATCACCGGTGAGGCGGCGCGGCGCGACGGCCATCGCCTGCGTGCCATCCATGACGCGATCCTCGTCGGTGCGGCGACCGCTGCGGCCGACGACCCGGAACTCACCTGCCGCCTGCCGGGGCTTGGCGGTCGCTCGCCGCTCCGCATCGTCCTCGATTCGCAGGCACGCCTGTCGCCCCGGTCGAAGCTTGCGACGTCGGCGCGGGTGACACCGGTCTGGCTGGTCTGTACGAAGACCTCGCCGGCGGATCGGCGGGACGCGCTGAACAAGCTTGGCGTCGAGATCGTCGAGGTCGAGAGCGGCGACGACGGTCGCATCGATGTTGCGGCGGCCGGACAGGCGCTGGGCGCCCGTGGCCTGACCCGGGTTCTCGTCGAAGGCGGCGGGCAGGTGGCCGCTTCCTTTCTGAAAGCGGGCCTCGTCGACGGTATCTCGAGCTATCGTGCCGGGCTGATCCTGGGGGCCGACGGCCGCTCTGCGGTCGGGGGCCTGGAATTTGCACGTCTCGGTTCCGCGCCCCGGTTCAGGCTGGTTTCGGCGCGGCAACTGCAGGGCGACACGCTGGAAACCTGGCGCCGAGAGGACTAAGTAGCGGCCATGTTCACAGGTATCGTGACTGACATCGGCGAGATCGTCTCGGTCGACCCCGGCGGCAAGGAAGGCGACCGCCGCTTCGTGATCGCCACGAAGCACGACATGGCGCCGATCGCCATCGGCGCCTCGATCGCCTGCTCGGGCTGCTGTCTTACGGTGGTTGAGAAGAGCGCAGGGCGGTTCGTCGTCGAAGTTTCGGCCGAGAGCCTCGACAAGACTCACTTGGGCGACTGGAAGGTCGGCAGCCGCCTCAACCTCGAATTGTCGCTGAAGCTCGGCGACGAGCTGGGCGGCCATCTCGTCTACGGCCATGTCGACGGCATGGGAAAGATCGCATCGATGACGCCGGAAGGCGGCAGCGTGCGCTTCGTGTTCGAGGCGCCGCCCGAGCTCGCGCGTTTCGTCGCGTCCAAGGGCTCCGTCGCGATCGACGGCATTTCGCTCACGGTCAATGAAGTGGACGGCAACCGCTTCGGCGTGAACGTGATCTCACACACCCAGGCGGTCACCACCCTGGGGCAGGCCAAGGTCGGCCAGCGGGTCAATCTTGAGGTGGATATGCTCGCGCGTTACGTTGCGCGACTGTTGGAGCATCAGAAATCATGAGTGCGCTCGAAAAGGACGCTTGGCGGATCACCTTCAGCGAAGTGAAGGCCGCTGCCGAGGACATCATCGAGGAGGCCCGCAAGGGCCGGATGTTCATCCTCGTCGACGACGAGGACCGCGAGAACGAGGGCGACCTGGTGATCCCCGCCCAGTGGGCGACGCCCGAGGCCATCAACTTCATGGCCAAGCATGCGCGCGGCCTGATCTGCCTGGCGCTCACCCGCGAGCGGGTCGAGCAGCTCGGCCTGCCGCTGATGTCGCAGAACAACCGCACCCGCCACTCGACCGCGTTCACCGTGTCGATCGAGGCGCGCGAGGGCGTGACGACCGGTATCTCGGCGGCCGACCGCGCGCGCACGGTGCAGGTGGCGATCGACCCGTCCTGCGGGCCGCATGACATCGTGACGCCGGGCCACGTCTTCCCGCTGGTCGCCCGCGACGGCGGCACCCTGGAGCGCACCGGTCACACGGAAGCCGCGGTCGATCTCGCGCGCCTGGCGGGCCTCAACCCGGCCGGCGTGATCTGCGAGATCATGAACGACGACGGCACGATGGCCCGTCGCAACGACCTCATCACCTTCGCACAGCGCCACGCGCTCAAGATCGGCACCATCGCCGACCTGATCGCCTATCGCCGACGCTACGACTCGATCGTCAAGCGCATCAGCGAGACCAAGCTCGACAGCACCTGGGGCGGCGACTTCCGCTGCGTCGTCTACGTGAACAAGGTGACGATGGCCCAGCACGTCGCGCTGGTGAAGGGCGACCCGGCCGCGGGCGGTCCGGTCATGGTGCGCATGCATGCCGTCAACCTCTTCACCGACACGCTGGGCCAGCGCAGCGGCGGCCGCGGCGGCGAGATCGAAGCCTCGATGCGCGAGATCGCCAAGGAAGGCCGCGGCGTCATCGTGCTAATCCGCGAGCCGCTCACCGTCGTGCTGGCCGAGCAGCGCCGCCGCGCCGGCGAGCAGATCGAGCCGGCCGGCCAGGAGCTGCGCGACTACGGCGTCGGCGCCCAGATCCTGATTGATCTCGGCGTGAAGGAAATGGTGCTGCTCAGCAATTCGCAGAAGAGCGTCGTCGGTCTGGAAGGCTTCGGCCTGAAGATCGTCGCCCAGAAGCCGGTTCCCGGCCGCGCAACGAAGGCCTGATCATGTCGACACGGACGGAAAACCCGACGGCCCGGCCGGCGGTCGACGGTGTGAAGGGTGCGCGCATCCTCATCGTCGAGTCGCGCTACTACGCCGACATCGCCGATGCGCTGATCCAGGGCGCCGAGCAGGAGATCACCAAGAACGGCGCCAAGGTTGAACGCATCGTCGTGCCGGGCGCCTTCGAGATCCCCGGCGCCATCGCGCTGGCGGCAGACAAGAAGGGCCGGCGTTACGACGGCTATGTCGCGCTGGGCTGCGTGATCCGGGGCGAGACCACTCACTATGACTATGTATGCGGCGAGAGTGCGCGCGGTCTGATGGATCTCGCGGTCCAGAAGAAGCTCGCCATCGGCTACGGCATCGTCACGGTCGAGAACATCGAGCAGGCCCGGGCGCGCGCCTTCACCGACCGCGGCGACAAGGGCGGCGATGCGGCCCATGCCTGCCTCGCCATGGTGGCGCTCGGCCGTCGCTGGAAGAAATCGTGAGCGACGCCAAGCCGGCCGGGCCCAGCCGTCGCCAGGCCGCACGGCTGGCGGCAGTGCAGGCGCTCTATCAGTGGCAGGAGGGGCAGGACGCCCCGGCCGAGATCATCGAGCAGTTCCTCAAGGTGCGGACCGGCGAGGCGGGCGAGGGTGGCATGCGCCGCGACGCCGACCGCCCGCTGTTCAAGGATGTGGTCGAGGGTACGACGACCAACCGGGATGCGCTGGAGGCGATCGTGACGGCCTCGCTGGCGCAGGACTGGACCTGGGCGAGGGTCGATCGCCTGGTGCGGGCCATTCTTCTCGCCGGCGCCTATGAACTCGTGCACCGGGGTGACGTGCCGTTGCGCGTCGTCATCAACGAGTATGTCGAGATCGCCCACGCTTTCTACGACAAGGGCGAGCCGAGCTTCATCAACTCCGTCCTCGACCGCGTGGCGCGTCAGGCGCGGCCGGCAGACCAGAAGTAGACCGCCATGGCGGCGCGCCGGCGGATCGGTGAATTCGAACTGATCGCCCGCTACTTCGTGCCGCTCGCGCGCGCCTTCAAGGGCGCGGGCAATCTCCAGAGCGACAACGCCTTTCTCGCGGCCGACCCGCGTCACGACCTCGTCGTCAAGACGGACACGATCGTCGCAGGCGTCCATTTCCTCGCCGATGATCTGCCTCAGCGGGTCGCGGCCAAGGCCCTGCGCGTCTGCCTGTCCGACCTCGCGGCTGGCGGCGCAACGCCGTTCGTCTATCAGCTCTCTCTCGCACTGCCGGCGCAGTGGACCGAGAAGTGGCTTGCGGGCTTCGCGAAAGGCCTCGCCGCCGACCAGCGGCGCTACGGCATCGTCCTGTGCGGAGGCGATACGGTGACGACGCCGGGGCCACTCACCGTGACGATCACCGCCTTCGGCAAGGTCGCGCGCGGCAAGGGCATTGGCCGCGGGGCTGCGCGGGCAGGAGACGAGCTATGGGTGAGCGGCACCGTCGGCGACGGCGCACTAGGCCTGCTGGCGGCCCAGGGTGGGCTCCGGGATCTCACTCCCCGGCACCGCGCCTTTCTCGAAGATCGCTATCGCCTGCCTCAGCCGCGTACCGCGCTCGGGCATCGCCTGGTGGGCATCGCGAAGGCGACCGCAGATGTGTCCGACGGGTTGCTGGCCGATGCCGGCCACATCGCCGATGCCTCTCGCCTGGCCGTGAGCATCGAGCGCGACGACGTGCCCCTGTCGCCGGCCGCCCGCGCGGCGGTGGCGGCCGATCCTCGCCTGTGGGCGAATGTGCTGGGCGGCGGCGACGATTACGAGCTCGTGATGGCGGTGCCATCCCGCAAGCGCGCTGCCCTGCAGGCCGCTGCACGCGCCGCCGGCATCGACGTCATGCGCATCGGCCACTTTGTCCGGGGCAGCGGCGTCACGGTGACGGCCGCGGGCAGGGCCGTCGCGGCTCCCCGCAAGGGATACGTTCACTTCTAGCGAAGCACACCTGCTCATAGCTGCACTGCGCCGGCCGCCATGGCGCGGGCGGGGCACCCGACTAGAGTGCCGGCCCAATGGATGGATCGACACGGGTACGGGAAACGCCCGCAGAGTCCGACGGCCGCATGCCGCGTCGGTCGATGCGCAATATCGCTTTGCTGGCGATATGCCAGGCGCTGACGCAGAGCAGCAACACGCTGATGTTCGCCTCCTCTGCGCTGGCGGTGCTGACCATCGTCTCGCCGGACATGCGCATGTGGGCCAATCTTCCGGTCACCATGCAGCATCTCGGCGTCATGCTGTCGGTGTTCCCGGCCTCGATGCTGATGATGCGGCGCGGCCGCAAGCTGGGTTTCCGCAGCGGCTCCGTGATGGGCATGATCGGCTCGTCGCTGGCCGCGATCGGCCTCGGCCTCGGCAGTTTCCCGGTGATGTGCTGCGGCGGTCTGTTCCTGGGCTACGCCATCGCCAACATGCAGCTCTATCGCTTCGCCGCCGTCGAACTGGCCCCGGCCCGTTATCGGGCGCAGGCGATCTCCTATGTCACTGCGGGCGGTGTGCTGGCCGGCATCCTCGGACCGACGATGGCGCGCTTCACGCCCGACCTCTGGCTGCCGCTCTTCCAGGCGAGCTTCTGTGCCGTCGTCATTATCCACGTCCTCGTCTTCATCGTGCTAGGTTTCATCGAGTTCCCCCAGGTCAAGGTCGAGGACTCGTCCGGCCCGCAGCGTCCGCTCTCCCAGATCGTCACCCAGCCGGCCTACATGGTGGCCTGCGCCGGCGCGATGATCGCCTTCGGCGTGATGTCCTTCGTGATGGCGGCCTCGCCGCTGGCCATTGTGCAGTGCGGTCTCAAGGCGACCGAGGCACCGGTGACGATCTTCGTGCATGTCATGGGCATGTTCATCCCGTCCTTCTTTACCGGGCACCTGATCGCGCGCTTTGGCGTCTTCAACATCATGATCGCGGGCATCGTGCTGCTGGTGGCAGGCGTGGGCGTGGCGCTGATGGGCGTGACCGAATGGCACTTCCGCGGCGCGCTCAGCCTGAACGGCGTGGGCTGGAACTTCCTGTTCGTCGGCGCCACGACGCTGCTCACCACGAGCTACCGGCCGGCGGAGCGGGGCAAGGCGCAGGCCTTCAACGACTTCATGGTGTTCGGCGTCACCACCGTGGCCAGCCTGATGGCCAGCGTCGTGCTGGAGCTGAAGGGGTGGGCGGCCCTGAACTACGTGGCGCTCGCGCTCGTGCTGGTCGCGCTGCTGGTCATCGGCATATTCCGGTTGCGGAATCCGTCGCGCGCCTGACGCCAAGCCCTTGAGGAGATGGGGCTTTTCCCAGCCGTGAGTTGCGCGGACACTAGCATCATGTCATTTTTCGCGCGCCTCGCGCCGGGGGAGTACACGCTTCGGGCCGCGATGCGCTAGAAGCGCTTTAAAAACAATGGGTTAGGAAATATGTCCACCGTTCTTTGGGGAGTCATCGGCTGCGGCTTGATAGCCGTGCTGTATGGCGTCATTACCGCATCGCGGGTCATGGCGGCCGATGCCGGCACGCCGCGCATGCAAGAAATTGCGCAAGCCATCCAGGAAGGTGCGGCTGCCTACCTGCGCCGCCAGTACACGACCATCGGCATCGTGGGCGTCATCGTTCTCGTCATTCTCGCCATCTTCCTCGGCAAGTTCGCCGCCATCGGCTTCCTGATCGGCGCCATCCTGTCGGGCGTCACCGGCTTCATCGGCATGAACGTGTCGGTGCGCTCCAACGTCCGTACTGCCGTGGCCGCCCAGAAGAGCCTGGCCTCCGGCCTCGACCTCGCCTTCAAGGCGGGTGCGGTGACCGGCATGCTGGTGGCCGGCCTCGCCCTGATCGGCGTCGGCGGCTACTACTTCGTCCTGCTGAACATGGGCGTTCCCGGCGGCAGCCGCGACATGATCGATGCGCTGGTCGCGCTCGGCTTCGGCGCCTCGCTGATCTCGATCTTCGCCCGTCTCGGCGGCGGCATCTTCACCAAGGGTGCGGACGTCGGCGGCGACATGGTCGGCAAGGTCGAAGCGGGTATCCCGGAGGATGACCCCCGCAACCCGGCCACCATCGCCGACAACGTGGGTGACAATGTCGGCGACTGCGCCGGCATGGCCGCCGACCTGTTCGAGACCTATGCGGTGACGACCGTCGCCACGATGGTCCTGGCCTCGATCTTCTTCGCGGCCGATCCGGTCCTCGTCGGCAAGCTGATGGCCTATCCGCTGGTCATCGGCGGCGCCTGCATCATCACCTCGATCATCGGCACCTACTTCGTCCGCCTCGGCTCGGACGGCAACATCATGTGGGCGATGTACAAGGGTGTGATCGCGGCCGCCGTGCTGTCGATCCCGGCCATCTACTTCGCCACCGACCGCCTTGTCGGCATGGGCACGGTGATGACGGTGGGCGATCGCTCGTTCACCGGCATGTCGCTGTTCTGGTGCTCGCTGGTCGGCCTGGTCATCACCGGCGTGATCGTCTGGATCACCGAGTATTACACCGGCACCGACTATCGCCCGGTGAAGGCCGTGGCGCAGGCTTCGGTCACCGGTCACGGCACCAACGTCATCGCCGGTCTCGCGATGTCGATGGAAGCCACGGCGGGCCCGGCGCTGCTGATCTGCGGCGGCATCGTGATCTGCTACGTGCTCGCCGGCCTGTTCGGCATCGCCATCGCCACGACCGCCATGCTGGCGCTCGCGGGCATGGTCGTGGCGCTCGACGCCTACGGCCCGGTCACCGACAATGCCGGCGGCATTGCCGAAATGGCCGGCCTGCCGAAGGAAGTGCGCAAGAACACCGACGCGCTCGACGCGGTCGGTAACACCACCAAGGCCGTCACCAAGGGCTACGCCATCGCCTCGGCCGGCCTCGGTGCGCTGGTGCTGTTCGCGGCCTACACGTCGGACCTCGACTACTTCATCGCCGCGGGCAAGCTCGGCGTGAAGGCGGTCGATTTCTCGCTGAAGAACCCGTACGTCGTGGTCGGCCTCCTGGTCGGCGGCCTGCTGCCATACCTGTTCGGCGGCATGTCGATGCTGGCCGTCGGCCGCGCCGCCCAGGCGGTGGTCGAGGAAGTCCGCCGTCAGTTCAAGGAGAAGCCCGGCATCATGCAGGGCACGGACAAGCCGGAGTACGGCCGCGCCGTCGACATGCTCACCAAGGCCGCGATCAAGGAGATGATGATCCCGTCGCTGCTGCCGGTGCTGTCGCCGATCGTGCTGTTCTTCGTGATCTCGGCGATTGCCGGACGTGCCGATGCCTTCGCGGCGGTCGGCGCGATGCTGCTTGGCGTGATCGTCACCGGCATCTTCGTCGCCATCTCGATGACGGCGGGCGGCGGTGCCTGGGACAACGCCAAGAAGTACATCGAGGAAGGCCATTTCGGCGGCAAGGGATCCGACGCCCACAAGGCGGCGGTGACCGGCGACACCGTCGGCGACCCGTACAAGGATACGTCGGGTCCGGCCGTCAACCCGATGATCAAGATCACGAACATCGTGGCGCTGCTGCTCCTCGCCGTCTTGGCGCACTGAGCGGACGCAGAACACCCAAAACGGAAAAGCCCCGGTCGAAGGACCGGGGCTTTTTCTTTGTCTCTCTCCGGCTGGATGCCGGATGGGGCGTCAGATGCCGCCGCCGCCGGTCGGAGCGCCGGGGTTGCTCGTCTGCTTCGGACCGGTGAAGCGGCCGACATTGCCCAGTACCTGCTCGAGGATCGTGAGTTCCTTGCCCGAGGTCGGCGTGATGCGCCGGACCATCTGGATGTCCTGTCCATCCTTGAGGTCGTAGTTCTTGATGGCTTCGATGCGGCCCGATTCGCTGAACGTGACCTGGATCACCTTCTGGGAACTGATCCGGGGCTTGGTGTAGGCCCAGTATTCCTGGGTCTCGCTGATGTAGTACCAGATGTTCGGATTGAAGGTCGCCACGGCGGAGGGCGATCCGATCAGGCGGACCACGTCCTCACGGCTCTGGGCGCCGACTTCGAGCTTTTCGACCGAGCCTGGCGTCGCCGCGAAGCCACGCAGGTCGACAGTGTTCTCGCAGCCGGTCAGTGCAATGGTGGAAAAGGCGAGGGCGCCAACGAGGGCGAGCGGGGCGGTGCGACGCATGGACTGCTTCTTGGCTTTGCGGGAAGAGGGACTGCAAGATGTCGCGATGAAGGGGCCGGGTCAACCGATTGTCCCGCGACCCGTTGGGGAGGAAGTCGTTCGTGTTCCGTCGTCGCAAGCCAGAAGATGATTTTGCCGCCGCCATCTACAAACGCGTGGCCGAGCAGGCGCGCACGGCGGAACTGTTCGAGACCTGCGGCATTCCCGACACCCTGGACGGGCGCTTCGATTCGCTGGCGCTTCATGCCGCGCTGATGATCGATCGGCTGCGCCGCGAGCCGGACGGCGAGGCCTTGGCGCAGGCGTTCTTCGACGCCATGTTCCGCCATCTCGACCTCACGCTGCGCGAGATCGGTATCCAGGATCTGGGCGTCGGACGGCGCATCAAGATCATGGCGGAGGGCCTGCATGGGCGGGCGCTGGCCTATCGCGAGGCGCTGAACGAGGGGCCGACGCCGCTCGCCGAGGTCTTGCGCCGCAATGCTTATGGCGGTAGGTCGCCGCAGGATTCCGACGTCGTCGCTCAGCTCGAAACCTATGTGCGGGACTATGCGCGCCTGCTTGGCGCAACAGCCCGCAAAGACCTGATAAAGTGAATTGAAGAAAATGCCGCAAGACACGGAAAAGACTGTGAAATCAGAGATCGAGAGAATGGTCGATCTCGAAAAGCTCGGCAACAACGGTGCGGCGCTCGAGATTTCCTCCACGGAGGCCGAGCGGGCGGCGCTGGCGAAGCGCTTCGGCTTCCTCGGCCTGCCGGCCTTTTCGGCGCGGGTCACGGTCGACCGGCGGGCCGGCGGTCAGGTCGTCGTCGAGGGACGGCTCAAAGGCCGCATCGTCCAAGCGTGCATCTTGAGTCTCGACCCCGTGACCCAGGAACTGGACGACGCCTTCAAGCTGGTCTTCGCCGAGAACGTCACAGAGGACCAGGACCCCGAAAGCGGTGAAGCGCTGCTCAATTCACAGGGCGACGCTCCGGAGCCCCTCACGGGAAATATGCTCGATGTCGGCGAGATCGTTGCCGAGCAGCTGTCGCTGACGGCAGATCCCTATCCGAGGCGACCCGGAATCAAGCTGGAAGACGTGTTGCCCAAGCCTAAGGGCGGGGCCCGTCGCTCGGCGCCCGAGCAGCGTCGACATCCCTTCGCCGGCCTGGCGGCCCTGAAGGACAAGCCCCGCCGCGGCCGGTAAATTGTTGCGGCCGTGAGACGTTTTGGCTAGAGAAGGCCGCCCGCCGCGCCTATAGAGCGCGGCTGCAGCATTTTTGGGGGTGTGCCCTGCTTGGGAAAGCGGGAGCGGCCCTCGTCGTGGAGATCGTCATGGCAGTTCCCAAGAAAAAGGTTTCGAAGTCCCGTCGCAACATGCGTCGCTCGCATCATGCGCTGCCGACCATGGCATTCATGGAATGCAAGAACTGCGGCGAGCTGAAGCGCCCGCACATGGTTTGCTCGCATTGCGGCTACTACCGCGAGGACATGCCCGTCCTGGCCGACGCCGCGTCGGCCGAGAAGTAGTCACAAGCACGCCGCCGGCAATGCGCTGGCATTCGACAGGCGGAGCGCGACGGTGAGTACGAAGAAGATCGTGCTCGCACTCGACGGCATGGGTGGCGATCACGCCCCCGACGTCATCGTGAACGGCGCCGATATCGCCCGCGAGCGCTACCCCGGCACGTCCTTCCTGCTGTTCGGCGACGAGGCGCGCCTGAAGGCGCTTGTCGACAAACGCAAGGGCCTCGCCCAGGCGCTCGAGATCGTGCCGTCGGAAGATGCGGTACTGGCCGAGGACAAGCCGTCCTTCGCGCTGCGCCGCCGCCGCAAGTCGAGCATGTGGATGGCCGTCGAGGCGGCGGCCCAGGGCCGCGCCGATACGGTCGTGTCGGCCGGCAACACCGGCGCGCTGCTTGCCATCTCTATGTTCGCGATGCGCATGCTCGAGGGAGCGGACCGGCCAGCCCTGGCGTCGCTGGTGCCCACCTCGCGCGGCGAGAGCATCATGCTCGATCTCGGCGCCAACCTCGAATGCGATGCCGACAATCTCACGCAGTTCGCCGTCATGGGCAGCGTCTTCGCGCAGATCCTGCTGGGCCTCGACAAGCCGAAAGTGGGCTTGCTGAACGTCGGCTCCGAAGAACTGAAGGGGCATGAGGAACTGCGCCAGGCGGCCGCCTTGCTGCGCCGCGAAGGCTCGCCGGTCTCCTTTCATGGCTTCGTGGAAGGAAACGACATCGGTGCCGGCGTGGCCGATGTCGTGGTCACCGACGGCTTTACCGGCAACGTCGCGCTGAAGGCGATCGAGGGCACGGCGAAGCTCTATACCCAGTTCGTCCGCGACGCCTTCCGGACCTCGACCTTCGCCAAGCTCGGCTATCTGTTCGCCTCGGGCGCCTGGTCAAAGCTGCGCGTGCGCGTCGATCCGCGCCGCTACAATGGCGGCGTCTTCCTGGGGCTCGACGGGGTCTGCGTGAAGAGCCACGGCGGGACGGACGCGCTGGGCTTCGCCTATGCCATCGGCGTGGCGGTCGACCTGGTCCGCTACGAATACAAGAACAAGCTTGTCGAGGGCCTGGCCCGGCTGCGCGAGATCACCTCGGCGACCGAAACGCCGGCCGCATCGCTGCAGGCCACCGGAGGAACTGCGTGATTCGTTCTGTCGTCCAGGGCTGCGGTTCGTATCTGCCCGAGCGCGTCGTCACCAACGAAGAACTGTCGAAGACCGTGGAGACCACCGACGAGTGGATCCAGCAGCGTACCGGAATCCGACAGCGCCACCTCGCGGCCGAGGGCGAGTTCACCTCCCACTTGGCAATCAAGGCATCGCAGCGTGCGCTCGACCATGCCGGTCTCAAGGCTTCCGATCTCGACCTGATCGTGCTTGCGACGGCCACGCCCGACCAGACGTTTCCCGCCACCGCGACCAAGGTGCAGGCCGAGCTCGGCATGACCCGGGGCGCGGCGTTCGACGTCCAGGCGGTGTGTGCCGGTTTCGTCTACGGCGTCTCGGTGGCCGATAGCCTCATCAAGAACGGCCTTGCCTCGACGGCGCTGGTGATCGGCGCGGAAACCTTCTCGCGTATCCTCGACTGGGACGATCGCGGCACCTGCGTGCTGTTCGGCGACGGCGCGGGGGCGATCGTTCTCAAGGGCGAGCAGGGCGCCGGCACCTCGGCCGACCGCGGCATCCTCGCCAACGCGCTGCACTCCGACGGCCGCCACCACGACATCCTCTATGTCGACGGCGGCCCGTCCTCGACGCGCTCGACCGGCTTCCTCCGCATGGAAGGCAAGGAGGTCTTCAAGCACGCGGTGGTGAACATGGCCGCTGTGGTGGGCGAGGTGCTGGAGAAGGCGGGGCTCGAAGCCAAGGACATCGACTGGCTGGTGCCGCACCAAGCCAACCGGCGGATCATCGACGGTACCGGCCGCAAGCTCGGCCTGCCGCCGGAGCGCGTCGTGGTGACCGTCGACCAGCATGCCAACACGTCCGCCGCGTCGATCCCGCTGGCGCTCGATGTCGCCGTCAAGGACGGGCGCATCAAGAAGGGCGATCTGCTGCTTCTCGAAGGAATCGGCGGCGGCCTGTCCTGGGGTGCGAGCCTTGTACGCTGGTAATGCGAGAATAATCGCCAACGGAACGTGAACAGGCGACGATTCAAGTCCAGCCGCTATCCCACTGATATTGACCGCTTTCCCCCCTTAGAGTAAGGATTAAGTGGGGGAAGAAGAGGTACCGGAGTGGACGGCCGGACTATCACGCGTGCCGATCTGAGCGAGTCAGTGTTCCAGGAAGTGGGCCTGTCTCGCAACGAATCCAGCGATCTTGTCGAGACGATCCTCGGCGAGGTGGTGGAGGCGTTGGCGCGCGGCGAATCGGTGAAGATCTCCTCGTTCGGGAGTTTCACGGTTCGCGACAAGGGGCAAAGAGTCGGCCGCAACCCTAAAACCGGGCAGGAAGTTCCCATCCTGCCGCGGCGGGTCCTCGTCTTTCGAGCGTCGAATGTCCTGAAATCACTGATCAATGGGGCGCCCGGCGAGAACAATGCCTAGGGAACACGAGGGGATCAGAGATGGCCGTTTCCGTTCAGACCGTCGAAAGACGGGTTGAGAAGTCGGCGCAGGCGTTTCGCACCATCAGCGAAGTCGCGACGGAACTCGACGTCCCGCAGCACGTGCTGCGGTTCTGGGAAAGCAAGTTCACCCAGGTTCGCCCGCTGAAGCGGGGCGGCGGCCGCCGCTATTACCGGCCGGAGGATATCGACCTCCTGCGCCGCATCCGAACGCTCCTCTACGAAGACGGTTACACCATCAAGGGCGTCCAGCGCCTCCTGAAGGAGGGCCGTGGCCGCCTGCCGGCGCAGCGCCTCGATCTCGCGGCCGAGAGCGCGCTGGAGAGCCTGCGCATCGTCTCCGCCCGCGCCGAGGCGATGGCCAGCGGCACCCGTCAGCCGCTGCCGCGCACCGGCCCGCAGCCCTCGACCACCACGCCGCGTGCGGCCGTCCTCGACCTGCACAAGCGCCGTGAGATCGAATCGGTGCTGGAAGACCTCGAGCAGGCGCTGACGCAGCTGCGTAGCACGCTGAAGACGCAGAACTAGGCCCTTCCATCCTTGAGCTTCGCCGGGGGGCGACGCTCAAGGGCTGGCAGGTGCGGCGTCCAAAGGCCACCAGATCGGGTGGCTTTTGTAAGAAAGTGTATCAAGTATCTGATTTTATTTGGTTTTCAGCCGGGTAGGCGTATCTTGCCCGATGAGGGGCCTTCAGCGGTATCGTCAAAGGGGGACGTGACCGTGCTTGTTAATCGCGATTTCGCGCGTCATCACGCGCGTTCATTTGAATTAACTTCATTTAATGACAATGGGTTGGAAGATAATCTTCCCACTCTGCATGAATTGCTTTACCTGCGCCGCGGGCTGGTTCAGCCGGGCGGAAAGCTGCCCCTGTTCGATCTTGACGGCCAGGATGTTGATCCTGTCATCGTCAAGAAATGCCTGAAGGCAGGCTGGGCGCAGCCCTGGTTCAAGAATCCGTTGAAGCCGGACTGGCTCGTCTGCAAGCTCACGGAGCTGGGGCGGCAGGTCGCGTCCGCGCCGTAACGATCCACGTCACGACGGCGGCTGCGGCCAGCAGCCCGCCTGCCAGCAGGAAAGCCGCACCGGGGACGGTGTCGATCGTCCATGCGAACAGGACCGCGAAGATGCCCGGCGCGATCAGGCCGGCGATGCTGCGCGACGCCGAGGTGGCGCCCTGAAGCTGGCCTTGCTCGGAGCCGCTGACGCGGCGGGTCATCATGTCCTGCAGGGCCGGCCCTGAGACACCCCAGAAAGCCATCACAGGCACGCCGACCCAGAACCAGGGACCGTTGGCGGCCAGCCCATAGATGGCCATGCCGACGGCACCGGCCAGCAAACCCACAACGACCGCTCTGCGTCCGCCGAGGCGCTTAACGATCGGCCCGATCAGCGCCCCCTGCACGATGGCAGTACAAATGCCCACGAAGGCGAGGGTGAGACCGACCGTGGTCTCGCCCCAGCCGTAGCGATGGCCGGCATAGAGCACGAACACGGCGGGCAGGACCTAGTGTGCGAAGTTCCCCAGGAAGTCGACGGCGGCGAGGCCCAGCAACTGGCGGTGCGAGGCCAGGAGCTTCAGCGACCCGACCGGGTTGGCCCGCTTCCATGAGAAGGTCATGCGCTTCTCCGGCGGCAGCGATTCGGGCAGCACGAACCAGCCGAACGCTGCATTGGCGAGGCAAGCGGCGGCAGAGACCCAGAACGGCAGGCGCGGATCGACGCTCCCCAGGAGGCCGCCGATCGCCGGACCGACCACGAAGCCCAGCCCGAAGGCCATGCCGACCAGCCCGAACGCCTTGGCGCGCTCCTCGGGCTTGGTCACGTCGGCGATGTAGGCGAACGAGGTACCGATCGTGGCCGAGGTGATGCCCGAGACCACGCGCCCGACCAGCAGCAGCAGGAGCGAGGGCGCCAGCGCCATGAAGATGTAGTCGAGGCCGAGCCCCAGGCACGAGATCAGGATGACTGGCCGGCGGCCGTAGCGGTCCGACAGGGCGCCGAGGAGGGGCGAGCAGAGGAACTGCATCAGCGCCCAGACCGTCGCGAACACGCCGAACATCTCGGCTGCGCCCGCGGTATCGCCGCCCAGGAAGCCCAGCACAATCGTCGGCAGCACCGGGATCATGACCCCGAGCGCCAGCACATCGAGCGCCACCGTGCAGAAGATGAAGGTGAGGGCTCGACAGGTGTTCATTAACAGGTCTCGAGTGTTCCAGATCTGACGAAAAGTAAACGCTGTGCGGAAGAACGCGCGCTTCTATCGGCTGCTATGCGCGCATGCACAAAAATAGCATGTTATTTAAAATTGCAGCGTTGAAGCAGTATGTTGCGGGTGTGTTTCCGGGGAGTCTCGTCATGTCGTTCAGATCCGTAGTGTGGATGGGCCTCGTCAGCGCGCTCGCGCTGATAGCGGCGGTCTTTCCGGCCGAGGCGCAAACCGCTGGCGCCAAGAAGCAGGTGAAGGTCGCGGCCGTCGACTTCGTTCCGGCGTGGGGTGACCTCGACGGCAACGTCGCCCGCCTGGCCAAGGCCGCCGAAGAGGTGGCGAAGCAGGGCGTCGAATATGCCGTGTTCCCGGAAACGGCGGTGAGCGGCTACCTGTTCAGCGGGCCACAGCAACTCGCGCCGTTCGTCGACACGATCCCCGGCCGCGCGACGGCAGCGGTGCTGCCGATCCTGCAGCGCACCGGCATGCACATGAGCGTCGGCATCGCCGAGCGCGATGCGGCGACCGGTCTCGTCTACAACACCGCCGTGCTGATGGGACCCAACGGCATCATCGGCAAGTATCGCAAGAACGGTCTCAATCCGCAGGACCAGAAGGTCTTCGCGCCCGGCACCACGGGCGTCGAGGTGTTCGACACGCCGCTCGGCCGCATCGCGCTGCTCATCTGCTACGACGATACCTATTGGCAGTATGCCCGCCTCGCGGCCCTGCGCGGCGCCCAGATCATCGGCTGGCACTCGGTGTCGGACCGCGTGATGCCGGGCACGCCGCCGGCCGAGGCCACCGGCAATCATTCGACGGTCTCGAATGTGCAGTACATGAGCGCGCAGAACGGCGTCTGGGTCGTGGGCGCCACACGCACCGGCGTCGAGACCAACCCGATCACCGGCGGCAAGCTCTACTACAATGGCGGCTCCAGCATCTGGTCGCCGAAGGGAGAGAAGCTCGTACAGGCGCCGGTCGTGCCGCCCGAGAACCTGCCGCCCGGCCTCGCGGGCATCTACGCGACGACGATCACGCCCGCCGATGCGGATGCCGAACGCGGCGCGCAACTGGCACGCCGCCGCCCCGAACTCTATTCGCCGGTGCTGGCGCTGCATCGCAGCCCGACCGACGCCAACGCCACGGTGACAGCGCGCTCGGTCTCGTTCGCGGCGGCGCAATGGCCGGAAGGGCCGTCGCTCCTGTCCTCGGCACGTCCCGGCGCTGGAGAACTCCTGGTGCTGCCCGAGCTGTCGGGCCTTGCCTCGGGGATCCCTGCTTCCGAGATCAAGAACCGCGCCGAAGCGCGGGGCGGCGATTTCGAGAAGGCGCTCGGCGCGGCGGCGAAGGCGGGCGCCGGCTATGTCGTCGGCAGCTACCCGGAGCGCGACGGCGACAAGGTCTATCATACCGTGGCGCTGGCCGGTCCCGAGGGCACCGTGCTCGGCCGCTATCGCGCGACGCATCTCTCCGCCGCGACGGCGGCGTGGGCCAGCGCCGGCGATGCACCGGTCGTGATCGACACGCCGCTCGGCCGTGTGGGTCTCGCTCTGGCCGAGGAGCTGCGGGTGCCGGAACTAGGTGGCCTCTACGGTGCGCTGCGTGCCGACATCCTCGCGGCGCCGGCCGGACGCCCGGAGCCGCTCAAGGTTCAGATCGACGCCAAGCTGTTCGCTGTGAGCAATCCGCCGACCGGCCGCGCCGACTTCTTCCCCTATGCCTCGGCCAAGCAGAACCAGCTCTGGCTGGTGAGCGGCGGACGTCGCGCAGGGGAGGCGACAGCGGCGGCGATCTACGGGCCGGAGCCGATCGTCGAGACGCCGACGCTCACGGCACAAGCGGGCGAGGATGCCGTGCGTTACCGCACGCGCGTGCCAGCCCCCGGCACCTGGATCAACCAGCAGCAACTCATCACCGGCCAGCAGTCGCTGTATTTCATCCCGATCGTGATGAAAGACGACAGCGACTGCGTGAAGGAGTGGCGGACGAAGGGGACGGGGCCGCTGGCTTGCCGGTGAGGTGGTCAGGGTGATTGGTCGCAATTGGACGATCGACTTCTGGATTGCGAACCGTTCTCAATCGCGATAGTGGTGCCGGCACAGTTTCTCGACGCGTTTCTCAGGACAATCGTGCCCGCCGACACCACGGCCGTCTTCATTCAGAACCGAGGGATGCTGGTGAACTATGCCACCGGCCTCGTCGGCTCGCGCACCCAGGCGGAGGACTTGGTCCAGGAGGCATGGCTGAAGTTCAACGAGGCCGCGAGCCAGCAGCGCCTGGCCGAGCCATTGCACTACCTGTTTCGGATCATCCGCAACCTGGCGGTGGATGGACAGAGGCGGCAGGAATTCGAGAGCAGGCTCTTCAAGCCAACGACGGCCATCGATCTTGCCGAGGCCCCGGATGAGCAGCCGACGGCTGAAGCGATCGCGGTTCACAAGGATGATCTGAGGTTGCTCAGCGAAGTCCTCCAGGAACTGCCCGAGCGCACACGGGTGGCCTTCGAGATGCACCGCTTCGAAGGGTGCAAGCTGCGCGAAATCGCGGCCGTCCTCGAGATCTCGTTGTCGGCGGCGCAGTTGCTCGTCGTGGACGGCGTGGAACACTGCAAGCAGCGACTGGGCTGGGACTGATCGCACGCTGCAAAATAATCTGGAAACGCGTTGCCGCGATCCGTCTACTATAATAGCTGCCTCCAACTTCGAATGCTTCGACGGCCGCGAAAATGAAGGATGAAATGTCATCATCGCCGGTTTCGGCGAAGGCGCGGGCGTCGCGGGAGGCAACACTGTGGTTGGTGAGACTGCAGGACGACCCGAAAGATCCGAACCTCCTGGCTGAATTCAACGAATGGAAGATCGCCGATCCCGCGAACTACAAGGCGTGGGCAGGGGTCCAGCGGCTGTCGGCGGCGGCAAGCGGCCTCGATCGCCAGCTCGATGGCAAATGGCGCGAGAAGCTCGCCGCGGTGCGCCGTGCGGATCGAGCCGATGGCGGCATCGCGACGAAGGGCCGGGCGAGGCCGGCGAGAGGTCATCGCCGCCTGCTTTCCGGCATCGCGGGACTGGCAGTCGCGGCCTGCATCGCGTTCTTCGTTGCACCGGCCGTGGTTCTCCAGCTTCAGTCGGACGCCATCACGGACACGGCTGAAGACAGGCCGATCGAGCTGCCGGACGGCAGTCGCATGACTCTTGCCGCAGGCAGTGCCGTGGCGTTCGGCTACGCTGAGTCGGAAAGGCGCGTCACGCTGCTGAAGGGCGAGGCGTTCTTCCAGGTGAAGCCGGACAGCGGTCGCCCGTTCAGGGTCGTTACGGCCGACGTGACGACGACTGTCGTCGGAACAAGTTTCGACGTCCGCCGGGATGCGCTCGGTGTTGCCGTGGCCGTTGCGGAAGGCGCCGTCGAGGTTTCCGGGCCGGGCGGTACCGCGATCGAAAGGCTGAAGCCGGGGCAGGCCGTACGGCTCGACTGGAAGGGCCGCGCTGTTCGTTCGACGGTTCCGGCAGAATTCGTCGGCACCTGGCGGCAACGCCAACTGATCCTGGAAGAGCAGCCTTTGGGCGAAGCGGTCGAGCAGTTGCAGCGGTACTACGCCGGTACGATCGTCTTTGCCGGCACCGGCCTTGCCGAAAAAAGGATAACGGGCGCCTATAACCTGAATGATCCTGCCGATGCCCTGCAGGCAATGGCGAATGCCCACGGCATGACGGTTCGACAGCTGACGCCCTGGATGCTGGTTCTTGCCAACTGGTGAGCAGTATTTTTGGAAACACGATTTTGTCATCCGTCTTCCCGGTGAGGGGATGAGCCAAGCCGAAGAGACGTGATGCGGCACCAGTAGCGAGCGCCCCTGCTCGAATGATGGAGTTTGGGGTGAATCGTAATTTCTGGCGTGGCTCGGCCTCTTCGCTTGCGATGGCAGTGGCTCTCGTTGCTTCAGGCACTGCATTTTCCGGACACGCCAAGGCGCAGGGGGCAGATCCCCTCATGGCGCAGGCAAGGGACGTTCGTACCTTCAACATTGCGGCTCAACCGCTTGGCGCGGCACTCGGGGCGTTCGGGCAACAATCCGGCCGCCAGATCACCGTCGACTCCGCCGCCGTTCGGGGGCTCTCGACGCCCGGCGTGCAGGGCACGATGTCGGTCGAAGAAGCGATCGGGCGTCTGCTCGGGGGAACCGGCCTCGTCTACAGCTTCACGAATGCCACGACGATCACGATCCAGAAGACCGCGGCGGGCGCTGGTGGCGCGCTGCAGCTCGATCCCGTGCAGGTGCAGGGCGTCTTCGGGGTGCCGTCGCAGGCGATGATCGACAATCTGCCGCCGCCCTATGCCGGAGGACAGGTGGCGACCGGCAGCCAGGTCGGCTTCCTCGGCAACCGCGATGTCATGGACACGCCTTTCAACCAAACGAGCTACACGGCGCAGAAGGTGCAGGATCAGCAGGCTCGCAGCGTCAAGGACGCGCTGATTGACGACCCGGCCGTTCGCGGCTTCTGGAGCAGCAGTTCGGGTGCGGACGACTCGCTCAAGATCCGCGGCTTCAAGGTGGCCAGCCAGGATATCTCATTTGGCGGTCTTTACGGCGCGCTCCCGATCTATCTCATCGCCGCCGAACTGCCCGAGCGGATCGAGGTCCTGAACGGTCCCAGCGCGATGCTCAACGGCATTCCCCCGGGCGGCTCGATCGGCGGTTCGATCAACCTTGTTCCCAAGCGCGCGCCCAGCCAACCGCTGACCCAGATCACGGCAAACTACGCCTCGGCCGGACAGGTTGGTGGCGCGGTCGATATCGGCCGGCGCCTGGGCTCCGACGAGCGCTTCGGCGTCCGCTTCAACGGCGCCTTCCACACTGGCAACACGGCCGTTTACAACAATTCCGAGGACTTCGCCCTGGCGTCGCTTGGTCTCGACTTCCGGGGAGAGCGCGTCCGGATTTCGGGCGATTTCGGGTATCAGTACCAGCGCGTCAACGGGCTCACCGGCATGCCCCTGATGGCAGCGGGGGTTGCCGTTCCGAGCGCGCCGCCGGCGGCCGGCAATTTCGGCCAGCCCTGGAGCTATGTCGACCGCCAGGACTTCTTCGGCATGGTCCGGGCCGAGATCGACGTGACCGAAGACATCACCGGCTACCTTGCCTACGGCATGATGGACAACCGAACGAGCCTGCTGAGCGGCGGCTATCCCTCCATCGTCAATCAGAACGGGAACTTCACCAGCCGGCCCTTCAACGAAAGGGACTACTACAATCAGCGCTCGGCCGAGGCCGGCCTCAGGGCCCGGGCGACCACCGGCCCGATCGACCATGAGTTCAGCCTCAACGGCACGAATTTCCAGCGCGAAGTCGGTATCGCCGTGAACCAGGGCGTACTCTTCAACTCCAACATCTACAATCCGACGTACACCGCGACGCCGAGCCTCGGCAACCCGGTCGCGAATAAGACGTCGGCGGGAACCATGTCGAGCATTGGCTTTGCCGACACTCTCTCGGCGGCGGACAAGCGCATCCAGCTCACGGTGGGCGCGCGTCTCCAGCGGGTGACCTCCGACAGCTTCAATGCGGTTACGGGCCTTCGCACGTCGGGCATCGACCAGAGTGCGCTGAGTCCGGCGGCCGCGCTCGTGTTCAAGCCGTGGAACAATGTCTCCATCTACGGAAACTTCATCCAGGGTCTGCAACAGGGTGTCGTCGTGGGCGCCGGCTTCGCCAATGCCGGCGCGGTGCTGCCGCCCTTCAAGGCGACCCAGTTCGAAGCCGGCGTGAAGGTCGATTGGGGAAAGCTGACGACGACGTTGAGCCTCTACCAGATCACCCAGCCCAGCAACATCACCAACGTGGCGACCAACACGGTCGTTCAGAACGGTGAGCAGCGGAACCAGGGTCTCGAGTTCAATGTGTTCGGCGAGGTCACCGATGGGGTACGCTTGCTGGGCGGTCTCAGCCTGCTGAATGCGGTCCTGTTGAAGACCGCCGGTGGCCTGACCGACGGTTGGCAGGCGCCGGGTGCACCGACCTTCCAGTTCAACATCGCTGGCGAGTGGGATACACCGTTCGCCAGGGGCCTGACGCTGATGAGCCGGCTCACCTACACTGGTTCGCAGTATATCGACACGACATACCCACGGCGGTCGATCCCGGATTGGGCTCGCGTCGACGTCGGAGCGCGTTACACGTTTGACAACGTGAAGAACGTGACGGAAGGGCCCGTCACGATCCGCTTCAACGTCGACAACCTCTTCGACACCAACTACTGGGCGGGAACCACCATCGGATACCTGATCCAGGGCGGTCCGCGCACATTCCGGCTCTCGACGTCGATGAACTTCTAAGCGCGATGACGGCAAGCATCTTCGAGGAGCAATCATGAGAGCTTATCTTGCAACCCTGGCCGTCATGCTCGGCTTTGCCGCCACGGCGCAGGCGCATCAGATCTGGCTGGAACAGCCTGAGGGCCAGAATGCGGTGATCCGCTTCGGCGAGTTCGGCGAGAACCTGCGCGAGACCTCGCCCGGCCTGCTGGACGGTTTCGGTAAACCCACGGCCACGCTGATCGCGCGTACCGGCGAGAAGACCGTCGACGCCACCAAGTCCGCGACCGGCTTCACGGTGCCGTTCAAGGCGGGCGAAGGCGAGACGATCGTCGTCGAGGATGCCGTCTATCCGTTGCGCAGGTTCAAGCAGGGTGACCGGGACGTGACCAGCTGGTTCCGTCCGTCGGCGCGATACGCCACATCGTTCGCCGCGCTGGAACCGAAGCTGGCTTTGGACATCGTGCCGGCCGGACAGCCGGGCACCTTCAAGATCTTCTTCAAGGGCAAGCCGTTGCCGAAAACCAAGGTGGCCATCGTCGTGCAGTCGGGATGGGCCAAGGATGCGCAGTCGGACGATCAGGGCGTCGTCAGCTTCGACCTGCCCTGGAAGGGCGGCTACGTGCTGGAAGCGAGCCACATCGAGCGCTCCCCGGGCGAGCGGCCCGGTGCGAACGGGCCGGAGAAGTACGACGGCATCTATCACTCGACCACGCTGCACGTCGCCAAGCCCGATGGCGTTGCGCCGCTTCCGGCGGGTCCGGCGGCTACGCCTAACAAGTAGCGTGGCGGCGCGCGACATGAGGGCGGTGCTCGCGGGAGCCCGTCGCATCGCGCCGCTCCTGTCGCGTATCGTGGCCGCGGTCCTGGGCGGCTACGCGTTGGGCGCGCTGACGAGCGTGGCGGCGCTGGCGTTGCCGGTGAGCCGCACGGAAGCGGTGCTCACCGGCATGCTGTCGAGTTTCGTCGTCGGCACCATTGCAGTGATCTGGGTGTTCGCGGTGCGCTCGGCGACGCGCGCCTGGGTTGGACTCGCGATTATGGCGGTGCCGCTGCTGCTGGCGGCGTGGCCGGCCTGGCAGGGGAACATCGCAGGATGAGTGTTGTGTCCCCGACGCGCGACGCGGCGCCGAAGCCGCGCGGCCTGCGACAGACCATGTCCGACCTGCACATATGGCTGGGCCTGCTGGCGGGTTGGCTGCTCTATGCGATGTTCATCACCGGGACGGCGGCCTACTTCCGTTATGAGATGTCGCAATGGATGCGACCCGAACTGCCCGCGCAACGCGAGGTGCCCGACACTGCAGAGGTGGCCCAGCGCGTCGTGGGCACGCTGTCCACGCTGGCCGCCGGCAGCCCGCAATGGAACATCCAGCTGCCCGACCGGCGATACAATGTCGCCAATGCCTTCTGGAACAATCCGCGCGTGCCCGGGCGCCGCGGCTTCGAGAGCGCCATCTTCGATCCGGCGACGGGCGCCAAGACGACGGCGCGCGAGACCAAGGGCGGCGACTTCTTCTACGCCTTCCACTACCAGTTCCATTACATGCCGGTGCTGTGGGGACGCTGGCTTGCCGGCCTCTGCGCCATGTTCATGCTCGTGGCGATCGTGAGCGGCGTGATCACGCACAAAAAGATCTTCGTCGACTTCTTCACCTTCCGTTGGGGCAAGGGCCAGCGCTCCTGGCTCGATGCGCACAATGCGCTGTCGGTATTCGGCCTGCCGTTTCATCTGATGATCACCTACAGCGGCCTGGTCACGCTGATGCTGATCTACATGCCGTGGGGCAGCGATGCGGTGTTCAAGACGCCGGCGGAGCGCCAGGAGCTGTTCGCCGAAATCACCAGCTTCCCGCCGCCGGGCAGGCCGCGGGCCGAGAAGGCCGAGCTTGCCTCGGTCGCGGACATGGTGCGGCAGGGGCAGGAGCGTTGGGGCCGTGACAATGTCGGCCGCGTGAGGGTCAGCAATCCGGGCGATGCCGCCGCGCAGGTGGTCGTCGTACGGGGTGATTTCGGGCGCGTGTCCGTAAGTCCGGAGTACATGGTGTTCGACGGGACGACCGGCAGGCTTCTGCAGGTCAAGGATCGTGTCGGCGTCGCAGCGGAGACACGCGGCGTCGTGTATGGGCTGCATCTCGGGCGGTTCGCCGATACGGCGGTGCGCTGGCTGTATTTCCTCGTGAGCCTGGGCGGCACGGCGATGGTCGCGACCGGGCTGGTGCTATGGACGTCTAAGCGGCGTGCGAAGCTGCCCGATCCCGATCGACCCTATTTCGGCTTCCGGTTGGTCGAGCGGTTGAACATCGCCGCGGTGGCTGGCCTGCCGCTCGCGATGGCCGCCTTCCTGTGGGCCAACCGGGTGCTGCCGATCGGTATGACGGGGCGTGCCGACTGGGAAATCCATCTCTTCTTCATCGTCTGGGCTCTGACGCTTGCCTGGGCCGTCCTTCGGCCGGCCCGGCGCGCGTGGATCGAATTGCTCTGGGCGAGCTGCGCCGCTCTTGCGGTCCTGCCGCTGGCGAATGTTGCGATGGGCCGGGGCCTGCCGGGCAGTCTGCTGTCCGGCGACTGGGTCTTCGCGGGCTTCGATCTCTCGCTGCTGGCCTTCGCCCTCTTTGCCGCGCTCCTCGCGCGCAGGACGGCGTCGCACAGGCCCGGGCGGGCAGGGGCTCGCCGCCGGCCGGCGCTGACGGCTGAGGATGCGGCATGATGCATGCCGTCGTCCTGGGGATGCTGCTGGCCGGGTTCGCCTGTCTTTCGCTGTCGATGACGCGGCATCAATTAGAAGTGCTGGCGCGCCCGTTGCCACCGGTCCAGGGCCGCTTGCTGCGTGGATTGGGCTTCGTCCTGATCGCGGTGGGCTTGGCGGTAGCCATCCGCGCCCTCGGCGCCGGTTTGGGGACGGTCGCCTGGTTCGGATATTTGTCTCTCGCCGCCGGGGCGGTCTTCTTCGCTTTGCTGTGGCGTCGGCAACGGCCGCGAAAGCGCTAGAAGACCATCGCCTCCCAAAGGGCGTTGCGACTAAATGTCAGTGTTTTCAAGGATTTAATGGTCGGGGCGACAGGATTTGAACCTGCGACCCCCAGTCCCCCAGACTGATGCGCTACCAGGCTGCGCTACGCCCCGACCGGTGCCGCCGGCCGGTTGGCCCGCGGCACGGGGGCTTTAGCGCGAATGGCAGCGTTGCCGCAAGCTGCGCTTGCGCCGAAACGGGCGACAAAGGATACAGGCGCCATGATCGATTCCGGCAACCGCGTCCTGCTCTTCTCCTCCATCGGCCACGCGCTGATGCACATGATGACGGCCTTCTACGCCGTGATCGTGCTGACCCTCGCGGTTTCCTGGAACCTGCCGGCCGAGGATCTGCTGCGTCTCTATGCGCCGGCCACCATCCTGCTGGGCGTCGTGTCGCTGCCGGCCGGCTGGGCCTCGGACAAGTTCGGTGCGCCGGCCATGATGGTCGTGATGTTTTTCGGGCTCGGCCTGTCGTCGATCGCCTGCGGCCTGGTGCCGACCGGCGACACGCTGGCGCTGTCGCTCACCCTGTGCGGCATCGGCGCGTTCGGCGCCTTCTACCATTCGGTCGGCATCGGCTGGGTGATCCGCACGGCCAAGGAGCAGGGACACGCCATGGGCGTGAACGGGCTGTGGGGCAGCGCGGGCCTGGCGCTCTACGGCATCGTGCCCGGCGTCCTGATCTCGCTGGCCTCCTGGCGCGCGGCCTTCATCGTCCCAGGCATCGTCTGTCTCGTCGTCGGCGCCGTGCTCTGGGTACAGATCCGCCAGGGCAAGGTCGGCGACCGGCCGATGCCGCAGGCCAAGGGCACCCAGGTCGGCCGCCGCGACTTCTGGCGCGTCTTCTCGGTGCTCTCCGTCACCATGGCGCTGGAAGGCATCATCTGGCAGGCCGTGATGTTCGGCGCGGCAATGGTCTTCGAGGTGAAGCTCGCGCCCGAGATCTCGGCGCTGCGCGACGGCTTGGCCTCCTGGGGTGTCGCCACCCAGATCGTGCTGTGGGTCGGCCTGGCCACGTCGATGATCTACGTCGTGTCCGGCGTAGCGCAGTATGCGATGGGCCGGCGCATCATCGACCGCTATCCGCTGAAGGCGACCTATGTCGTGGCCTCGGCGCTGCAGGTGATCGCAATGCTGGCGCTGGCCATGGGCAACGGCTACGTGGCGCTGCTGGGCGCCATCGGCTCGGCAGTGCTGAGCTCGGCGGCCGGCCCGATCGAGAACATCCTGATCGCGCGCTACACGCCCAGCCGCTATCACGGGCTGGGTTTCGGCGCGAAATTCGTCGTGGCGTTCGGAGCGGGACCGCTGGCGATCCTGCTGATCGCCTGGGTGCGCGAGACGACGGGCAGCCTCGAATTGCTGTTCCTCGGCCTTGCCGTCGTCTCGGTCGTGATCACGCTGGTGGCGCTGCTGCTGCCCGGCAACGAGCGCGATGCATCGTTGCCGGCGCCGCAGGTCGCGCCTGCGGAGTAGCGGCTACTTCGCGCCGCGGGCCGCCTTGTAGGACGGGCGCGACAGGCAGCGATCGAGCCAGGCGCCGACGTTGGGGTAGGGCGTGAAGTCGACCTTGATCGGCTTGGCCCAGCTCAGGATCGAGGCGAGGTTCAGGTCGGCCACGGTAAAGGTCGAGCCCAGCAGATAGTCGCGGCCCTCGAGCGCACCGTTCAGCACGGCGAGCGGCTTCGGCAGCGCCTTCTGCGCCTCGGCGACGGCCTCCGGCTTGCGCTTGTCGGGCGCCGTCATGAACATGTCGATCAGGACCGTGAGCAGGGACTTCTCCAGCTCGGTCATGCCCCAGAAGCTCCACTGGTTGCACAGCGCGCGATCCTCGGCGCTCTCCGGCATGAAGCCGTCCTTGCCGTGCTTGCCCGCGAGGTAGAGGTTGATCGCCATCGATTCGAAGAGCTTGAAGTCGCCGTCGACGAGCGCCGGAACCTTGCCGTTCGGATTCACCTTGAGATACTCGGGATTCTTGAGATCCTTCATCTCGACGGCGATGTGCTCGTACGGAATGTTCAGTTCATGCGCAATCCAGAGGGCGCGCGCGGCGCGCGAGGCCGTCGGCCCGTAGATCTTGATGGTCACGTTACAGTCTCTCCCCAAACCCGATGTCGCCATCGACGATAATGCAGCCCCTCGCGGCGGTCTAACGCTCTATTCCGCGAGGCCGTATTCGCCGCCGACATAGCCGTATCGGTGGCCGAAGCGCTCGACCATCACCGTCGGGAGATCCTTTTCCGGTGCGGCGATCCAGCCGCCGGCCCGCACGGCATAGCGTGTCGCAGCCCCGGCCGCGCGCGGCGGTTCGCCCTGCTGCAGGGCACGGGCGGCGGCCATCACCAGCTTGCGGAACTCGGCGATGCCCACGTCGGTCGGGCCGAGATGCTCGCGGGTCCGGTCCTGGACGGCGCCCTGGCTGTCCTGGATCGCTGCATCCTGGTCGGACACGCCGCTGATGCCGGTGTAGCTCAGCGTCTTCTGCAGCTCGCGGTCGATCATGTAGTCGTTGTGCATGTTGCGCTTCGGCACATAGTGCTCGTCGATCTCGGCATGGAGGCTGAGCCCGGAGGCATACTTGGCGCGCTCGGCATTGGTGAGCGGCCGGTCCGGCACCCAGCTGTAGGTGTAGATCCAGCAACTCGTGTCATCGACCGGCACCCAAGTCTGGCCGTGATAAACCTCGCCGGGGAAGGCGACCGGCACCAGCGCGTGGTTGGGCGCGAGATACTGCGCGATGCGCCAGTACAGGTCGGTCGTGTCGGTCTTGCGACCGGCGGCAATGACCAGCCCGGCATCGTGGCCCTGGATTCTGAACTTGGGCCGCGGATCGTCGGTCACCCAGCGGCTGCGGTCGGCAAGGCCGCCTTCCTGGCCGATCGCCGAGGTCTTGCGCAGGATGTCGAGGCGTGCCGCCTCGTCCCTGGTCGGGATGGCGTGCAGGAAGGAGAAGTGTGCGGTGTCGATCGCGCCCTCCAGGCTCTGCACCCAATTGCAGTCCTGCCATTTCTTGGAGACGAAGCGATGGCCCGCCGGCACGAGGCCAAGCTCGAGCTGCGGCAGTTCCGGCATGTGCTCGCGCGGACCCATGTAGACCCAGACCATGTCGGCCCATTCGCGCACCGGATAGGACAGGAGCTTGATCGTGTCCTTGTAGGTGGATTCCGGCGGCGAAGTCGGCAGGTCGACACAGTTGCCGTCGATGTCGAACTTCCAGCCGTGGAAAGCACAGCGCAGGCCGCAGTCTTCGTTGCGCCCGAAATAGAGATTGGCGCCGCGATGCGGGCAATGCGGCTCGACGATGCCGACCCGTCCGTCAGTCTGGCGGAAGGCGAGAAGGTCCTCGCCGAGGATGCGGATCTTCTTCGGCGGCCCATCGCGCTCGGGAAGTTCCTCGGAGAGGAGGGCGGGCATCCAGAAGCGGCGCAGCAGGTCGCCCATCGGCGCGCCGGGGCCGCTCTGCGTCAGGAACGCGTTGTCGGAGCCGAGCATCACTCACCCAATCCGTACTGGTTGCCGATATAACCGCGATCGTGGCCGAAGCGTTCGGCCATCACCGTGCCGAGGTCCTTGTCCGGCGCGGCGATCCAGCCGCCCGAGCGCACGGCATAGCGATGGGCCTTGTGGGCCGCGGCCGGCGGCTCGCCCGCGGCGAGGCGGCGGGCCGTGCCCATCACCAGCTTGCGGAACTCGACGATGCCGATGTCGGTCGGGCCGAGATGCTCCTTCGTGCGATCTTGGATCGGGCCCTGGCTGTCCTGGATAGCGGCGTCCTGCTCGGAGACTCCGGTGATGCCGGTGAAGTTCTCACTGAGCTGGACGCTGCGATCGCGCAGGTAGTCATTGTCCCTGTTGCGCAGCGGCTTGTAGTCGGCGTCGACCTCGGAGTGGACGTTGAAGCCCCCGCGATACTTGGCGCGTTCGGAATTGCTGAGTGGCCGTTCGGGCTGCCAGCAATAGGTGTAGATCCAGCAGTTGACATCATCGACCGGCACCCACGATTGCCCGTAGTAGATCTCGCCGGGGAAGGCGGCGGGCGTGTAGGCGTGGTTGGGCATCAGGAACTGCGCAATGCGCCAGTAGAGGTCGGCGCCGTCGGTCTTGCGACCGCCGGCGATCACGAGGCCGGTATCGTGACCCAGCACGCTGAAGCGCGGCCGCGGATCGTTCTGCACCCAGCGTACGCGGTCGTCGGGCTTGGCCTGGTCGCTGAGTGCGGCCCGGCTCATGGCGCGGCGCGCGGCCTCGTCGTCGGTCGCCAGCACCTTGTGCAGGAAGGAGAAGTGTGAGGTGTCGATCGCGCCTTCGAGGCTCTGCACCCAGTTGCAGTCCTGCCACTTCTTGGTGACGAAGCGCGAGGCGGCGGAGACCAGCCCCAGTTCGAGCTGGGGCAGCTCGGGCATGGTCTCGCGCGGGCCCATATAGGCCCAGATCATGTCGGCCCATTCGCGGGTCGGGTAGGCCACGAGCTTGATCGTGTCCTTGTAGGTCGATTCCGGCGGGGAGGTCGGCAGGTCGACGCAATTGCCATCGACGTCGAACTTCCAGCCGTGGAAGGAGCAGCGCAGGCCGCAATTCTCGTTGCGGCCGTAATAGAGGTTGGCGCCGCGATGCGGGCAATGCGGCTCGACGATGCCGACCCGTCCGTCGGTCTGGCGGAAGGCCAGAAGGTCTTCGCCGAGGAGGCGGATCTTCTTTGGCGGCCCGTCGCGTTCGAGCAATTCCTCGGAGAGGAGGGCGGGCATCCAGAAGCGCCGCAGCATCTCGCCCATGGGCGTGCCCTTGCCGGCGCGGGTGAGGAACTCGTTGTCAGCCTTGCTGAGCATTTCCATCCTCTCTTTTTTGCCGCCGCTCCGGGATCTACCCGGCGCGATGGGTCATTGGCTTGTCGCCTTGGTCAGAGCCTGATCCAGATCGGCGATGATGTCTGCAACCGATTCGATGCCGATCGATAGGCGCAGCACGTCGGGCCCGGCGCCGGCGGCGACGCGCTGCTCCTCGGAGAGCTGGCGGTGCGTGGTCGAGGCGGGGTGGATGATCAGGCTTTTGGCGTCGCCGATATTGGCGAGGTGCGAGAACAGCTCGACGCTGTCGACGACCTTCATGCCGACGTCGTAGCCGCCCTTCACGCCGAAGGTGAAGATCGAGCCCGCGCCCTTGGGCAGGTATTTCTTTGCCAGCGCATTGTACTTGTTCGAGGGCAGGCCGGCGTAGTTCACCCACGCGACCGCCGGGTGCTCCTCGAGGTGCTGCGCGACGGTCAGCGCATTGGCGCAGTGACGCTCCATGCGCAGGCCTAGCGTCTCCATGCCGAGCATGGTGAGCCAGGCATTGAACGGCGCCTGGGTCGGGCCGAGATCGCGCAGGCCGACGGCATGGCTGTGGAACGTGTAGGCCATGTCACCAAACGTCTCGTGGAAATTGAGACCATGGTAGGCGGGCTCGGGGCCGGCGAGGCTGGGGAACTTCCCGCCCTTGGACCAGTCGAACTTGCCGGAGTCGACGACCGCGCCACCCATCGAGGTGCCGGTGCCGCTCAGGAACTTCGTCGTCGAATGCACAACCAGAGTCGCGCCGTACTCGATCGGCTTGCACAGCCACGGCGTGGCCAGCGTGTTGTCGACCAACAAGGGTACGCCGGCATCCTCGGCGATGCGGGCGATCGCCTCGATATCGCTGACGACGCCGCCCGGATTGGCGAGGCTCTCGATGAAGAAGGCCTTCGTCTTATCGGTGACGGCGCGCTTGAAATTGTCCGGCGTGTCGGCGTCGACGATGTTCGCCGTCCAACCGAACTTCGGATAGGTGTTCTTCATCTGCTGCAGCGAGCCGCCATAGAGGCGCGAGGCCGCGACGATCTCGGCGCCGGGGCCCATCAGCGGGAAGAGGGCGAGGACCTGCGCGGCATGACCAGAGGAGGCGACGGTGCAGCCGCGGCCGCCTTCCAGCGTCGCCAACCGCGTCTCGAGTGCGGCGTTCGTCGGGTTGGTGAGCCGCGAGTAGATGAATCCCACGGTCTGCAAATTGAACAGTGCCGCGGCATGGTCGGCGTCTTCGAAGACATAGGCCGTCGTCTGATAGATCGGCTGCGCGCGCGCGCCGGTCGTCGGATCGGGTGCGGCGCCGGCATGCAGTGCCAGTGTTTCGAATCCGTAGGTCTTGTCGCTCACGAAGCTCTCCCTGTGGCACGCAATTCACGGATCCATTCCGCCCATTGCAGCGCGCTTCGTCAAACGTCTCATGAAGAGTGAATTTTCAGAATCTGTGAATTTCCGCACAGACATCGGCTGAATGCTCCTTCATTCCGGAGAGCGGGGTTGACGCGTGTGGGCGTCAGCTTCGCGTAAGCATCGGAATGTACGGTCGATAGCTGTGCCTCTCGCGATCACGGCCGTCGCGACACAGCGTAAATTTTACAGGGAGCGAAACACCGTGGAACGGTTTGTGACCAAGGACTTCTTGTCCGGGTTGATGTTTGTCGCCTTTGGTCTGGGCGCTCTCTATGTCGGCCAGCATCTTGCAATAGGCACGCCCGTCCGCATGGGACCGGGTTACGTGCCGCGCATGCTGTCCCTGATCATGCTCGCACTCGGCGTGCTCATCTGCATCGTCGCCGTGGTGGCCGGTAGCGAGCCGGTCGAGAAGCCGAAGTGGAAGCCTATCACCTTGGTGACCATCGGCATCGTCTGCTTCGCGCTGCTGTTCGAGCGCGCGGGCCTCATCCCGGCGCTGGTCGTGCTGATCACGATCGCTTCGCTGGCCGGTGAGGAATTCAAACTCACCGAAGTGGTCGGCAACATCGTCGTGCTTTCGATCCTGTGCACGGTCGTCTTCAAGGTCGGGCTGGGTATGAACATCTCTGTCATTCAGGGGGTTTGGTAAGATGGATCTCCTTGGCAATCTCGTTCTCGGCCTCAGCGTCGCCTTTACTCTCCAGAACCTGACCTACGCCCTGCTGGGCTGCATGGTCGGAACGCTGATCGGTGTTCTTCCCGGCATCGGTCCGGTGGCGACCATCGCCATGCTGCTGCCCATCACCTTCCACCTGCCGCCGACGGCCTCGTTGATCATGCTGGCCGGCATCTACTATGGCGCGCAGTACGGCGGCTCGACGACGTCTATCCTAGTGAACCTGCCGGGCGAGGCCTCTTCGGTCGTGACTTGCCTCGATGGCTACCAGATGGCGAGGAGGGGACGCGCGGGTGCCGCGCTCTCGATCTCGGCCGTCGGCTCGTTCTTTGCCGGCACCGTCGGCACGATCATTATCGTCATCTTCGCCGAACCGCTGACGCGCATGGCGCAGAAGTTCGGCCCGGCGGATTACTGCTCGCTGATGGCACTCGGCCTCGTTGCGGCGGTGGTTCTGGCCAGCGGCTCGATCACCAAGGCGATCGCGATGGTATTCCTCGGCCTGCTGTTCGGCCTCGTGGGCACCGACGTGAATACCGGCGCCCAGCGCTTCACCTTCGACATTCCGGAGCTGAGCGACGGCATCGACTTCGCGCCGATCGCGATGGGCCTGTTCGGCATCGCCGAGATCGTGGTCAATCTGGAGAAACATCTGGAGAGATCCGGGGCCATAAAAGTCGGGTCCCTATGGCCGACCCGTGAGGAAATCCGTCGCGCGACGCCTGCCATCCTGCGCGGCACCGTTCTGGGCTCTCTGCTCGGCGTGCTTCCCGGCGGCGGTCCGACCCTCGGCGCCTTCTCGGCCTATACGCTCGAGAAGAAGCTTTCCAAGAATCCCGGCCAGTTCGGCAAGGGTGCGGTGGAAGGCGTCGCGGCGCCGGAGGCGGCCAACAACGCCGCCGCCCAGACCTCGTTCATCCCGATGCTCACGCTCGGCATCCCGTCCAACGCCGTCATGGCGCTGATGGTCGGCGCCATGATCATCCAGGGCATCCAGCCGGGTCCCGAGGTCATGACCAAGAAGCCCGACCTCTTCTGGGGCATGATCGTGTCGATGTGGATCGGCAATGCCATGCTGGTGGTCATCAACCTGCCGATGATCGGCATGTGGGTGAAGCTCCTGACGGTGCCGTACCGCTTCCTGGCGCCGGCCATCCTGCTGTTCTGCTGCATCGGCGCCTACAGCCTGCAGAACAGTACGTTCCATGTCATGCAGGTCGCGATCTTCGGCGTGCTGGGCTACATCTTCGTGCGCCTCGGCTGCGAAGGTGCGCCATTCCTGCTCGGCCTCGTCCTGGGGCCGCAGATGGAGGAATACTTCCGGCGTGCCATGCTGCTCTCGCGCGGCGACGCCATGGTGTTCATCGAACGCCCGATCAGCCTCGGCTTGCTGATCGCCACGGCGGCTCTACTGGCCCTGATGGCGCTGCCGAGTATCAAGAAAGCCCGCGAGGAAGCCTTCGTGGAAGAGGGCTAAGGCCCTTTACCGCGAGAACACGATACAGGCCGGGCTGCCGACTTTCGTCCGCAGCCTGGTAGGGGCCAATAACCCGTTGCGGCCGACCTTGTAGGCGGTGATCGAATCGCCGCCCTGGTTGGCGACATAGAGAAAACGTTCCGCCGGATCGAAGGCGAAGAACCGGGGCACGCCGCCTTTGGTCGGCACCCATTGACGCGGCGAGAGCGTGCCTTTGGCAGCATCGATCCCGAATACGCCGATACTGTCGTGGCCACGATTCGAGACGTAGACGTTGCGGCCGTCGCTACCGACCCAGATTTCCGCGCCCGTGCTGTACCCCGTGAAGTCCGACGGCGTCGACGGTACTGTCTGCAGCGGCGTCAGCGCGCCGCTGGCTTTGTCCTGGCGATAGGTCGTGATCGTCGAGTCGAGTTCGTTGATGACATAGGCAAACGGCTTGCGTGGATGGAAGTCGATGTGTCGCGGGCCGGCGCTCGGCCGGGAGGCGACACGACTGGTCTCGACCAGCACGCCGCGTCGCGCATCGAGCCGGTAGCCGATCACGCAATCCGAACCCTTGCAGGGCAGGTAAAAGGTCTTACCGGCGCGATCGAGCGGATTGTGATGCGGCCGCACGTTCTTCTGCTCCGAGCGGTGCGGTCCGAGAGGTGCGGTAACGGCGGTCAGGGTGGAATAGGGGCCAAGGGCGCCATCCTTGCCGATGGGCAAGGCGGCGAGCGAGTCGGAGCCGTAGTTGCTCACGACCAGGAAGCGCTGGTTGGCGTCGAAGGCGAGATGGATGGGATTGTAGCCGCCCGTCGGCTGGCGGTTCAGGATGGCAAGACGTCCGCTCTCGCGGTCGACCGTGTAGGACGTCGCTTCGCTGCGGTCGCCGTGGATCGAATAGAGCCGCGTCCCGTCGGCATTGATCGCCAGGAAGGATGGGTTTTCCAGCCCGCCGAGATGCTGGATGTGCCGGAAGGCACCGGTGCGCGGGTCGACGCGATAGACGTTGATGCCGTTGCCGTGACCGTGGCGCTCAGGCGAGGTGTAGCTGCCGACATAGGCGAAGAGCAGATCTGTTTTCATGTTGCCATTGTCGACGCCCGACCGAAGCGCGGTCAACGAGGGATCAAGCGGCATTCGAAACGATCAGGACAACGCCCACCATAACGAGAATGATGCCGGCGAGTTCGCGACGGTTCATCGATTCGCGGAAGACGCGGCGCGAGACGAAATAGCTGAACACGACCTCGATCAGGATCAGCGTGCGCACCTGCGAGGCCGGGGCGAGCGCCAGCGCGGTTACGTTGGCCAGGGACGCCGAGGCACCCGCGACTCCGGCGAACAACGAGACGCGCCATTGCCGAAGCGCACCCAGCACGACGGCGGGGTTGCGCGCCAGCAGCCAGGCACAGAGCAGGACCGCCTGCAGGAGCTGGCTCCAGAACAGTGTCTCGGCCGCGGCAAGAAAGGGAGAAGGCGTCTGCAGCGCCAGGTTGGCGCCGCGATAGCCCACGACCGAGATGGCGAACGCCGATCCCGAGGCAAGGCCGTAGAAGGCGGCGGGATCGGCCCAGCTTCGTTTCACGCCATCGAGCGCCGGCGGGCGCGGCGTGAGCAGCACGACACCCAGTGTCGCCACCACGATGGCGGCGATCGCCAGAGCCGACAGCGTCTCGCCGAGGAACAGCACCGAGAAGATCGCGACCTGGATCACCTCGCTCTTGGAATAGACGAGACCGATCGCGAAGCTGCGCTCCTCCATAGAGCGCAGCAGGAGGGCCGTGCCGGCCATCTGGCTCAGTGCCGCGACGACGACCCAGCCACCGAAGGCCCAGGTGAGGGTGGGTTGAGGAAAGCCACCGATCGCGAGGACGAGGACCAACCACAACGCCAGTACGGGCATGCCGTAGAGGAAGCGCACCAGCGTCGCGCCGAGCGTGCCCAGCTCGGCTGTGAGATGGCGTTGCGCAGTGTTGCGGATGGTCTGTGCGGTGGCCGCGAAGACGGTGAGCGGGATCCAGAGCCAGGAGGGAGGAATCATATCCCCGGCCCGCAGACGGGTTGTCGTTTGACCATCCTGAACAATTGACCATAGGATCGAAGCAATCGGTCAAAGACCGCAAAAGAACTTCCGGGAGCGAATACCATGACGTCCATCGAGTCACGTCGCGCGAGTCGTCGTCAAGTTCTCAAGGGTGCGGGAGCCGTGGCCGCAGCCGGACTGATTGGCGCACCCGCCATCAGCAAGGCGCAGACCGGCGCCATCAAGATCGGCGTGCCCACCGTGCTGTCGGGGCGCGTCGCCATCCTCGGCCAGACCAGCGTCGGCGGCCTGAAGGTGGTGTTCGACAAGTTCAACGAGGCGGGCGGCATCAACGGCCGCAAGATCGAGATGGTCGTCCGCGATTCCAAGGGCGCACCGCAGGAAGCCGCCAAGGTGACCCGCGACCTCATCAACAACGACAAGTGCGAGATCATCCTCGATGCCGAGGCGTCGAGCGGCGCCTTTGCGGTGCAGGAGGTGATCCGCGAAGTTGGCGTGTTCTGCATCCACTCCAATTCCGAGACGTCGTCGTTGACGGCCGACCCCAAGCTGCACGTGCCGACGGCCTTCCGCACGGCCCGCCAGGGCATCCACGACGCGATCGGCGGCGGCGACTATGCCGCCAAGATCTCCAAAGCCAAGGGCCTGAAGAAGTGGGCGACGTGCTCGCCGGACTATGCCTATGGCCGCTCGAACACGGCCGAGTTCATGGAATATGCCAAGCACTTCGACGGCAACATCCAGGTCGTGGAGGAGTCGTGGCCCAAGCTGTTCCAGCCCGACTACACCGAGGTCGTGACCAAGCTCCTCAATGCCAAGGCCGATGCGATGTATTCGGCGCTTTGGGGCGGCGATCTCGTGGCCTTCATCGACCAGGCCAACCTCTACGGCCTGTTCGACAAGCAGGCCTCCTTCATGGTGAACCTCGGCGACTACGGCGTCGTCGACCAGGTGAAGCAGTTTCCGCAGGGCGTCTACTCGGGCGGCCGCTACAACCGCACGGTGCCGGCGACCAAGGAAAACGAGGAGTGGTACCAGAACTACGTCAAGACGCAGAAGCACAAGCCGACCAACTGGTCGTGGGAGAATGCCGTCGCGGCCGAGTTCATCGTCGAGGCGCTGAAGAAGACCAACGGCGACACCAACGGCAAGAAGATGGCCGAGGCCGTCAAGGGCATGACGCTCAAGAGCCTGTTCGGCACCAAGGGAACGGTGACGATGCGGGCCGAGGACAACACCCTGGTCGACTACATCATCGGCTACGGCGTCTCGCTTTCCAAGGAACCCTACGTGGCGGACTTCCAGTCCTCGGCCTGGGAGCCGATCTTCGAGCTCGAAAAGCAGTGGAAGAAGAAGCAGGGCTACATTTCCTGATCGGTCCCGGCTTTCGAGTAGGATAACCAGGTGGATCTCGACGCGTTGCTACGCTGCGTCGGGACGACGTCATGCGTCGTCACGCAGCTCACCAGCGGCATGATCATCGGCATGCTGCTGTTCCTGATCGCGTCGGGCGTGACGCTGATCTTCGGCGTCCTGAACGTCATCAACTTCGCGCACGGCTCGCTCTACATGATCGGGGCGTACGCGGCGTGGACGTTTTACCAGCTCACCGGCAGCTACTTCGTCTCCGCCCTGGGGGCGGCTGTGGCGGTCGGCGTGCTGGGCGTTCTTTTCGAACGCGTGCTGATGAGCAAGGTCTACGGCTCCAACGTGCTGATGCAGCTCCTGGTCTGCTATGCCGTGGTGCTGATCTCCGACGATCTCATCAAGATCATCTGGGGACCGGTGCCGCTCTCGATGGGCATGCCGCCGGAGTTCCGGCTGCCGCCGATCCGTTTCATGGGCGGCGTCATCCCGCCGTTCTATCTCTTCATGATCCTGGCGGCGATGGCGATCGGGCTCCTGCTGTGGATCGTGATTGTCCGCACGCGCTTCGGCAGCGTCGTGCGGGCTGCGGCCATCAACGGGCCGATGGTGTCGGCGCTCGGCATCCGCGTGAACCTCTACTACGCCGCCGTGTTCGGTATCGGCAGCGCCCTGGCGGGTGCAGCGGGGGCCCTGGCGGCGCCCGTGCGCTCGCTGACGCCGGGCATGGGCTTCTCGATCCTGATCGAGTCCTTCATCGTGACCGTGATCGGCGGCATGGGCTCGATCGTCGGCGCCTTCGTGGCATCGATCATCATCGGCCTCACGCGCTCCTTCGGCAGCATCGGCTTCCCGCTGTTCGTCGACGGGGTGATGTTCCTGATCATGGCGCTGGTCCTGATCTTCAAGCCCAGCGGCCTGTTCGGCCGCCCACACCGGTAGGCGGCGATGGCGGGACGTTGGCGTGACCTTGGCCTCTCCGCGTTGGGGCTTCTGGTGCTGCTGCTGGTGCCGCTGTTCGGCGCGCCACCGGCAATCCGCGACTTCATCATGTTCGGCATGGCCTACGGGCTGCTGGCGATGTCGCTCAACTTGCTGATCGGCTACACGGGGCTGGTGTCGTTCGGCCATGCGATGTTCTTCGCGGCCGGCGCCTATGCGTTCGGCCTTGCCATGCAGTCCGGCAAGTTCTCGATCCCTGGCGCCTTCGTGCTGGCGATAGCGTTCACCGCGACGATGGCCCTGATCGTCGGCGCGATCTGCGTGCGGCTGAACGAGATCTACTTCGCCTTCCTGACGCTCGCCTTCCAGATGCTGTTCTACAACATCATCCTGGGATGGGTGTCGTTCACCGGCGGCGACCAAGGACTGATGGGCGGCATCCCGCGACCGAAGTTCCTGGGCATCGATCTCGCCGACCGGACGCAACTCTACATCTTCTGTTCCGTGGCGTTCATCGTCTGCATCGCCATCCTGCGCCAGATCGTGACGTCGCCGTTCGGCTATACGCTGCGCATGATCCGCGACAACCAGGAGCGGGCGGCCTTCCTCGGCATCAACGTGCCGCTGGTGAAGCTCGCCTGCTTCGTCATCTCGGCCTGTGTCGCGGGCGTGGGCGGCATCCTGCTGACCCTGTTCGTGTCGGGCGCCTATCCCAATTTCGGCTTCTGGACGACCTCGGGCGAGGCGATCTTCATGATCCTGCTGGGCGGATCGAACGTCTTCCTGGGGCCGCTGGTCGGCACGGTGATCCTGCGCCTGCTGAACGACATCACGGTCAGCTACACCAGCCACACCGAGCTGGTGCTGGGCATCGTGATCCTCGTCCTGGTTCTCGGCCTGCGCAAAGGCCCGCTCGACCTGCTGGCCGAACGCTGGGAGAATCGGCGCCAGGCCAAGGCCCAGGCGGTGCGCGACGCCGCCGACAAGGAAGCCGGGAAGGGCCGCAGCTGATGCTGAAGCTCGAGAACCTCAAGAAGTCCTTCGGTGGCGTGGCCGCGACGCGCGACGTGACGCTCGACTTCGCCGACGGGTCGCTCAGCGCCATCATCGGCCCCAACGGCGCCGGCAAGACGACCCTGTTCAACCTGATCACCGGCCGCTTCCCGCCGGATACGGGCCGCATCCTGCTGGCCGGCGAGGACATCGCCGGGCTTTCCCAGCGCAAGATCGTGCGGATGGGCATCGGCCGCGCCTTCCAGGTCGCGAGCCTGTTCCCGACGCTAACCGTCTCCGAGGCGCTGGCGGCGGCGGCACAAGCCCATCAGCAGCGCGAGACCGTGCTGCGCTCGCCGTTTCCGCTCGCCACGACGACGAAGCAGGGCGACGAGATCATGGAGCTGCTGGGCCTCACACGGGTCGCCGGCATCCTGAGCCGCAACCTGAGCCACGGCGACCAGAAGCTGCTCGATATCGGCCTGGCGCTGGCGCTGGAGCCGAAGGTCCTGCTTCTCGACGAGCCGACCGCCGGCATGGGACCGGAAGAGCGCTGGCGCATGATCGAGACGGTGCAGCGCCTGTGGCGCGCGCGGGGCATGACCTTGATCTTCATCGAGCACGACATGGACATCGTCTTCAAGGTCGCCCAGACCGTGCGCGTCCTGTCCTATGGCTCGGTACTGGCTGAAGGCACGCCCGACGAGGTGCGGACCAACCCCAAGGTGATCGAGGCCTATCTCGGCAAGTCTGCCCATGGAGCGGCAGCATGAGTGCCGCGGAGATCCTGAAGATCGAGGGCATCGACGTCTTCTACGGCGCCAGCCAGATCCTGTTCGGCGTGTCGTTTGGCGTCGAGAAGGGCCAGTCGCTGGCGCTGCTCGGCCGCAACGGAGCGGGCAAGAGCACGACCATGAAGGCGATCATTGGCATCGCGCCGACCAAGCGCGGCACGGTGTCCGTGCGCGGCACGCCGGTGCAGAAATTCACACCCGACCGCATCGCCCGCGAGGGCGTCGGGTTTGTCCCTGAGGACCGTCAGATCTTCCCGGAGCACTCGGTCGACGACAATCTGAAGATCGCGATCAAGCCGGGCACTGGCGGCCGGATCGACTGGACCCTTGAGAAGATCTACGACGTCTTCCCGATCCTGGCCTCGATGCGGGGCCGCATGGGTGGCCGCCTGTCCGGCGGTGAGCAGCAGATGCTCACCATCGCGCGCACCCTGATGGGCAATCCCGACGTCGTGCTGCTCGACGAGCCCAGCGAGGGGCTGGCGCCGATCATCGTCGAGAAGATCGGCGAGTTGATCCAGCGCCTGCGTGACATGGGCACGACCCTGATCGTGGCCGAGCAGAACATGCATTTCTGCCTCGATATCGCGAGCCACGTCGCGGTGATCGACAAGGGCCACATCGTCTATCGCGGCTCGATCGACGAACTGCGCGCCAACGACGACGTGAAGAAGCGCTACCTGGCGGTCTGAAGGACGACGCGAAGCCCGGGCTTCGCATCCTCGAGCCGGATCGTGAGCCCGTGCAGGCCCGCGATCGCCTTCACCATGGCGAGGCCGAGGCCGCTGCCGGAGGTCGAACGGCTGCGGTCGAGCCGGTAGAAGCGGTCGAACACCTTGTCGTGCTCGGAGGCGGGGATTCCCGGTCCGTTGTCCGCCACCTCGATCTCGAAGCCGTCACCTTGACGCTTGAGGGCGAGCCGCACATTTGTGCCCTCGGGGGTGTGACGCAGTGCGTTCTCCAGCAGGTTGGAGACGAGCTGGGCGATGAGCTGGCGGTCGCCAGTCAGCATCGCGCCGGGCTCGATTTGCACGTCGAGGGCGCGCTCGGAATCCTCGGCCACGGGCTCATAGGTCTCGCCCAGGCTCTTCAACAGGGCGGAGATATCGAACGGCGCGAAGGCGCTCTTCTGCGCACCGGCCTCGACTTGGGCGATGCGAAGCAGGGCGGAGAAAGTCTCCAGCAGCGCGTCGGCCTCCTCGATGGCGGCGTCGGTGGCGGCGCTGTAATCGGCGGTCGTGGTGGCACGCTCGCGGGCATCCTCGAGCTGCTGGCGCAGGCGACCGAGAGGGGTGCGCAGGTCGTGGGCGATGTCGCTCGACACCTGGCGCAGCCCATCCATGAGTTGCTGGATGCGCGCCAGCATGGCGTTGAGGCTGGCGACGAGCTGGTCGATCTCATCATGCGTGCCGCGCTCGGGGATGCGGGCGGAGAGATCGCCCTCCATGATGGCGCGGCTGGTGCGCGTGATCGTGTCGATGCGGCGCAGGAAGTTAGTGCCCAGCAATGCGCCGCCGGCGATGGCCAGCAGCAGCGTGAGCCCGGCCGACCAGGCGAAGGCACGCACGATGGCGCGCTGCATGTCGACCAAGCGGTTGGCGTCCTGGGCCACCAGCAGGAACGATCCGTCGGGCAAGGTCAGGCCGAAGCCGGTGAGCTTGGGACGTTCGCCACTGGCATCGACGGCTTCGGGCTGGTCGCTCTGGGGTTCGAAGTCGACGGCGCCGTTGACCGGCGGCATGCCGGGCAGGTTGCCCACGACGACGCGGCGGTTCGGGGCCTGTAGCAGGTAGAAGATCGGGCCCTTGGTGCGGAAGTTGATGCGCCGCGTGATCTGCTCCGCGAGGCCCGCCAGTCCGCCACGGCGGTGGACTTCGGCCAGCTGGTAGGCCTCGGAGCGGAGGACGGCCGCCATGTCGTTCTGCATCGCCGCCGTCGCCGTCCAGTAGACGGAGACGAACAGCACGCAGGCGGACAGGATGAACAGCACCGCATAGAGCAGCGGCAGGCGGAAGCTCGCCGAGCGCAGAATCCTAATCAGGCGCGCGGATGACATAGCCGGCCCCCCTGATCGTGTGGAGCAGGGGCTTGTCGAAGCCCTTGTCGATCTTGGAGCGCAGCCGGCTGATATGCGTCTCGACGATGTTGGTCTTGGGATCGAAATGGAAATCCCAGACCTTCTCGAGCAGCATGGTACGCGTCACCACCTCCCCGGCATGGCGCAGCAGGTATTCGAGGACCTTGAACTCCTGGGCGAGCAGCTCAATGCGCTTGCCGGCGCGCGTCACGGTACGGGCCAGCAGGTCCATTTCCAGGTCACCCGCGACCAGCGCCGTCGCGGCCACGATGGGCGGGCGGCGGGAGAGGGCGCCGATGCGTGCCCGCAGTTCGGCAAAGGCGAAGGGCTTGGTGAGATAGTCGTCGCCGCCGGCCTCGAGGCCCGCGACCCGGTCGTCGACACCGCCCATGGTGGTGAGAAACAGCACCGGCGCCTTCATGCCCGTGGCGCGGGCCGCCTTCACGAGCGACAGCCCGTCCATCTGCGGCAGCATGCGGTCGACGATCAGCACGTCGTATTTCTCGCCCGTGGCGAGGTACAGGCCGTCGCGCCCGTTGTCGGCATGGTCGACCACGTGGCCGTGCTCGCGCAGGCCCTTGGCGATGTAGTCGGCGGTTTGCTTGTCGTCTTCGACGAGGAGGATTTTCACGGCGCCCGTCTATCCGGCGCCGGCTCCCGACGCAACGTTCCCCAACTATACAAACATTCAATCTGGCGGCCATCAGGGCGCTACGGGTCCTCCCCCATATTCCGTGCACCCCCCAAGGAGGAGGCTGTAGATCATGACCAAGACCAAGTCCCGTATCCTGACCGCCCTGGCGCTGACCACCGCCCTGACGGCGCCTGCGCTGATCGCCCCGATGTTCACCGCTCCCGCGGCCATCGCCGGCCAGACCATGCCCGTTCAGGACTTCTCGGACCTGGCTGCCAAGGTAACCCCTGCGGTCGTCAATGTCGCCGTGACCATGAAGGCCGGCGCGGACGACGGCGACGAGACCCGCATGTCGGACTCGCAGCAGAAGCAGATGGAAGAGTTCATGAAGCGCTTCTCGGAGCGTTTCGGCCAGCCGATGCAGCCGGGTCGTCCGGACGGCAAGCAGGCCCGCCCGCAGTCGAAGGAGAAGGCGCAGGCCGTCGGCACCGGCTTCATCATCGACGCCAAGGGCGTGGTCGTCACCAACTACCACGTCGTCGGCAAGGCCGACTCGATCACGATCACCATGGCGGACGGCACCAAGCTGCCGGCCAAGATGATGGGCGGCGACGAGAAGACCGACCTGGCCGTGCTGAAGGTCGAGAGCGACAAGCCGCTCCCGTACGTCTCGTTCGGCGACGCCTCCAAGGTGCGCGTCGGCCAGCCGGTGATGGCGGTGGGCAATCCGTTCGGGCTCGGTGGCACCGTGACCACGGGCATCGTGTCGGCGCGTGGCCGTGACATCCACTCCGGTCCGTTCGACGACTACATCCAGACCGACGCCGCCATCAACCGCGGCAACTCGGGTGGCCCGCTGTTCGACATGGACGGCAACGTGATCGGCATCAACACGGCCATCTACTCGCCGACCGGCGGCAGCATCGGCCTGGGCTTTGCCATCCCGTCCTCGCTGGCACAGCCGGTGGTGGCGGAGCTGAAGGACAGCGGCCGGGTCGAGCGTGGCCTGCTCGGTGTCCAGATCCAGCCGGTCTCGAAGGAGATCGCTGAGAGCCTGTCGCTCAAGGGCGAGAAGGGTGCCCTGGTGGCGGTGGTCCAGCCGGACAGCGCGGCGCTCGCAGCCGGTGTCCAGTCGGGTGACGTGATCATGAGCGTCGACGGCAAGAAGGTCGACGGCATCAAGGAGCTGACCCGCACGATCTCCGCGGTCAAGCCGGGCACCTCGGTCAAGCTGGGTGTGTGGCGCGACGGCAAGGAGATGACGCTTACCGCCAAGGTCGGTGGCCAGAAGGACGACGCGATCGTCAAGGCCAGCGCCGACGGCAAGGACGCCGCGAAGCCGGCGCCCATGGCCTACGGTGTCTCGCTGGCGCCGCTCTCCTCGGAGGCGCGCAAGCAGCTCGGCCTGGACGGTGACGTGAAGGGTGTGGTTGTCGCCACGGTCGAGCCGGGTAGCCCGGCCGACGACCAGGGCCTCAAGGCCGGCGACATCCTCCAGCAGGTCGGCAAGGACGCCGTCGACAGCCCGAAGGCGGCTGTCGAGAAGCTCAAGGAAGCCAGGACCACCGGCAAGCCGGTGCTGATGAAGGTGTTTCGAGAGGGGATGACGCGCTTCGTCGCAATCTCTCCCCGGGCGGCTTAGCAAACCTCTCGATCGGTCGGAGCCTTCGGGCTCCGACCGAAACCTTCAAGCTTAGCGTCGCAAGCGTTGCTTTCAGTCTTCGAGGTCGAAGCGAAGCCGCTATCTCTCCCCGGGTGGCCTAGCAGAACCTCAGTAAGGAGCCGGCGGCGGCCCCACCGCCGCCGGTTTTCCTGCATCCAATCCGAGTCTCTCAGGGGGGCCGCGTCATTCCCGGCGAAGATCAGGAAGACGCGATCATGAGGGGGAGTGGAGGTCTGCGGCCTGGTGTGGCGGTGCCGCGGACCTCCCGACCCTCATCTCGATGCCGGCCCTCGGGCCGGCATTGTCGCGTTCAGGATGTGATGCGTCGAATGCTCAGCCGAGCGAAGGCATGCCATCTGGAATTCTGGACGAACACACGCAGGTAGATCCGCTCGGGATTGGAGCCCGATTGGTGCTCGAGAACGATCTGCGCGGGTGTGTCGGTCTCGTAGAATATTTCGAGCAGGCTGGGCGAGAGGTTGGCGGTGGTGGGACTGCCGATCGACAGGATGGACGGATGCTTGTTCGGCAGCTCGCGCAGGCCGGCGCCTTCCGACGCGACGCCAGGAACGAGAGCCCGCAGCCTGCAATAGCCTGCCGAGGCCGGCGACTGGATCGAGGTCGTTTCCGGCGGCTCGCTGCCGGTCGTGTAGGCGACCATCGACAGCCCGCTGATGTGATAGGCGCCGGGAGCCAGTGTCACGATCCCGGTGGTGAAATCACACTGGATCGCATCGCCCTTGCGGGCATCGGTGTCGGTGAAGACTCGCCTGTTCCAACCGGGCGTCATCGGCTTCGATTCCGGAGAGAATTCTGTGAACACCGCGTAGTCGGACGGGGCGGACATCGGCTTTCTCCCCGCCAGCGCTAGAGGACGCGCTTCCTCGAGGAGATGACGCCGCTGGCGATGCCGTGCCATTCGATGGTGCCGGCGAGCCGGGAATGCTCGATCTTGGGGCAGCGGTTCATCACCACCTTTAGGCCGGCCTTCTCGGCACGTTCCGCGGCTTCCATGTTGACCACGCCGAGCTGCATCCACACGACCTTGGCGCCATGCTTGATCGCCTCGTCGGTGATCGGACCGGCCGCCTCCGAGTTGCGGAAGATGTCGACCATGTCGGCCTTTATCGGCAGCTCGTCGAGCGAGCCATAGACCTTCTGGCCGAGGATTTCCTGACCCTTGGCGGCGGGATTGACCGGAATGACCTTGTAGCCGCGGTCCAGCAGGTATTTCGCAGCAAAGAAGCTCGGCCGATTCCAGTTGGCCGACAGGCCGACCATGGCGATAGTCTTCGTGTCGCGCAAGATCTTGCGCAGGTACAGATCGTCATAACGGTCGCTGAAGGCGGCTTGCATGGGGGGATTATACATGGCCGGTCCGATGCTGTTCGAGCCGATTTCGATCCGCGACATCACCCTGAAGAACCGGGTCGTCGTGGCGCCGATGCACCAGTATGCGGCGGAGAAGGGCTTCGCGACCGACTGGCACCTGGTGAATGCCGGCCGCTATGCCGCCGGTGGGGCGGGCCTCGTGATCATGGAATCCACCAAGGTCGAGCGGCGCGGTTGCGGGACGGTCGGCGACCTCGGTCTGTGGGACGATGCGTTCATCCCTGGCCTGAAACGCTGCGTCGACTTCATCCGGCTGCACAATTCCGTGCCGGGCATCCAGCTCGGCCATTCCGGCCGCAAGGCGCGGCGCTTCCGTCCGTGGGAAGGCGGCGCGCCGCTGAAGCCGTCGCCCGAGATCGACGACTGGGATGACTGGGAGCTCGTCTCGTCGAGCGGCATCAACTCGCCGGACACCGATCCGACGCCGCGCGCGCTGACGCTTGCGGAGATTCCGGAAGCTGTAGAGCGCTGGGGCCAGGCGGCGCGGCGGGCGCATGAGGCCGGGTTCGACGTGCTCGATATCCACATGGCGCACGGCTACCTGATCCATCAGTTCCTCTCGCCGTTCTCCAATGTGCGCAACGACCAGTATGGCGGCAGTGAGCTGAACCGTATGCGCTTCGCCATCGAGGTGGTGGAGAGCGTGCGTGCGCACTGGCCGGCCTCGAAGCCATTGTTCGTGCGCTTCTCCGTCGAGGACGACTCCGGCTGGGGGCCGGACCAGAGCGTGGCGCTGGCGAAGATCCTGAAGCCCAAGGGCGTCGACGTGATCGACTGCAGCTCGGGCGGCATGCGCGGCTCGCCGGTGGTAAGCGCGGGGCCCGTGACCTACGGCTACCAGGTCCCCTATGCAGATCGGCTGAAGAACGATGCCGACATCCTCAGCATGGCTGTCGGTTTGATCGTGCATGCCGACCAGGCGGAGAAGATCCTGCAGGAGGGCCGTGCCGATCTGATCGCCTTGGCGCGCGAGCTTCTCTACAATCCGAACTGGCCGATGGATGCCGCGCAGAAGCTGGGCGTCGACCAGAAGTTCGCATCGGTGCCGCCGGCGCAGGCCTATTGGCTGGCCAAGCGCGCGCAGTCGGTGAAGACGGTCACGCCGTCAACCTACATGAAGGGACTGCACGTCGAGTGAGGCGTCAACTCACTCCGACGTGACACCATCGCACTGCATCGTGCGTTATGGTCTCCGCCAACTCGAATTCTGGCGGAGAAGATCATGAAGCGGATTGTGGCAACGGCCATTGCGTTTGCCTGTGTCCTCGCGACGCCGGTCTGGGCAGCCCTGAAGCCCGGCGACACGGCGCCGGTGTTCACGGCGCAGGCCGCGCTCGACGGGAAGGACTACACGTTCTCGCTGGCCGAGGCGCTGAAGAGGGGTCCGGTGGTCCTCTACTTCTTCCCCAAGGCCTTCACGACCGGCTGCACCGCCGAGGCGCACGAGTTCGCCGAGGCGGCAGAGCACTTCAAGGCGATGGGGGCGTCGCTGATCGGCATGTCGGCCGACAACATGGAGACATTGCACAAGTTCTCGACGCAGGCCTGCTCGGGCAAGTTTCCGGTGGCCTCCGATCCCGAGCTGAAGGTCATCAAGGCGTATGATTCGGCAATGGTCCGCAGCGGCAACGCCAGCATCGCCGACCGGATTTCCTACGTCATCGCGCCGGACGGCAAGATCGTCTACGCCTTCGCCGATCGCAGCCCCGAGAAGCACGTCGAGAACACGATGGCGGCGGTCAAGGAGCTGCTGAAGAAGTAGCCATCCGGGTCTGCTCGGCGCGCTTGCGAAGGAGATGCGCGGCGCCCATCAGCGCGGCCGTCAGCACGATCGTGAGAGTCGAAACGGCGGCGATCGTCGGGTCGATCTGGAAGCGCAGATCATCCCACATGCGGCGCGGCAGGGTGACTGCGCCGGTGCCTGAAATGAACAGCGCCACGATCAGCTCGTCGAACGAGGTGATGAAGGCGAACAGCGCGCCCACGAGCACGCCGGGCTGGATCAGGGGCAGGGTCACCTGGAAGAAGGTGGCGCCCGGCGTCGCGCCGAGGCTGAGCGCGGCCTGTTCCAGGCGAGGGTCGATGCCCGACAGGCTCGCCGTCACGCTGGTCACGACGAAGGGTACGGCGAGGCAGGTGTGCGCCAGCACCATCGCGATGGGCGTGCCGACCAGGCCGTAGCGCGAGTAGGCGTAGTAGATGCCGATCGCCACCACGATGCCGGGCACGATCAGCGGTGACAGGATCAGACCCGCCGCCACGACGCGCATTCCCTTGGGCAGGCGCGCGATGCCGAGTGCGGCCAGGGTGCCGAGGAACGTCGCCAGCACGACGACGGCGCAGGCCACCCAGATGCTGACCCAGGTCGGCTTCAGCCAGTCGGGATTGCTGAAATAGGCCTCGTACCAGCGCAGACCGAAGGCCGGCGGCGGGAAGGTGAGGTAGGTCGCCGAGGAGAAGGAGACGATCGCCACCACCACGATCGGGAAAGCGAGGAAGAACAGGATGAGCCCGACGACGCTGGCCGGGAGGATGCGTGTGAGGATCATCGCATGCTCGTCTTGAAGGCATTGCCGACGCCCGGCAGCTTGCGTGCGACCGCGAGGATGGTGAGTGCCGTTGCCAGCAGGACGCCGGACAGTGTCGCGGCATAAGCCCAGTTGAGCTGGTCAACCTGCTGGGCGATCAGCATGGAAAGCGTGATGTCGCGCGGGCCGCCGACCATGGCCGGCGTGATGTAGAAGCCGAGCGCCAGTACGAAGGTGAGGAGGGTGCCCGCCGCCACGCCGGACATCGAGAGCGGCAGGATGACCTGGCGGAAGGTCATGAACGGCGTCGAGCCTAGGCCGGAGGCGGCACGGATCAGGGAGGGATCAATCTGCCGCAGCGCATTGGCGATGGGCAGGATCATGTAGGGCAGCAGGATGTGGATCATCGCGATCTGGGTCGCGAGCGGCGTGTTCAGGATGCGGATCGGCCGGTCGATCATGCCGAGCGCCAGCAGGGCCTCGTTGACCAGCCCGTGCCGGCCGAGCAGCACCATCCAGGCGTAGCTGCGGACCAGGACGCTGGTCCAGAAGGGCAACAGGATGATCACCAGGATGAAGGGCGCCATCGACTTGGCCCGCACCAGTCCCATCGCCACCGGATAGCCCAGGATCAGGCATCCCAGGGTAACGGTCACCGACGTGTTGATGGTGATCCAGAAGGTCTTCTGGAAGACGACATCGTCGAACAGCGTGGCGTAATGGGCGAGCGTCCAGGTCGGGTCGTTGACGCTGCGCAGCAGCATCGCCACGACCGGTAAGGCGTAGAAGACCAGCATGTAGATCAGTAACGGCGCCGCCAGCAGCAACGGCACGGCCCGGCGCCAGTCGAACGGTGCCGTCTTCGGCCGGCTGACCGCGAGGGCGAGGGAGGCGGGTTGTACGACTTCAGACAAGAATCGTATCCGCGACCGACCAGGCGATCTCTGCGCGCTCGCCGACGGCGCGGCGGCGGATGGTGGCGCTGGACGGTTCCTTGAGCACGATCGACGTGCCGTCGCCGGCCTGCAGCATGTAGCGGCAGCGCTCACCCGCGAAGACCGCTTCGGTGACGGTGACGCTCAATCGATTGTGCGTCGCTTCCGTGCCAGCCCAGGCACCGTCGGCGAAGCGCAGGCGCTCGGGCCGCGTGGTGAGGGTCACCTTTTCACCGCTCGTCGGTCGGTTGGGGCAGAGGGCGCGGATGACGGTGCCTTGGCACTCGGCGACTACCATATTGTCTTCCAGGCCGCGCACGATCGCCGGCATGAAGTTGGACTCGCCGATGAAGCCCGCAACGAAGCGATTGTCGGGCCGGTCGTAGAGATCCTCGGGGCTGCCGACCTGCGCCACCTTGCCGTCGTTCATGACGGCGATGCGGTCGGACATTGTGAGCGCTTCTTCCTGGTCGTGCGTCACGTAGATGAAGGTGATGCCGAGATCGGCGTGCAGGCGGCGCATCTCGAGCTGCAGGTTCTCGCGGAGCTGCTTGTCGAGCGCGCCGAGTGGCTCGTCCATCAGCAGCAGGCGCGGCTTGAAGACGACGGCCCGGGCGACGGCGACCCTCTGCTGCTGCCCGCCCGAGAGCTGGCGCGGATAGCGCGCGCCGTAGCCCGGCAGGTGCACCAGCTCCAGCGCCTCGGCGACCAGCTTCGCGCGTTCGGCCTTGGGAACGCCGCGCTGCTTCAGCGGGAAGCCGACATTCTCCTCGACGGTCAGGTGGGGGAACAGGGCGTAGTTCTGGAACACCATGCCGATGTTGCGCCGGTACGGCGGCATGGCGACGACGGACTTGCCGTCGATCGCGATGTCGCCGGCGGTCGGGGTCTCGAAGCCGGCGATCATCATCAGGGTCGTGGTTTTGCCCGAGCCGCTGGGCCCCAGCATCGTCAAAAACTCGCCAGAGCGAATGTCGAGCGACACGCCGTCCACGGCCTTGGCGGTGTTGGCGCGATCGTAGGTCTTCTCCAGGTTGGAGAGCGTCACCGACGCTCCCTGGCCTAAACTCGCTCCGTTCGTGCCAGTGCCTGTCATCGCGTCAGCTCAACAGCCATTTGTTGAACTTCGGAATGACGGTCTCGCGATTGTCGATCCACCAATCGTAGTTGTAGGGCAGGAGCTGCTTGGCGATGTCCGGCGCGCTCGGCAGGACGGCCAGTCGCTCGGTCGGGATGTACTCGTTCGACTTGGCGTTGACTGAGCCGTAGGGGATGCCGAGGCAGACTCGGGCCTGCGGGATCGCCATGGTCGAATAGGCCACGAACTTCATGGCGTTGACCTTGTTCTTGGCACCCTTGGGGATGCCCCAGGCGTCACGCTTCGACAGACCCTGGTTCCAGCTGACCGTTGCCGGCACACCAGCTGCCTGAAGTGCTGCCATGCGGCCATTCCAGACCGACGTCATCGTGACCTCGCGGTCGGTCAGCAGCTGGATCGGCACTGCGCCGGTGTCCCACCACTTGAAGACGTCCTTCTTGATCTTGCTGTAGCTGGCCAGCGCCTTGTCGATGTCGATCGGATAGACTTGGTCCGGCGGCACGCCGGCGGCCATCAGCGCGAATTCCATCTCCGGGAAGCCGCCGGAGTTCGTGCCGTACAGGGCACGGTCGCCGGGGAACTTCTTGGTGTCCCAGAAATCGGCCCAGCCGTTCGGCACTGCGCCCTTGAAGGCATCGGTGCGATAGGCGAGCACCTGCGCCCATACCAGCATCTCCAGCCCGTACTCGAAGCGGAACTGCTTCTCGACGCCGGGATCGACGATGTCGTAGTCGATCTTCTCGAAGTAATCGCCGCGCTTCTGAAGGTTCATGATCGAACCGCGGCTGAGCTGCGCCATGTCCCATTCGACATTGCCGGTGTCGACCATCGCCTTGATCTTGGTCGGGTCGGAGCCCGGGAAGGCGCGCACCTTGATGCCGGTGATCTTCTCGAAGGGCTCGAAATACGCCTTCTGCTGCGTCTCCTGCATCGTGCCGCCGAAGGTGGCGATGCGGACCTCGCCGCTGCCCTTCAGGATATCGGGCACCGTGGTCTGCTCGGGCCATGCGGCCTGGCCGTAGCTCGGCCGGATGAAGGGGGCGGCGACGAGGCCCGCACCCAAAAGACCAAGGCTCGTACGCCTGCCGATTGTCTTCTTGCTCATGGATGCCTTCCTTCCCGTTCGGCTGGATCAGTAAGCGAGGAGATTTTCCCTGAAGTGCTTGTGCTCGTAGGCTTTGCGCACCAGGCCGCGATCCTGCAGGGCGGGGACGAGCCCGTCCTCGATCTCAGCCAGGGTGCGGCGGTTCACGTTGGGCATGGAGAAGAGGAAGCCGTCGCCGCCGACCTCCTGCATGACCTCGCCCATGCGAGTGGCCACCGAATCGCAGGTGCCGCAGAGTTCGATCGACAGGTCGACAGCGTTGAACGACGCCATCGTCTGGCGGATCGAGCGGCCGGCCGCGAGGGTCCGGAACTGTTCGAGGTTGAGCTGGTGGCCGTTGGTGGTGACGTCGTCGGGCAACGGCTTGTCGAGGTCGAACTTGCCGAAGTCGATGTTGGTCACCTTGCCGAAATGGGCGAGGCGTTCCTGGATGTTTGTCTGGGCCATGCACTCGCGCTTCTTCTTGCGCTCCAGGGCCTCTTCCATCGTCTCGCCGAGGATCGGATTGATCAGGTAGAGGACCTTGCAATCGCTCGGCTTGCGGCCCTGAGCGATCATGTGCTTGTGCACGTCGTCGCGATAGGCGCGCATGGCGTCGATGCCCTTGGCGTTGACGACGATCGTGTCGGCATGGGCGGCGGCAAAGCGGCGGCCGCGCGGCGAGCCGCCGGCCTGGGCGATCACCGGCCGGCCCTGCGGGCTGGGGCCGGAGTTGAGCGGTCCGCGTGTCTGGAAGTATTTGCCGGCGTAGTTCACGCCGTGGACCTTGGTATGGTCGATCAGGTTGCCGCTCTTGCGGTCGGCGATCATCGCGCCGGGCTCCCACGAACCCCACAGGCCGCGCACCACTTCCATGTATTCGTCGGCCATGTCGTAGCGCAGGTCGTGCTCGGGCATGCCGGGCATCCCGAAGTTCATCGCCGCGAAGTCGGAGCTGCCGGTGACGGCATTCCAGCCGGCGCGGCCGGCCGACACCTGGTCGAGCGTCGCCATCAGGCGGGCCAGCAGATAGGGGTGGTAGGCGTAGGTGCCGAAAGTCGGAACGATGCCGATCCGCGAGGTCACCTGGGTCATCAGCGCCGCGACCACGGACGGATCCTGGCGCGGCACGGCGATGGCCTTTTTCAGGTAGATCTCGGTCGAGCCGCCGAAGCTTTCTCCGACATAGGAGGAGTCTTCGAGCAGGATATAGTCGAAGCAGGCGCGCTCCAGGCTGCGCGCCATGTCGAGGAACAGCTCCGGCTGCTCCCATGTCGTCCCGATATGCCCTGTCCAGGGCTCTCCCCAGGCCTGCACACTGGAGCCCTGCAAGAACCACGCGAGATGAAACGGGTTGGTCGCCACAAACGCCCTCCACAGCCGCCCAGACACCGGGAGAGACGCAAATACTGTGCCGACAATTCGCAGGGCGGCTCTGCGTGCCGCAGGGGAAAGACCTGATCGCACCGCAACGCAAGTTGCGTTACGATGAACGTCACGGCGTGGCCGATACACAAGCAGGAGCGCGAGATGGATACGGTGGTGCAATCCGACAAGCTCGATATGACCGAGGCCGAGTGGCAGGCGCGTTGCGACCTGGCGGCGCTTTACCGGATCACCGACAAGTTCGGCTGGACCGACACGATCGACACCCACATGACGGTGCGCATCCCGGGCGAGCCCAAGTGCTTCCTGATCAACAATTACGGCGACCTGTTTGACGAGATCACCGCCTCGAGCCTCGTGAAGATGGACATCGACGGCAACGTCTACGCCAAGGACGGCAAGTTCAACGCCGCCGGCTTCACCATCCACTCGGGCGTCTACAAGGCGCGTCCGGATGCAAACTGCGTGATGCATACGCACACCCGCGCCGGTACCGGCGTCTCCGTCCTGAAGAAGGGCATCCGCCCAATCAGCCAGGACGCGCTCTCGGTCTATGACGACCTCGTCTATCACGAGTACGGCATGCCGACGTCGCAGGAAGAGTGCGATGCGCTGGGCGTCTCCTGCCAGCACGGCAACTCGGTGGTGCTGCGCAACCACGGCCTGCTGACCGTCGGCGGCACGATCCAGGGCGCCCTGCGGCGCATGTACATGCTCGAGCGCGCCTGCGAGGTCGAGGTCATCGCCCGCAGCCTCGACGAGGAGCCGGCACCAATCGAAGACGACGTCGTGCGTCAGTACGGCGAGCGTGCCAAGCAGCAGCGCGCCAATCCGGAATACGGCATGACCTACTGGAAGGCCGCCCTGCGCCAGATCGAGGGCAAGGGCACCGACTGGCGTCAGTAGTCATCCGGAATACGCACACGAAAAGAGCGCGCCGCAAGGCGCGCTCTTCTGATTCAGGGGAGGGCGCTACTTCGCGGGCGCCGAAAGCTTCACGATCTCGGTCCAGCGCTTCAGTTCGCTGGCAATATAGGCATTTAGCTCGGCGGGACCGCCGCGCCGGTCCTCGATTCCCTGGGCACGGAAGGATTCCTTTGTCCTGGGATTATCCATTGCCTTGTCGGCTGCGCGGTAAAGCTTCTCGACGATCGGCTGCGGCGTTCCCTTCGGCGCCAGCATGTAGAAGGAGACGTCGGCTATGATGTCGGGATAGCCCAGCTCCTTGAAGGTCGGCGTGTCGGAAAACACCGCCGCCCGCTTCTCGCCGGTGACGGCCAGCAGGCGTGCCTGCTTGGAATTGTAGACCGGCACGCCCGAGGCCACGGGGGTGAACCAGATCTGGATGCGGTTGGTCAGCAGGTCGCTCAGCGCATCGGTCGTGCTCTTGTAGGGCACCATCACCGTGTTGATCTTGGCCGCGCGATTGAGCATCTCGCCCAGGAACTGCGGCACGCCGCCGACGAAGCCCGAGAAGTTGATCTTGCCGGGCTCTTTGCGCGCGAGCTCGACCAGCTCGGCCACGTTCTTGGCCGGCAGCTCGTTGGGCACGAACATCGAATAGAGCACGCCGCCGGTGAAGCTGACGGGCGCGAAATCGGTGAGCAGGTTGGCGGTGGTGTTGCCGGTCGCCTGGTTAAGGATGTTGCTCAGCGACGCGATCACCACCGTGTGGCCGTCGGGGCGCGATTTCGCGACGTAGTCGGCGCCGATATTGCCCGTGGCGCCGGGCCGGTTCTCGACGATAACGCTCTGGCCCAGTGTCGCCGTCATGTCCTGGGCGAGCAGGCGGGCGATGATGTCATTGGTCGTGCCGGGGCCGAACGGCGCCACGATCGTGATCGGCTTGCCCTGCTGGAAGTCCTGCGCGCGTGCCGGAACCGCTGCCGCCGCAGCACTCGCCATTGCCGACGCGACGGCCGCGCGCCGCGATAGTTTCATGCCCTTCATAAGCCGCCTCCCAGAGATTCTTGTTATCTGTGGGAGTTAACGGTCTCACGTCCCGAGCCGTCAATACTTCCGGCTACCGGCCAGTCCAGTCCGGCTTCGACTTCTTGTTCACGAAGGCGTCGATGCCAGCCTGCGCATCCTCGCGCTGCAGGGCGCCGGCCATGAAGTCGGTGGCGTAGGCGTAGGCCTGCTCCACGTTCATCTCCATGTGCGCACGGAACATCGCCTTGCCGGACGCGATCTGCTGTGGCGGCTGGTTGGCGATATGGTCGGCCAGCGCCTTGGTCTCGCGGTCCAAGTCGGCGGGCGGGACGACGCGGCTCACCAGCCCGTCGCGCAGCGCGGTCGCGGCATCGACAAACTGGCCGGTGAACAGCATGTCGAGCGCGCGCTTGGGCCCGATGTTGCGACCGACGGCCACCGAGGGCGTGCCGCAGAACAGGCCGTTGTTGATGCCGGAGGTCGCGAAGGTGGCGTTACTCGAGGCGACGGCGAGATCGCAGGCGGCGACGAGCTGGCAGCCGGCTGCGGTCGCGACCGCCTTCACCTTGGCGATCACCGGCTGGGGGAGGCAGCCGATCGACAGCATCATGGCCGAGCAGCGTGTCATCAGGCTGTGATGGAAGGCATAGTCGCGCGTCGCGGCGACCTCGCGCAGGTCGTGGCCGGTCGAGAAGGCACGCTCGCCCTGGGCCTCGATGACGACGCAGCGAATGGAGGTGTCCTTGGCGAGCCGGTCGAATTCCGCCTGCAGCGCGTCTATAAGCTCGCCCGAGAGTGCATTCATGGCGTGCGGGCGGTTGAGCGTGAGGAAGGCGACGCGGCCCTCGTCGCGGCGCAGCAGCACGGATTCGTTGGAGGCGGCGGTCATGGCGGTAGTCTATGGGAAGAGGGCAGGTGCGTCATGCCGGTGATGTCCCCTGCCGAGCTGATTAAGTTCCTCGACGAGCACTTCCCGCAGGCCGCCCATCTCGGCCTCGCCATCGAGCATCTCGACGACAGGACCATCCGACTGCGCCTGCCGACCCATGAGCGGCATCTGCGGCCGGGCGGCACGATCTCGGGGCCGACCCTGATGTGGCTGGTCGATTGCGGCTTCTACCTGCTGATCCTGGGCCAGCTCGGGCCGGTGGCGCTGGCGGTCACGACCAACCTCAACATCAACTTCATGCGCAAACCGGAGCCGGCGGACCTGATCGGGGAGGGGCGGCTGATGAAGCTCGGCAAGACGCTGGCGGTCGGGGACTTCACGATCTATAGCGACGGAAAGCCTGAGCCCGTGGCGCACGCGACAGTGACATATGCCATACCACGCAAGGCTTAAATGAGTGGTATTATTATACCCCAATTTTAAGCCATTGATTCTGCTTGGTAAATTTTGACGATTTGACAAGCCTACGGTCTCTCTCCATAAGCGCGCGCTCATTGGAAGAAAGACCCATGCAAGTCCTTACGCACCAGACTGCCAGCATCAAGACTGCTGACGTTAAGAAGAAGTGGTTTCTGATCGACGCCGAGGGCCTCGTCCTCGGCCGGCTCGCCACGATCATCGCCATGCGCCTGCGCGGCAAGCACAAGCCGATGTTCACGCCCCATATCGATTGCGGCGACAACATCGTCGTGATCAACGCCGAGAAGGTGCGCCTCACGGGCCGCAAGGCCGAGCGCGAAGTCTTCTATTGGCACACCGGCCATCCCGGCGGCATCAAGGGCGAGACCCTGGGCAAGCGCCTCGAAGGCCGCTTCCCGGAGCGAGTCCTGATCAAGGCCGTCGAGCGCATGATCACCCGCGGCCCGCTCGGCCGCGCGCAGATGAAGAACCTGCGCGTCTATGCCGGACCGAACCACGAGCAGGAGGCCCAGCAGCCCGAGAAGCTCGACATCGCCGCTATGAACCGCAAGAACTCGAGGATCGGCTAACATGGCTACCGAACTTTCGTCGTTTGCCGAACTGAAGAAGGCCCCGACGGCCGCTCCGGCGATGGGCGCTCCGCGCGAAAAGGAAATCGACGCGCAGGGCCGTGCCTACGCCACCGGCCGCCGCAAGAACGCGGTTGCCCGCGTCTGGGTGAAGCCCGGTACCGGCAAGATCATCGTCAACGGCCGCGACCAGACGATCTACTTCGCCCGCCCGACGCAGCGCATGATGATCCAGCAGCCGTTCGACGTGTCGCAGCGCAACGGCCAGTTCGACGTCATCGCCACCGTCTCCGGCGGCGGTCTGTCGGGCCAGGCGGGCGCGGTCCGTCACGGCATCGCCCAGGCGCTCTCGAAGTTCGAGCCCGGCCTGCGCGGCGCGATGAAGACCAACGGCTTCCTCACCCGCGACAGCCGCGTGGTCGAGCGCAAGAAGTACGGCCGCGCCGGTGCGCGTCGCCGCTTCCAGTTCTCGAAGCGCTAAACTCGCGTTTCGGCTATCTTCGAAGGGCGCCTCAGGGCGCCCTTCTTTTTTGCGTTCTTGGTCTTGTGGAGTAGCGATCCGATGTCCGGTCTCATCGTGCCCTTCAACGGCTTTGTGCCACAGGTCCACAGCACGGCCTTCATCGCGCCCAATGCGACCTTGATCGGCGGGGTCGAGATCGCCGCCAACTGCAGCATCTGGTTCGGCGCCGTGCTGCGCGGCGACGGGCCCGGCATCAAGATCGGCGAGAACTCCAACATCCAGGACGGCACGGTGATCCACATCGCCGCGCGCGGTGTCGGCACAGTCGTGGGCCGCAACGTCACGGTCGGTCACCTGGCGCTGCTGCACGCCTGCGAGGTGCAGGACGATGCCTTCATCGGCATGCACTCGACGGTGCTCGACGAGGCGGTGGTCGAGACCGGCGCCATGGTTGCGGCGGGCGCCGTGGTCACGCCGCGCAAGATCGTCCGCAAGGGCGAGCTGTGGGCAGGCAATCCCGCGGTGAAGATGCGCGACATCACCGAGAAGGATATCGAATCGTTCCGGCGCTCGGCTGCTGCCTATGTGCGACTGGGGCAGCGTTACATGGTCGATCGCCCAAAGGCGGCAGAGTAGGGCGCGGCACGAGCGCGCGCCGGGCAACGCGAGGCCGCGCCTCGACGTTTGAACGGGCATGCACGATCTCATCGTTCGATCATTATTGATTGCCATCATGGCTGCGACCGTGGCGATACCGCTCGCTTACGCGCAGGTGCCGCCGAGCAAGGAGCGCTGCGATCAGTTGATCGACTATTTCGACTACTACGGTCAGAGCCGCGGCGAAGGCGTCAGTGACGGCGCCCGCAACATGATGCGCATCGGCGCCGAAATCGACTGTGAGCGGGGCGACTACCGGAAGGGTATCGCGATGATGGAAACCCTTCTGCGCAACAAGCGGATGGGCATTCCCACGCCGCAGTAGGATGGGCTACTCGCCCGACCGCACCTTCACGTAGCTGCCGGGCGCGTCCTCGATCGCGGGCAGTCCGGCCGTACCAGGCACGCGGGCTGGGACCTTCGGACCGGAGAGGGCCGACAGCCACTTGTCCCAGTCGTGCCACCACGAGCCGGGGAATTCCTGAGCTCCGGCCTGCCATTCGGCGAGGGTCGGCGGGTTCTTTGCCGTCTCGTTCAGCCAGTGCTGGTACTTCTTGTTGCGCGGCGGATTGACGACACCGGCGATGTGACCCGAGCCCGCCAGCATGAAGCGCACCGGTCCGCTGAACAGCTGGGTCGCCTTGTAGACCGAGCGCGACGGCGCGATGTGATCTTCCTTGCCGGCCTGGATGTAGACCGGGATCTGGATCTTGCGCAGGTCGATCGGCACATTGTCGAGAACGATGCCACCCGGCTGGCTGAGCAGGTTCTTCTGGTACATGTTGCGCAGGTAGTAGCTGTGCATCGCTGCCGGCATACGCGTGGCGTCGGCGTTCCAGTACAGAAGGTCGAAGGGGAAGGGGTCCTTGCCCATCAGGTAGTTGTTCACGACGAACGACCAGATGAGGTCGTTGGCACGCAGCATGTTGAAGGTCGTGGCCATCTCGCTGCCTTCGAGATAGCCCTTCTTGCCCATCATCTCCTCGACGCTGGCGAGCTGGTCCTCGTCGATGAAGACGCCCAGCTCACCGGGCTCGCTGAAGTCGACTTGCGCAGTGAAGAAGGTGCAGGCGGCGATGCGGTCGTCGCCGCGCGCGGCCATGTAGGCCAGCGTCGCGGCCATCAGCGTGCCGCCGATGCAGTAGCCGATCGCCGAGGCCTTGCGCTGTCCTGTCGCCTTCTCGATGGCGTCGAGCGCAGCTAGCGGGCCCTGCTTCATGTAGTCCTCGAACACCATCTTCGAGAGATGCTCGTCGGGATTGACCCAGGAGACGACGAACACCGTGTAGCCCTGCTCGGTCGCCCACTTGATGAACGAGTTCTCGGGCTTGAGATCTAGGATGTAAAACTTGTTGATCCACGGCGGCACAATGAGCAGCGGGATCTCGTAGACCTCCTCGGTCGCCGGCGCATACTGGATCAGCTGGATGATGTCGTTCTGGTAGACGACTTTGCCGGGCGAGGTGGCGACGTTTCCGCCGACCTTGAAGGCATCCATGTCGGTCTGGCGGATGTTCAGCCGGCCCTTGCCGCGCTCGAGGTCGCCCAGCAGGTTCTGCAGGCCCTTCAGCAGGTTCTCGCCCTTGGACTCGACGGTGGCCTTCACGACCTGCGGATTGGTCGCGGCGAAGTTCGAGGGCGACACCGCGTCGATGAACTGGCGCGTATAGAAGTCGACCTTGCGCGCGGTCTTGTCGTCGACGCCCTCGACCTCCTTGATCGTGCCCTGCAGCCAGCGCGCCGTGAGCAGATAGGATTGCTTCAGGTAGTCGAAGACGACCTCGTCCTTCCAGGCGGGATCGTTGAAGCGCTTGTCGCCGCGGGCGGGCTCCGCCACCGGCTCGACCGTCTGGCCCATCATGCGCTGGGCCGTTACCTGCCAGAGCTTCATGTACTGCTGCCACAGTTCGACCTGGGCCTGCACCAGCCGGTTCGGGTCGGCCAGCATTTTGGCCGTGAAATCCATGAACGTCTGGGTGAGGTGGAGCGGGTCGGTCGGCTGCTGGCCGTCGGCCTGATAACGTTGGGAGAAATCCTGCAGCAGCTTCTGACTGCGCGTCGCGATATCCTTGAAAGCCTCCTGGAGCTTCTCGGATTCCTCCGGAGAGAGGCCGCCGAGGGCTGCGGGGGCGGGACTATCGGACATGCGTTTCCCCTTCCGAATCATTGCCTTTGTGGCGTTTCTTGCGGTAAATTCAACGCCTCGATACCATAACTAGTACCGACCTTGGCCGCCACTTGCCTTTCATAGGTAGGATGCGACAACTGACGGGTCAAATTTCCTCTCGGTCTCCGCTAAACAGGCGAGAAATCGGGTTCAAGCGTACAATGCGGGTGATGAAGATGCAGCGACACCAGGACACGAACGGCAGCGGCCGCTGGCTCGGGCTGCTCGGCGTGTCGGCGCTTGCCCTCCTGGCTGGCTGTGACTGGATCGGCGGTTCGACGCCGATCGGCCCGCCGCCGCGCCCTGGCGCAGAAAAAGGCGTCGCGCCGTCCGCCAGCCTGCCGCCGGGGCCGGCCAATCCGCAATATGACGCTGGCGTCGTGAGCAGCGACGAGCGTGCCCCGGCAATCGGTTCGATCGTCGCCGCCAAGGGCGGCCAGAAGGCGCAGCGAGACGCCATCGAGAAGGACCAGGCCGACCGAGACCGCAAGGACCGCGAAGCCCGCCTCGAGCGGGATGCCGCCGACAAGGAACTGAAGGCGAAGGAGAAGCAGGAGGGGACGACCCCTGCCGCAGCTCCTGTCGGTGCGCCGCCGGTGGGCGCCGGCACGATCACGTCCGATCAGCCGCCGGTCTCGGCTCCCGTGCCGCCGCCAGCCCCCGTGACAACCGCCCCGATGGCGCCGCCGTCTGCAGCGCCCGCTGATCCAGCAGCGCCCGGCGAGCCCGCGGCGACGCCGGCGCCCGTCCCGGCACCGGCAGCACCCGCGCCTTCGGGCAATCCGAACAGGGCCTTCAGCCCGCCGCCGGGCTGGACGCCGCCAGGGGCCGAGCCGGGCTCGGTGGGGACAGGAACGCCGCCTGCCGCAGCGCCCGAGACCACGCCGGCACCGGCCACTCCGGCACCGCCGGCCGATCCCAACAAGGCCTTCGCGCCGCAGCCGGGCTGGATGCCGCCGGGCGTCAATGTCGGCTCGGTCATGACGCTCGCGCCGCTGACGGTCGCGTTCACGACGGTTGCCGATCAAGCATGCGCGGACCCGGCTCCCGCGAAGGGCAACATCGCGGCGGCCCAGTCGGGCGAAGTGCCGTTCAGCGCCCTGAAGTCGCCGCCGTTCGACGGCTCGCTGCAGGTTGCGGTGATCCAGTTCGGTCCGTCTTCGACGGGCCTGGACGGGGCCGACAACGAGGTGCTGGCACGCGTGGCCGAAATCCAGCGCGAGAATGGCGGCACGGTCCGCATCGTCGCGCACGCGTCGCAGGACCGCGACAACCTCGACGTGTCGCGCCGTCGCGCCCTGGCGACCGCCCAGGAACTGCGCCGGCTCGGCGTGCCGCTCAGCCAGATCGTTGCCGAGACGGCTTCGGACGACGAGCCGATCTATCAAACCAGTACCGCCCGCGGCCTCGCCGCCAACCGGCGCGTCGAAGTCTTCATCGACTTCTAGGCACCGAAGGAAGAACGACATGGACGACTCGGAATTTCACCGGCTGAAGCGCCTGCCGCCCTACGTGTTCGCGGAAGTGAACGCCATGAAGGCCCGAGCCCGCGCCGCCGGCCAGGACGTCATCGACCTCGGCATGGGCAATCCCGACCTGCCGACCGCGCCGCATATCGTGGCCAAACTCGCCGAAGCCGCCGCCAACCCGCGCGCCCACGGCTACTCTGCCTCGCGCGGCATTCCGGGACTGCGCAAGGCGCAGGCTGCCTACTACTCGCGCCGCTTCGGCGTCGAGCTCGACCCGGAGACCGAGGTCATCGTGACCCTGGGGTCGAAGGAGGGGCTCGCCAACCTCGCGCAGGCGATCACCTCGCCCGGTGACACGGTGTTGGTGCCGAACCCGAGCTATCCGATCCATCCCTACGGCTTCATCATCGCCGGCGGCGCCGTGCGCCACATTCCGGTGCCGGGCTCGACTTCGATCGAGGAGTTCCTGCCGGCGCTCGAGCGCGCCGTGCGCCACGCCGTGCCGAAGCCGCTGGCGCTGGTGCTGAACTACCCGTCGAACCCGACGGCGCAGGTCGTCGATCTCGATTTCTATGGAGCCATCGTCGATTTCTGCAAGCGCGAGGGCATCTGGATCCTGTCGGATCTCGCCTATGCCGAGATCTACTTCGACGGCGTGCCGCCGCCGTCGGTGCTGCAGGTGCCGGGCGCCCGCGACATCGCCATCGAGTTCACCTCGATGAGCAAGACCTACTCGATGGCCGGCTGGCGCATGGGCTTCGCGGCCGGCAACAAGACGCTCATCCAGGCGCTGACCCGTATCAAGTCCTACCTCGACTACGGCGCCTTCACGCCGATCCAGGTGGCGGCGACCGCGGCGCTGAACGGGCCGCAGGATTGCATCGCCGAGGCGCGCAACACCTACAAGGAGCGCCGCGACGTCCTGATCGAGGGGCTGAAAGGCGCGGGCTGGGACCTGCCGTCCCCGTCGGCCAGCATGTTCGCCTGGGCGCCGCTGCCCAAGGACTTCGCCGAACTCGGCTCGCTGGCCTTCTCCAAGCTGCTGCTGACCCAGGCCAACGTGGCGCTGTCGCCCGGCATCGGCTTCGGCGAGCATGGCGATGCCCATGTCCGCATCGCGCTGGTGGAGAACAAGCATCGCATCCGCCAGGCCGTCCGCAACATCCGCCAGGTCCTGGCCGACCCCGGTCGGTCCATCGACCTCTACCTGCGCGGCGTTGGGGACAATATCACCCCGATCAAGGCTCGCGCCTGACCCTATCCTGTCGTATCAGGCGCCCATGAATTCTCCTCTCAGGATCGGCATCGCCGGGCTCGGTACCGTGGGTGCCGGCGTTGTGAAACTGCTGGCCGAGCACGGCCGGCTTCTCTCGGTGCGCGGCGGACGGCCCCTCAAGGTCGTCGCCGTCAGCGCCCGCAGCAAGGCCAAGAAGCGTGACATCGACCTCACCGGCCTGCGCTGGGAGAAGGATCCGATGGCGCTGGCGACCGCGCCGGACATCGATGTCGTCGTCGAGCTGATCGGCGGCTCGGGCGGCGTGGCGCGGCGGCTGGTGCAGAAGGCGCTGGCATCGGACAAGCATGTCGTGACGGCCAACAAGGCGCTTCTGGCGTTGCACGGCGCCGAGCTCGCCGCGGCGGCCGAGAAGAAGCAGCGCATCCTCGCCTTCGAGGCGGCGGTGGCGGGCGGCATCCCGATCATCAAGGCGTTGCGCGAGGGCCTGGTCGGCAACCGCGTGAAGCGGCTCTACGGCATCCTCAACGGCACCTGCAATTACATCCTGACGACCATGCGCGAGACTGGCCGCGACTTCAGTGTCGTGCTGGCCGAGGCGCAGGCGGCGGGATACGCCGAAGCCGACCCGACCTTCGATGTCGACGGCATCGATGCCGCGCACAAACTCGCGGTGCTGACCGGCGCGGCGTTCGGCGCCAAGGTCGATTTCGCCGGCATCCACGTCGAGGGCATCCGCCGCGTCACCTCGATGGACATCGAGTTCGCCGAGGAACTTGGCTACCGCATCAAGCTGCTGGGCCTGGCGCGCGAGACGCGCCACGGCATCGAACAGCGCGTGCATCCCTGCATGGTGCCGCTCGACACGCCGATCGCCCACATCGAGGGCGTGTTCAACGCCGTCGTGGTCGAGGGCGATTTCGTCGGCACGACCATGTTCCAGGGCCGCGGCGCCGGGCAGGGGCCGACCGCTTCCGCCGTGGTTGCCGACCTCGTCGATGTGGCGCGCGGGCGGCACATGCCGGCCTTCGTGGTCCCGGCCGACAAGCTTGCGACCAAGAAGGCATCGCCGATGGATCGCCATGTCGGTGCCTATTACATGCGCTTGATGGTGCAGGACCGGCCGGGCGTGATCGCCGCCGTGTCCGGCGCGCTGTCCAAGGAACGCATCTCGCTCGAATCGATGCTGCAACGCGGGCGCTCCGAATCCGGAGAAGTGCCGGTGGTGCTCACCACGCACGAGACCGAAGAGGCTGCGATGCAGCGTGCCCTGGCGCGCATCGGCAAGCTCGGCGCCGTCGCCGAGGAGCCTTGCGTGATCAGGATCGAGGCTTTCTAGAAGGCGAAGAGAGACGCCGCGGAGGAGACGATGGCCGATAAGAAAGACGATGCCGGCAAGATGGACCGCAACCTCGCGCTGGAAGCAGTGCGGGTGACCGAGGCGGCTGCCCTTGCGGCCTCCAAGCTGATGGGTCGCGGCGACGAGAAGATGGCCGACCAGGCCGCCGTCGACGCCATGCGTACCTCGCTCAATTCTTTGAACATCGAAGGCACCGTCGTGATCGGCGAGGGCGAGCGCGACGAGGCGCCGATGCTCTACATCGGTGAGAAGGTCGGCATGGGCGGCGGACCGAAGATCGACATCGCGCTCGATCCGCTCGAAGGCACGACCATCACCGCCAAGGGCCTGCCCAATTCGCTCGCCGTCATGGCGATGGCCGAGCATGGCGGCTTCCTCAACGCGCCCGACGTCTACATGGACAAGATCGCCGTCGGCGGCGGCCTGCCCGAAGGCATCGTCGACCTCGACAAGAGCGTGGCGCAGAACCTCACCGACCTGGCCAAGGCCAAGCAGGTCGACGTCATCGACTTGGTGGTCTGCATCCTCGACCGGCCGCGCCATTCCGAACTGATCGCCAAGGTCCGCGAGGCCGGTGCGCGCATCATGCTTATCGGCGACGGCGACGTGTCGGGCGTAATCGCCACTTCGACCGGCGATTCGGGCATCGACATCTACATGGGCTCGGGCGGCGCGCCGGAAGGCGTGCTGGCGGCGGCCGCATTGCGCGCCATTGGCGGCCAGATCCAGGGCCGTCTGCTGTTCCGCAACGACGACGAGAAGGCCCGCGCCAAGAAGTGGGGCATCACCGACCTCAACCGCAAGTACTCGATGACCGACATGGCCAAGGGCGACGTGATGTTCGCGGCCACGGGCGTCACCTCGGGGTCGATGCTGAAGGGCGTGCGCCGTTTCCACAACGGCGCGGAGACGCACTCGATCGTGATGCGCTCCAAGACCGGCACGGTGCGCTGGGTTTCGGCCCGGCACAATTACTCGAACAAGACCGGCCTGCCGAGCTGGGCGTAGAGTCTTTGCGGGCGATGTAGAATCCTTCCTCCCCATTCAAATGGGGAGGTGGCGGCGTAATCGCCGACGGAGGGGTCAGATGTGGTGCCGACGAACATGACCCCATCGCCCCGTTTGACGGGGCACTTCCCCATCTGAATGGGGAAGAGAGGGTGACGGCATGGCCGAAAACTCCAGGACCGAGCGCCCGGCCTTTCTGGGCGTCGAGCGCTCGCTGACGGGAAAGCGCTGGGCCACGCGGCTCAGCGACGAGCGGCAGGCGCTGGCCATCGCGCAGCGCCACGGCCTGCCCGATGCGATCTCCCGGCTGCTGGCGGCGCGCGACGTTGGCCTCGACGCGGTCGGCGATTTCCTAGAGCCCACACTCCGCAAATTCTTGCCCGACCCGTCGCATCTCAAGGACATGGATGCCGCGGTCGCGCGCCTGGTGCATGCCGTACAGACCGGCGAGCGCATCGTTGTGTTCGGCGACTACGACGTCGACGGCGCGACCTCCTCGGCGTTGCTGCTGCGCTTCTTCCGTGCCGTCGGCGGCAATATCGGCGTCTACATCCCGGACCGCCGCAAGGAAGGCTACGGGCCCAATGCGCCGGCGCTGCTGAAGATCCGGGAGGAGGGCGCACAGGTCGTCGTCACGGTCGATTGCGGCATCACCGCCTTCGAGCCGCTGGCCGAAGCCAAGCGCGCAGGCCTCGACTTGATCGTGATCGACCATCACATGGCCGAGATCGCGCTGCCCGAGGCGGTGGCGGTTGTCGATCCCAACCGGATCGACGATGCGAGCCCGCACAAGCATCTCGCCGCCGTGGGCGTCGCGTTCCTGCTCGCGGTGGGCGTCAATCGCGCGCTGCGCGAGGCCGGCTGGTACGGCACGTCGCGGCCGGAGCCCGACTTGCGTCAATGGCTCGACCTCGTGGCGCTAGGCACAGTCTGCGACGTCGTGCCGTTGCTCGGCGTCAATCGCGCGCTGGTGCGGGCCGGGCTGCAGGTCATGGCGAAGCGCGGCAATGTCGGGCTCTCGGCCCTGGCCGACGTGGCACGCATGAAGGAGGCGCCTGAAGCCTATCACCTGGGTTTCCTGCTGGGACCAAGGGTCAATGCCGGCGGCCGGGTGGGCCAGGCCGATCTCGGCGCGCGCCTGCTCTCGAGCGACGATCCGCACGAGGTCGGCGCGCTGGCCATCCGGCTCGACGAATTCAACGCCGAGCGCCGTGCCATCGAGCGCGAGGTCCTCGACCAGGCGATCGCGCGGATCGAGGGCCTGTACGGGCCGGACCGCAAGGACCTGCCGTCGGCTCTGCTGGTCGAGAGCGAGGGCTGGCATGTCGGCGTGATCGGCATCGTGGCCAGCCGCTTGGTCGAGCGCTACGGCCGGCCGGCCTTCGTGGTCGGCATGGACGGCGCGCTGGGCAAGGGGTCGGGCCGCTCGGTGCGTGGCGTCGATCTCGGCGCCGCCGTGATCGCGGCCCGCCAGGCCGGCCTGCTGGTCAATGGCGGAGGCCACGCCATGGCGGCGGGTCTCACCGTGGCGCGTGACTCACTGCCGGAACTGACACGTTTCCTCGACGAGCGGATTGCGCCGCAGCTCGGTGCCGCGCCGCCTGTCCGCGAACTGGGCATCGACGCGGCCTTGGCGCCGGCGGCCGCCACGGCGGAGCTGGTCTCGATGATCGAGCGTGCCGGACCGTTCGGGGCAGGCAACGCGCAGCCGCGGTTTGCGCTCACCGGCGTCCGCGTCAGCTATGCCCAGCCAGTCGGCGAGGGGCATGTCCGCTGCACCCTGCAAGGCGCCGAGCGGGGGCGGGTCGACGCCATCGCGTTCCGGGCCAATCAAAGCGAGCTGGGACCGGCCCTGATGGATTCCGCGCGCCCCGTGCTGCATGTTGCCGGGTCGCTCAAAATCGACCGTTTCGGCGGCCGTGAAACCGTGCGCCTCCAGATTGACGATGCTGCGACGACGGCGGGCTCGGTGATTGCTTGATTTTCGACCTTCAAGCCGGTATCTCAGCCGCTCTTCGGCTTCGTTCCCTTCGTCTAGAGGCCTAGGACACTGCCCTTTCACGGCGGCGACACGGGTTCGAATCCCGTAGGGAACGCCAAGCTTCTTGGCCCAACAGTATCAACATTCCATGCGGGTTGGGATTTGCGGTTCGACCGCAAACGCCGCAAGTTGGTCAGCTTCGCAACTGGCGCTTCCAAAGCAATTCAGCGAGCGCTTCGCCGGAAAGGCTAGGTTCTCCCTCAATCGAGAGCCATCCCGGAATAGCCTCAGAACAGCTTGTAGCTGAGGTTGAACCAGACCTTGGTCCCTTGGGTCGTGTTCCGCGCGAACACGTCCTGCGTGATCATGAACTGGACGCTCACCTTCTCGAAGCGATGGATGACGGAGCCACCGACGGCGTACTGCTCGGGACCGGGAAATGTCCGGCCGCGGAACACCGTGGGGCCTCCGTAGTTGGCGTCGCCCGTCACCTGCTTCTGGTAGTAAGCCACGGGGCCGATCTGGAATCCCGCAACATTCTTCGTTGCGGTGAGGTTCACGAAGACCTGGCTGCCCGAGAGGTAGTTGTTGGCGGGATTGACGGTGTTGGCGTTGAAAAGCGCGTGCAGCGACAGGTTCCAGCCGTCGTTCAGGTAGGTGACGGCGAGGCTCGGCTCGAACGTCCAGAAGTTGGCCCCGATGTTCACCGGCGATATCGATGACCACTGACCGGTTGGCAAGTAGACGCTGAGCCCTGCCGCTCCATAGAGCCCGCTGCCAAGGTCCCAGGACAGTTCGAGGAAATGGAACTTCAGGTTCGCCACGCCGAGTTGCTGGCTGTGTCCTCGCATCGCGGGCGGCAGAGGAGAGGTCCGGTCCTGGGAGACGCTGGCAAAGGGCTGGAGGAACGACATGCGGTAGTCCGCGCCCAGCATCCGCCAGCCGGGTGCCCAGATCACCTGCAGAGCCTCGCTGGCCACGATCAATCGTTGGCCGATTGCCTGCCCCTCGTCGTTGATCAGTGACGCATCGTACAAAGCGGTGCGGGAGCCCACGTAGAATCCCGAGGGAAGCGGCGCGGCGATGGGGAGGCCCGCGGTCTGGCCGGGCGGGAACAATGGCGCTATTCCGGGCTCCCTGGCTGCGATGTATCCGCAGGGCCAGCAGGCGGTGAGGAGGACGATGGCAAGCGTTGCTACTCGATGGAGGCCGCACGCAGAGCACACCTCCGCGCAGCAACGGTCGCCGCTCACGCTTTGCTCAACGCGGTTTCGACCGGCGCCCCTCCCGCTTTGGTTTCACTCCGGATCCCCAGCACGTTGTAGACGGCAACCGGATCACGGAAGCCCTTGAACGACTGCAGTCCCAGGCTCTCCCAGTGGAACGAATGCGCCACCAGGGCATGCATCCTCGACTCGATCAGGATCTGGCCGTCCTTCGCGTCGCTGCACAGGCGAGAGGCCAAGTTCACGACGGACCCGATGGCGGCATAGTCGAAGCGGCCCTCGAACCCGATTCGCCCTGTAGTCGCCTCGCCATACCCGATGCCAATTCCAAAGCCGATACGGTATCCGAGAGCATTCCATTTGCTGCAGAGCCGCCGCAGCGCAGTTTGCATATCGACCGCCATGCGTACCGCCCGATCGGCCGGATCGGGGCACGGCAGGGGCGCATTGAAAAATGCCATGAGACCATCGCCGGTGAACCGCTCGAGGGTTGCGTCGTATTTGTGGATCAGCCCGCCGAGGCCGGCATGAAACTCGCCCAGGATCTGCGTCACTTCTTCCGGCGTGGCGGCTTCGGTGAAGGACGTGTAGCCTCGCATGTCGCAGAATAGCACCGAGATTTCGCGACGCTGACTCTCCAGCAACGCCTCACTACCGGTGGATTCGATCACCTGCGCGAGTTGGGGCGACAGGAAACGCCGCAGCCGCACGAGCCGATCCTCGCGCGCCCGGGACGCGCGCAGATCGCCGGACATGCTGTTGAAGCGGTCGGCTAGGATTTCCAGTTCATCGCCGGTGCGGACATCGACCTTGTGGTCGAGGTCGCCCGCGCCGATACGGACAACGCCGTCCTGCAAGGCGCGGATGGGCGTGACCATGCGATGCGCCAGATACATCGCGGCAAGAAGGGAACCGGCGAGGCCGATGCAAAGGATGACGGCGGACCGTAACAAGGCAGAGGAGATTGGCGCATAGGCTTCGCGTGTCGGCAGCTCGACGATCAGCTTCCAGCCCAGTGGCTCGATACGGGCGATCGTGCGGAGCACGCCTTGGTCCGGATGTTTCAAGTCGGTATTACGCAGCACGCTGCTGATGTCGGGGGCAGCAATCAGGCGTCCGGCTTCATCGACGACGATCGCTCGTCCCGTTTCACCCACCTTGATGCCCAGGACGATGTCCCACATGAACCTGAGATTGACCTCTGCCATGATCACGCCGGACGATCTGTGTGCGCCGCTCCGCGCAATCACCATGTAAGGCACGGACTCCTGGTGAAAATGCACCGGCCCTCGATAGGTCTTGCGCGCCACCGCCTCCATGAAGGCGACGTTCGTCGAGAAGTCGACGAGGCTGTCGGCAGCGTCCTGCTTGAGGTTCGAGATTCGAATGCGCTCCCGGCCATCCTGGTCGATCAGCGTTAGCTGCGTGATTGCCGGCATCTGCCGCATCACCCGATAGAGGTCGAGCTGTCTTTGCTCCAGCGACCCGGCATCCCAAGGCAACTGTACCGTCCAGTCGACCTGGCGCTCGATATCGGCAACGAATTGCTTGATCTTCGCTGCAGCCGCCTCGGCCTGCTCGGCCTGGATGCGCTGGAGAAGCACGATCTGCTCGCGGTAGACAAACAAGGCATCGACCAGTCCATTGGCGATCAGGATCACGCCGATAAACAGCGAGAAGACGATGGCGTACTTCCGGAACAGCCTTGCCCGGACAGGTACGGCGGCCGCGGTCATGGGATCGTACCGGCTGCGCTCATTCGAGCACCTCGTTCGCCCGCGCAAAGATCGATACAGGAAGCGCAACCTCCAGCGCCCTGGCGGTCTTCAGGTTGAGGACGAGCTCGAAGGTGGCGGGCTGCTCGATCGGTAGCTCCGACGGATGGGCACCCCTCGCGATGCGATCAACATACTCCGCCAGGCGCTGGACCATGCTGGCGAGATTGGGACCATAGGAAAGCAAGCCACCTGCTGTTACCCACTCGCGGCCGGCGAACATCGACCGGACGTGCCTTGCCAGCGCGAACTGGGCCAGACGCGCCCGATCGGTGAAGAAGTCGCCCATTGATACGACGAGAAGATGCGCCCGATGTTCGGGTGCAATGGCTGCGAACGCCTTGTCGTAGTCGTAGGGGCGATCCTGGAACTGGACGCCGACGAGCTCGAGGCCGAGCCGAGGCGCGCAGTCCTGGGCTGCTTTCCACTGGTCTGCGGACAGGGCACCCCAGAACACGGTGGCCGATCTCATCTTGGGGAAAGCGTCCTTCAGGATCTGCAGACGCTTGGCCGTGAGCTCGATCTGCTGAAAATACACCCCGGTAATGTTACCGCCCGGTCGTGCGAGGTCCGTCACGTATCCGTGTGTCATCGGGTCATAATCGATCGCTCCAATTACGGTCGGTATCGCGCTGGATGCTTCGCGTGCGGCGTCGAGTGCCCGTTCCGTTCCGACCACCAGGAAGATATCGACCTTGCGCGCCGCCAGGTCCCGGTAGGCACTCCGGAAGTCGTACGCGCCGCCGGTCACCTCGACGAGGTCGAAGGTGAAATTGTCGCCTTCGATGTATCCGCGTTCGGCCATGAGCCGAAGAAAGAGCTGCCAATGTGGCGACGATCGCGGGAGCCCGACGGCGCCGACCCGTAACCGCGACGACGAGGCATCCGAGGATCTCGCGAATGGCAACGACAGGCCTGACGCAGTAAGAAGCTTGGTTGCCGTGCGTCGTCTCATTTGATCACCATTGCCTGGTCGGCAGCGCCACACGGTGCAATTGATGAGCCAGGATTGAAAACTACCGGAATCTAGCCAATATTTCCAGCGTGCCTGCCGGTGGAACGCATGAGCTTCCGGAAGCTGGTAGTGGTTGCAAGGGCGCAGAATAGGTACTGGCCGGGTACAATCCCGCCTCGCTCGAGGTGCTCGATGACACCGGAACAATTTCTCGCAGGGCATCCGCTGCTGAAGGGTTTGGAGTCCCCTGAAAGGACCCGGCTCGTTCGCCGCTCGGTCATCAAGACGTTTCCGGCGCGCGCCACCGTATTCCTCCGCGAGGACGAGGCCGATGGAGTTTACGGAATCCTGAGCGGAAGCGTTGTCGTGACGGTCGAATCGCCTGGTGGGGGAGAGCTGATACTGCGGCTGTTGAGCGAGGGACAATTGTTTGGAGAGCTTGCCGTGGTGGACGGTCAGGGCCGCACCGCTTCCGTAGTCACCCGCAGCCCTTGCACGTTCTTGTTTATTGCTCGTGCGGTCTTTCTCGAAGTCACGGCGGCTCATCCAGACGTGGCGACCGCCGTGACGTTGGCTCTTTCCGACTATCTGCGTCGCAACACCAGGCTGGTATCGGAGGCTGCTTTCCTCGATGTGACGCATAGGCTCGCGCGGCTACTGGTGGAGTTGGGGGGCAGTTCGCCGGGCACAGTAGGTCGCGTCACAACCATCCGGGTTTCTCAGTACGAGCTTGCCGGCATGCTGGGTGTTTCGCGGGAGATCGTGAACCGACACCTTACATCATGGCGCCGCAGCGGCCTGGTGGAGACATTTCCAGGCCGCATACGCCTTCTCGATGGCCAGGCCCTAGAGGCTCTGGCGCGGGAGCCCCGGCAATGAATGAAGGGCTGCAACCGGGATTGGTCTGCCCGCAGTTGCAGCCTTGTCCCGTGTTATTCGCCATAGTGGACGGTTGCAGGCAGTGCGCCACTGGCGGAAGTCTCGCAGGGGATCGCCACGTGCCTTTGTTCGGCCTGTGACCACGTCAACATGGTGCACTTCTCTCCGTCGGTCGCCGACGAGCACGGCAGGACGGTATTGCGCTGTTCGCTCAGCGACCATGTAGAGATGCCGCAGGTTTCCTTTCCATCGTCGCTCTTCCGCGATGTCGATGTGCAAGGAAGCGTCGAGTGCTTCTGGTCGGCCAGCGACCACGTCAGCACCCCGCAGCTGGCGGAAGCGGACTGTGCGTGGAGTGCGCTTGTTACCGAATACGTCGCACACAGGGCAATCAGGCTCATGCAGGCGGTACGGAGATGTAGGGGCGTCATTGCGGTATCCTCCTTCTGATCAATGAGCGCGCGGAGGATGCGCTTTACTTTCGACTCCTGCTGCGAACTGGGTCACATCGCGATAGAATATTTGAGCGTCCAGGCGAACGAGCGCGAGCTACCGCGTGCTCGATTAGCAACTCGTTTAAAGTCAGAGCCTGGTCGAGTTGGTGGTCAGCGGGTGAAGGAAGGCTGCTCGGCGGGCAAGGCCTACGCTGGCAGACGATCGTAGATGGAGTTGTCGCCCTTTCACAGCAGCGACAGGGGGCGCCCCCCATACTCAAACCTCAGCTGCGCAAGGCGGCTCTCGTGTACTGGGCGATCATGCGTTGCTCGTCGGTCGGCACGACCCAGGCCGAGACGGCCGATCCTTCGATACTGATGCGGCCTTGGCCGCCAATGTTGAGAGCAGAATCGAGCGTCAATCCGAGCCAGCAGCAACCGGCAGAGACCTCGGCCCGTGTCGCGGGATCATGCTCGCCGATACCGGCGGTGAAGACGATGGCGTCGACGCCGCCCAGCGCGGCTGCGAGAGAGCCGATTTCGCGGACGATGCGGTAGACGAACAGATCGATGGCCTCGCGCGCTTCCGGCGCCGTCGAGGCCCGCAGAGTGCGCATGTCGGACGAAATCCCTGAAACGCCCAGCAGGCCGGACTTCCGGTAGAGCAGATCCTCGATGCCCTTGGCGTCGAAGCCGCGCTCCTCCAGCAGGTAGAGGAGAACGCCGGGATCGAGCGCGCCGGTGCGGGTGCCCATCATCAACCCGTCGACCGCCGTGAAGCCCATCGTACTGGCGATGCTACGTCCATCGTGGACGGCGCACAGGCTGGCGCCATTGCCGAGATGGGCGACGATCAGGCGGGACTTCGCCAGCGCCGGCTCCGTCTCCCGCAGGCGGGTCACGACATAGTCGTAGGACAGGCCGTGGAAGCCGTAGCGCCTGATGCCCTCGGCGGTCAGCTCGCGCGGCAAGGCGAATTCCTGGGCAAGCGCCGGCTGGTTGCGATGGAAGGCCGTGTCGAAGCAGGCGATCTGCGGCAGGTGCGGGGCGGCTTCGAGGATGGCGGCGATCGGCGCGAGATTGTGCGGCTGGTGCAGCGGCGCCAGCGGCACCAGCTTCGCCAGCTCCGTCATGACGGCGGCGTCGATGCGGGTGGGGGCTGCGTAGGCGGTGCCAGCGTGCACGACGCGATGGCCGAACGCCAGCACGTGCCGGCCGGCCAGCAGCTCGCGTCCCATCGACATGATCTCGGCGGTGGCGCCGCGGTGATCGAGCGCGCGGTCGGGCCAGTCGCGCGTGGCCACGACGGTGCCGTCCGCCTTGTTCACCTGAAGGCGAGGGAGGGTACCGATTCCCTCGACCTGGCCGTGGAAGAGTTCGGTGCCGTCGTCATGGGCGTCGTAGATCGCGAACTTGATGCTCGACGAGCCGGCGTTGAGGACGGCGATGCAGCCGCTCTTGTCCATGTCCGCTCTCAGGCGATTGCGGTGGCAGCGCTGACCCGCCGGGCCGCCGCAACCAGGCAGGCCACGGCGCAGGATGCAAGGCGTGCCGTCACCGAGTCGGCGCGGCTCGTCAGGATGATCGGCACGCGGGCGCCGAGGACGATGCCTGCTGCATCGGCGCCGGCCAGGAAGGACAGGCTCTTGGCCAGCATGTTGCCGGCTTCGAGGTCCGGCACGATCAGCACGTCGGCGCGGCCCGCCACGGGGGAGACGATATTCTTGATGGCGGCCGCTTCGACGCTGATCGCATTGTCGAGCGCTAGTGGACCGTCGAGGACTCCGCCCTTGATCTGGCCGCGATCCGCCATCTTGCACAGCGCCGCGGCATCGATCGTCGAGGCGACCTTCGCGTTGACCGTCTCCATCGCGCTCAGGATCGCAACACGCGGCTGGGTGATATCCAGCGCATGGGCGAGATCGATGGCGTTCTGGACGATGTCGACCTTGTCCTCCAGCGTCGGCGCGATGTTCACGGCGGCGTCGGAGATGATCAGCGCCCGGTCGTGGCCAGGCACATCCATGACGAAGCAATGGCTGATGCGGCGCGCGGTCCGGATGCCGTCGGTCCGCGAGACCACGGCGCCCATCAGCTCGTCCGTGTGCAGGCTGCCTTTCATGAGCGCCTCGGCCCGTCCGCAGCGCACGAGTTCGACCGCCTTGGCCGCGGAATCGTGACTGTGGGCCGAGTCCACGATCTCGAAAGCGCCGATGTCGAGGGAGGCCTTTTGCGCGACGTCGTGGAGGCGTGCGGAGGGGCCGACCAGAATGGGCTTCAGGAGACCGCTGCCGGCCGCCTGTACGGCGCTCTCCAGCGAGACCGCGTCACAGGGATGGGCGACGGCGGTGAGCATCGGCGGGTGCTTGCGGGCCACGGCGATCAGCCGGTCGTACTTTTCATGCGGCTGCGTCGTCGGTGTCGTCACGCCGGATCCTCTCTGTCGGTCAACGCCAAGGGCGCGATCCACCCTTACGCTGCACCGCGCCATTGACCTTGATCAAGTGAACAGACGATGTCGCATACGGGAGCGGGAGAGTATGATGCTTCTCCTGTCGTTCCCTTGACCAATGTCAATGCGGGGGCGGCAGGGCGGCACACGATGCCGTCGAACGGGAGGGGGACAGCATGAAGCGAAGTTCGTGCGGCCGGCGGGAGTTTCTCTTCCTGTCGTTGGCGGCAATGACGGTGGCGGCGTCGCCCGCCCTGGCGCAGGCGCCTGCGCCCACCCAAGCGTCCGCAACGCCCGAGAGGAAGCTCTTCTCCCCCGCCGAGCTCGACCAGATCCTGGCGCCGATCGCGCTCTATGACGACGCGCTGCTGTCGCAGGTGCTGATGGCCGCGACCTATCCGCTCGAGGTCGTCGAGGCCGCGCGCTGGCAGCAGTCCAATCCCGGACCGACGGGCGACGCCGCCGTCACCGCCGTGGCCGACAAGACATGGGACGTCAGCGTGAAGTCGCTGGTCGCCTTCCCGTCGGTCCTGAAGCAGATGAACGAGCATCTCGACTGGACGCAGAAGCTGGGCGACGCGTTTCTCGGCCAGCAGGGCGATGTCGCGGCCTCGATCCAGCGGCTGCGCGCCAAGGCTGCCGCCGCCGGCACGATAAAGACCGGCGCCGGCCCGCAATACACGGTGTCGACCGAGACCCAGGATAGTCAGACCGTCTACGCCATCGCGCAGTCCAACCCGCAGGTCGTCTACGTCCCGAGCTATGATCCCAACACCGCCTACGGCGCCTGGTCGGAGCCGGCCTATCCGCCGACCTATTGGCCGCTGGGCGGCGCGTTGCTGCGCGGCCTGATGTGGGGCGCCGGCATCGCGGCGGCGGGTGCCCTGTTCGGCGGCTGGCGCTGGGGCTACCGCGGCGGTGGCTGGGGCAACAGCTACACCACGGTGAACGTAAATCGCGCGGTGAACATCGACCGCAACTTCAATCGCAACACGATCGGCGACGGCGGCCGCTGGCAGCACCAGGTCGATCACCGGCGCGGCGTCGCCTATCGCGACCCGGCGACGCGCCAGCAGTTCGGCCAGCACCGGCCGGGCGCCGAACAGCGTGCGCAGTTCCGCGGGCAGCTCGAACATCCTGCGCAGCGTCCCGCCGGCGGCGCCGGCCTCAACCGTCCGGGCGGTGCCGGGGCGGGAGGTGTCCAGCGTCCAGGGATGGCACAGCGTCCCGGAGCGGGCGGCGCGGGGCAGCGCCCGGGTGGTGCCATCGGCGGCGTCAACCGCGGCGGGCAGATCAATCGCGAAGCCCAGCGCGGCCGCGCGCAGCAGCAACGCAGCGGCGGTTCTCACGCCGGTGGCGGCGGAGCCCGCGGCGGCGGTGGAGGCGGACGTCCCGCGGGTGGCGGCGCACATGGTGGCGGCGGTGGTGCACGCGGTGGCGGTGGCGGCGGCGGCGCGCATGGTGGTGGAGGTCGGCGATGACGAAACTGGTTTCCCGGCTCGTCGCAGCGCTCGCATTGTATGCGGGCCTGCTGGGCGCATCCCTGGCGCAGACACCGGCGCCGCAGCTGAAGGGCTTCCCGACGCCCGAGGCGGCGGCCGACGCGCTGACCGACGCCGTCCGCAAGCAGGACGACAAGGCCGTCACCGCTATCCTCGGCGTCGACTGGCATACGCTGATCCCCGGCAGCGACTGGCAGGATGACCAGCTGCGGGCCAATTTCCTGAAGGCCTGGGACGAGGGCCACAAGATCATCCAGGAGACGCCCGACAAGGCGCTGATCGGCGCCGGCACGACGGGGTGGGTCTCGCCGATCCCGATCGTGAAACAGGGCGACGTGTGGCGCTACGACGTCGATGCCGGCAGGATCGAACTGGCAGCGCGCCTCATCGGCCGCAACGAGTTCGCCGTCATCCAGACCCTCCTGGCCATCGTCGATGCGCAGCGCGACTACGCGGCCCTCGATCCGATGAAGGTCGGCGTGCCGGTCTATGCGCGCCGCCTCTTGAGTTCGCCCGGCCAGAAGAACGGCCTCTACTGGGAGAGCAAGCCGGGTGAGCCGGAGAGTCCGCTGGGGCCGATGCTCGCCAAGGCGCAGCTGGGCGACGTCGAGCGCGACGGCTACTACGGCTACCGTTTCCGGCTGCTCTACAGTCAGGGGCCCGATGCGCCGGGCGGCGCGCGCGACTACCTGGTCCGCGACCGCATGAGGGGCGGCTTCGCCGTCCTCGCCTGGCCGGTGCGCTACGGCGAGACCGGCGTCATGACCTTCATGATCAGCAACGACAGCGACGTCTACGAAAAGGATCTCGGCGAACAGACCGCCCAGCAGGCCGGCGCGATCAACGTCTTCAATCCCGACAAGAGCTGGGAAAAGGCCGACATGACGCCGCCTTGACTTAAGTCAATACGGCGCGCGACGGGAGCGCCCACAATAGCCATCGCAAGGGGAGACACTGTGATGCGTTCCATCGTCCTGTTGATTGCCATGGCAGGCCTGACCTGCGGCTGCGACCAGTTCGAAAGCATGTCGCCCGGCCAGAAGGGGGCGGTCACCGGGGCAGCCCTCGGCACCGGTATCGGCATGGTTTCCGGTGGCACCTTCGGGCAGGTCGTCGGCGCCGGCTTGATCGGCGGTGCGGCCGGCTATATCGGCGGCACCGCCATCGGCAACAGCAGATAATGACCTCGAGAGGCTGTCGCATGAGAAGCATGACGCTTGCCGTACTCACTGCGCTCGCCACCTTGGCGACCGGCGCATCGGATACATTCGCCCAGACCGCGCCGCTCTCTTTCGACAGGGCGGCCTATGTCACCTGCCGCGAAGCCCATGTGATGCCGCCGGACCAGCGCATGGCCCTGTCCATATTCCTGGCCAACCATGCCGCGCAGCGCCGTGGCGTCACGATCCCGGACGGCGAGCAGGGCGCTCAGCTCGCCCACCTGGTTCGCGGCGGCTGCACGCTTGCGCCCGATGCCTACCTCTTCACGGTGATCGATCGCGCCATCGTGGCCGAATCGAGCCGGCTGCCGAAGCGCTGACGGCGGCAGGTCCGGTGAAGACCGTGCGCAGTGTGCTGGCGGAGGCGCCGCTGGCGTGGCTGCTGGTCGCCGTGCCGATTGCCGCCTGGTTGCATCATGCGCGGCCCGAGTCGCCGCTCCTTGTCTTCTTGATGGCCTGCGTCGCCATCGTCCCGCTGGCCGGACTGCTGGGGCTGGCGACGGAGAAGCTCGCCGCGCGGCTCGGCGAGGGCATCGGCGGCTTCCTCAACGCCACGCTGGGCAATGCCGCCGAGCTGATCATCGCCCTCGTGGCGCTGCGCGCCGACATGCTCGACGTGGTCAAGGCGTCGCTTACCGGATCGATCATCGGCAACCTGCTGCTGGTGCTGGGCGCGGCGTTCCTGGCTGGCGGCCTGCGCTACAAGATCCAGAGCTTCGCGACCATCGGCGTGCGCACCCAGATCGGCATGATGGCGCTGGCCGCCATCGCGATCCTGGTGCCGTCGGTTTTCGCCGCCACCGGCGCGGGCGAGATGGCCAGCCGGTCCGTCACCTACAGCGTGGCGGTCTCGGCGGTGCTGCTGGTGGTCTATGCGCTCAGCCTGCTGTTCCTGCTGCGCACCCATGCCGACCTGTTCCGCGGGGAAGAGCCGGCCGCCGAAAGGGTGCACCACGGAACGCCCTGGCCCGTCTCCCTGACGGTCGGGATCATGGCGGTCGTCACACTGCTGATCGTCTGGATGAGCGAGATCCTGGTCGGGACCGTGGAGCATGCCTCGGCGGCCCTCGGCCTCTCGAACCTGTTCGTGGGCGTCGTGGTGGTGGCGGTGGTCGGCAACGCGGCCGAGCACAGCACCGCCGTCCTGGTCGCGATGCGCAACCGCACGGAGATGGCGATCGGCATCGCCATCGGCAGCAGCACGCAGATCGCCCTGTTCGTCGCGCCGTTGCTGGTCCTGCTCAGTCTCTTCGTGGCGCCGGAGCCGCTCAGTCTGGCCTTCTCCGGCGTCGAGGTGTTCCTCGTCCTGGCGGCAACCTTCGTCGCCTCGATCCTGATCCTCGACGGCAAGTCGACCTGGTTCACCGGCGTACAGCTCATCGCCGTCTATCTCGTCATGGCGATCACCGTGTTCGCCATTCCGGCATAGTCGAACCATGCTGCTGCAGTTCGTGGTCGGAGCGGCCGCCTGCATCTGCAACATCGCGATCCACGCGCTGGTCATGCTGGTCGTGGTGCGTGTGGCGCAGGGCGCCGCCGCGACGTCGAGACTGCCGCCGTCGCTGCTTCTGGTCGCCATCATGGTGGCGACCGTCTCGGTCCTGATGCTGGCGCACGGACTCGAGGTATTCGTCTGGGCGCTTACCTATGAATTGGCCGGAGTCGTGCCGGCGGGCGCAGACTCCCTGTACTTCGCATTCGTGAACTACACGACACTGGGATACGGCGACATCGTTCCCGTGGAGCGGTGGCGGCTCATCGGACCGACCACGGCGATGTGCGGGATGCTGATGTTCGGCTGGTCGACCGCGGTCATTTTCGAGGTCCTGCGCAGGGCTCTGTCGATTCTCTCGGCGATGCCGGACGGCAAAGCGCGCTGAAACGGCCATTCCGGATCATCCAGCCGCATATCCGGAGTGCTGGGTTCGGTAGATGACGAATTCATGGCTGGCATGCTATGTGTGCATGGTGCGTAATGGTGCAACTCTTGGTCGGCCCTTCGTGTTCGGAGCGCCCGAACCGATCAAGGTCTCATCGAACCTGCCCTGTGGCTCATGCATCGGCAGGACGTTCAATCTTTGCAGGCCGCTGGAGGATGCCCGGCTGCAGCATTTGCTTTCGCTGGGAGGCATCCGGCACTGGAAGAGGCATGAAACTCTCTTTCGTGCGGGCGATCCCATCGGCGCCTTCTTCAAGATCCGCAAGGGTATCGTCGCGGTTTCCCACACGCTCGACGACGGCCGGCGGCAGATCACGGCCCTGCGTGCGCCCGGCGATTGCGTCGGTTACCTCGACAAGAACGGTGCATACGCCTTCGAGGGCGAGGCGCTGACCGATGTGGAGGCCTGCGCCTTCGATCGGCGAAAGTTCGACGCCTACGTCGCAGAACAACCCGACCTTGCCGCGGCCCTGGTCGACACCCTGTCGAGTGCCCTGACGCAGGCGGGCATGCTGACCCTGGTGCTGGGGCAACTTCGATCGACGGAGCGGGTGGCGCACTTCCTCGCGGAGATCAGCGCGCTCTATGCCGAGCGGCACGTCTGCTCCGCCAAGCCCTTGACCCTGCACATGGGGCGGAACGAGATCGCCGATTATCTCGGCCTGACCATCGAGACGGTGAGTCGGTCCATCGGCAAGTTGAAGAGCCGCAACATCATCGCGCTGGTCGAGAGCGGCGAAGTCGTGATCCTCGATCACGAACGGCTTCGCCAGGCCGGCAAGGTGACGGCCTAGCGCTGTGCGAGGCAGGGGGCTTCACAACCAGCCCCCAGCGATGGTTTGATATTGGTCAAGGACAGGCATTGCCCGGTAACCGAGGCTCGCTGTCCTGTACGTGACCCCTTGGCCGGGGCAGGCCAGGGAAGCAGCTGTAGTTCAACTCAAGGGGAGAGACCGACAATGACGTATGCATCGCGCCGTAACGCACTGAAGTTGCTGGCCGGCGGCACGCTTGCCGCAACTGGCATGGCCACGTTCGCCACGACGGCGTCGGCGCAGGAGTTCGTGGTCACCAACAATTACCAGAACTTCAAGCGCGGCAAGATCGACGGGCTGCATCCCGATCGCCGCATCCTCAACGTCACCTGGGAAGACATGGGCCGCATCAAGATGCGTGCAGCCGACCTGGTGACCAACTACCCGCAGCTGCGCGAAGGCATGATCGTCGATTGCAACTACTTCGACTATATCGACGTGATGATCGCCAAGAAGTCGCCGCAGACAGACGCCCAGGCCAAGGCGCTGCTGGACAAGGGCGCCCAGCTGACCGGCATCCCGGGCGCGCGCGAGCCCATCCGCATGTGGAGCATGTCCGGCATGGTCACCCAGGTCTCGCCGTCCAACGGTGGACTGTCGATCATCAATGCCTCGAACGGCCGGCCGGAAGAGCCGTCACCCAACAGCGGCGAGGTCATCACCCTGCCGCAGATCCAGACCGCGGCCGGTAAGCAGGCCCTGGGCACGTTGAAGCCCGGCGATATCGTCAACACCGTCTGGACGCACCAGACGGCCATTGTCGTGAAGATCATCCGCTAAGGCGGTCGCCGCCCGTGCGGGCGATTCGATCCGGAATGCCGGGCGCCGCAGGAGATGCAGCGCCCGGTTTCGAGTGGGATGTCACATGCCAAAGAAAAGCGGTAACGACACCGGCAGCGGTCCGGACAAGCTGAAGCGCAAGGTCTACGAGAAGGAACTGCGCGAGCTGCAGGTCGAGCTCTGCCGACTGCAGGACTGGATCAAGGCCTCCGGCGAGCGCGTGATCATCGTGCTGGAAGGCCGCGACGCGGCCGGCAAGGGCGGCACCATCAAAGCGCTGACCGAGAGGGTCAGCCCACGGGTGTTCCGTGTCGTCGCGCTGCCGGCCCCATCCGATCGCGAAAAGACCCAAATGTACATCCAGCGCTATGCCGAGCGCTTCCCGGCCGGCGGCGAGATCGTGATCTTCGACCGTAGCTGGTACAATCGCGCCGGTGTCGAGTACGTGATGGGCTTCTGCACGCCCGAGGAGCATCAGCGATTCCTCGAACTCTGTCCGGTCTTCGAGAAATTCGCCATCGAAGGCGGACTACGGCTCATCAAGATCTGGCTGGAGGTCGGTCAGGAGGAGCAGGACCGTCGCTTCAAGGCCCGGATCGAGGACCCCGTGCGCCAGTGGAAACTGAGCCCGATGGACATCGAATCCTACTCGCGCTGGTACGACTATTCCCGGGCGCGCGACCTGATGTTCAAGTACACCGACTCGGAACACGCGCCCTGGCACATCGTCCATTCCGACGACAAGAAGCGCGCGCGTCTGAACGTGATCTCGCACATTCTGTCGCAGATTCCCTACAAGAAGGTTGAGCGCGCCAAGGTGAAGCTGTCGTCGCGTTCCAATAAGCGCGCGTACGACGACCAGGCCTCGATCGCTGATCGCCGCTTCGTTGCCGAGAAATTCTAGGCACCACGCCTTGTTCCCTCCCGGGAGGTCAGAATGCCCAAGCTGCTGAGCGTCAAGGAACTGCACATGAAGATCGCCGAGTCGGAAGCGGCCAAGGCGTCGGCCGCGCTGAAGGCGCAGCAGGCGGAGGAGGCCGAGAAGAAGGCCTTCCACGACCACCTGCTCGCGCCGTCGGGACTGACCGACGAGCAGGCGAGCGAGAAGGCCTCGCTTATCATCAGTCGCGCGATGGACAACGGCCTGACGTCCGTCCAGGTGCTGCGCTTCCCCAACGACATCTGCACCGATGGCGGCCGGGCGATCAATCAGGTGGAAGAAGGCTGGGAAAACACCCTTACGGGCCTGCCGAAGGAAATGTACGAGTTCTGGAATCGCAAGCTGCGCCCGCTCGGCTACCACATCCGCTATCAAATCATCGACTATCCCGGCGGTATGCCCGGCGATGTCGCGATCACCCTGAGCTGGGGTTGAGGCACATGCCGTCACGCAGGATCTTGGTTGCGGCTCTTTTGACCTCGCTCGCTTCGGCGAGCGCCGCCCAACCGGCGGGAGGCGCCTTTGTCGGAACATGGAAGGGCGATGTGCCCGGAATGGGTGATGCGACCCTCGTGATCAGCGCGGTCGGCGGCGATGGCCGAGTCGAGGGGAGGATGGAGTTCGCCCTTCAGGGATTCGTCTCGACGTTTGCCGACAAGGCTGATTCGGTGAAGCGCACGAACCAGGGCACCATCTTGGACGGGACGCTCACCATCGAGGCGGCGTTGGGTGGGCGATACGTCCTGCAGCGCACGGGCGACGGTTTGAGCGGCCGATACATACGCGGCACGACCATGGACGTGCCGGTGACGTTGCGAAAGTCCTGACGCTTCTTCGCGGTTTGCCGTCGGCGTCTATTGCCGGGTGTAGGAATCCGAACCGGTTCGTATCGTGGGAGCGCCGTACTCGTCGAAGGTCACGACCCATTCGACACCGAGACGGCCCCCGTTGAAGTAGCCGGTCCATGACGTGATCGAGTTGCAGTCCACCGCCGCGTTCTTCCAGAGGACGGTGTAGGAAATACGCTGGCCGTCCATCCAGCCGACGAGGGGGAAGGCGACGCCGGCACATTTGTAGCCGGGCGCATTGTTGGCATAGGTGCCGGTGACGCTTCCATACGCGCCAATCGACTGGATGACCAGCACCGACCCGTGATCATTTGCCCAGGTTCCGGTCACGGAAGGCGGCGACTGGGCGCTTGCCTGTTGCGACGTGGCGCAAAGGGCTGCCAGTGAGAGTCCGAGGATCGACGCGAGGCGCTGGCTCATTTACGGTCCGCTGGATAATTGCCGGGCCCTAATGCATCCCAAGTCGTTCCGTCTTTCCAGTGAAAACTAGCGGCGCCAATGTCCAACTCTTGCGAATTCCGCGATAACAGACCAGTGCAGCGGCGAACATGACGGGCTTTCTTCACAATCGCTGGGCGCAGCTTCTGGCCGGCATCGTCTGCATGGTGATGATCTCCAGCCTCCAGCATGGCTGGACGCTGTTCGTGCATCCGATCAACGCAAAATACGAGTGGGGCCGGGCGGCCATCCAGATCGCCTTCACGATCTTCATCCTGAGTGAAACCTGGTTGGTGCCGTTCGAGGGCTGGTTCGTTGACAAGTTCGGGCCGCTGCCGGTCGCGCTCGCCGGCGGTGCGCTGGTGGCCATCGCCTGGAGCCTGAACTCGGTCGCCGATTCGCTTCCGCTGCTCTATCTCGGCGCGGCGTTGGGCGGCATCGGCGCGGGCTGCGTCTATGGGACCTGTATCGGCAACGCCCTGAAATGGTTTCCCGACCGGCGCGGCCTGGCAGCCGGCCTGACGGTCGCGGGCTACGGCATCGGCTCGGCACTCACCATCATTCCGATCCACCACACGATCGACCATCACGGCTATGAGGCGGCGTTCCTGTGGTTCGGCTTAGGGCAGGGCGTGCTGATCTGCCTCGCGGCGCTGGCGCTGCGCAAACCTGAGGCCGAGACATTGGCGATCCCCGAGCGGTTGCCGCATGCGATCCACGATCACAGGCCAGGCGAGGTGCTGCGGTCGCCGCTCTTCTGGATCCTCTTCGTGATGTCCCTGCTGGTGACGGCGGCTGGGCTCACCTTCACGGCCAATCTCGCGGGCATCGCCCGTAACTTCGGGGTGGCCGACGTGCCGGTCAGCATGCTGGGCCTGACTTTGCCGGCGCTGACGTTTGCGCTGACCTTCGACCGCGTCACCAACGGCATCGCGCGGCCGCTCTGCGGTTGGCTGTCCGACTATATCGGCCGCGAGAACACGATGTTCTTCGCCTTCACCCTCGGCGCTTTGAGCATCCTGGCCTTTTCGAGATGGGGCGACGAACCGGTGATGTTCGTGTTGCTGGTCAGCCTGGTCTTCTTCGCCTGGGGCGAGGTCGCGAGCCTCTTCCCCGCGACCTGCACCGACTATTTCGGCTCGGGCTACGCCACCACCAATGCCGGCATGCTGCATACGGCGAAGGGCTTTGCCGCCATGCTGGTGCCGCTGTCAGATCCGCTCGTGCAGGCTACGGGCAGCTGGCAGATCGTCTTCGCGCTGGCGGTTGCCGCCAACGCCGTCGCGGCCATTCTCGGTATCGCCGTGCTGCGGCCGATGCGGGCGGCGTGGCTGCGGCGCGAGTAGCGGTTACTCCGGCTTCAGCAAGCCGCTCTTCTGTAGTTCCTCGATCGAGGCATCTTCCTTCTGCAGGAAGCTGGTGAGCTGTTGGGGCGACAGGGACTCGGTCTCGGCGCCGAGATCGTTCAGCTTCTCTTTCACCGTGGGATCGGCGAGCGCGCTCGCCACAGCGTCGCTCAGCTTCTTCACGATATCGGCCGGCGTGCCGGCAGGCGCCATGAGGACGATCGGCGTGGTGGCCGCGAAGTCTTTGACGCCGGTCTCCTGCAGGGTCGGAACGTCGGGAAGCTGACCGGCGCGGCGGGCGGTCGTCACGACGATGGCGCGCAGTCGGCCGCCGCGGATATGGCCGATCGAGGCCGGCACCTGGTCGATCACCGCGTCGATCTGGCCCGCCAGAAGATCGTTCAGCGCCAGGCCGTTGCTCTTGTAGGGGATGATGTTGAAACGCACGTCCAGCGCCTTCTGCATCTGCAGCAGGGCGAGGTGATTGGTGCTGCCGTTGCCAGGATGGCCGACCGTGACTTTGCCCGGATTGGCGCGCAGATAAGCGAGCATCGCCGGCCAGTCCTTGATCGGATTGTTGGCATTGATCACGAAATCCATCGGCGAGGTGGCAAGCAGGGCGACGGGCGCGAAGCTCGCCAGGGTGTAGGGCGGCTTGCCGCCGGTCATGCGTGGGCTCACGAGGAACGTGCCGGTCGAGCCGAGGACCAGCGAATAGCCGTCGGGCGGCGACTTCGCGACCGCTTCGGCGCCGATCGCGCCGCCGGCACCGCCGCGATTCTCGACGATCACCTGCTGGCCCAGCCGCTTGGCCAAGGCCTCTGAAAAGAGGCGCCCCGTGAGATCGGCATTGCCACCGGGAGCGAACGGCACGACCAGACGGATCGGCTTGTCGGGGTAGCCGGCCTGCGCGAGGGCGCGGGCAGCCGGCAGGGCCGCCAGAAGGGCTGCGATCGTCGTGCGTCGCGTCAACGACTTCATTTCCTGAAACCTCTCGTCACCGTCTAATGTCGCGACATGATAACCGAGGGCAGGCTGGGCGCACGCGCCGTCATCGTCGGAGCCGGCATTGCTGGCCTTGCGGCCGCGGCCGCTGTCGCATCGTTCTTCGAAATGGTCGACATCTTCGACAAGGACGAGCTGCCCGACGAGTCGCGTCCGCGGAAGGGCGTTCCGCAGGACCTGCAAGTGCATATCCTGCTGAAGGGCGGCGAACTCTCGCTCGAAAGCCTGATGCCGGGCACGCGCGCGGCGTTGCTGGCGGCCGGCGCGACCGAGGTGCGCCAGACCGAGGATGTCTCGATCTGGGAACGCGACGCGTGGCACACGACGCGCGACCTCGGCCACAGCCAGCTCATGATGAGCCGGCCGGCCTTCGAGCAGGTGCTGCGGTGGCAGGTGCTGCAACTCGGCAACGTCGTGATCCGCGATCGCACGTCGATCGACGCGCTGCCGTCCGGCGCCGATCTGACCGTAATCGCGACGGGGCGGGGCGACAGGCTGCTGGCGAATCTCGACGTGCCGGAAACGGTGCTCGGCATCGAAGTGAGTTACAGTTCGGCGCGCTTTGCCAAGCGTACACGCTTTCGGGGCGAGGGCCGCTTCATCGCTTGCATCCCGCAGCCGCCAGATGATCGCTACGGGCTTGTCTGCCCGGTCGAGAACGACGAATGGCTGATCACGCTGTGCAGCCGATTCGACGACACGGTGCCCGACGATCTCGACGGCTTCCGTGCCTACGCTGCAGCAATGCCCATTCCCGATATTGCCGATCGTCTCCGCGAAGCCGTGCCGCTGACGCCGGTGCGCCGCTATCGCATCGCCGAGGCACGGTGGCGGCATTTCGAGCGCGGGACGGGGCTGCCGCTGCGCGTGCTGCCGATCGGCGACTGCATATCGAGCTTCAATCCGACCTTCGGGCAAGGCATGTCGGTCGCGGCCGGCCACGCCGTTGCCCTGCGCGACGTGCTCGCGAACTGGCAGGGAAGCCTTGACGGCGTTGCGGCGGCCTACCTGCCGCGAGCGGCGGAAGTGAGCCGGCAGGCCTGGTCGCTCGCCGCGATGGTCGATCTCGAATATCCGCGCACCGTAGGCGAGCGGCCGGCGAACTTCGACAAGATCGTGCTGGGCACCGAGGCGATGCGGCGGGCGGCGGTGCTGCATCCCGAGGTTCAGCTCCTGCGCTTCGAGATCGGCAATCTGGTGAAGCCGGATTCGGCGGCGCGCAGCGGACCCGCAGCGCGGCTGGTCGCGCGAGAGATGGCTAGGGCGGGAGGACGATCGCGTGAGCGGTGACCCTCGACCCGATCTCGACGCGCTGCGGCGGGAAATGTGGAGGCGGCAGAAGCAGGCGAGAATGGCCGTGCGGACCTATAACCGCGGCTCGTGGATCCGCTTCGCTCTGGTGTTCATCCCGGTGCCGCTGGTCGTTGTGATCTTCCGGCTCTACCTGGAGGCCTGGCACTATTACATCCTGGGCGGCGCCTTCATCTTCTTCGCCGGCCTGCTCTATGTGCTCGACGACCGCGCGGCCACACGGCGCGAGGCGACGCTCAAGGCGGCGAAGGTAGCGCGCACGGCCTATCAGGAAGCGCGGTCAGCGACGCGGCCCTAAAGGCGATTGCGCGCGGTGCAGCGGCATTTGTCGACCTGGTGCAGCTCGACCATGTTGCCGCACGGATCGTTGAGGAAGAGCTGCAACGAGTCGGGGCTGGTGAGGCCCTCGATCGCCCAGTACTTCACGCCCATGCTTTCGAGCTCCTTGCGGCTCTCGACGATGTCGGCGACGGCCAGGGCGATGTGCGGCAGGGTCGGGTCCTGGCCCGGTCCCTTGGCGACAGGCGAGGGCTGGTTGCCGCCGAACAGGTGGATCTGGCCGACCTCGCCGACATTGATCCAGAGGCCGGGGATACCCGGAATGGTCGGGCGGCCCTTGTCACGGTGCAGGCCCAGCACGTCGCTGTAGAAGCTCGCCGTGTCCTCGAGCTTCTCCGCGCCGGTGTCGAGCCGGTATCCCGTATGATGGATCTCCAGGACCTTGATCGCCATCCTCGTTTGCTCCGTTATCTTCTTGTCCGCGCGCCGATCAGCAGGATCAGCGGGATCGCCATCGCCGAGGCGGCCGTGTAGAGGCCGAAGGCGTTGATATAGCCGATCATCGCCGCCTGCCGGTTGATCTCCTTCGATAGTTTCGCAAGGCCCGACACGGTCTCGTAGTCCCAGCCGCCGGTCACCCAGGGAAAGGCCAGCGCCCTGTTGTAGGGATTCACCAGCTCGACCATGCGGCTGTAGTTGGTGCTGGTCGCCCGCACGATCTCGGCGACGCAGATCGAGATGAAGAAGCTGGAGCCGATGTTGCGCAGCAGGTGGTAGACCGCCGTGCCCTCGGCCAGGTTGGCCGCGCTCATGTTGGAGAAGGTGACCAGCGTCAGCGGCACCCAGATGACGCCGACGGCGATGCCCTGCAGCATGCTGTTCAGCATCAGCGTGTTCATGTCGACGTTGAGGTCGATCGCCATCAGCCAGACACCGGACAGGGTCTGCACGGTGAAGCCCGCGGCCAGGCCGATGCGCGGATCCATGCGGCCCACGAAGATCGCGAGAAAGAAGCCGATCGTGGCGCCGACGCCGCGCGCGGCGATGACCTCGCCAATCAGCGCGTCGGGGAAGCCGGCATGCTGCTGCAGGAGCGGCGGTAGCAGCACCATCGGCGTGAAGTTCAGCATGCCGTAGATCAGCACCAGGACGAGGCCAATCGCATATTTGCGGTCGAGCAGGAGCTTCAGGTTCAGGAACGGCCGCTCGGCGGTGAGGCTGTGCGCCAGGAAGATCCAGAAGGAGACGACGGCGATGAAGGCCTCGATCTGGATCTCAGCCGATTCGAACCAGTCGAGGCGCTGGCCGCGCGACAGGACGAGCTGCACGCAGGCGATTGCGACCGAGAGCGACAGGAACCCCGTCCAGTCGAGGCGCGCGTGTCCGGTCGGCCGGTCGTAGGGCAGGGTGAGGCGCAGGCCGAGGAACGACAGCAGGCCCACCGGCACGATCATGTAGAAGGCCCAGCGCCAGCTGTAGAGCTCGGACAGCATGCTGCCGACGGTCGGACCGATCACCGGGCCGATAACGACGGCCATGCCGAAGATCGAAGTCACGAGCCCCTGCTGCCGCTTGGGGAAGGTGTCGAGCAGGATGGTCTGCGACAGCGGGATTACCGGGGCGCCCAGCGCGCCCTGCAGCACACGCCAGAAGATCAGGCTCTCCAGCGAATCGGCCAACCCGCACATCAAGGTCGTCAGGGTGAAGGCGAAGACCGACCAGATCATTGTCTCGCGCCGCCCGAAGCGCGCCGCCAGCCAGCCGGTCATCGGCGTGGCGACGGCGGTGGCCAGGATGTTGAAGGTCATGGCCCAGGCGATCTCGTCCTGGGTGGCCGACATGGTGCCCTGCATCTGGGGCAGCAGGGTCGAGGCGATCAGCAGCGTGGTGGCGTAGAGGGTCGAGCCCAGGACCACCATCACGAGAATCAGGATCCGCTTGCCCAGCGAGGCTTCGGCCTCGTCGGGGGCGGGCGGGGCAGCGTCGGCGGTGGTCGCGCTTGAAGTCATGGACTGGGCTATTGTAGCCTAGGCAACAATCTCGAGCGAGCACCCTTGGGCCCTGACGACGACGAATATATCGGCTACGTGCTGTCCGACGTGGCGCGCCTGATCCGCACCGTGTTCGACCGCCGCGTGCGCGATATCGGCCTGACCCGCGCCCAGTGGCTGGTGCTCACCCGGCTCTATCGCCGTCCCGGCGCAAGCCAGACCGAGCTGGCCGACATGCTGGAAATCGACCGCGCCAGCGCCGGCCGCATGATCGACCGCATGCAGAAGAACGGCTGGGTGGAACGCCGCGCCGACAATGGCGACCGCCGGGTCAACCGCCTGCATCTCACCGCCGACGCCCGTCGCGCGCACAAGGAGATGTGGGCGATCGCCGAGACGACGGTCGACGATGCACTGGCGCCGCTGTCGTCGAGTGAGCGAGACCAGTTCACCCGGCTGGCGGCGCGGGTGAAGGTCCAGCTCCAGTCGATGGCCGGAGCGCACGGATCATGAGCCGCCGCCCAGTTCCCGTGCTTCGCCTCGCACTGCTGTTCGTGGTGCCGTTGCTGGCGGTCGCGGGGGCGGGCTGGTGGTGGCTCTCGGGCGGTCGCTACGTCTCGACCGACAATGCCTATGTGAAGGCCCATATCGTGCAGATCTCGCCCGAAGTGTCGGGCCAGGTTCGCCGCGTCCTCACCAAGGACCACGCCACCGTCCAGGCCGGCGAGCCGCTTCTCACCATCGAATCGCGACCGTTCCGGCTGGCACTCGACAGTGCCGAGGCCGAACTCGATTCGGCGCGCACCAATGTCGAGACCCTGCGCGGCGTCTGGCGCGAGGCCGTCGCCGAACTGGCCGACGCCGAGGCGCGCGCCGTCTATTTCCAGCGCCAGGCGCAGCGGCAGGAGGAACTCGCCGTGAAGGGCGTGGCGTCGGCAAGCAAGCGCGACGAATCGCAGAACGATGCGCGCGCCGCTGCCGACCGCGTGTCGACCGCGCGCGAGAAGCTGCAGCGCGTGCTGACGGCGCTGAACGGCGATCCCCAGCTTCCGGCCGATTCCCATCCCATGGTGCGCGAGAAGATGGCGGCGCGGGAGCGGGCGGCGCTCGATCTGGCGCGTACGACGGTCCGCGCGCCGGTCGACGGCGTGGTGGTGAACATGCGCCTGCAGCAGGGCGAGCAGATCAAGGCGGCGACGCCGCTCTTCTCGTTGGTGGTTCTGAGCCGGCCGTGGGTCGAGGCCAACTACAAGGAAACCGAGCTGACCCACGTGAAGGTCGGCCAGAAGGCGACCGTGGTGCTCGACACCTATCCCGACGAGGTCTGGGAGGCGCTGGTCGAGAGCGTGAGCCCGGCGACCGGCGCGGAATTCGCGATCCTGCCGCCGCAGAATGCCAGCGGGAACTGGGTGAAGGTCGTGCAGCGCCTGCCGGTGAAGCTGCGTCTGCTGCCGCATGTCGGCGAATCCCCGCTGCGTGCCGGCATGACCGCGACGGTGAAGATCGACACCGGCCGTCAGCGCGAGGTCACGAGCCTGCTGGGCGGCACCAAGGAAGCGCCGCCGCCGCCCGCGCCAACGTCACCACCGCACGACGTCACGGCTCAGTCGAAGTAAGAAGCATCAACTTAAAAGCCCGTCGTCTCGACCGGAGCACCGAAGGTGCGGAGTGGAGAGACCTTCCCTCCACCAACAGCCGGCAAATAGTAGAGAGTAGGTCTCTCCACTCCGCGCTGCGCGCTCCGGTCGAGACGACGGGGTCTCTTTTGCTTCAACCGCACGCCAGCGAATAGATGTGCTGGACCTCGCCGGGGAGCGGCATGGCCTGCCAGGTCCTGCCGGCGTCGCGCGTGCCGAATATTTCGCCGTCGTAGCGGGCGCCGATATAGACCTGGGCGGCATCGGTCGGGTGCAGGCCGATCGACATGATGGTGCCGTGCACCTGGACCTTGTCGAAGCGCTGCCAGCTCTCGCCACCATCCTCGCTGCGATAGAGGCCGCCATCCTGGCTGGCGGCAGCGACGGAGATGGCGGAATAGAGCGTGTTGGGCTCGACGGGCGAGACGCGGATGTCGCGGCTGTAGGTGTTCGGCGCGAAGCGGCCGATGTCCATGTCCTTCCAGGTGTGTCCCTGGTCGCTGCTGCGGAACAGGCCCATGCGCACGGCGAGCCACAGACCATCGGGATCGGCCGGGTTGATGGTGACAGCATGCCCGTCGAGCATGCCCTCGGCGGTCGTGTCGCTCACGATCTTGCTCTTGAGATGCTCCTGCTCGGCGAGCTTCAGCAGGCCGCCGCTGCAGTAGGTCCAGGTCCGGCCGAGATCGATGCTGCGCATGACGCCGTTGATCTCGAGGGCGGCATAGATCTCGTCATGGCGTTTGGGATGCTGGACCAGCCGCATCACGCGCGAGGCGAAGGGGCCCTTGCAATGGGTGTCGATGGTCGGTGTCGGCAGGTAGCGCCACGAGGCGCCGCCATCGTCGCTGCGATAGATGCCGATCGGCGAGGCGCCGGCGAAGATGCGATTGGGATCGCGCGAATCGACCAGGAAGGACCAGACCTCCCGGCCGGCATCGGGGAAAGCGGTCCGGCGGAAGGTGGCGCCGCGATCGGTGCTGCGCCACACGCCGTCGTTGGTGCCGGAGAAGACCGTCTCCGGGTTCTTCGGGTGGACGAAGACGGTGAAGGCCTGGACGGCGCCCAGAACATGCTCCCAGTCGCCGCCGGCGGTGCCGCGGCGGAAGATGCCGACCCGGCCCGCATGGTCGGGCTTCCCGAAGTAGCCGGCGACGCCGACATAGAGGTTTGACTGATCTGCTCCGGTGTTCATGGATGTTCCTCCGATTTTCTTAAAGCTTGTTTGGCGACGATATTATCGCTTCCAGAGCGGCAAGTCCGTCGGTGAGCGCCGCAGGTCCGGGTTGCAGGATCAGGGGCGACTTGATCTCATGAAGTCGGTTGCTCCTCACGGCGGGCACGGAATCGAAGCCCGGCCGGGCAACGACCTTCTCCTGTTTGAATTTCTTGCCGCACCAGGAGCCGACGATGATGTCGGGCGCCCGGCGGATCACCTCGTCAGGCATGACGATCCGGTCCTTGGCCGACTTGCAGGTCGCGAGTTCGGGGAAGATGTCCGTACCGCCCGCGACCTCGACCAGTTCCGAGACCCAGGCGATGCCTGAGATCATGGGCTCGTCCCATTCCTCAAAGTAGACCCTGGGGCGATGGCTCCTCTGCGCGGCCCGCCGGCGCGTATCCTCGAGGTTGGCGGCAAGCCGGTTCGCGAGGTCTTCAGCCCGATCCTGTGCACCAACCAACGCCCCGAGGGTGCGGATCATGGCGAAGATTTCCGCGACGGTCCGCTGATTGAAGGCATGTACGGAAACGCCTGCCCGGATAAGTGCCGCGACGATGTCGGCCTGGAGGTCGGAGAAGGTGAGGACGAGGTCGGGCCGCAGGTCGAGGATCTTGGGGATGTCGGCGGAGATGAAGGCCGAGACCCTCGGCTTCTCTTTGCGCGCCTGCGGCGGCCGGACGGTGTAGCCGGAGACGCCGACGATGCGGTGCTGTTCGCCCAGCAGGTAGAGCGTCTCGGTGGTTTCCTCGGTCAGGCAGACGATACGTTCGGGTGGGTACATCTTACGCGGCGTTAGGGGAAGGGCGTCCCGTCATAGCCGGTGGTTGGCCATGACGGGACTTCCCGTTCAGTTCTTCTTGACCAGCGGGCACTCGCTGTCGGCCAGGGGGCGGAACGCCTGCTCGCCGGAGATTTCGGAGACCAGCTTGTAGTAGTCCCACGGGCCCTTGGACTCCGAGGGCTTCTTGACCTCGAACAGGTACATGTTGTGCATCTTGCGGCCATCCTGGCGGACGTAGCTCGGTCCGAAGATCGGGTCATCCCACTTGGTGGCCTTCATCGCGGCCATCACCTTGTCGGCATCGTCGGTGCCGGTCGACTTGACCGCGTTCAGGTAGGCAAGCGTCGCCGAATAGAAGCCGGCCTGCACGCTGGTCGGCATCTTGCCGTTGAAGCGGGCGGCGAAGCGCTTGGAGAAGGCGCGCGTGCGATCGTTGAGATCCCAGTAGAACGCCTCGGTCAGGTTCAGCCCCTGCGCGCGCTCGAGGCCCAGCGAATGGATGTCGGAGATGAAGACCAACAAGCCCGCGAGCTTCTGGCCGCTCTTGGTGATGCCGAACTCCGACGCCTGCTTGATCGAGTTGATCGTGTCGCCGCCGGCATTGGCGAGACCGATGACCTGCGCCTTGGAGCTTTGGGCCTGCAGCAGGAACGACGAGAAGTCGTTGGTATTGATCGGATGCTTGACGCCGCCGACCACCGTGCCGCCGGCGGCCTTCACGACCGCCGAGACGTCGCGCTCCAGCGCGTAGCCGAAGGCATAGTCGGCGGTGAGGAAGTACCAGGTCTTGCCGCCGGCCTTCACGACGGCCGAGCCGGTGCCGTTGGCGAGCGCCGCCGTGTCGTAGACCCAGTGGATCAGGTACGGATTGCAGAGCTTGCCGGTGAGATCCGACGAGGCGGGGTCGGGGGCGATGAAGATCTTCTTCTTGTCGCCGGCCACGCGGGCGCCCGCGATCGACGAGGAGGAGGCGCCGGCGCCCATCACCATGTCGACCTTCTCGTTGTCGTACCAGCGACCGACCGTGGTCGCCGCGACGTCGGCCTTGTTCTGGATGTCGCCGGAGATGAACTCGATCTTCTGGCCGAGCACCGTGCCGCCGAAATCCTCGATCGCCATCTGTGCCGCGATCACAGCACCCGGTCCGTTGATGTCGGCATAGAGACTCGACAGGTCGGTGGCGACGCCGATCTTGAGCGTATTGTCGGAAAGCTGGGCGGCCGCCGGCAGTGCAGTCAGGGCCGCAAGGCAGAACGCGACCGAATTGAACAGGTTACGTCTCATCGTTTCTCTCCCTAGGCTTTGTTATTGAGCGAAGCCTAGCAAGCTGCTGCCGTGCCGCAAAGCGGAGGAGACACCTGATGATTGAGAAAATTCTGGACATCCCGACCAAGGACGGGGGCATGGAGACCTTCATCTGCCATCCGGAGCGGGGCGGACCGTACCCGCCGGTGCTGATGCTGATGGACGCGCCGGGCATCCGCGAGGAACTCTACGACATGGCGCGGCGGCTGGCGACGGTCGGCTACTACGTCATGCTGCCCAACCTCTACTACCGTGCCGGCACGGACACGAAGTACGGGCCCGACGTGCTGAAGCACGGCAGCGACGAGCACAAGCGCATGCGCGCGGTCCGCACCAAGATGACCATCCCGCCGGTCATGGACGACGTGGCGGCGATGATCGCCTTCGCGGATGCACAAAAGGAATCCAAGAAGGGGCCGGTTGGCACCCATGGCTACTGCATGAGCGGGCCCTATTCGCTGGCGGCGGCCGCCCGTTTCCCCGACCGGATCGCGGCGGCGGCCTCGTTCTACGGCACCTGGCTGGTGAGCGACGCGGTCGAGAGCCCGCATCTGACCCTCGGCAAGGCCAAGGGCGAGCTTTACATTTCCTGTGCCGAGCATGACGAGTTGGCGCCTCCCGACATGGTCAAGGAACTCAAGGCCCTGTTCGACAAGTCTGGTGCGAAGGGTGAACTGGAGATCCAGCCGACCGTGCATCACGGCTTCGCTTTCCCGCAGCGGTGGTGTTACGACAAGCCAGCGGCCGAACGACACTGGGAGCGTCTGATTGCCCTCTACCGTCGGAACCTCGGCTGACAATAAAGCTGGGGGCTTCTCGATGGACGGACAGAACCTGACACAGATGGAGATCGATCGGCGCGTGTTCGATCTCTACGACGAGTACTGCCATGGCGGCATGGACCGCCGGACCTTCCTGGCGCGCGCCGCCGCGGTGACGGTGGGCGGGCTGGCGATGGCGCAGGCGCTGTTGCCGCGCTACGTGCAGGCTCAGACGATCTCGTTCACGGACGACCGGATCAAGGCCACCTACGTGACCTATCCGTCGCCGGGCGGCACCTCAGGCACGATGCGCGGCTATCTCGTCCAGCCGAAGGGCAACGGGCCGTTCCCGGTGGTCCTGGTCGTCCACGAGAATCGCGGCCTCAATCCCTATATCGAGGACGTGGCGCGTCGCGCTGCAACCGAGGGCTTCCTGGCGCTGGCGCCGGACGGGCTGTTCCCGGTCGGCGGCTATCCCGGCAACGACGATGACGGCCGCACGCTGCAGGCCAAGCTCGACCAGGCCAAGCTGCGCACCGACATGGTGAACAGCGCGCGCTTCCTGAAGACCCATGCGATGTCGACCGGCAAGCTCGGCGTCACCGGCTTCTGCTGGGGCGGCGGCACGACCAACTTCCTGGCCGCGACGCTGGGCGCCGACATGAATGCCGGCGTGCCGTTCTATGGCCCGGCGGCGGAGACCGCGTCGGTGCCGAACATCAAGGCGCCGCTGATGGTGCAGTACGCGGAGAGCGACGAGCGCATCAACGCAATGTGGCCAGCCTACGAGACGGCGCTGAAGGCCAACGGCGTGCCCTACGAGATGTTCATCTATCCCGGCACGCAGCACGGTTTTCACAACAATTCGACGCCGCGCTACAACGAGGCCCAGGCCAAGATCGCCTGGGACCGCACCATCGCGTTCTTCAAGAAGAACCTGGCGTAAGGCGGAAGAAGAAAAAAGGCCCCTTCACTGCGTTCAGGATGACACTGGTTTCTGTATCGGCGCACTGCGCCCGTTCATTGCCGGTGTCATCCTGAGCGTAAGCGAAGGATCCTTCGGCCTTACAGCTTACCGGTCGAGCCAGACGTCCTCGAAGCGCCAGTGGTTGTAGATGGTGTTGACCGCGAGGTTCACGGCCTTCACTTCGGGACGCCAGCAGGTGCCGCCCCAGCCGTGCTGGATGACGGGACGGGCGCCGTCTTCCTGCAGCTTCTTGTCGATTTCCCAGACGAGCTTACGGCGCGCCTCGAAGTCGCGCATGCTCGACTGCTGGTCGAACAGCTTCTCGACCTCGGGATTGCAGTAGTTGGTGTAGTTGCGTTCCGAGCCGCAGCGGAAGGTCTCGTAGAAGACCACGTCCGGATCGTCGACGCCGACGCCCTGGATGTTCATGCCGATCGCGAAGTCGCGGCGCAGCATGCGGTTGTACCAGACCGCGGTCTCGAGCGGCTCCAGCTCGCCCTGGATGTTCACCTGCTTCAGGTGATCGATCAGGATGACCGCCGGGTCACGATAGCTCGGGATGTTGCGGGTGGAGACCTTGATCCTCAGCGGCTTCTCGGCCGTGTAGCCAAGCTCCTCCATGATCTTGCGGCCTTCCTCGCGCGCCTTGGCGACGTCGGGGCCGTAGCCGGCCACGGTCGACAGGAATTCCGTCGGCATGCCCCACAGGCCTTCCGGCGGCGGCAGCATGGCGCCACCGATGCGGAACTTGCCCTGGCCCAGGATCTCGTTGAAGGCGTTGCGGTCGAGCGCGAGCGCCATGGCGCGGCGTATGCGGGCATCGTCGAACGGCGGCTTCTCGCGATTGACCAGCAGATTGGCCTGCGTGTTGGTCGGCTGCGTCTCGCAGATCGCCGTCGGCGCCTGGGTCTTGAGGTCGTTCACCATGGCCGGCGTGATGACCGAGGTGAAGGTCATGTCGAGCTTGCCGGCCACGAAGGTGAGCTGCGAGGTCGCCCGGTTGGGAATGATCGAGAACTCGATCGCATCGAGATACGGTCGGCCCGGCTTCCAATAGTCTGGATTGCGCGCGAGCTTGATCGACTCGTTCTGCTTCATCTCGACGAACTTGAACGGGCCGGTGCCGATCGGCTTGGTCCGCATCTGCGCCGTCGGGACGTGGCAGGGATAGACCGGCGAGAAGGCCGCGGCGAGCATGGTGAGCAGGGAAGGTTGCGGCCGCTTGAGATGGAAGGTGGCCTCGCGGTCGCCGTTTACCGTGACCTGATCCAGGTTGAAGTACCAGGTCTTGCGCGGGTTCTTGCGCAGCTTGGATTCGTCGCCGAGCAGCATGTCCCAGGTGCACTTCACGTCGGCGCTGGTGAAGGGCTTGCCGTCATGCCACTTCACGCCGTCGCGCAGCTTGAAGGTGAGCTGCTTGCCGTCGTCGCTCCATTTCCACTCGGTGGCCAGGTCGGGAATGATGTTGTCGGGCGTGTTCTGCTTGGTCTTGGGATCGAACATCACCAGGTTGTTGTAGACCGACATGAACGGCATGACGGTCGAGATGGTCGCTTCCTCGTGGATCGACGCGCTCGGCGGGTTGTCCATGTGGGCGATCTTGAGCGTGCCGCCTGACTTCTGCGCCCAGGCGGCCGGCGCCGCGGTCAGGGTCAGGATGGCCGCGACGAGTGACAGCGAAGACTTTTTCATCCTTATCGTTTCCTCCTTTTCTTTGTGATGACGCTAGCACTTCGCTGTGCCTAGAGTCGGACCATGAAATTCATCAGTTTGCTGGTCGGAATGCTTCTCGCAGTACCGGCCGTCGCCCAGGACTATCCGTCCAAGCCGATCAAGATCATCACGGCCTTCGGTCCCGGCACCGCGACCGACATTGCCGCGCGGGCGATCGGGCAGGACATCGCCGTCCAGACCGGCCAGACGGTCGTGATCGACAACAAGCCGGGTGCGGAAGGGCAGATCGCCGCCCAGTCGGCCGCTGCGGCGGCGCCGGACGGTTACACGCTGTTCTTCACCACGCAGACGACGCAGGCCATCAACCCGCACGTCTACAAGTCGCTGGCCTACGATCCGGTGAAGAGCTTCGCGCCGATCGCCGGCATCACGCTCGGTGCGCAGATCGTGATGGTGCGCAACGACCTGCCCGTGAAGACCATCCAGGAATTTGTTGCACTAGCGAAGTCGCAGCCCGGCAAGCTGAGCTTCGGCAGCGGCAACGGATCGAGCCGCGGCGGCGCCGAACTGTTCCGGATCATGACCAAGACCGACCTGCTGGGCGTGCCCTACAAGACCCAGCCTCAGGCCATCACCGACCTGCTGGGCGGCCGCATCGACATCATCTTCTCCGACTTCACCGTCGGCCTGCCGCCGGTCCTGGACGGCCGGGCGCGCGGCCTGGCGGTCACCAGCAAACAGCGCATCCCCGGCCTCGAGCAGTTCCCGACTGTGGACGAGAGCGGCGTCCCGGGCTTCGAGATGTGGGCCTGGACCGCCATGTATGCGCCGGCCGGCACGCCGAAGCCGATCATCGACAAGCTCAACGCGCTCGTTCGACAGGCGGCCAAGTCGCCGGCCTATCTCAATCTGCTCAAGGCCAACTACGGTGTCTCGTTCGTCGGCTCGCCCGAGGAACTGGCGGCCTTCCAGGCGACCGAGACGAAGAAGTGGGCCGAGATCGTGTCGATCGCCGGCATGAAGGAGCCCTGAGGAAGTCTTAGGCCGATCGGGCCCGGCGCAACCGGGCCGACACCATGATCTGCCAGACCGCAGCGAACAGGACGCAGGCGGCGACGAGGAAGAAGGCGCTGCGATAGTCGGCGACCGCGGCGATCAGGCCGAAGAGCGGCGGGCCGATCACGGCGCCGGAAAAGGCGAGGGCGGTCTGTACGGCCGCCACGGCAGCGACCTGGCCCGGTGGGGCGAGGGCCGCGAACTCCGCAATCGACACGCCGTTCCAGCTGATGACGACCGTGCCGTAGGCGAACACGATCAGGCCGATGAGCCAGTAGGGTGTCTGCGCGGTGATGAGCCCTGTGGCGACGGCGCCCAGCGCAATGCCTATCCCCGTCCAGCCCAGCAGCATCATGCGCGGGAAGCGGTCGCCCAGCGCGCCCAGGATCAAGCGCTGCACCGTGCCGCCGATCTGCGCCAGGAAGAGCAGGAAGCCCGCCTCGGCGATGCTGAGGCGGCAATGCTCGTAGAGATAGGTGACGAGGAAGAAGGTGAAGGTATGCTGCGCCACGACGAAGAGCAGGGCGGACCAGCCGAGCACGCGCATCTCGGGGTGGCGCATGACATGGACGATCGACGACCAGATGCCTTCCGATGGCGCCGAGGGTGCGACCGAGGCGTCGAGACGGGCGCGCAGGAGTTCGAGGACTCCGGCACCGACCAGCAACAGGGCAGCGGCGGCAAGCGAGGCGCCGCGCCAGCCAAGCGAGGGGAGGAGTAGCGGCAGGACGACGCCGGCCGCGGCGAATCCCAGAGGGACGCCTGTCTGCTTCACCGAGAAGACGAGGCTGAACCAGGCACGCGGCACGCGCTGGCTCAGGATATGGGCCGAGGCCGGATTGATCGGTCCCTGCGCAAATCCGATGAACACCACCGCGACCACGGTCGCAGCAACGAAGGCCGCGGCATTCAACGCAAGGCCCACCGCGGCGGCCAGCATGGCGAACTGGCAGACCCGGACCGCGCCCAGCCGCGAGATCGGCGCCGCGCTCCAAAGCGCGACGGCCGAGGCGATGGCATAGGTCACGGCCGTGAAGGCGCCGACCAGTTTGGGCGCGATCCCGAGGTCCCGCGCGACGGCCGGCATCAGCACGCTGAGCGACAGGACGGCCAGCGAGATAAGCACCTGCGTGCCCAGCATCGCCCCGATCGGGACGAGCGCCGGCCTCAAGCCCGGGCGCGGGCCGTCCGAGTTGGTCACCGCGCCCGTCGACATCCTAGAGGCCGTAGAGGTCGGCCTTGTTCAGGATGGTGTTGCGCAGGATGCGGATCGAGGCGACGTCGACCATGATGCCGTCGACGTTGATCGCGCCCAGGCCGGCGGCTTCCGCCTCGGCATAGGCCTTTTCGAGCTTGCGGGCGCGCACGATGTCCTCGGCCTTCGGCGAGTAGATTTCCAGCGCCGGGTCGATCTGCGAGGGGTGGATCGCCCACTTGCCGACGCAGCCCAGGATCATCGAGCGCCGGCACTCCTCGCGATAGGCCTCCGGGTTCTTGAAGTCGGCGAACGGGCCGTCGACGGGATCGATGCCGGCGGCGCGGCAGGCCATCACCAGCCGGAAGCGGGCATAGTGCCAGACGTCGCCCGGATAGCCGTCGGCGGCGCCGACATTCTTGTTCATCACGCCCATCGAGGCAGAGAAGTCGCCCATGCCGAACACCAGGCATTCGAGGCGCGGCGTGCAGGCGGCGATCTCGTCGACGTTCTGCATGCCCTCGACTTCCTCGATCAGCGCCTCGAGGCCGATCTTGCGCTTCATCTTCAGCTTCTTCTCGATCTGATGAAGCAGCTTGTCGGCGAACAGCACGTCGGCGGCGGTCTGCACCTTGGTCATCATGATCGTGTCGAGATGGTCGCCCGCGCCCTCGACGATCTCGATGATGTCCTCGTAGGCATACTCGGTCGTCAGGTCGTTGATGCGCACGCAGCGCGTCTTGCCTGTCCAGTTCAGCTCCTTGAGGCCCTGGATGATCTTCTTGCGGGCGTCACGCTTCTGGCTGGGGGCGACGGCGTCCTCGAGGTCGAGGAAGACGTGATCGGCCTTCGACTCCGACGCCTTCTGGATCATCTTCTCGCTGGAGCCGGGCGTCGAGAGCTGGACGCGGCGGGCGCGCTTGGGACGGTCGGTCATCAATCTTCTCCTTAAGCTACGATCTTGTCGGCGCGCAGGCGGGCGATGTCGTCCGCACCGAGGCCGATGGTCCTGAGATAGTCGTCGGTATGTTCGCCCAGCAACGGTGCGCGATGGCGCACCTTGCCGGGAGTCTCGGTCATCTTCACCGCGACGCCCGCGATCTGGACCTCGTGGTCGAGGCCGGGATGCGGCACCCAGGGCAGCATCTCGCGCGCCGCGAAGTGCGGATCGGCCACGATGTCGCGCACGTTGTAGACGGGCGAGAAGGGCACCTTGCCGCCGAAATGCTTCAGCAGGTCCTGCTTGGTGCGCTGGCGCGTGAAGTCGGAGACGGTGGCGATCAGCACGTCCTGGTTGGCGCGGCGGTCCTGCACGGTGATGAACCGAGGATCGGTCGCGAAGTCCGGCTTGTCGATCAGCCGGCAGAGGATCGGGAAGTGCGCATCGGCGTGAGCGGCGATCGTCACGAACCCGTCCTTGGCCGGGAACATGCCGAACGGACAGAGCAGGGGATGATGGTTGCCCTCGGGATGCGGCAGCGTCTGCGCATAGGAATGCTGGTGCATGATGCGCTCGCAGACCGCGAGGATGGCATCGACCATCCCGACATCGACGAACTGGCCCTTGCCGGTCTTGTAGGCCCGCAGGATCGCCGAGACGATGCCGAAGGCGCAGGTGATCGCCGGCACGATGTCGCCGACGCCGGGGCCGACCTTCATCGGCGTGTCCTTGTCGGGCCCGGTGATCGCCATGATGCCGCCCATCGCCTGGCTGATCACGTCATAGGCCGGGAAGTCCGAATAGGGACTCTTGCCGGTGCGGACGTCGCCGAAGCCGCGGATCGTGGCATAGACCAGCTTCGGATTGCGGGCGTGCAGCGTCTCGTAGCTGAGGCCCAGGCGATCCATGACGCCGCCGCGGTAGTTCTCGACGACGGCATCGGCATTGTCGCAGAGTTTCAGGACGAGCTCGCGGCCGGCCACCGTCTTGAGGTCGATGGCGATCGACTTTTTGTTGCGGTTCACCGACGCGAAGTAGCCGCCGAACGCCTTGAGCTTATCGTCGGCATGATAAGGGCCGATGATGCGCGTGTGGTCGCCGTCGAGCGGCTCGACCTTGATGACCTCCGCACCCTGGTCGGCCAGCAGCATCGTGCAGTAGGGGCCGGCCAGCATCTGCGTGAGGTCGACGATCCTCACGCCATCAAGCGCGCCTAGAACTTCAGCGCTCACTTGTCTCCCCAGTGACTGCGCCGCTTGATCAGAACGGTACGCTCGCCCTCGAAGATGTTCTTGTCGTCCTGGTTCACGCCGTAATGCTTGAAGCGGACGATGCCGGCATCGTCCTGCTTGGCGTCCTTCTTCTCCAGCACCTCGGTGTAGCAGTAGAGCGTGTCGCCGTGGTGGAGCGGACCTTTTAGGCGGATCTTGTCCATGCCCAGCTCCATCAGCGCATTCTCCGCCGTGTCCTCGGCGGCGAGGCCGATGCACATGGAGATCGTGACGCCGCCGAAGCCCAGCCGCTTGCCGTAGGGCATCGACTGGGTCAGGTGCTCGTTGAAGTGGGCCTCAGCCGTGTTCATGGTCACGTTGGTGATCCAGACCTGCTCCATCGGCTCCACGGTCTTGCCGCGCGCGTGCTTCATCACGTCGCCGACCGTGAAGTCCTCGAAGTAGTTGGTCTTGCCGGTGAGAGCGGAGACCTTGAGGCTTGAAGCTGGCATCAGTTCCTCCCGCGGCCGAGCAGGCGGTCGGAGATGATGCGCTTCTGGATCTCCGAGGTGCCCTCGAAGATCTTGGTCAGGCGCGCATCGCGCCAGTGGCGCTCGATCGCGTGCAAGGTCGTGTAGCCGGCGCCGCCGTGGATCTGCAGGCCTTCGCTGCAGACCCGCTCGGCCATCTCGGAGGCGAAGAGCTTCACCATCGAGGCTTCCTTGTCGCAACGCTGGCCGGTGTCGATCTGCTCGCAGACGAAATACATGAGCTGGCGTGCCGCCTCGATCTGGGTCGCCATGTCGGCGATCTTGAAGCGGATGGCCTGGAAGTCCGAGATCGAGTGGCCAAACTGCTTGCGGTCATTGGCGTACTGGATCGAATCATCGAGCGCGCCCTGGGCGAGGCCGATGGCGCGGGCGGCAGTGTGGGCGCGGGCGGTCTCGAGGCCCGAGGTGGCATAGTAGAATGCGTGGCCCTCCTTGCCGATCATGTCGGAGGCTTCGACGCGGAAATTGTCGAAGGCCAGTTCCCAGGTCTTCCAGCCGAAATAGCCGATCTTCGGGATCGGCGCGCCATTGACGCCCTTGGGCAGCTCGCCGCGCTTCTTCTCGACGAAGAACATCGACAAGCCGAGATGGCGCTTGCCCGCCGGCGCGTCCGACGTGCGGGCGATGATGATCATGAAGTCGGCGCCGTCGGCGAAGGTGCACCAGTACTTGTTGCCGCTGATCAGGTAGCCGTCGCCATCCTTCTTGGCGCGGCAGGAGATATTGGAGATGTCGGAGCCGGCGTTGGGCTCGGACATCGAGAAGGCGCCCAGGAACTCGCCCTTGGCCATGCGCGGCAGGTAACGCTTGCGCTGCTCCTCGCTCATCTCATGCGAGCCGATCAGCAGGTTGCCGCGGGCGATGATCGACGCGACGCTCATCCAGCCGCGCGACAGTTCCTCGGTGACGAGGCAGTACTCGGAGCAGCCGAGGCCCAGGCCGCCATATTCCTCGGGGATCAGGATGCCGAAGTAGCCGAGCTCGGCCATCTTTTCGCGCAGGTCCATCGGGATGTCGCCCTTCTCGGGGTCGAGCTTGTTGGCGACGGGCAGCACTTCGTTCAGCGTGAACTCGCGCGCCTGCTCCTGGATCATGCGACGTTCTTCGGTAAGGAAAGGCATTACTGGGGATTCCTGAGACGGACGAGATTGGTGCGCTTGAAGTCGATGACGAGTTCTTCGCGCTGGTTGAAGCCCTTGCTGTGCCAGCTGACGATGCCGAACCCCTTGTGGGAGTCCGAAACGCGCCGGTCGAGTACGACCGATTCCGCGCGCAGCGAATCGCTGGGATAGACGGGCTGGTGATAGGTGAGTTCGTTGACGCCGAGGAACGGCCCGCCGCCCTCGCTCAGATCCTCGACCGTGAGGCCGAACACCGTCGTGAAGACGAGCAGAGGATTGGCCACGATGCCGGGATGGCCGTGCGCCTGGGCGTAGGCCGCATTGTAGTAGTGCGGGTTGAAGTGCAAGGTCAGCGTCGAGAAGAGCGTGCTCTCCGACTCGGTGATGGTGCGACCCCAATGGTGTCGGAACACGCGGCCGACCTCGAAATCCTCATAGCGGTTGCCCTTGGGCACCAGCCGGGCGCGGGCCCTGAAATCCTCTGCCATTCCTACTCCTGTCTACGCTTCTCGCCCTGGCGGGGGCGAGGAATACGATCAATTCTTCGCTGACGCACGCACCAGTTCACCCACGTCGCCCAGGCTGTCGATGCGCTCGATGGCATCGTGCAGGCGGCGGGCGCCGGCGGCGCCGAGCAGCGGCGTCACCAGGCTGTCGAACTTGGTTTCGATCGCCTGGCGCTGCTTTTCGAGGTCGGCCCAGGGGATGCCCGAATCGTGTGTGACCTCGATGGTGGTGCCGTCATCGAGCTGGATCGCCATCTCGGCCAGCGAGTGGGCCCAGTGCGGCTGGAACTCGATCGCCATCTTGTCGCGCAGCTCCTTGATGCGAGGCTCCTGCGTCACGGCCTCGTTGTAGGATTCGAGGTTGGCCGTATCGACGCCGGTCAGCGCCATCGCCACGGTCTGGCGTAGCGAGAACTTGGCCTCCAGGCCCGTGGTCGGATTGGGGATGTTGCAGACCTTGTCGGCGCCGGAGTCGATCCGCAGCAGGATCCTCTGCACCCGCTCCGGTGGGAAATTGTTTTTCAGCCGGATTTCCTTGGCGCATTCGATCGGCGCATGCGTCAGGTAGCAGGCCGCATGATACTTGAAGAGGTTGTTGCGCAAGTGCCAGCCCGACGGCGGCTCGCCCAGCGCCGCCTCGGCGTTCAGGTGATCGCTCTGCGAGGAGGCGAAGCCCTGGTCGCACTCCAGCGAGTCGCCGCGGGCTGTAAAGCCCCTGGCAGCAAGACGTGCCGCACGCAGGCCATGCTCCGACGCCGTACCGGCATGCAGCGGCTTGCACATGGTGCCGAAGTTCGACTTGAGGCCGGCCGCTTGCGTCGCGGCGATGCCGAAGGCCACGGCGAGCTGCTGGTCGCTGAGGCCCAGCATGCGGCCGGCGGCGGCGGTGGCCGAGAAGGAGCCGACCGTGCCGGTGACGTGGAAGCCTTTCTGGTAGTGGCTGGGCGACACCAGCCGGCCGACGCGGCCCGAGGTTTCGTAGCCCGCCACGAAGCTTTCGATGAACAGGCGGCCCGAGGCCTTCATCTGCTCGCCCAGCGCCAGCAGGGCGGGGACGACGGTGACGGTCGGATGGCCGCCCATCGAGAAGTTCACGTCGTCATAGTCGAGGGCGTGGCTGGCCGCGCCGTTGATCAAGGCGGCGGTCGAGGGCAGCACGGTCTCGGAGCGACCGACCAGGGTCGCAGGGCCCTTGGCGCCGTCTTCCAGCGCCTCGGCGATCAGGATGCTGGTGAGGTCTTCCTGCGCACCGGCAATGGTGACGGCGAACCAGTCGAGCAGGCACTGCTTGGTGCGCTCGACCAGGTCGTCGGGAAGGTCTTGCCAGGCAAGGGCGGCGGCGCGCTTGGCGATTTCGGCCGTAACCGGAACAACGGCTGCCATGTTTTCCTCCTGAATTTGAAGGCGCGAGTGTCGGCCACCAGCCGCTGTCTTGTCCACCATCCGGCCTTTCGCGCAACGATATGACCCAGACACAACAAAGCCGCCCGGAGGCGGCTTTGTGCCGACTATCGTCGATCCGTTAGTCGCAGCAGCGAGCCAAGGCAGGGAAGATCCTGGTGGCGGCAACTGCAGAGATCGCCGGCGTCGTGATGGTGTAGTTCACAGGATCACCTCCTTTCGATGTTGATGGGAGACAGAGCCTCGCACAGCGAGAGCGGGCTGCCTAGGGTTTCTTCGCGACGATGTGGAAGATGTGCCAGTGCTTGGCATTGCCGCGTGGCGTGACGCCGTCGGCCTCTTCTTCGTCGAACATCTCCACATCGAGACCCTGGAGCAGTGCGAGCGCTTCCTCGCGTGAAACGAAGGTCATGCCGGGACGACCGACCCAGCTGTCACGCGGTCCGTACCATTGCCCGGAGAAACGGCCGCCCGATGGCAAGGCTTCGCGGATTCGTTCCCACGTTTGGTGAAAAGCCTCGGGTTCACAAAGAGGCATGGCGAAGCTCGAATTCACCAGTTGGACGCCAAGCGGGATCGGCACTTCTTCGAGGCGCGCGTTGACCGGCGTGACGTCGCAGCCGTCGGGCAGGGGCCTCGCCTGCAATCGCCGCAGCGCCTCGGGCTCGGCATCGACGGCAACGACCCGCCAGCCGCGGCGCAGTTCCTCGATCACGTCACGGCCATCACCGCAGCCGAGATCGATGACGAGGGCGTCAGCCGGTGCGTCGCCGAACGCATCGAGCGCGGCAAGAAGTGTCTTGCGCGGCGGGCGATCGCGAAGCTGCTGGTAATACGCGGCCCATCCTTTTGAGCGGTCGCTTTCCGTCATGCGCGTTCTCTTGACCTCCGGCGCTTGTCGTATGGCGCCTCGTGTGATCGTATCGCACCTCACAAACAATGAACCACAGAACCGGGAGGAATTGATGAAGAGGTTGGGAAGCCTTGTCGTGGCCTTTGCCATGGCGCTTGCGTTCTTGCCGCTGGCGGCACGGGCGGACATGAACGCCCTGGTCGAAGCGGCCAAGAAGGAAGGCGAGATCACCTGGTACGTCGCCCATTACACGTCCGAAGGGGCGGAGGATCTGGGCCGCGGCTTCACCGAGATGTACGGCATCAAGGTCAACGTCGTGCGCACGACGGCGCAGGTCGCCTACCAGCGGCTCCTGCAGGACATCAAGAACAACCAGACGATCTGCGACGTCTTCTCCTCAACCGACCTCGGCCATTATGCCCGGCTGAAGGCCGAGGGCCGGTTCGACAAGTTCGTGCCGGAGAACATGTCCAAGATCTCTCCGGTCTTCCAGAATTTCGATCCGGACGGCTTCTTCCAGACCACGGCGGCCGGTCTGGTCGTGATCACCTACAACACCACGAAGGTGAAGGCTGAGGACGCCCCCAAGAAGTGGGAGGACCTGCTCGACATCAAGTGGAAGGGCAAGGTCTCGACCGGACACCCGGGCTTCTCCGGCTATGTCGGCACCTGGGTGCTGTCGATGAAGAAGCTCTACGGCTGGCAGTATTTCGACAAGCTCGAGAAGAACAAGCCGCAGATCGGCCGCTCGATCAACGACACGGTGACCGCACTGAATGCCGGCGAACGCCAGGTCGCGGCGGGCTCCGACGGTTCGACGCTGTTCAGCGCCTCGCGCGGCAATCCGCTGGCCGTGGTCTATCCGAGCGACGGCTCGGTCCTCATCATCTCGCCGTCGGCGATCATGAAGGGCACCAAGCGTCCGAATGCCGCCAAGCTCTTCATGGAGTATCTCTACACGGTCGAGGCCGCGAAGATCAGCGCCAAGCACTTCCTGATCCCGCTGCGGCCGGAAGTCCCGTCGCCTCCGGGTGCCAAGCCGATCAGCGAGATCAAGGTGATCCGGCCGACCGTCGCGGAAGTCGACAAGGGAATTCCGGAGGTGATCGAGCAGTGGCGCGACACGTTCGGCAACTGATCGTCAGAAGCTGAGCATGTCGTTAGTGACTTCGGCGATCGATCCGGTCCCGGTGCGCCCCGTGCGCGCCAGCCGGTTCGATTCGTCCTGGCTCCTGTGGATCGCGATCATCGCGGTCCTCCTGTTCCTGGTGGTCAGCCCGTTCGTCTACCTGGTCATCACCAGTTTCCAGGCCGAACGCACGGGCGACTTCACGCTCTCCAATTACGCCACGGCGTACGGGCGGGCGCGTTACATCGATGCGCTGTTCAACTCGCTGAAACTGGGTGCCGTGTCCGCGCTTCTGGCCGGCGTCTTCGCCGTGCCGCTGGCCTGGGCCGTCGCGCGCACCAACATGCCGGGCCGCGGCCTCACGCGCATGCTGGTCCTGGCGACCTTCATCACGCCGCCCTACACCGGCGCCGTCGCCTGGATCCTGCTCGCCGGCCCGAACGCGGGCTGGCTGAACCGTTTCTACATGATGGTGACCGGCGCGGAGGCGGGGCCGTTCAACATCTACAGCTTCACCGGCCTCGCGGTCGTCATAGCGCTCTATTCCTTCCCCTACATCTTTATCTTCACGACGGCGGCGCTCGAACTGGTCTCGTCGGAGATGGAGGACGCCGCCAACATCCTGGGCGCGGGCCCGTGGCGGACCATGCGCAAGGTGACCCTGCCGCTGGCGCTGCCAGCCATCCTGGGCGGCCTGATCATCTGCTTCCTGGAAGCGATCGCGCTGTTCGGCTCACCCGCCATGATCGCGATTCCCGCGCGCTTCAACGTGGTGACGACGCAATTATTCCAGTTCTTCGGGAATCCCGTGCGGGTCGAGGTCGCGGCGGCCTATGCCATGCCGCTGCTCGGCGTCACGATCCTGCTGGTGCTGGTCCAGCGCCTGATCGTGCGCCGCAAGGGCTTCGTGGCGCTGACGGGCAAAGGCGGCGAACGCCGGCCGATCCTGCTCGGCCGCTGGCGCTGGGTGGTATTCGGCTATTCGATGTTCGTCGCGGCACTCGCGGTGTTCCTGCCGTACATCTTCCTGATCCAGTCGGCCTTCGCCAAGGCCTGGGGGCGCGGCTTCAGCCTCGACAACATCACCATCGCGAACTTCCGCTTCATCCTATTCGAGCATGCGACGGCTGCTCAATCGGTGATCAACGCCTTCGTCTATGCCGGCATCAGCGCCACGGTGGCGGTGTTCCTGACCCTGGGTGTGGCCTACATCGTCGCGCGCAAGCTGATCCCGTTCGGCGGCGTGCTGGGCTTCCTCTGCGTGGCGCCGTTCGTCATCCCGGGCGTCGTATTGGCGATCGGCTTCTATGCCGCCTACGCGCCGCCGCCGCTGGCGCTCTACGGCACCGCCCTGATCATGATCCTGGCCTTCACCACGCGCTTCCTGCCGGTGGGCTACGTCAACGCCAGTGCGGCGATCAACAGCCTCAATCCCGAGATGGAGGAGGCCGTCCGCGTACTGGGCGGCAGCCGGCTGACGGCGCTGCGCCGGGTGGTGGCGCCGCTGCTAAAGCGCAACATGATGGGCGCGTGGCTGCTGATCTTCATCCCGGCGACGCGCGAGCTGTCGGCGGCTATCTTCCTGTACGGTCCCAACACCAAGGTGGCGTCGGTCATGATCTTCGACATGAGCGAGGAGGGGAACTTCGAACGCCTCGCCGCGCTCGCGCTGGTCCTCCAGGTGCTGACCCTGCCGCTCCTCTGGATCGGGCAAAAGGCCCTGGGCCGTGACTTCATGCTGAGGCGTAACGCGACATGAGCAAGCTTGTTTTGAAGAATGTCGCCAAGCGCTACGGCGCGTTCGAGGCGGTGGCCGATTTCTCGCTAGAGCTGGCCAAGGGCGAGTTCGTGTCGCTGCTCGGCCCCTCGGGCTGCGGCAAGACCACGACCTTGCGCATGATCGCCGGCTTCATGCCGCCGAGCGGCGGCAGCATCGAGATGGACGGCAAGCAGATCTCGTCGGCGTCGGGCGTCGTGCCGCCCGAGCATCGCCGCATGTCGATGATCTTCCAGAGTTACGCCATCTGGCCGAACATGACGGTCGGCGAGAATGTCGGCTTCGGCTTGCAGATCCGCAAACTGTCGCGCGCCGAGATCGACAAGCGGGTCGACAAGATCCTGGACGTCGTCCAGATGCGCAACCTCAAGGGCCGCTATCCCGCCGAGCTGTCGGGCGGCCAGCAACAGCGCGTGGCGCTGGCGCGCGCCATCGTCGTCGAGCCCGAGGTGCTGCTGCTCGATGAGCCGCTGTCCAACCTCGACGCCAACCTGCGTGAGGAGATGCGGTTCGAGATCCGCCGCCTTCACGACGAGTTCAAGATCACGACGGTCTACGTGACCCACGACCAGTCCGAGGCGATGGTGACCTCGGACCGCATCGTCGTGATGAACAAGGGCAAGGTCGAGCAGATCGACGCCCCGCACATCCTCTACGGGCGCCCGAAGAGCCGCTTCGTGGCGGGCTTCATCGGCCGCACGAACTTCGTGGAGGGGACGGCGCAGGGCAGCGACGTGCGTTTCGACGGCTTCACGGCGGCTGCAAGCGCGCTCGAGGGCGCCAGTGCCGGCGGCAAGCTGTCCTACTCGCTACGGCCGCAGGCGATCGGCCTGTCGACCCAGGCGGGCAGCGGTCCCGGTCTGTCGATCGAATCGGAGATCGTCGACCGGTCCTATCTGGGCGAATACTGGGACTACCAGGTCCGTCCGCTCAGCGGTTCGAAGCCGCTGCGGGTATCGACGGCGCCGACGACCGTTTTCGAGGTCGGCAGCCGCGTGTGGCTGGAGATCGCGCCGTCCGCCATGGTACGGGTAGAATAAGCTTCCAAACGTAGAGTGAGACCATGACCGCAGGACCGTTAGCCCGTTTCAAAGTCCTCGACCTGACACGCGTGCGCGCCGGTCCGACCGCCGTCCGCTACCTCGCCGACTGGGGTGCCGACTGCATCAAGGTCGAGATGCCGCCGTCCGCCGGCGAGATGGACATGGGCGGTCCACGCCATGGACCCGACTTCCAGAACCTGCACCGCAACAAGCGGTCGATCACGCTCAACCTCAAGGAGCCGGACGGCAAAGCCGTCTTCATGAAGCTGGTCGAGCAAGCCGACGTGGTGGTCGAGAACTACCGCGCCGACGTGAAGTTCCGTCTCGGCATTGACTATGAGAGCCTGAAGAAGGTGAACCCGCGGATCGTCCTCGGATCGATCTCTGGCTTCGGCCAGGACGGCCCGTACGCCGAGCGCGCCGGCTTCGACCAGATCGCCCAGGGCATGGGCGGCCTGATGATGGTGACCGGCAACCCGGGCGAGGGCCCGATGCGCGCCGGCATTGCCGTGGCCGACGTGGGCGCGGGCCTGCACTGCGCCATCGGCATCCTGATCGCACTGCTGGAGCGCGAGACCTCGGGCCAGGGCCAGTGGGTGTCGAGCTCGCTGCTGCAGGCCATGATCTCGATGTGCGACTTCCAGGCCGCGCGCTGGACCCTCGCCAAGGACGTTCCCGGCCAGGCCGGCAACAACCACCCGACCTCGATCCCGACCGGCGTCTTCAAGACCAAGGACGGCTACATCAACATCGCGGCGTCGGGCGGCCACATCTACAAGCGCTTCTGCGAGGCCGTCGGCTCGCCGGAGCTCTACACCGACGAGCGGTTCAGCACGGACAAGGGCCGCGCCAAGAACCGCGACGCACTGAACGACGAGATCAACAAGCGGGTCGCGAAGTACGGCAGTGCCGACCTCGTCGAGAAGCTGAACAAGGCGGGCGTGCCCGCCGGCCCGATCTACAAGATGGACGAGATGTTCGCCGATCCGCAGGTCAAGCACCTGAAGATGGCGCATCCCGTGCACTCGCCGAAGCTCGGCGACATCGAGGTGATCGGCCAGGCCATCAACATGAGCCGCACGCCGTTCGAGATGAAGACGGCGACGCCGGAGCAGGGCGAGCATACCGACGCCGTGCTGAAGGAAGCCGGCTTCGACGCCGCCGCCATCGCCGACTTCCGCAAGCGCGGCGTGATCTGATGTCGATCAGCCCCACCCCCAACATGATCGCGGAGAAGGTGGGGCCGGTCGGCCGGCTCGTCTTCAACAAGCCGCAGAAGCACAACGCCACCTCGACCGACATGTGGGAGGCGATCCCGGTCATTCTCGACGACTTCGAGAATGATCCGAACATCCGCGTCGTGGTGGTTACAGGCGCGGGCGATAAGGCCTTCGTTTCCGGCGCCGACATCTCGGAGTTCGAGAAGGCCCGCAACACACCCGAGCAGGTCGCCTACTACGACAAGATCGGCGAGGAGGCCAACCGGCGCCTCAACAAGTGCTCCAAGCCGACGATCGCCCGCATCCGCGGCTACTGCATCGGCGGCGGGCTGGCGGTGTCGCTGCTCTGCGACATCCGCATCGCCTCGGAGAACAGCCGGTTCGGCGTGCCGGCGGCGCGTCTCGGGCTTGGCTATCGCGCCAGCGGCCTGAAGATCCTGACCGATCTCGTGGGCCCGTCCCACGCCAAGGAGATCTTCTTCACCGCCCGGCACTTCAATGCGCAGGAAGCCTTCGGCATGGGCCTGGTCACGAGGGTCGTGCCCGACGCCGAGCTCGATTCCTACGTCGACAATTACTGCCGGATGATCGGCGAGAATGCGCCGCTCACCATGCATGCCGCGAAGCGCACCATTGAGGAGCTGACGCGCCTCGACGGCGAGCCGGACTTCGCCCGCCTCAACGGGCTGGTGAAGCAGTGCTTCGATTCGCAGGACTATATCGAGGGCCGCACAGCCTTCATGGAGAAGCGTAAACCCGCGTTCAAGGGACGGTGATCGAGAAACGCCAAGACGGGGAGACGACGATGACGGCACTGACACAGGAGCAACGCGACGCGTTCTGGCGCGACGGGTATCTCATGGTGGAGGACGCCGTCACGCCGTCCCAGCTTGCGGCCCTCAGGGCCGAGATCGCGGACTGGGTCGAGCAGAGCCGGGCCCACAGCGCGCCGTTCGGCGCGCCGACGATCGACGGCCGTCCGCGCTTCGACATGGGCGCCGAGCACAGCGCGGAAAAGCCGGCGCTGCGCCGGATCAACAATCCGTCCGACATTTCCGACGCCTATCGCGAGGTCATGGCCGACGCCCGCACGGTCGATATGGTGGCCGACCTGATCGGGCCGGACGTGAAGTTCCACCACTGCAAGATCAACCTGAAGCTTTCGGGTGCGCGCACCGAGGTGAACTACCACCAGGACTTCGCCTACACGCCGCACACCAACGACGACATCGTGACGGCGCTGCTGTTCCTCGACGACATCGACGAAAGCAACGGCTGCCTCACCGTCGTGCCGGGCTCTCACAAGGGGCCGGTCCTGTCGCTGTTCGAGGGCGAGCGCTTCACGGGCGCGGTCGCGGCCGATGAAGAAAAGAAGGCGCTAAGGGAGTCCATTCCCTGCCTCGGCAAGGCCGGCAGTGTCTGCCTGATGCACACCCGCCTGCTGCACGGCTCGGCCGCCAACGGCGCCGACAAGTCGCGCGGCCTCTACATCTGCGTCTACACCGCGGCGGATGCCGTGCCGATCGCGCGCAACCCGATGCCTAGTCTCAACGAGGGCCGCATCGTGCGCGGCAAGGAAGTACGCTTCGCCCGTCTCAAGGAAGGTCTGATCGAATTGCCGAAGCAACCCAAGACAGCCTCGTTCTTCACCGTCATCGGCCAGGAATCCAAGCAGGCCGCCGAGTGAGCGATCCGCTGCCGGCGATCACGGAGGCTGCGGCCACCGGGGAAATCGCAGACCTCTTTGCCGACATCCGCGCCACTGTGGGCGTGCGGGTGGTCAACCTCGTGTGGCGCCATCTCGCGACGATGGACGGCGCGCTACCCTGGGCCTGGGCGGCCGTGAAGCCGCTCTACCTGAAGGGCCTCCCGGACGCCGCGATGGCGAGCTTCCACGAGACGATGGACGTTCCCAGGCTGGCCTCGCTGGCCGGTGAGGAGCCCGCCAGCGTCGATGCGGTGCTGGCGAGCTACGACCATTCCAACACGATCAACCTGTTCGCCCTCGGTGCCCTGCGTGCCTGGCTGAGGGGCGAGGTGGCCCGCGACGGGACGGTCGCGCCGGGCCCCCGCAAGGTGGCACCCGATCTGCAACTGCCAAAGCTCGCGTCCGAGGAAGACGTCGCCCCCGAGACTTGGGCGCTGGTGCTGCGGCTGAACAAGTTCGGCGACGAGCCGCAGCCCCTGATCCTGGCCAGCATGTACCGCCACCTGGCGCACGCACCGAAGTTTCTGCAGAAGGTCGAGGGTGCATTGGCGCCGGTCGCCGCCGACGGTTCCCTGCGCCGGGCCATCGTCGGCAATCGTCAGGTAGCGGCGGAACTCTCGGGTAAAATCGCCCGGGAGATTTCGGCCAAGCGGCCCGTACTGGCTGCCGAGATCGAAGAGGCGGTTGGCCTCTTCGTCGACCACGCCATCGGCAAGATGGTCACCATCTGCCGCGCAATTAGGGTGGCGCGAGGCACGCCGCTTTAGAGCGGTTAACGAATATCCCGTCGTCTCGACCGGAGCCTCGCGTAGCGAGGCGTAGTGGAGAGACCTTCTATCTGCTAATCGCCAGCTTTGGGTCTATATATGGTCTCTCCGCGGCGCGCCTTCGGCGCTCCGGTCGAGACGACGGGAATGGGTCGGGGCGGTTACTCCGCCGCCTTACGAGCACCTTGGTTGCGCGCGAGCCATTCGCCCATTGCCTGTTCCATCGTCATGAACACCGCGCCGCCCTCGATCAGGCGCTGGATCAGGCGTTCGAGCATCATCATGCGATGGCCACGGCCGATGACGTGCGGGTGGAAGGTGTAGGTGAGGATGCCGAAGTCCGGCTGCACGCGCGTCATGTAGGTGAAGTCGTCGACGAAATTGTCGAGCACGTTCGTCGCGTTCATCAGGCCCTGCTGCACCGAGCCGTTGGGCAGGCGCATGTATTCGAAGTGCGGGAAGTCGTCGAGCGACCAGCTGATCGGCATCTCGAGCAGCGGCGTCTCGCGGCCGCGCACGAACGGCTTCATCAACTCGGCGACGTCGCCCTGGCGAGCGAAGTAGCAGTCGTAGTCGTGGCCCATCATCGAGCTGTCGTACTGGATGCCGTGCTTCAGCAGCAGCTCGATCGAATGGGGCGAGAGATCCCAGGCGGGCGAGCGGTAGCCGCGCGCGGTGCGGCCGCTGATGCGCTTGATCGACTCGTTGCCGCGGACGATCTCCTCTTCCTCCTCCTCGCGCGAGAGGGTGACGGGGAGGCGGTGGGTCCATCCGTGGTGCGCCAGCTCGTGGCCGGCCTCGACATAGGGCGCGACGGCCTGCGGCGTGCTGTCGATCGTATGGCCCGGCGTGAAGAAGGTCCCCTTGATGCCGTAGCGTTCCATCAGGGCGACCAGTCGCGGGATGACCACGACATCGTATTCGCCGCGCGAGATCGCCGTCGGCGAGGTCATGCCGCGGGCGATGAAGCCCGAGAGATGGTCGTGGTCGAAGGTCAGGCAGACGATGTGGCGCGGCATGGCGGCGGCTCCGGCGAAGATGGGGCAACGGTCCGGCGAAGCTTAGGCCGGTTTGTCGTGCGCGCCCAACGCTGGATGCTATCCTGACCGGGTAGGGAGGACAGCGATGGATGAAGCCGAACGCCTGCGCGAGATGGTCGATGCAGCCCAGCGGATCGTGGCCTTCACGGGCGCGGGGATCTCGACCGAATCGGGCATCCCGGATTTCCGGTCGCCCGGCGGAATCTGGACGCGGTACAAGCCGATCTACTTCGACGATTTCATGGCCTCCGACGAGATGCGCCGTGAATCGTGGAACCGCAAGTTCGCCACCGACGAGACCATGCTGAACGCCGAGCCCAATGCCGGCCACCGGGCGCTCGCCAAGCTGGTGGAGCAGGGGCGCATGAGCGCCATCATCACCCAGAATGTCGACGGTCTGCACCAGCGCTCGGGCGTGCCGGATGCGAAGGTCATCGAGCTGCACGGCAACACGACCTACGCCACCTGCCTCGACTGTGGCCATCGCCACGAACTCGCGCCGATCCGCAGGGCGTTCCTGGAGAAGGGCACGCTGCCGCTTTGCGAGAAGTGTGACGGCATCGTGAAGACTGCGACGATCTCCTTCGGACAGGCGATGCCCGAGGTCCCGATGCTGCGGGCGCAGGAGGAAACCCTGGCCTGCGACCTGTTCATCGTGCTGGGCAGCTCGCTGGTCGTCTACCCGGCGGCCGGCTTCCCGCAACTGGCCCGGCGCAACGGCGCGAAGTTCGTGATCCTCAATCGCGAGCCGACCGACCAGGACGACGATGCCGATCTCGTGATCCACAAGGAGATCGGACCGACTCTCAGCAGGGCGATCGGCGTCAACTGACCGGCAATCGTTGCAGTGCCGCTGTGGACGCGATTTAATCGGCGGGCACAGGGAGGGTCGGATGCGGATCAATCGCAGGACTGCGCTGCTGAGTGGCCTCGGAGCCGCCGCGCTGGGCGGCATGCCGGCGCGGGCGCAGGACATCACCTTCTTCCGGATCGGGACGGGGGCCACCGCCGGCACCTACTTCCCCATCGGCGGCCTGATCGCCAACGCCATCTCCAATCCGCCTGGCTCGCGGGCCTGCGCCGATGGCGGCTCGTGCGGCGTTCCCGGGCTGGTTGCGACGTCGGTCGCTTCCAACGGCTCGGTCGCGAACGCCAACGGCATCGCCGCCGGCACCATGCAGTCGGGCTTCGTCCAGTCCGACGTGGCCTACTGGGCCTATAACGGCACCGGCATCTACGAGGGGCGTCCGAAGGCGGACGGGCTGCGCGCCATCGCCAGCCTCTATCCAGAGAGCTTCCAGCTGGTCGCCCGCAAGGGCTCCGGCATCAAGTCGGTGACGGACCTCAAGGGCAAGCGGCTGTCGATGGACGAGCCGGGATCGGGAACGCTGGTCGATGCCCGGCTGATCCTCTCGGCTTATGGCCTCACCGAGAAGGACCTGAAGGCCGAGTACCTGAAGACGCAGCAGGCCGCCGACAAGCTCAAGGACGGGCAGCTCGACGCCTTCTTCAGCGTCAGCGGCTGGCCGAACGGCGCCATCTCCGAACTGGCGGTGACGTCGGGCATCGATCTCGTCCCGATCACGGGTCCGGAAGCAGAAGGCCTGGTGAAGACCTACAGCTTCTTCGCCACCGACGAGATTCCGGACAGCGCCTACAAGAACGTCAACGGCGTGAAGACGGTGAGCGTCAATGCGATCTGGGCGACCTCGATCAAGCAGTCCGAGGCGCTGATCTATGCCATCACGGCGGCGCTGTGGAACCCCAACACCCGCAAGCTGCTCGATTCCGGCCACGCCAAAGGCAAGGTCATCCGGCTCGAGACATCGCAGGCAGCCCTGGGCATTCCGCTGCATCCGGGGGCGGAGAAATTCTACAAGGAAAAAGGCCTGATCAAGTAAGGGCCGGCCTCGTAAAACAAGATAAAGGCGGAGATTGGAAATGCGTTTGAAGGGCAAGATCTGCGTCGTCACGGCGGCCGGGCAGGGGATCGGTGCGGCCACGGCGCGGGCGTTCGCGCGGGAAGGGGCCAGGGTCTGGGCCACCGACGTGGATTCCGGCAAACTCGAGGCGCTGGCCGGCGTGGACGGCGTCATGACGCGCAAGCTCGACGTGCTGGACAAGGAAGCCATCGGCGCGCTCGCGGCGGAAGTCGGCACCGCCGACGTGCTGTTCAACTGCGCGGGCTTCGTCCATCACGGCACTGTGCTGGATGCCACCGACGAGCAGTGGCAGTTCGCCTTCAACCTCAACGTCCGCAGCATGTTCTGGACGATCCAGGCCTTCCTGCCGGGTATGCTCGAAAAGGGCTCCGGCTCGATCGTCAACATGTCGTCGGCCGCCTCCTCGGTGAAGGGCGCGGCGCTGCGCTTCATCTACGGCACGACCAAGGCCGCCGTGGTCGGCCTCACCAAGTCGGTCGCCGCCGACTACGTGTCCAAGGGCATCCGCTGCAACGCGATCTGTCCCGGCACGGTCCAGACGCCGTCGCTCGACGAGCGCATCTCCGCGCTGGGCGGTGGCGGCGACGCACGGCAGTTCTTCCTGCAGCGCCAGCCGACCGGCCGGTTCGGTGCCGCCGAGGAAATCGCTGCGCTCGCGACCTATCTCGCCAGCGACGAGTCGGCCTTCACCACCGGCACGGTCAACGTGATCGACGGCGGCTGGAGCGTTTGACGGTGGACATCGCGGCCATTGCCGCGCGGGCGCCGGTCATCCCAGTGCTGACCATCGAGACGCGCGAGACGGCGGTGCCTCTCGCCCGGGCGCTGGTCAGAGGCGGCCTGCCGGTCCTCGAGATCACCTTGCGCACGGAAGCGGCGCTAGACGCATTGAAGGCAATCGCCGCCGAAGTGCCGGAGGCGACCGTCGGCGCAGGGACCGTGCTCAATCCAACCCAACTCGAGCAGGTACAGCGTGCCGGCGCGCGCTTCGCCGTGAGCCCGGGATGCACGTCCGCGCTCGCCAGGGCGGCACGGTCATCTGGCTTACCGTTCCTGCCGGGTGTCCAGACCGTCTCGGAGGCGATGGCGCTGGCCGAGCTAGGATTTGAGGTCCTGAAGTTCTTTCCGGCTGACGCGGCGGGCGGTTTGACTTGGCTCAAGGCGGCCGGCGCCCCGCTGGCGGATCTACGCTTCTGCCCGACCGGCGGGGTGACGGCGGAGACGGCGCCGGCCTATCTCGCGCTTGCGAACGTGGCCTGTGTAGGCGGCTCCTGGGTCGCTCCGCGTGTCGCCGTGGCAACAGGTGACTGGCAAAGCATCGAACGGCTGGCTGCCACGGCGTCGACACTGAAACGCCGCTAGCGAAACGTCGGGAAAGGTGCTTCAAGACAAATTCTCAAGGAGTACCGGCTACCCAATGAATAGGTTGTCGATCGCGGCCCTGGCACTTTCGCTGGCGGTAAGCGGGGCGGCGCGAGCCGATTCCGTGCTCATTCTGAATTCCGAGGAAGCGTCCTACAGCATCCTGAGCCGCAGCACGCGGACCGAAGTCGCGCGCCTGCCGGTCGGTCGGGAGCCGCATCACCTGATCCTCTCGCCGGATGGCAAGGAAGTGCTAATCGGCTCGACCGCGACCAACGAGTTGCTCAGCCTCGACATCAAGACCGGCGAGCGCAAGCGGGTCGTCAAGGACATCCTCGATCCCTACCATCTGGGCTTCAGCCGGGACGGCAAGTGGTTCGTCACGGCGGCCTACCGGCTCGACCATGTCGACATCTATCACGCCGACGGCTTTCGCCTGGCTGGGCGCATCTTCATCGACGGCCTGCCGAGCCACATCGCCTTCGACAACGAGTCCAAGACGGTCTTCGTGACCTTGCAGCAGAGCGGACGGCTCGCGGCCTTCGACCTCGCGACGCAGACGCTGAAGTGGAACGTTCCCGTCGGCAACGCGCCGGCCGGCGTCATCATGCTGCCGGACAACAAGCGCATCCTGGTCGGCCTGACCGGCGAGGATGGTATCGTCCTGGTCGACCCGAAGGACGGGGCGGTGAAGGGCAGCCTGCAGACCGGCAAGGGCGCGCACAATTTCTGGCCCAAGGGCGACGGCCGTCACTATTTTCTCAGCAACCGCGTCGAAGGCACGGTCTCCCTGATCGACACCAAGGACGATCTGAAGGTCGTGGGTAGCGTCCGCATCCCGGGTGGTCCTGACTGTATGGACATCACACCGGATGGGCGGGAACTCTGGGTGACTCAGCGCTTCCTGCGCCGTGTCGCCATCGTCGACATCGAGAGTCTCAAGGTCGTCGGCAGCGTCCCGGTCGGCAAGTCGCCGCACGGCGTCTTTATGCTGAAGTCCACGGCGACCGTCACGGCCGGCGCGCCGGTTAGGGCGGCGTCGACGGCGGGCGACCCCAAGTAGGCGCGCGGTGCGCGACCTGATCGACATCTGGGTCGGCGTCCAGGCCTGGATTTTCGAAACCCTCGTCAGCCCGGTCCTTTTCCATTTCGGCCTGATGGCCTGGTACGAGCCGGGCTACAGCGCCGTCGAATTCGTCATGCTGGGCCTCGTCCAGATCACGGTGATTGCCGTGGGCATGCGCTTCTTCGAACGCCGATGGCCGCTCGAGAAGCCAGGCGGGGACGACCAGCTGATCATGGTCGACCGCGTCTACACGGTGCTGAACAAGCTTGGCATCGTGCCGCTGGCCATCTTCATCGTGACCTATCCGGTCGTGCAGGAGATCGAGCTGCTGGTGCGGAGCTGGGGCTTCGCGCCGCCGCGCCTGGAGCGGTTGCTGCCCTGGATCGGCGACAACGATTTCGTCTCCTTCCTCGTCTACTTCGTGCTCTACGATTTCGCCGCCTATTGGCTGCACCGCGGGCAGCATGCCTTTGGCTGGTGGTGGGCGCTGCACAGTCTGCATCACAGCCAGCGCCGGATGACGGTGTGGACGGACGACCGCAACCACGTGGTCGACGACCTGATCGTCACCCTGGCGCTCGTGCTGTTCTCCCAGCTCGTCGGCGTGCAGCCGGGCGAATATGTCGTGATCCTGATGGTCGGACGGCTGATCGAGAGCTGGTCGCACGCCAATGTCGACATGTCGTTCGGCTGGCTGGGCGAGCGCCTGCTGGTCGGCCCGCGCTTTCACCGCCTGCACCACGCCCTGTCGACGCCGACCGAGCGCCACATCCAGGACCACAACTTCGCCCCGGTCTTCCCGATCTGGGACATCCTGTTCGGCACGGCGATCTACGACGAAAAGCACCGCCCTACCGGTGTCGACGATGCCGTTGCCGATGCCGACAACGGTCGCGGCTGGATCGCCCAGCAGGTGACGGTGTTCGGCCGCTTCGTGCGGGCGCTGCTGCCCCGGTTCAGCCGGCGGGCGTCTTCAACGCGTTGAGCACGTCCGCCTTCGACGGCATGGGCGTCACCGCGCCGTAGCCCGTGGTCGACAGTGCCGCCGCGACATTGGCGTAGCGCGCCGCCGTCTCGGGATCGTCGCCGGCCAGCAGGCGGGTCAGGAAGGCGCCGTCGAACGTGTCGCCGGCGCCTGTTGCATCGACGGCCTCGACCTTGTACGGGGCGATGCGGGTCTGGCGGCCGCGCGTCGCGATCAGCGAACCTTCCGAGCCCATCTTCAGGGCCACCAGCGGTGCACCCAGATCGAGATAGTAGGTGGCGATCGCCTCCGGTCCCTGGAGGCCGGTGAGTTGCTGGGAATCGTCGAGACTGGGCAGGGCGATGTCGCAGCGCGCGATGGTGGCGTCGATGACTTTGCGGGCGACGTCGAGCTCCCAGAGCCTGAGGCGCAGGTTGGTGTCGTAGGACACCTTCACGCCGGCCTTGCGCGCGGTGTCGATGGCGGCGTCGCAGGTCGCGCGGGCGCTGTCGCTGATCGCCTGGCCGATCGCCGAGAGATGGAAGACCTTTGCCCCGGCGATGTAGTCCGCAGCGAGCGTGTCCGGCGTCATCAGCGAGGCCGCTGAGTTCTTGCGCAGATAGTCGAACTTGTGGCCCGCCGCGGAGTGGGTGACGAAGCTGACGCCGGTCGGCGCCGTCGGATGGCGCGTGACCCGCGAGGCGTCGACGCCCTCACTCTTCCAGAGGTCGAGGAAGGCATCGCCCATCCAGTCCTGACCGACGCCGGTCAGGTAACCGGTCGAGGCACCCTGGCGGGCCGCCGCGATCGCCACGTTCTGCGAATCGCCACCGAAGCCCTGCAGCCAGGTGCGGCCGTCGCCTTCCTTCGGGCGGTTGAATTCGATCAGGGGTTCGCCGAGGCAGACGATGTCGGGAGAGCTTGTCATGGCACGAGAATTGTCATGGCGCTGGCTGAAGCTCAAGCGATGCGCTGGACTTCCCGCACGCCTTCTCCCAGGGTTGTGGCAACAAATCTGGAGGAAAGCGGATGGCAAAAATGAAGAGTGGCAAGCGCCCGTTGCGCAGCCGCGAATGGTTCGACGCCAAGGGCGATCCGACGATGGCCGCGCTCTACCTCGAGCGCTACATGAACTTCGGCCTGACTCTGGCCGAGCTGCGCAGCGGCCGGCCGATCATCGGCATCGCCCAGACCGGCAGCGACCTCTCGCCCTGCAACCGCCACCACCTCGACCTCGCCACCCGCGTGCGCGACGGCATCCGTGACGCCGGCGGCATCCCCATCGAGTTTCCCGTCCATCCCATCCAGGAGACCGGCAAGCGGCCGACGGCGGCGCTCGACCGCAACCTCGCCTATCTCAGCCTGGTCGAGTGCCTGTACGGCTACTTCTTCGACGGCGTCGTGCTGACGACCGGCTGCGACAAGACCACACCCGCGATGATCATGGGCGCCGCCACCGTCGACATCCCGGCCATCGTTCTCTCCGGCGGCCCGATGCTGGACGGCCACTTCGCCGGTGGCCTCGCGGGCTCTGGCACCATCGTCTGGTACGCGCGCCAGGAACTGGCGGCGGGCCGCATCGATATGGAGAAGTTCATCGAGATGGTGGCGTCGAGCGCCCCCAGCGTCGGCCACTGCAACACGATGGGCACCGCGCTCTCGATGAACAGCATGGCCGAGGCGCTCGGCCTCTCGCTGCCGGGCTGCGCCGCCATTCCCGGCCCGTACAAGGAGCGGGGCCAGATGGCCTACGAGACCGGCAAGCGCATCGTCGACATGGTGTGGGAGGATCTGAAGCCCTCCGACATCCTGACGCGCAAAGCCTTCGAGAATGCGATCGTGGCGGCTAGTGCCCTGGGTGCCTCGACCAACTGCCCGCCGCACGTCAACGCCATTGCACGCCATATTGGCGTGAAGCTCGAGAACAAGGACTGGGACAAGGTCGGCTATGATATCCCGCTGCTGGTGAACTGCATGCCGGCCGGCAAGTATCTCGGCGAGGCCTTCCATCGCGCGGGCGGCGTGCCGACCGTGATGAAGGAGCTCCTGAACAAGAAGAAGATCCACGGCGATGCGCTGACGGTGTCGGGCAAGACCATGGCGCAGAACCTCCGCCATGCGCTTCCTGCGGACGGCGAGGTCATCAAGACCTACGATAGCCCGATGCTCGGTCAGGCGGGTTTTGCCGTTCTGGGCGGCAACCTGTTCGAATCGGCCATCATGAAGACCTCGGTGATCTCGCCGGAGTTCCGCGAGAAGTATCTCGAGCGCAAGGGCGACAGGGACGCCTTCGAGGGTACGGCCATCGTGTTCGAGGGGCCGGAGGATTATCACCACCGCATCAACGACCCCAAGCTGCCGATCGACGAGAACAGCATCCTGGTCATCCGAAATGCCGGCCCCGTCGGCTATCCGGGTGCCGCCGAGGTGGTGAACATGCTGCCGCCCGACCGGCTGGTGAAGGGCGGCGTGCTGCTGCTGCCGTGCATCGGTGACGGCCGGCAGAGCGGCACCTCGGCCAGTCCGTCGATCCTGAATGCCTCGCCCGAGGCTGCCGTGGGCGGCGGGCTCGCGCTGCTCAAGACTGGCGACAAGGTCCGTGTCGACATCGGCAAGCGCACCGCCAACATCATGATCACGGAGAAGGAGTTGGCGAAGCGCAAGAAGGCCTGGAAGCCCGACGTGGTGCCGAGCCAGACGCCCTGGCAGGAACTGCAGCGCAAGTTCGTCGGCCAGCTGGCCAGCGGCGCCTGCCTCGATTTTGCGGTGAACTACCAGAAGATTGCCAAGACCAAGGGAGTGCCACGGCACTCCCATTGAGTTAACCACCTCATCCTGAGAGGTCGCGCAGCGACCGTCTCGAAGGATGGGCAACGGACGTGACGTGTGTAGCCCATGCTTCAAGACGGCTGCTCCGCAGCCTCCTCAGCATGAGGTTATTTGCTGGGCGTTCGGTGGACGCTATTCCGCCTCTCAGCGGAAGAGGCGCTGCTCGACCGAGACCGGGAGGTCGGCCCGGTTGATGAGGATGATCGCCCAAGGTGAGGTCGGCTGGCCGACGGGACGAGCCGCGGGCGGCGGAGGCGGAGCCAGCGAGGCCGTGGCGCCAGGGGCGGCGAAGCCCGAGGCGCCGGGCGGCAGAGCGGAGGGGGCCGCATTGGCGGCGACGCCTCCTGCGACGGGCCGCGACGTGACACCGCGCTGGGCCATCATCATTTCGGCCGGCATGCGCTCCTCGAAGACGACGACGATACGATCACGCCGGCGCGCCGTCGACAGGACGTTGACGGCATATCCCTCACCACTGCGCCGCCCGAGAAAGATGCCGACCGCGTTCATCCGGCCGGCCTCGAACATGTCGGGGGCGGGAGTGCCGACCCGGCTCCAAAGGCTCCGCCATTCGGCAACGGTGGTCGCCACGACGTGCTCGGGTTGCCGGGTGGCGGCGGTCGCGCCTTGCCAGTGACGTGCATCCACGCTCTGCGCGAAGACAGAGGGGACCATCGACAAACCGGCCATGGCAGTGCCCATGAACAGCACTTGCCGACGGGGCAAACGCTGGATGAGGGGGGGGACCGACTTGCTACTGGACTGCACGATTGGATCTCTCGGGGACCCGATGTTTGCTCGTTTTTGGGAGCCTCAAAACACCATGACACTTTGGCTCAATTGAGGCTGGCGACCCAATAGACACGGCCACTCTAGCACTTCCGGGGCGACCTTCGTCTCAATCGTCCCGGCATGTTGCACGAAAGCCACAGCTCGGCAGGGGCCGCGCAGTTTCCCGGCTAGCTGCGCTTGGCCTTGTCCGCCGCATTGGTCGACTGGATCTGTTCGCGGATGCGAAGCCAGTCCTGCTCGCTGTAGGACATCATGTTGGAGAAGGTGCCGTTGCCCATAATGCCCATGGCGCCGTCGATCGCGATGACCTCGCCGTTGATGTACTCGACCTCCTCGCTCATCAGGAAGGCGGCCATGTTGGCCAGCTCGCTGGGGCGGCCGACCCGGCCCATCGGGTTGCGGGTGTTGTAGCGCGTGTCGTTGCCTTCCTGCAGCGGGTTGAGGCGGGCCCAGGCGCCTTCGGTCGGGAAGGGACCGGGCGCGATCGCGTTGAGGCGGATGCCGTGGCGCGCCCATTCGACGGCGAGGCTCTGGGTCATGACGGCGACGCCGGCCTTTGACATGGCCGAGGGCACGACGAAGGGACTGCCGGTCCATACCCAGGTTGTGAGGATGCTGAGAACACTCGCCTTGCGCTTCTCGGCGATCCAACGCTTACCGCAGGCATTGGTCATGTAGAACGTGCCGTGCAGCACGATGTTGGCGATCGCGTCGAACGCGCGGGGGCTGAGGTCTTTGGTCTGCGAGATGAAGTTGCCGGCAGCGTTGTTGACCAGGCCATCGAGCGGGCCGGTCGCCCAGATCTGCTCGATCATCTCTTCGACAGCCGTCGCGACGCGGATGTCGACTGAATGGAAATCGACGCGCCGCCCGGGATACTTCTCCATCACCTGCTTGGCCGTCTCCTCGAGCACGCTGCCGCGCCGGCCGCATATCACACAGTCTGCACCCAGTTCGACGAACTTCTCCATCATCATGCGACCGAGGCCGGTGCCACCTCCGGTAACGAGGAAACGCTTGCCCTTGAACAGGTCGGTCTTGAACATCGATTGGTCCTCCCACGAACATTTCAGACGATTCGTCTAGCGTGAGGTTGCAATCTCGTACAAGGACTGTTGCTTCCTTCACAAAGCATGGTTACGATTTCTGCATAACAACACGGGATCGTTGAATGACGACCCATCTGGGAGAGATGAGCGGGGACGTCGGTACGGTTGAGCTGCGTGGTAAGGTCAAGTGGTTCAACGCTGTCAAAGGGTATGGGTTCTTAGCCCTCGACATCGATAACAGCGACGCGTTCCTGCATGTGACGACACTACGACAGGCCGGGCATGAGGATCTCAAGCCCGGTTCAACCGTAGTTTGCGCCGGTGTCCGCGGCCCCAAGGGCTGGCAGGTCATGAGGGTGATCGACGTCGATCAATCCACGGCCATTGCCGTGCCTACGAAGCCTCAGCCAATTCCCGACGGGATCGTCCTGGGCGACTACATTGCAGCGCTCGTGAAATGGTACAACAACGAACGTGGCTATGGCTTCGTCACGCGCGAGACGGCCGAGGGGGACATCTTCGTGCACGCCGCCGTGTTGCGACGGCACGGGATGGATTCACTGGCGCCGGGCCAGAAGGTTATGATCCGCGTCGCCGAAGGCCAGAAGGGCCTTCAGGTCGTCGAGATCCGCGGCGTCTGACGGCTCTTTCTATTTGATCTCACGCAGGTAGCTGTCGAGTGGCGGCGCCTGCTTGATCAGGCCACGCTTCACGAGGAAATCCGCGAAGGTGGTATAGCGCGCACGGTCGAGCGCTGCCGGATCGCCGGCGAGCAGGGGCACGGTGTCCTTCCACGCCATGCGATTGAGATCGTTGTCGAGATCCTTGCCGTACTTCGAGAAGCTGGCCCATGCTTCGGCCTGATTGGCGGTCAACCAGACCGTGGCCTCGGCAAGCGCCGCCAGCAGCTTCTTCGTGCGGGCGGCATCGACGGTCTCGCGCTTCGCCAGGATGACCAGCTCGTCGTAGGTCGGCACGCCATGCTTCTCGACCAGCCAGATCCGGCCCTTGGCCTTGTTCAGTTCGAGATCGTTCAGCTCGAAGTTGCGGAAGGCGCCGATCACACCGTCGACCTGCTTGCTCATGAGCGCGGTGGTGAGCGCGAAGTTGACGTTCACCAGAGTGACGTCCTTCAAGGTGAGGCCGGCGCTCTCCAGCATGGCACCGAGCACGGCCTCCTCGAAGCCCGAGACGGAGAAGCCGATCTTGCGGCCCTTGAAGTCGGCGATGGTCTTCACGGTCGAGTCCTCCAGCGCGACCAGAGAGTTCAGCGGCTGTGCGACCAGCACGCCGACGCGCACCAGCGGCAGGCCTTCGGCCGCCAGCATCTGCAGGGTCGGCTGGTAGGACAGCGCATAGTCGGCTTGGCCGGCCGCGACGAGCTTGGGCGGCGCGTTGGGATCGGCCGGCGCAATGAGTTCGACGTCGAGACCCTGCTTCTCGAACAGGCCGCGCTGCTTGGCGATCACCAGTGCGGCATGGTCGGGATTGACGAACCAGTCGAGCAGGATGCGGACCTTTTCCTGTGCGGCGGCGGGAAGGGCGGCGCAGCACAGCGCCAGCGCGGCGAACATACGAATCATCAACTTCATGGTCAGTCTCCTTGGAAAGGTTGCCACGGCACGAGTCGCCGCGCGGCCCGGTCGGCCGCGTAATAAAGCGCGAGGCCGAGCAGGCAGAGGATCACTAGGGCTGCGAAGGCGAGGGGCGTCTGCCCGCGAGCCAGCGACTGGGTCATCAGGAAGCCGAGGCCCGCACTGGCGCCGACCCATTCGCCGATGACGGCGCCGATCGGTGCCACGGCGGCCGCGATGCGCGCGCCCGAGGCAAAGGCGGGCAGGGCCGCCGGCAGCCTGATCTGCAGCAGCACGGCACGCGGCGAGGCATTCATCGTGCGGGCGAGCTCCATCCAGCCCGGGTCGGTGCGGCGCAGGCCGTCATAGAGGCTGCTCACGACGGGGAAGAAGATGACGAGGGCGGCCATCGCGACCTTGGACGCCATGCCGTAGCCCAGCCAGAGGACCAAGAGCGGCGCGACGGCGATCACGGGAATGGCCTGCGAGACGATCACCAGCGGAAGGGCCCAGCGCCGCCAGCCGGCGGACGCGGCAAAGACGATGGCAAGGGCTGCTCCCAGGATCAGGCCGAGGAGGAGGCCGAGAACCATCTCGGCGGCCGTCCACGTGGCCTGTTCGATGAGGAGATCGAAGCGCTCGACCAGCACCGCGGCGACGCGCGTGGGAGGCGGCAGGATGTAGGGCGGCAGGCCGGTCAACCAGACGAGGGCTTCCCAGGCGGCTATCAAGCCGAGGGCGGTGATCAGGGGCCTCACGATCCGTTCCTCAGCTCGCCGATCAACTGCGCCTGCAGGGCCAGCAGGGCCGGATCGCCGGGATCGCGAGGCACCGGGCCCGGCGGCGCAATCGCCGGGCCGACGGCGAAGGGCATTCCCGACAGGACGCGGATCTCGTGGCCGAGGCGCAGCGCCTCCAGCGGATCGTGGGTGACCAGCACCACCGTCCGACCCAGGAGCAGGCGCGCCGCCAGGTCCTGGAGATCGAGGCGGGTCACGGCGTCGAGCTGCCCGAACGGCTCGTCCATCAGGACGATCCCGCGATCCTCGCAGAGCGTGCGGGCGAGCGCTGCCCGCTGCCGCATGCCGCCGGACAGGGTCTGTGGCAGGTCGTGCATCCGCTCGCCTAGTCCCACTTCGGCGAGCAGCGACCGGGCGCGCGGTTCGGCCGCCCGGCGCGCCGCCGCATCGGGGCGCAGCCGGTAGCCCAGCAGAACATTCTCGAGCACGCTGAGCCAGGGCAGCAGCAGGTCGCGTTGCGCCATGTAGGCGACCGGTCCGGCGGATTCCGTTCCCGGCAGCAGGCCGCCGAGATGGCGCAGCAGGGACGTCTTGCCCACGCCGCTGCGGCCCAGCAGGCAGGTCGTGCGGCCGGCGGCGAAATCCAGGGACAGGTTCTCGGCCACGACATGGCCGTCGAGGACGATATGTGCCGAACGCACCGAAAGAGCAGGCGAAGACGTCAACGAAGCCACCAGTCCCTACGCCGGCATTAACCGGATCAGGTTCGGGGTCGTCCTTCCGGACCTCTCAGCCGCCAAGCGGCTCCCCCCGATGAGCGGCGGCCACTATGGTTAGACTGCACTCGTCACGCAAGCGTCATCGGTTTGACGAAATCGCCGTCCACGCTCTATGCCATGGCCATGGCTCAAGCAGTTACCAGGGTGCCGCTCGGCCGGCGCCTCTTCCTCGCGTCACCCCTCGTGCTCGCCGGCGGCCTCGCGCGGGCGCAGCAGGGTGGCAGCAACGATTTCCATTTCAAGCGCTCTTCGCTGGTGGTCGTGAGCGGCGGCCGCGAGATCAAGTTCGACGTCGAGCTGGCGCTCGACGATGTGCAGCGGGCGCGTGGCCTGATGTTCCGCGAGAAGCTCGGCCCCTACGAGGGCATGCTGTTCGACTTCTACAAGGACGCGCCGGTCAGCTTCTGGATGAAGAACACGCTGATCCCGCTCGACATGGTCTTCATAGCCGGGGACGGCACGATCAAGTCGATCCACGCCAACGCCGTCCCGCACTCGACCGAGTCGATCCCCAGCCAGTTCCCGGTGCGCGCCGTCCTCGAGATCAACGGCGGCAGCGCCAAACTCCTGGGCATCAAGCCCGGCGACAAGGTCCTGCACCCGATCTTCGGGAACGCCTAGCGCTCCGCCACGACTTGCGAGCCGTTCGCATCTGAGATACCCACCTTGCGACCAATCGCAAGTGTGGAAGCGGCGTGAGTTGGCCCGACGACAAAGTGCTTCTTTATACGACGCATAGGGCGGCGCTCATTGAGTACGCCCTGCCGATCGTCGGCGACCGGACAAGGGCCGAGGATGTCGTGCAGGAAGCTTTCATGCGGTTTGCGCCGCAGGGCTCTGTCGAAGCCGACATCCAGAACCCGCTGGGCTATCTCTATCGCATCGTCCGCAATCTGGCCTACGACCTTACCCGGCGCCGCGCCGTCGAGGACCGCGTCCTCAAGGACGACCGGTCGTGGTGGAAGGCGCCGTCCGACACACTCACGCCGGAGCAGGATCTCTCCCACCGCCAGCAGCTCGACGCGCTCGAGGCTGCGCTGGCCGAGCTGCCACCGTTGGTCCGGCGCGCCGTCACCATGCATCGCAGCGGGGACTTCACCCTGCAGCAGATCGCCGACACCCTGGATGTGTCGCTGAATACTGCCCATCGCTGGGTCCGCCAGGGCATCGCACGTGTCGCCATGAACCTGGCCCAGCCGGACGACTGAAAAAATTTCGCCCTCCGTCGAAAAACGCGGCGGTTGATCCGTCTAGGGGCGACCGGCGATCTCCGCCGGAGCAGCCGACGCTATTCAGTGACCTCAATGCCGCACAGCGCTCCCCTCGATCCCCTCATCGAAGCCGCAACCGAATGGCTGCTGCGGCTGGAGGCGGCGCCTGACGATGCGGCGCTGCGGGCGGCGGCCGAAGCCTGGCGTCGCGAGAGCGAAGATCATGCGCGCGCCTGGAAGCGGGCGGAACGGGCCTGGGACATGCTGGCCGGTCCGCCCGAGTCCGCCCCGGCCGTGCCGGCGGAGGCGATCGCGGCGAAGACGGGCTGGTTCGCGGGCAGAGGCCGCATCGCTGCAGCCGTCTCGCTGGTCGTCGTGATGCTGATGGTCGCCGGAACGCAGCTCCTCGGCCCGCGCGCCGATTTCGTGACGGCAACGGCCGAGCTGCGCCAGATCGCCCTGGAAGACGGCACACGGATCGATCTCTCCCCGCAGACCGCGCTCGACGCCACAATCGCCGCCGGTCGCCGGTCGGTGAAACTGATGTCGGGAGAGGCGTTCTTCGAGGTGGCGCCGGACCCGTCGCGGCCGTTCGAGGTCGAGGCCGGCGAGCTCACCATCAAGGTCGTGGGGACGGCCTTCGACGTGCGCATGGGCGCGGAGGCTCTCACCGTCAGCGTGGCGCACGGAGCTGTCGAGGTCCGCACTGCCGGATCGCCGATGCAGCCGCTGGGATTGACGCCGGGCGATCAGGTGACGCTCGATCGCAAGAGTGGCGCTGTTCGCCGATCGCGCATTCCGCCGGAAGAGGTCGCGTCGTGGCGTGGCCATCAGATCTTCGTCGAGAGCGTGAAGCTGGGCGACGTGGTCGAAGACATCCGTCGCTACAGCGGCAAGTGGATCGTCTTCCAGGACAGCCGCCTCGCGGCGCAGCAAGTGACGGGCTTCTACGACCTGCGTGATCCCGACCGCGCATTGCGCGTGCTGGTCGGGCCGTTCGGCGGCCGGGTGAGGGAGGTCACGCCGTTCCTGCGGATCGTCTCGGGACCTTGAAGACGATCGCATAGAATTTTTTCCGCTCCATCGAAAATACGCCGCCGGTCTTCGTCCATGGCTGGACGTGAAGCCGCCGCCACAACGTCGTCGAAGGTCGTTGCCGGGGGAGAGCTATGCGTAGATCTGGAGTAGCCGTTGTCGTGGCTGCCGTTTTTGTATCAGCGGCAGCATCGGCGAATGACGCCGGAAGTGCTGCAGGTCCCGGCATCGACCGTCTTGTCGCCCAAGCGAAAGACGCCCAGCGCGCGTTCAACATTCCGGCGCAATCGCTGGCGACTGCGCTGAATGCGTTCGGCCGGCAGGCCGGCATCCAGGTCTCCGTCGATGCGGCCGTCGCGAGAGGCGTGCAGGTGCAAGGCGTCACGGGCACGATGACGCCGCAGCAGGCACTCACTCAGCTTCTCGCGGGCACCGGCATCGTGGCGCAGTTCACGTCGGATCGCGATGTGCTGCTGACGCGCGCCGCGCCGGGCTCGGGCGCTTTGGAACTCGATCCCGTGCAGGTGCAGGGATTTGCCGTTCCCGCGCAGGCGATGATCGACAACATCCCGCCGCCCTATGCCGGTGGCCAGGTGGCGACCGGCGGCCAGCTCGGCATGCTCGGCAACCGCGACGTGATGGATACGCCGTTCAACCAGACCAGTTACACGGCGAAGAAGGTCCAGGACCAGCAGGCGAAGACTGTCAGGGACGCATTGATCGACGACCCGTCGGTGCGCTCGTTCTACTCCGACGGCACGACAGGCATCGACGCCATGTATATCCGCGGCTTCAGCGTCCTCGATTCACCGGCCTTCGGTGGCCTGCAGGGCATCGCACCCTATCTCTCGGTGATGCCGGAGATGGCCGAGCGCATCGAGGTGCTGAAGGGACCGAGCGCGATGCTGTTCGGCATGCCGCCCGGCGGTGGCATCGGCGGCATGGTGAACATCGTCCCCAAGCGCGCCGGCCCTGATCCGCTGACCCAGTTCACGGCGACCTACAATTCGGCGTCGCAGTTCGGCGGTCATGTCGACCTCGCCCGGCGGCTCGGTCCGGACAAGCAGTTCGGCGTGCGCATGAACGGCGTCTATCGGGCCGGCCCGACCGAGATGCAGTGGAACACCGACCTGCGGGCCCTGGCGCTCCTCGGGCTGGATTTCCGCGGCGAGCGCGTGCGCCTGTCGGCCGACTTCGGCTACCAGTACCAGTTCATCAACGGGCTCATTCCCTTCGTGGCGCTAGGCGCCGCCGTGCCGCTTCCCTGGGCGCCGAATGCGCGCAGCAATCCCGGCGGCCAGCCCTGGAGCACCAACGAGCGCAAGGACACGTTCGGCGTCATCCGGGGTGAGGTGGACATCACCGAGCGCATCACGGCCTACGCATCCTTCGGCGCGCACGACTATCGCAACGGCCAGTTCGGCGTGTTCAACGTCGCGGTGAACAATTTCAGCGGCACGGCGACCGCGACCCCGCGCACCCAGAACATCTATTCGACATGGCTCACTGGCGAGGTCGGGATCCGCGGCACGGCCGACACCGGACCGATCGGGCACGAATTCTCCGTGAGCGCCACGACCTTGCAGCAAGACCAAGGCGCCAGTGCGGTCAACGGCACCGCCTATGCGACGAGCATCTACAGCCCCTCGATCGTCGCGCGGCCCAATCTTCCCAATCCGGCCGCCAACAAGACCGCGACCAGTACGCTTTCGAGCATCGCGATCGCCGACACGCTTACGGCCGTCGACAAGCGCATCCAGCTCACGGTCGGAGGACGGTTGCAGCAGGTGAAGTCGGCGAACTTCAACGTGCTCACGGGTGCCCAGACATCCACCTACGACCAGAGTGCGCTGACGCCCGCCGTGGCGCTGGTGTTCAAGCCGTGGAGCAACGTCTCGTTCTACGGCAATTTCATTCAGGGCCTGCAGCAGGGCGCTGTCGTCGGGGCGGCCTTCGCGAACGCCGGCGAAATCTTTCCGCCCTACAAGTCGACCCAGTTCGAGCTCGGCGCGAAGGTCGACTGGGGTAAGTTCACGACCACGGCGAGCCTCTTCCAGATCACGCAGCCCAGCATCCTGACCAACGTGTCGACCAACACGCAGTATCTGGGCGGCGAGCAGCGCAATCAGGGACTCGAGATCAACGTCTTCGGCGAACCGACGGAGGGCGTACGCATGGTCGGAGGCCTGATGCTTATCAGTGCCGTCCTGACGAAGACGCAGGGTGGGTTGACCGACGGCTGGACGGCGCCGATGGCCCCGAACGTCGAAGTCCGGCTGGGCGGAGAATGGGACACGCCGTTCGTCCGAGGCCTCACCCTGAATGGCCGCGTGGTCTACACGGGTTCGCAGTACATCGACACGACGTTCCCGCGCCGCAGCCTGCCGGCCTGGACACGCTTCGATGTCGGCCTGCGCTACGTGCTCGACAATGTAGAAAGCCCGACGGGCCATCCCGTCGCGGTGCGCTTCAACGTCGAGAACCTTTTCGATGCGAACTACTGGTCTGGTGGCTTCGGCGCCACGACCCTGGGTGTCGGAGCGCCCCGGACCTTCCGCCTCTCGCTGACGGCGGATTTCTGATCGGGCCTCACTCTAGCGCTTCAGCGCGCAGGTCATGCCGTCGCCGACGGCCAGAAGGGCAAGGTCTACGCGCTGGTCGGTGACGAGCTTGGCATTGAGGGCACGCAGCGCCTGCGTGTCGCGATCGACCTCGGCCGGATCGGCGACCGAGCCGCCCCACAGGACATTGTCGATCAGCACCAGGCCGCCCTTGCGCACGAGCTTCAGGCAGCGCTCGAAGTAGACGTCGTAATCGTCCTTGTTGGCGTCGATGAAAGCGAGGTCTAGCTGTCCCGTCAGACCCTGCGCCAGCAACCAGTCGAGCGTGGCGATGGCCGGGCCGATCGTGAGCTCGATGCGGCTCTCGAGCCCAGCTTCTTTCCAGTATCGGCGTGCGACCTTCGTGTAGTCCGCGCTGACGTCGCAGCACCAGAGCTTGCCATCGGCCGGAAGAGCGCTGGCGATGCACAGCGAGGAATATCCGGTGAAGGTGCCGACCTCGACGGCGCGGCGGGCGCCGATGGTGCGCGCAAGCAGTTCGATCTGCTGGCCCTGGTGGGCGGAGATCTGCATGCCGGCGCGTGGCAAGCTCGCTGTTTCTTCGCGCAGCCTGCGGCGCAAGGGTGGCTCGCGCAGCCAGTTGTCGTCGACATAGTCGCTCAGCGCACCGTCGATTTTCGGCCAGCTCTTCATGCTCTCTCCTGTTGGCTCGCCACGCCCACCTCGCTAGGGTCGCCTCACTGAAATGGCGGAAGTTGGGAGTAGTGATGTCGGATATCGAGATCGCACGGCGCGCAATCAAGAAGCCCATGAAAGAAGTCGCCGGACGGCTCGGCATCCCGGAAGATGCGCTGGAGCCCTATGGTCGCGACAAGGCGAAGCTCGACGGCGACTATGTGAAGTCGCTCTCCGGCCACAAGCCCGGGCACCTCATCCTGGTGACGGCGATCAATCCCACCAAGGCGGGAGAGGGCAAGACGACGACGACCATCGGTCTCGGCGATGCGCTCAGCCGCCTCGGCAAGAAGACGGCCATTGCGCTGCGGGAGCCGAGCCTCGGGCCCTGCTTCGGCCAGAAGGGCGGCGCCACCGGCGGTGGCCAGGCGCAGATCGTGCCCATGGCCGACATCAACCTGCATTTCACCGGTGACTTCCACGCGATCACCACGGCGCACAACCTGCTGGCCGCGATGCTCGACAATCACATCTACTGGGGCAATGCACTGGGCATCGATGCCCGCCGTGTCTTCTGGCCGCGCGTGCTCGACATGAACGACCGCGCCTTGCGCGATACGGTCGTGAGCCTGGGCGGCGTCGCCAACGGATTTCCGCGGCAGGCGCGCTTCGACATCACCACGGCCTCCGAGGTCATGGCGATCCTCTGCCTCGCCGACGATCTCGAGGATCTCGAAGCGCGTCTGGCGCGAATCGTCGTCGCCGAAACGCGCGAGGGCAAGCCGGTGACGGCGGGCGATCTCAAGGCCGCCGGTGCGATGGCGGCCGTGCTCAAGGACGCGGCCAAACCCAACCTCGTCCAGACCCTGGAGAACAATCCGGTCCTGATCCACGGCGGCCCGTTCGCCAACATCGCACATGGCTGCAACTCGGTGATCGCCACGCGCGCGGCCCTGGCGCTTGGCGACTATGTCGTCACGGAAGCGGGCTTCGGTGCCGACCTGGGTGCGGAGAAGTTCCTGGACATCAAATGTCGGCAGGCCGGGCTGAAGCCCGAGCTCGCCGTCGTCGTCGCGACCGTGCGTGCTCTCAAGCTGCACGGCGGCGCCGACGAGAAGGCACTGGCGAGGGAAGATGTCGGCGCCGTCGAGCGTGGCCTGCCGAACCTGTTGCGCCACGTCGAGAACCTGCGGAAGTTTGGCCTGCCGGTCCTGGTCGGCATCAACCGCTTCTTGACCGACACGCCGGCCGAACTTGAATTGATCGAGGCGCAGTGCGCGGTGGCGGGCGCCAAGGCCTATCTCTGCGAGCACTGGGCGAAGGGCGGTGCGGGCGCGGAGGCGTTGGCACGCGCCGCGATCGAGACGCTCGACGAGAGTAAGGCGACCTTCAAGCCGCTCTATCCCGACGACATGCCGCTGGCGCAGAAGATCGAGACCATCGCCCGCGAAATCTACCGCGCCTCGGGCGTTGCTATCGCCGGACCAGCGCAACGGCGCCTCAAGGCGCTGGAGGCCGCGGGCTTCGGCAAGCTGCCGGTCTGCATCGCCAAGACACAGTACAGCTTCGCCGCCGATCCGGAGCTGCGTGGCGCCCCGACGGGCCACACGCTGCCGATCCGCGAGGTGCGGCTGTCGGCCGGTGCCGGCTTCGTCGTGGCAATGGCAGGCGAGATCATGAGCATGCCCGGCCTGCCGCGCGTGCCGGCGGCGGAAGGGATTCGCCTCACCGAGGATGGTCAAGTGGACGGGATCTTCTGAAATGCGGGCCTATTCATTCGTCACGGTCGACGTCTTCACGACCACGCGTTTCGGCGGCAATCCGCTGGCGGTCTTCCCGGATGCTACCGGCATGAGCGACGCGGAGATGCAGTCGCTCGCCGCCGAGTTCAACTTGAGCGAGACAACCTTCGTGTTGCCGCCCGAGGATCCGGCAAATACCGCGCGGGTTCGCATCTTCACACGAACGCGCGAGATGCCGTTCGCGGGCCATCCCAATGTCGGCACCGCCTATGTGCTGGCGCAGCAGGGCCGGGACAGGGGCGGTAAGCTCCGGTTCGAGGAGCTGGCAGGCCTCGTCGAGATCGACGTCGAACGCGACGGTACAGGGGCACCCGTCGGGGCCACCATCGCCGCACCGCAGCCGCTCTCGCTGGGCGCCGAGCTCTCGGTCGAGACGATTGCCGCATGCGCCAGCCTGCAGCCGGCTGACATTCGCGTCGGTGCACACCGGCCGGTGGGAGCGTCGCTCGGCAATCCGTTCGTCATAGCGGAAGTCGAGCCGTCGGCCCTGACGCGAGCGACGCCAGATTTCCCGTCGTTCCGCCAGACCGTGGAAGGAACGCCGGCCCTGAACGGCCGCCTCGGACTGTATCTCTATGCCCATGCCGGGCAGGGGAGTGTTCAGGCCCGCATGTTCGCGCCCCTCGGCGGCACGATCGAGGACCCCGCAACCGGCAGCGCGGCGGGACCGCTCGGCGCGCTGCTTCTGTCGCTGACGGCCGAGCCGGAGCTTCGCGTCGATATCCACCAGGGCGTCGTCATGGGACGGCCGAGCCTGCTGCGTGTCGTCGCGCGCCGCGGTGCCGACGGCATTCGCGCCACCATCGCCGGCCGGTGCGTGCCCGTGCTGCGCGGCGAGGCGCTGCTTTAGGTCAATGCGGCCGAAAGGCGTGTTGCTTCAGATCACGGAGCGACACGACGTGGAGGGTGACGGCGTGGGTCGCCTCCAGCACGACCTGCGGCGCGACATGCGCGTCGAAGGCTTCCTTCCAGCGGCTGGCGCACAGGCACCAGCGGTCGCCGGGCTTGAGGCCGGGGAAACCGTATTGCGGCATCGGCGTGCTGAGATCGTTGCCGCGCGACTTGGAGAAGACGAGGAACTCGGCGGTCAAAACGACGCAGACCGTGTGGAGGCCGACATCCTCGGCGCCGGTGTTGCAGCAGCCGTCACGGTAAAAGCCGGTCACGGGCTGGGTGGAGCAGGGCTCCAGTGCACCGCCCAATACGTTCGTGGATGGGGCGCGGCGGCCGGGTCGGCCTTCCTCGGGCGTCTGATCGAACATGATCCGATCGTAGCATCCGGAATTTGCACTTTCGAGCCGGCTGGGCCGCTGGTAGAAACCCTCGCGTCAAAGAGGTGTATCGGCGGGGCGTAGCGCAGTCTGGTAGCGCGTCTGCCTTGGGCGCAGAAGGTCGTCGGTTCGAATCCGGCCGCCCCGACCACGCCCTGAAACGGAGTAGCGGAAGCCATGCAGGTTCGCATCTTCAAGCCGGCCAAGACGGCCATGCAGTCGGGAACGGGCAATACCCACGAGTGGGTGCTCGAGCCTGAGCCGTCGCGCAAGGAGATCGACCCGCTGATGGGCTGGACCAGTTCGCGCAACACGATGCAGCAGGTGCGCCTGTTCTTCCCGACGCTCGAGGAAGCCAAGGCTCATGCCGAGAAGAACGGCTGGCAGTATACGGTCGAGCAGCCGCACAGCCGGCCGGTGAGGCCGAAGGCCTACGCCGACAATTTTTCCTTCACCCGCGTCGGCCGCTGGACGCACTGAGTCACCTTAGTCAGCCCGTCTGACCCTGGGGATGGAGCCGGGCGCGGCGATCTTCCGCGAAAGCTGGGTTGCCGGTTGCTCGATGAAGCGGGCGAAATACACGGCGAAGATCACTGAAACGACGGTCGCGAAGGCGATCAGGGCGAGGTCGTACAGCGGCCCGTCGCCGAAACGACGGCCCAGGTTGATCACCCGTCCGCCAATCGGCACGTGCGTGAGATACAGGGAATAGGAAAGTCCGCCGAGGAAGTAGGCCCAGCGCCCGAAATCGAAGTCGCGCAGGAACAGGATCGCGAGCGCTGCAAAAGCGACCTTGACGCCGAAGACGGGCCCGCCGACCCAGAATACCAGCACGATCGACACTGCCAGCCACAGGCCGGCGGCTCTCCTGTCACGCTCTTCCACGACAAATCGCATGAGCATGACGCCCACGATGAACTGGAGGATCCGGAAGTCGAAGACGCCCTTCATCAGGCTGATGACGCCACAGATGAGCGCTGCGACGAGGACGGTCCACTCGATGCGAAGATCGATCAGGAACGGGAACACCAATCCCACGCAGATATAGAAGGCAAACTCGTAGGCGAGGGACCAGTAGACCGGCTGAAGCCACTTATATTCCGTGAACGGAATGACATAGAGGAAATGCGAGGCAATCTGGGGCAGCGAGTAGGTCCAGGTTCCTCCCTGGAAGCCCGGCGCAAGGCTGGACAGGTGGCTGAGCACGATGACCATCGCGATGGTCACGAGGTAAGGCGGCTCCAGCCGCACCAGGCGACGCATCATGAAGTTCGGGAAGTGGCGGAGCTGGTAGCCACGGCCATAGAGCGATAGTGGAATGACGAAGCCGGATATTACGAAGAAGACGTCGACGCCCAACGCGGTGAAGGCGCCGATCGACTTGGCTGTCTCGGACCCGAGAGAACCCGAAAAATGAAACACGGCTACACTGATGGATGCCAACCCGCGAAGCCCCTCGACAACTGAGATTCGAGTACTCGGCGAAGCGACCCTAAGTGATGGCATTTGGTTCAATATGCATAGGGGCTGCGACCGGTCAATTGCTATCCATAATTGTGGAGCGTCGATCGCCGAGGTTGGGATGTAGGTTAATTTGCGTTCGATTCAAAACGAACGAAACCTTTCAAGAGTCTCCCGCTGGTTGCATTTATAAGTCGCCAAGATTAGACAGATAGCATGCGCATACACGTCCAAGCGGGACCATGTGGACGATAGCAATCATTGTCTTTCTGAGCGCGATTGCGGGCGCAACTTGGGGATGGCTGCGAAGCACGAGAAACATCGCCAATCCACCGGACTGGCACAAATTCGACGGGAGCATGAGCCGTCGCAGACACCTCTGGATGCTGTCCAGGCGACACAGACGGATGCGTATTCCTCTCACGATCGGCGCAGGACTTTTGTCTGGGGTCGTCGCTTTCAGCGCCCTCCTGGCGGTGGCGGCGGTGTACGATCCCAAGGTCTGGAACACTCAGGATATCAGTGACCGGAGAAAGAGGGGCAGGTGACGGCTGTCCGTCGGGTGCCGCCGACGTGACGTCGCCTGCTGCTCTCGCTTCGTGAGCACCTGCCTGTCGTGATAAGATGCGCAAGTGGAGTAGCTGAAGCCGTCTTCGGTGGTGGGTCAGCGAAATCCGAGACTTCGCGCCCGTAGCTCAGTGGATAGAGCAACCGCCTTCTAAGCGGTAGGCCGCTGGTTCGAATCCAGCCGGGCGCGCCATTCCTCTAAATAGAAGTGCAGTCAGACTGTCGCAAAGTTGCAAGGCAGGTTCCTTGCAATGTATGCGATTCATTCTCAGTGCCATTATCTTTCCATGATAATAACTCGCATTCTCCTCAATTAAGGGGAGGCGAGTAAACTTCCGGGGAGAAATCATGGCTAAGCGCGTACCGGTGAAGACAGCTTTGGTTGGTCTGCTCGTGGCCCCCTCGGCGATGGCCCAGCAGGAAACCGCCCAGACGCCCGCGCCAGCGCCAGCCAATCCCGCCACCGAGAACCAGCCGGCAGATCCATCGAATGCCCCGGCGACGATGCAGACGGTGACGGTCACCGGCAGCCGGCCAAGCGAGGACTTTCAGGTCACCCGCGGTTCGATCAACCGCCTCGGCGCTGCCAACCTGATGGACGTGCCGCAGTCGGTGGTCGTCATCAATCGCGCGCTTATGTCGTCGCAGGGTGTCACAACCCTCGTGGATGCCGTTCGCAACGCGCCCGGCGTCACCATCGGCTCGGCCGAAGGCGGCAACATCGGCACCAACATCAACATCAACGGCTTCTCGGCCCGCACCGATATCTACCTCGACGGCATGCGCGACCGCGGCCAGTATTACCGCGACGTCTTCGCGCTCGAGCAGGTCGAGGTCCTGATGGGCCCGTCCTCCATGCTGTTCGGCCGTGGCTCGACCGGCGGCGTCATCAACCAGGTGACCAAGAAGCCGTTCCTGAAGCAGGCGACCGAACTCAGCGCCCAGGCTACGACCAACGGCCTCGTGCGCACCACCGCCGACGTCAACACGCCGTTCGGCGAGAACAATGCGGCCCGCGTCTCGGCGATGTTCCAGGTCGGCAAGGCCTCGACCGTCGACCAGACCAACATGCTCGACTTCGGCCTCGCGCCGACCGTCAAGCTGGGCATCGGCACCCCGACCGAGATCACGCTGGGTGCGATCCTGCAGCATCGCAAGGACCAGGTGAACTACGGCATGCCGAACCTCAACGGCTACCCGCTGAACGCACCGCGCAACGTGGCCTACGGCTTCAACGACGACTATACCGAGCAGGACGTCATCGCGCTGCAGAGCCTGATCGAGCACAAGTTCTCGCCGGAGCTGAACCTGCGTAACCAGACCGAGTTCGTCTGGGTGAATACGGACGTCCGCGAGACCTCGGGCGGCTTCGTCGGCACGCTCGGCGCCAACAACGGCTTCGTGGCGGCGCAGCCCGGCCCCAACAACATCCCCTACAGCGGCGCTCCGCTCGGCAACCTCTGGATCCGTCAGCTCAGTCGCGATCGGAACATCAACGACATCACGCTCGAGAACCAGACGGAATTGGTGTCCAAGTTCAACACCGGCTCCGTCGGCCATACTCTGCTGATGGGTATCGACCTGAATTACGAATCCTATACGAACAAGGTTACAACCCGCACCGGCACCTGCAATGGCATTGCCTTGCCTGCAGGTTCGGTGGGCTGCACACCGGCCGGTTATACGGTCGGCGCCAACACGCCGGGTAACGTCGCCTCGTTGCCGGGCAACTACGCATCGTCGCAGGCCTGGGGAGCGGGTTTCTACGCCAACGACACGATCCAGGTCATTCCCGAGCTGAAGATCGTGGGCGGCCTGCGCTGGGACTACTACTCGGCGCAGATCGGCAACTCGATCAACCGCGTCAATACGCCGGGCAACACGACCGCGGCCTATCTGACACAGGTCGACACCTTCCTCAGCGTCCGTGGCGGCGTCATCTTCGAGCCAACGCCGGCGCAGTCTTATTACGTGTCCTACAGCACCTCGTTCAATCCGTCGCTCGAACAGCTCACCGCCACGACCGGCACGCAAACGCTGCCCCCGGAGAACAACGCGGGTTGGGAAGCCGGCGTGAAATACGAATTGTTCGGTGCCAACCTGTCGCTGAACGCCGCGGTGTTCTCGATCGTCAAGAACAACGCCCGCACGGCCAATCCGGACGGCACCTTCACGCCGACCGGCAACGTGCAGGTGAGCGGTGGCCGTGTCGGCTTCTCCGGCCGCATCACGCCCGAATGGCAGGTGTTCGGCGGCTACGCCTATCTCAATGGCGTTATCCTCCAGGGGCTGAACTTCCAGAACGGCATCGGCAACACGACGGGCAAAGTTCCGCTCAACACGCCTCAGGATACGGCCAATCTCTGGACGACCTATACGTTCAAGGAAACCTACGAAATCGGCGGCGGCGTGTTCTACGTCGGTCAGCGCTACGCCAACAACACCAACACCGTGGTTGTCCCGGCCTATGCGCGCGTCGACCTGACGGCAGCCTACAAGCAGCCGACCTATGATGTCCGTCTCAACGTCATCAACCTGTTCGACATCAAGTACTACGATGCCGTCATCGCATCGGACGGTGGTCGTGCGACCGTTGGTTCCGGCCTCACGGGCATGATCACGCTGAACTACCGGCTGTGAAGACGGAAGCCGCCGCCCGTCATGCTGGTTTGTGTTCCTCAAGTTCTCGGCGCCGCGCAGCTCGTCAGCCTGCGCGAGCGTCTGGAGCGCTCCAATGCCTGGGTCGACGGTCGCGTGACCGCCGGCTACCAGGGCGCGCCCGTGAAGTTCAACCAGCAGATCGACGAGCGGTCTGAGACAGCGGTCGCGTGCCAACGCATCGTCGGCGCGGCCCTGGAGGTCCATCCGATCTTCATCAGCGCCGTGCTGCCGAACGAGATCTACCCGCCGATGTTCAATCGCTACGGCGAGGGCATGAAGTTCGGCCCGCATGTCGACGGCAGCGTGCGCATCAACCCGCACACCGGGCGCAAGCTGCGGACGGATGTGTCGGCAACGCTGTTCCTCACCAATCCCGAGGATTACGATGGCGGCGAACTGCAGATCGAGGACACCTACGGCCAGCACAGCGTCAAGCTGGCGGCCGGCGACATGGTGGTCTATCCGGCGACCAGCCTGCACTCGGTAGCGCCGATCACGCGCGGCGTGCGGACGTCCTGCTTCTTCTGGGCGCAGAGCCTGATCCGCGACGACATGCAGAGGTCGCTGCTGCACGACATGGACAATTCGATCCAGCGTCTCAACGAGACCAATGCCGACGAGCTGGCGCGGCGGTCGTTGATCGGCTGCTATCACAACCTCGTCCGGCAATGGAGCGAGACCTGATGGCCGCCACCGCCGCGACGGCCGGGAAAAACAACAAGGTCAACCGCCGGCTGACCTTCGTGCGCTGGGTGCGCAAGACCCATGGCTGGTTCGGCCTGTGGGGCGCGCTGCTCGGCCTGATCTTCGGCCTGAGCGGCATCTGGCTGAACCATCGCAGCACGATGAAGCTGGAATTACCCGACCAGAAGATCGTCAATGCCCAGCTTGCGCTGCCCGATCCGGCGCCGAATACCATCGAGATGATGGGCGCCTGGCTGCAGGAGACGCTGAAGATCGATCGTCCCCCCAACAATGCGCGCGTCGAGCGCGCCCGGGCTGTGGCCTGGACCGAGCGGCCTGCGGGGACCAGCGCGGGAGCCGGCGGTCAACGGGGCGGTGGTGAGCGAGGCGCAGGCGGTGGCGCGGAGCGGGGCGGGGATGCCGGCGGCAATCGGCCGCTGCAGCAACCGGAGCGCTGGGTCCTCAATTTCGGTGGGCCCAACCATCTGGTGCAAGCCGAGTACTGGGTCGGCAACAGGTCGATCTCCGTGCGCACGACACAGAACGGATTCATTGCGACCCTGACCAACCTGCACAAGGGCACAGCCATGCCGGTCCCGTGGATCCTGTTGATCGACACCCTGGCCGGCAGCATGATCTTCCTGTCGATCAGCGGTGCCATCCTGTGGTGGGAGACCCACCGAAGGCGCATGGTCGGCATCACTATTTTTGCAGTATCCGTGGCCGTTACGGTGGCACTCGCGGTCAGTCCGCTCCAGCTGTAAGCAACCCTTGTGATGGAAAAACCAGCCTCCTCGATTCCGCCGGCCGTGGCGCCAGGCCCGCCGGGGCCGTCGCGCGAGCCGATGTCGACGGCGGCGCGTCGCGGCATCCTGGCGCTCGTCATATTCTTCCATGTCGGCGGCGGCTGGGCGCTGACCCAGGTCGAGCCGGTGAAGCTGATCGTGGGCGATATTGCGCCCATGGAAGTCCGGATGGTGACGGCTGAGGAGCCGGCCCAGCCCGAGATCGAAAATTCCGAACCGCCGCCGCCAGTCGAGCTGACGCCGCCACCGGTTGAGCTGGCAACCGTTGTCGATCCACCGCCGCCCGACTTGCCGCCACCCGAATTCCCCTTGGCCAAGGTCGACCTGCCGCCGCCGGACGAACCGCCGCCGCCCGACATTCCGCCACCGGAGAAGAAGCCCGACCCCAAGCCGCCGGAGCCGAAGCCGGTGCAGAGGAAGCCGCAGCAGCAGGCGCGTCCCGCCGCACCGGTCGACAGCCAGCCGCAACAGGCCGCGCCTGCGGCGCCAGCCGCGCCGCACGTCGTGGACGCTTCGCAGCTTGGTTATCTCGTGGCGCCCAAGCCCGTATATCCCAAGAGGGCGGAGCGTGCCGGAGAGCAGGGCTTGGTGCTGATCCGGGTGCTGATCGATATCGCCGGCCGGCCGGCGCAGGTCTCACTCGAGAAGTCTTCGGGCTTCCCTGATCTGGATCAGGCGGCGCTGAGTGCCGCGCGAGCCGCGCAGTTCCGGCCTTACATGGTCGGTGGATTGCCGCGCGCCGTACTCGTGATCGTTCCGATTAATTTTGTTGTGCCGAAGTAGGAGAGTACGCATGGGCGACGCAACAGGCTTGGGCTTCGGCCATTTCCTCGCGCAGGCGGACATCGTTGCAAAGGTCCTGCTGGGCGTGCTCGCACTGATGTCGGCGATCTCTTGGTACCTGATCATCTACAAGGGGATCGGGCAGCTCATCCGCCAGGGCCGCAGCCGCAGGTTCCTGAACTTCTTCTGGAGCGCCACCTCACTCGAGCAGGTGCAGAACGAGCTGAGCATCCATGGGGTGCAGGAGCCGTTCGGCCATCTCACGGCGCATTCGCTGCATGCCCAGGCGCATCATGCCAAGTTCGGCGCCGCCAAGCTCGAGGAGGCCGGCAGCGAGACCGAGTTCCTGACGCGCACCATCAAGAAGGTGCTCGACGAGGAGACGACGTCCCTCGAGAACGGCCTCACAATGCTGGCCACCATCGGCGCGACCGCGCCGTTCGTGGGCCTGTTCGGAACGGTGTGGGGCATCTATCACGCGCTGATCGCCATCGGCATGTCGGGCTCGGGCATGCTCGACAAGGTGGCGGGGCCGGTCGGCGAGGCGCTGATCATGACCGGTATCGGCCTTGCGGTCGCCCTGCCGGCGGTCATGGGCTTCAACTGGCTGACCCGTTCCAATCGTGTGCTGACGGCCAAGCTCGATGCCTTCGCCTTCGAACTGCTGACCTTCCTGTCGATGGGGCGTGCCTTGCAGGCTGGCCGCGGCGGCAAGGCGGGCGTTCCGCTCACGGCCGTTAACTAAGGGGAGGCGGCAATGGCATTCGGAAGCTTCGAACGGAAGACCTCGTCCTCGCCGATGGCCGAGATCAACATGGTGCCGCTGATCGACGTCGTGCTGGTGTTGCTGGTCATCTTCATCGTGACCGCGCCGCTGCTCACCAACGTAGTCAAGCTCGACCTGCCCAAGGCTACGGCCAACGCCGACCTGCAGAAGCCGGAAAAGATCGAGTTTGCGATCGACGCCCAGGGCGCGTTGCACTGGGGCGGCGAGCGGCTGACCCGGGAGGAGGCGATGGAGAAGTTCGCCGAGGCCGGCCGCAAGCGGCCGCAGCCCGAAGTCTATCTCCGGGCCGACGCCACCGTGCCCTACCGCTACGTCATGGAGACCCTGGCCGACGCCTCCAAGGGCGGCCTCTCCAAGATCGCTTTCGTCAGCGAGCCGACGCGGTAGCCGTCAGCTCCGCGACCCGGCGAAGCTCACCGTGGCGACGCCAGCTCCGACCAGCAGACCGCCACCCACCTTGTTGACCACGCCGATGGCGCGCGGGTCCGACGCGAAGCGCCGGGCACGCGACGCGACCAGCGCGTAACCGAAGGCATTGGCGAAGGCGAGCACCAGGAACGTCGTCTCGAAGACCAGCATCTGGGTCAGGAAGTCTGCCTTGGGATCGAGGAAGGCGGGCAGGAAGGCCACGAAGAAGGTGATGCTCTTGGGGTTGAGCGCCGTCACCAGCCAGGCGTGGCCCAGCATCTTGGCCGCCGATACGGCATCGGTCCGCGGCGCGGCGTCGAGCGTGCCGCCGGCGCGCCAGAGCTTGATGCCGAGATAGACCAGATAGGCGGCGCCGACCCACTTCAGGATCGTGAACAGCGTCGCCGAGGTGGCGAGCAAGGCGCCCAGTCCCAGCATCGAGAGCGTCATGGCAGTGAAGTCGCCCAGGGCCACGCCGATCGCCATGGGCAGCGCAGTCCGCCAGCCTTGGCCCAGCGCATACGAAACGACCAGCAGCACGGTCGGGCCGGGGATCACCAGAAGAACGCTCGACGCCGCGGCAAAGGCGGCCCAAGTCTCGAATGTCATGAAAGCTCCATCGGATGCGCGACGATCAAGCCATGCGAAATGCGAGGCGTCAGCCGGAATTTGGCCTCTTTCCACCGTCAAGATCGGGCGCTATCCGATCTTTCTGGGGGTCAGATGAGTTCAGCCAAGGCGAGAGGCTACCACCATGGCGACCTGCGCGAGGCGCTGGTGACGTCGGGGCGCAAACTCCTCGAGGAGAAGGGCATTCGCGGTTTCACTCTTCGTGAATGCGCGCGCCGCGCCGAAGTCTCCCATGCCGCGCCCGCGCATCATTTCGCATCGATGGACGACCTGCTGGCCGAGCTGGTCCGCCGCGGCTTCGCCGAGCTGACGGCTGCGATGACGGCCGAGATCCAGCGTGTCGAGGACGAGCCGACGGCCCGCCTGGTCAGCCTGGGCGTGGGCTACATGGCCTTCGCTGCAGCCAATCCTACGCTGTTCCAGCTCATGTTCAGCCGCGAGGCCAACCGGATCGAGCTGAAGGACGGAGACGAGGGGGCGGAAAGTGTCCGCCGTTTGCAGGCCGATGTCGTCGATGAGGTGCTGGCGGGCGCATCGGGCGAGGTGCGCCAGCGTGCGGCAGACTTCGCCTGGGCTTCCATGCACGGCTTCATCACCCTCGTCCTCGAGGGCGAGATCGGCGGCCGCGATTCGTCCAGAACGCTGAAGGCACGTGGCCTGGCCGCCCTCGCGGCGATGGCCGAGACGGTCGTGCGTTCAGGGCGCGCTTAGAGAGGGATGCGAAACAGCAGGGACTCGGTTCCGCCGTGTCCCGCGACCTTGGTGAACCGTTCGACCAGGACACCGCCATTGGCCGTGATGACCTTCTGCGACGGAAGATTGTCGGGATCGGTCGTCAGGTCGACATGCGACAGCCCGTGCCGCGCGATCTCCTTCAGGAGCATCCTGAGCGCGAGCGTCGCGTAGCCGCGCTGGCGCTTCCACGGCGCCACGGCATAGCCGATATGGCCCAGCACGTAGAGGGGCAGAGCCGCCGTCCCGGGCTGCCAGCGAAAACTGATCGAGCCGCAGAATTCGCCGTCCCACATCCAGCGCCGGTAGCCGGGCAGGCGCGGGACCGTCGTGCCGTCGGCCAGGGTGATGGGGCCGGCCTTGGCCTCGGGATCGTCGAGCGAGGCCACGAAGGCCGCCGGATCGGCCTCGATGCGCGCCAGTTCCTCGCGCGGCGCCTCGTCGACACGCACATTGTCGGGCGACCAGCCGCGGCGGAGCGCGTCGGCGTAGCCGTCGAGATGGGCGAGGTCGGGGACGAGGAGCTGCAACGGACTTTCCTTTTGAGGCGGCGGTTGCTGTAGCATGCCGGGCCATGAGTTCCAGCCCCGTCCTCGTCCTCGATATCGACGGCGTCGTCTCGCTCGCCCAGCCGGGCTCGCCGCATCCCTGGTACGCCACCCTGAAGGAGGACTGGGGCCTCAGCCACGATGAGGAGCTGTCGCCGGAGTTCTTTCTGAAGCCCGAGTTCCTGGAAGTGCTGCGCGGCCGGCTCGACCTCTACGTGGCCCTGCACGAGTATTTCGAGACCAAGGGGCTGGCCGACCGGCTGGAGGAGTTCGTTTCCTACTGGTTCGAGAAGGATGCCGACATCGATCGCGGCGTCCTCGCCCAGGCCGACGCCTGGCGCAAACGCACCGGCGGTCGGGTCTTTGCGGCCACCAACCAGGAACATCACCGCATCGCCTACCTGCGCGACCATCTCGGCCTCGGCGCGCATTTCGACGAGATGATCTATTCGGCGGCGCTCGGCGTCTGCAAGCCCGAGCGCGTGTTCTATACCAACGCCCAGGCCCGCATGGGCATCACCGTCGCGCAGTCGATCCTGTTCGTCGACGACAAGACCACCAATGTCGACGGCGCCCGCATGGCCGGCTGGCGGGCGATGCTCTATCGCGGACCTGAAAGCCTCGAACGGGCATTGGCGAGCTGGGGCTAAGCCTCACCCGCAACAGCGCGAGACAAGGAGCGTGCAGGCCAGCAGGTCGGCGCAGCCGCCGGCTGACAGGTTTCGTGCGATGAAGGCTCGGTGCAGCGCTTCCGCTTTTTCGAACCAGCCGGGCTGGTGGCAGCCACCGTCGGCCAGGAAGCCGGCCGCGGACTCGCGCACGAACGATCCACCCTCCAGGCCGCCGCGATAGAGCACCGTCGTGTCGTCGATCGACGCCATCAGGGCGAACAGGGTCTGGAGGCTGGCGGCATTGGCGTCGAGGCCGGCTTGCAAAGCGGTCCGGTAGGCCGGGATACCTGTCTCGAAGACGCTGGGAAAGGCGAGTGCGGCTTCGCGGCGGGCGCCGTCGCGGCCCGTCCGCCGACGCACCTGCGCGCCATGGCTCGTCTCGCCGTCGCGTACGGCGTGCGCCTCGAGCGCATCGCCCCATGTGCTCCTGAGGACCTCGCGAATGGCGGCCGGGGAGAGAGCAGGCGAAAGCACCTGCGCTCGCGCAATGGCGGCGACGATCATGCCGACGGAGAAGATGGCGCCGCGATGCGTGTTCACGCCGCCGGTGACGACCAGCATGCCGCGCTCGGCCTCGATCCCGATAGGCATCAGAGCCTGTTCGAACGACTGGCCGGCTCGGCCGGCTGCAGCGAGGGCCGTGAAGGGTTGTGCCAACGAGTCGGCCGACCGGCACATCAGCGTGAAATCCATGTCGGCATGGGCGCCGGAATCGATGGGGCTGACGAGGCCGGGCTTGGGATAGGCTTGCAGTTCGTCGCGCATCGCCGTGACGGCCACGCGGGCCAGCGCCTTGTCGTCCAGGCTCATCGTCCGAGCTGGGCGCGCGGCACGAGCTTCAGCGTGTCGACGGACTTCAGCAGGACCTCGTCCTTGTCCTGGAGGAGTTCACGCCACTGGACCTCGCCGAGGCCCGGAAAGGACAGCTCGCCGTCGATGCGAAAGGCGAGGTCCCGTTCCTCGCGTGCGAGGAAGGCCGCGACAAGTTTGGCCGCGTCGAGATCGACAACGTCGATCACCACGTCGAGGTCGGACGCCTCATGCACATGGCGCTCGCCGGTCAGAGCCTGCCACATCCAGCTTCCGTAGACGCGGATGTCGACGCCGGCACGGCGCGCTGCCGAGAGCAGCTGCGCAAAGGCCTCGGCCTGCGTCGCGGCGGCGGGACAGTGGGCGATCTCCTCGAGCGTGGGAGGACGCAGGCGTTCGGTGATGCGATCGGGATGGATCCGGGCCGCCACGCGACGGGGCCGCAGTTCCGGATGGGCGGGATCGGTCGTGCAAAATCCCAGCCCGATATCGTTGCCGTCATCCCTACGGCGCGTCACCACGAAGGGGCGACGCATCTCCTGCCAGACGGCTGTGCGGGCGCGGTCGTCATCGGTCTCTGCCTCGGGTGCCTGCGACAACCAGACCAGCGTATGGCGCCGGAGACCGGTCATCGAGCCGATTCGGCGAGGACCTTCTTGCGGATGTCGAGGGCGAGCTTGCGGCCGCCGCGCTTCTTGCCCAGTTCGGCGCGATTGTCCTCGGTCGTCGAATTGGCGATGGCGGCGGCTAACTTGGCCTGCACGTCGTCCTTGGCCGACCAGACTTCCTCGACGCCGCCCAGCAGGGCGAAGGGCTCGGCGCCGAATTCCAGCGACGGCATGGTCTTCGACAGCTTCTGCAGGACCGGCGCCGGAATCTTCGTCACCGCCGACATGGCCGCGATCGGCATCAGGCCGACACTTGCAGACTCCAGCGCGTAGATACGGTCGGCGAACATGCCGTAGCAGAGGAAGGCGCCGCCGACGGCCTGGCCGGTCGCGACGGTGATCAGCTTGTGACCCTTGCGCCGCGCCAGTTCGAGGCACGACAGTAGATGGCCGAAGTAGCTGGCGAGGCCCAGCATCTCGGCGACGCGGTTGGGCTCCTGGCCGGCGCTGTCGACCAGCATGACGATAGGCGTCTTCGGCTGCTTCTCGATGCACTCGATGACGTGCGCCGCGATACGCAGCGCGGCGGCATTGTCGATATAGACGCCGTCGCAGGTGCCGATGACGCAGACCTTCCTGCCGCCGACCATGGCGTAACCGGCCAGCACGGACTTCTCGATGGATATGTCCTTGGCAGAAGCGCCGAACAGGCGGGCCAGGACGGCGCGGGCGGACGGCTTCTTCGGTGTCGTCTTCTTCATGGCCGGTTACTTCCCACGCTTCGCGAGAGCCGCGAATTCCGGCCCGGAGGCCAGCGATGCGGCTTCGATGTTGCGTACGCCCATGCCCTTCCAGACGGCATTGGGATCTTCCGTGGCACCGAACTTCTTCAGGCGCTTCTCGAGTTCTTTCTGGCGCGCCTTCACGGACGCGAGGCTGACAGCACTCGACTTACCAATGAACTTCGCGATGGCGTCGCGCACAGCTTCGGACGTGTCGTGCACCAGCGCGTCGGCATCTCCCAGCAGGTACTTGGTCTTGCCGCCGCTCGTCTTCCAGACCAGCGCGCGGTTAGCCGAATCGTAGGCCTTCTTGCCCATCCACTTCTCGATGACGATGGGGCCGGAGATACCCAGGCGCCCATGCTCGGTCATGATGCGGAAGTCGCAGCAGGTCGACAGGATGCCGATGCCGCCATAGGCGCCGATGTCGGTGGCGATGACGGCGATGGTCGGGACCTTCAGCGCCCGGCACTCGAAGATGGCGCGCATCGTCTCGGCGATTGCAATCTCGCCGGACGAGCCTTCGTGCAGGCGCACGCCACCGCTCTCGACGATCAGCACGCAGGGCACCTTGTCGCGCGCCGCCGCCTTGAACAGGCCGGTGAGCTTGGCGCCGTGGATCTCGCCGACGGCACCGCCGACGAACTGGCCGACCTGTGCCGCCAGATAGATCTTCTTCCCGCCGATCTTGGCGCGGCCGATCACCAGGCCGTCGTCGAACGACACCGGGATACCGAGCTGGGCGAGATAGGGGCTGGTGAGCCGTTCAGGAGGCGGCAGCAGCTCGGCGAACGCGTTCGGGTCAACGAGCGAGGCGATGCGCTGGCGTGCAGTCTGCTCGTGGAAAAGGATGGCGCCGGTCATTTGTCGCCCTTGATGAGATGGTCGTAGGCCTGACGCAGGCGCAGCGTGACGAGCACCGGCGGGGCGCCCTGGTCGTTGATCGTGACCTTGGTTCCGCCGGCGGCGTAGTGATGGGCGAAGTCGGAGAGGGCGGCGAGCCAGGCGGCCTTGTAGCCGGGGATCGACGTCTCGACGTGGCACTCCATCGCGTTGGAGGGCTTGCCTCCGCGCTCCACCAGCACTTCGAGATTGCCGGAGCCGACGACGCCGGCGAGGGCCCATGGCTTGGCCGTCTTCGACGGCAGAGGCTTGGACGGGAAAGCCTTGGCGAACTTTTCCATGCTGACGTCCTACCAGTCGACGAATTGCGAGGGCGGGTCGTAGAGACCGCCGGACCAACGCACGAGGCCCTTGATGTCCTGCGTGGCCAGCAGGCTGCGGCTCGCCTCCGACGGACGAACGCCGACATCCTCGGGCAGTTGCACGATGCCGCGGGCCCGCAGGTCCTCAGTCTGGCGCTTCTTGCGCTTGAGGCCGACCGGCGTGTAACCGGCGACCGCGCGGATCGCCGCCTGGCGTTCCTCGACGGAGCGGCAGGCGCCCACGTTGGCGATGCCTTCCTCGGTGACGATGTGCGTAACGTCGTCGCCGTAGATCATCACCGGCGACACGCCGTGCAGGGCCTTGCGGATGCTCGGCTCGTGCGCGTCGAGTTCCTCGACGAAGGTCGGCACGCGGCCGGCCTGGAAGGTCTCGACCATCTGCACGACCAGCTTGCGGCCGGGCGATGTGCCGGGGCCGGGATTGGCTTCGGCGCCGGCCTTCAGCCAGGCCTTGGTCGGATGCCGGCGGCCGGTCGGCTGACAGCCCATGTTGGGCGCGCCGCCGTAGCCCGTGATGCGGTTCTTCGAGACGGTCGACGAATTGCCGTTGATGTCGATCTGCAGCGAGGCGCCGATGAACATGTCGATGCCGTAGAGGCCGGCCAGCTGGCCCATCGGCCGGTTGGAATGGAAGCCGCCGTCGCGTCCGGTGAAGAACACGTCGGAGCGGGCTGCCGTATAGCGTTCCATGCCGACTTCGCCGCCGAAGGCGAAGACGCTTTCGATCCAGCCCGATTCGATGGCCGGGATCATGGTCGGCAGGGGGTTCACGACCCAGTGCTTGCAGATCTTGCCCTTGAGTCCCAGCCGCTCACCGTAGGTCGGCAGCAGCAGCTCGATGGCGGCGGTGTTGAAGCCGACGCCGTGGTTCAGCGACTGGACCTCGTACTTCTCGTAGATGCCGCGCAGCGCCACCATGGCCATCAGAACCTGCACGTCGGTGATCGCCGCCGGATCGCGCGTGAACAGCGCCTGCAGGTGCATCGGGTAGGGCGCCTGCACGATCAGGTCGACCTGGTCGGCCGGGATGTCGATGTGCGGGATCTTGTCGACGATCTCGTTCACCTGGGCGAACACGATGCCGTCGGAGAAGGCGGTCGGCTCGACGACGGCAGGCGTGTCCTCTGTGTTAGCGGCGAGGTACAGGTTGCCCTTGCGGTCGGCCTGGGCCGCGGCGACCAGCGCCACCCTCGGCGTAAGGTCGACGTAGAAGCGGGCAAACAGCTCATTGTAGGTGTGGATGGCGCCGACCGGGAACTTCTTGGCCTTCACGAGGTCGGCGACGGCGGTGCCTTGCGGGCCGGCGTAGCAGAAATCGACCTGCCGGATCATGCCCTTCTTGAAGAGCTCGATATGGGCGGGGAGGGTGATGCAGGACATCACGAGGTGGATGTCGCGCAGGTCCTTCTTGCCGAGCGTCGCCAGCTGGTTGGCGAGGAAGTCGGCCTGCTTCTGGTTATCGCCCTCGAGGCAGAGCACGTCACCCGGTTCGATGATGCGCCGCAGGACCTCAGGCACTTTGTCGGGGCTCACGAACTTGCCGCGGGCCAACTTGCCGACACGCTCGATGCGCTTCGCCTTGTTCTGGCGGCGCACCGTCGATTTTGCAGTGATCATATTGAAGTTTTCGTCTATCCCTAGTCGCTGGTCAATGCTGCCTGACGATTGGTAGAGCGCAAGCATGCTGATGTTCGAAATTCCCTTCGGCACGACCGACTGGGCAAGCGTGGAACGCACGGAGCATCCGGGTGAAACCGGAAAGGCCTTTTGGCGCACGAAGACGTTCAACAACATCCGCGTGCGGATGGTCGAGTACACGCCGGGCTATCTCGCCGACCACTGGTGCCAGAAGGGCCATATCCTGCTGGTGCTCGAAGGCGAGCTGTCGACTGAGCTGGCCGACGGCAGCACGGTCGAGCTGAAGCAGGGCCAGAGCTACCAGGTCGCCGACAACACGCTCGGCCATCGTTCGAGCACCGCCAAGGGTGCCAAACTCTTCATAGTGGACTGAGCATGACGGACCTGATCGGATTTATCGGTGTCGGCACGATGGGCGAGCCCATGTGCCGCAATCTCGCACGTAAGAGCGGCATGACCGTCCTCGCCGCCGATCGCGACGAGGCGCCGCTGAAGCGGCTGGCTGCCGACGGCGTGAAGATGGCTTCGGTCGACGAGATCGGCGACACCTGCCGGACGATCTTCCTGTCCTTGCCGGGCGGCAAGGAGGTCGAGGAAGTCTGCATGGGGCCGAACGGTCTGACCTCGAAGGCCAAGCTCGGCTGGACCGTCGTCGACCTCAGCACCGCGCCGCCGCTGCTCGCACGCCGGCTGTTCGAGGAATTCCAGGGCAAGGCCTCGGCCTTCGCCGATGCGCCGGTCGCCCGCACCCGACAGGCCGCAATCGACGGCACGCTCTCGATCATGGTCGGCGCGACCAAGCCCACCTTCGAGCGTATCGAGCCGCTGCTGCGCCACATGGCGAGCGAGGTCACGCATTGCGGCGATGTCGGCGCTGGCCAGACGGTCAAAATCCTGAACAACATGATCCTGTTCCAGACGGTGGTGGCGCTGGCCGAGGGCCTGTCGATCGCACGCGCCAACGGCGTCGACGGCAAGGTCCTGTTCGAGACGCTGACCAAGGGCTCTGCCGATTCCTTCGCGCTGCGCAACCACGGCATGAAGGCGTTGCTGCCGTCGGTCTTCCCAGAACGCGCGTTTTCCACGAAGTACGCGCTCAAGGACCTGAGCTACGCCATCGACATGGCCGAACAGGCGAAGGTCCCCGCGCTCGGCGCCGACGTCGCGCGCGAAGTCATGGAGCGCGCCGTCGAACTGGGGCATGGCGAGGAATACTGGCCCGTCCTTCTCAAGGCGATCGAAGACGCGACGGGTAAGGCGTAGCGAGCGACCTCGCGCTCTCTCGTATCAGAGCCGGAAGCGGAAGCTGGCGCGCGTGCCTTCCACGCCGCTGTCGTACTCGACCTTGGACTGGAGGTTGGCTGCCATCGCGGTGATGACCTTCGTTCCCAGGCCCGTGCCTTGCGCCACGCCTGTGCCCTTCCAGCCGACGCCGTCGTCCTCGACGGCAAGCGACACGGTATCTTCACCGACCTTCTGGAGGATTACCCGGATCTCGCCGCGCATGCCGGCGGGATAGGCGTACTTGTAGGCGTTGGTCAGCAGCTCGGTGACGATCACGCCGATCGACACCGCCTTGTCGGTGGGCACGCGGATGTCGGCGTCGGCGTGCAGGGCCACGACATTCTTCTTGTCTGCGGCATCGATGGCGGCACTCAGCTCGTCGATCAGGCTCATCAGATAGGAGCCCAGCTCGACGATGCGGACGTCGGAAGACGTGTAGAGACGGCGGTGGATGCCGGCGACGGCCATGATGCGCACTTGCATCTCCTGCAGGGCGCTGCGCGCGGCTTCGTCCTGGACGGCATTGGCCTGCAGGCGGGCGAGGGAGGCCACCAGCGCCAGCGAGTTGGCCACGCGGTGATTGACCTCGTGCAGCAGCAGTTCGGCGCGGTCACGCTCCTCGCGGATCGTGCGCTGGGCTTCCTCGGCTTCGGCTTTCATCCGCTGCTGCTGCAGGGCGGAGCGGATGGCGGCGCCCAGAAGCTCGCGGAAATGACCCTGGATGTCCTTCCAGACATAGTCGGCAGCGCCGGCCTTGAGGGCGGCCACGGCGACCCGCGCATCCTCCGAGCCGGTCACGTAGACGACCGGCACGTCGACGGTGATGCGCTGGATCTTGGACAGGACGTCGAGGCCGGTCTCGTTGGTCAGGTTGTGGTCGAGCGCAATGGCGTCGAATTTCTCGTTGGCCAGCAGGTCGAGGCCTTCGTCGCCGGAATTGGCGTGCCGGATGCCGATGCCGTGCGGCGCCAGCGCGCGCTCCACCAGCCGGCCGATCCCCGCATCGTCGTCGATATAGAGGACCTTGACCTGCTCCATTGTCACTCGGTGGCGGCGACCTGCATCACGGACAGGAAGAGGCCGAGCTGCTGGATGGCGTTGGCGAAGCTTTCGTAGTTCACCGGCTTGGTGATGTAGACGTTGGCGCCGAGGTCGTAGCAACGCTTGATCTCGCGCTGGTCGTCCGTGGTCGTGAGCACGATGACCGGCGAGCGCTTGAGATAGGTGTTCGACTTCACCTTGGCCAGAATGTCCACGCCCGTCATGTCCGGCAGGTTGAGGTCGAGCAGGATCAGCAGCGACCGCGCGCCATTCTCTTCGCCGGTGCCGTCGGCGCCGAGAAGGTAGGCGAGGGCGGAGGTACCGTCCTTGAAGGCCATGATCTCGTTGTTGACGCCGGCGCGCCGGATGTTGCGCTCGATCAGCCTTGCATGGCCTTCGTCGTCTTCGACCATGACGATGGAAACGGGCTTGGCGTTCATTCGCAGCCTCTACTTTGCCGTTGGGTTTTCGTGGAGCCGGAGCCGCCGGGGCAAATCTATCCGAAAGGTCGTGCCGCGACCAAGTTCTGACTGCACCGTGATGTCGCCGCCGAGGCGCCGGACCAGGGCGCGCACATGGGCGAGGCCGATGCCCTCGCCGGGCCGGTCCTGCGCGCCGGCGCGCCGGAACAGCTCGAAGATGCGCTCCTTGTCCTGCTCGGCGATGCCGCGGCCATTGTCGGTGACATCGATGTGCACGCGGCGTGCCGTTTCCCCGGTAGTAATGATGATCCGCCCCGGTCGGTCACGCGCCAGGTACTTCACCGCGTTGTCAAGGACGTTGCCCACGATCTGCTCGAGGGCGAGCTTGTCGCTCACGATGGAGGGCGCGACGGAGGGCAGTGCGACCTCGGCGCCGACTTCTTCCGTTTGATGCCGAACGCTGGCGGCGGCATTCCGGAACAGGGAGACCAAATCGATAGCCTCGGCCCGCAGCTCGCGGCGACCCTCACGGGAGAGCTTGAGGATGGCGTTGATCAGCCCGTCCATCTTGCCAGTCGAGGCACGGATGAACTGCAAGGCTTCCGGAATGTCCTCCGTGGTCGCCAGGCGCGCCCTCTCGGCCAGGCCGGCGTCTCCGGCCACGAACGGGCCGACGGTCTTCATGGCGGCTTCGAGTTCGCTGGTGAAGCCCATGATGTTGACCAGCGGCGACCGCAGATCGTGGCTGACGATGTAGGCGAAGCGCTGGATCTCATCGTTGGCGCGGGTCAGCGCCTCGGTTCGCTCGACCACCCGCTCCTCGAGATTGGCGTTCAGCGCCTGGAGCTCGACCCGGGCCGCCACGAGCTGTCGTGTGTATTGGACTACCGTCCAGGAGGCGCCGGCGGCAAAGAGCACGATCAGGAGACTGCCGGCCACGGTGACCCAGGTCAGGAGTTCGGCGCCGTCATTGACTTCCTGCAGACGCAGCGTCACACGGCCTTCGGCGTTCGAATTGAGCAGACCGAGCTGAAGCCGCGCCCGCTCCATCAATAGCCGACCGCGATCCGACATCACGATCTGCATGGCCTCGTCGCGGCGGCCGGCCTTGGCGAGCTCGATCGTCTGGGTGAGTTCGGCGATTTTGTCATCGAGGACCCCGGCGGCCTCGTTCAATACGGCGGCCTGCCGCGCGTCGGCCTGAAGAAGCGTTCGCAGAGATCCAAGATCGCTGCGGATGCGCGGCAGGGCACGCTCGAAGGGGGCGAGGTAGCGGGGTTCACCCGTCAGAAGGTAACCGCGCTGGCTGGTCTCGGCGTCAATCGATGCGGTCAGAAGATTAGTGGCAAGGGTGCGAACCTGTCGTTCCAGCACAGCAGTTTCGGCATGCTCGGCCGTGCGCACGGAAAGCCAGACCGAGACGGCGACGATCGCCAGCAGGGCCAGCACGCCGGCGGCGAGGAACCCGAACGTGCGGCGGGCGAATGCTGAACCGAAAAGAGGCATGGACTGGGTGAAAAGACTCGCACGGACACTGCCGACACCTGCGAACCATCAGGCGCCTTTCCGATAATACGGAAAGCCTGTCCTTCGTCCATGTTCATCGTTCAGCGCTGATCCATCTCGCCGTCGCTCAGGAGGCCTGCGCGAAGGGCGGTTTCCAGAGCAGCCTCGAGCCTGAAGAGGCGCTGCGTCGCGAACCCCGGATACCGGTCGGTTGGGTCGGCCCGGGCCAGCGATGCGAAGGCATCGGCGTCGGCCTCAGCCGCGAAACCGCACAGGATTTCCGGAAAGCCGGCGGCGCGCGAGACGGTGATCGCAAAGTCACCGTTGCTCGCCATCGCGCCAATCACACGATGCAGCAGGTCGCGCAGGTTCCTCAGCCGTCGGCTGCCGATTTCATCGGCTCCGACGTCGACGGCCACTGCCACCACAAGGTGACCGTTCGGGAAATTCTTCAGGAAGGCAGGCCAGGACCGACTGCTCATGGCCATCCAAACGCGAGCCGCTCGCAATCGCTGCGTCACATGCCTGTGTGGAAGCGCGGTGCACGGATGTTATGGTCCGCGGCGTGGGCAGGAGACCTTCGGGGGAGAGACGGGATGGCGCGTATTGCGGTTGGCGGTTTTCAGCACGAGACGAACACGTTCGCGCCGCAACAGGCGACTTGGGAGGAGTTCGTCCGCGCCGATGCCTGGCCGCCGCTGTTGCGTGGGCCGGAAATGATCCCCGGTGTCGAGGGCTTCAACATCCCGATCGCCGGGGCGGTCAAGAAGCTCGCCGAACTCGGCCACGAAATCGTGCCGCTGGCATGGTCTGCGGCGGCTCCGGCCTCGTATGTGACCAAGGATGCCTACGAGAAGATGTGGGCGCTCTTCGACGAGGACCTGCGCAAGCTCGGACCGTTCGACGCGATCTATCTCGACCTGCATGGCGCGATGGTCGCGGAGCACACGGAGGACGGCGAGGGCGAACTGCTGCGCCGTATCCGCGGCATCGTGGGCGACGAGCTGCCGATCGTGGCAAGCCTCGACTATCACGCCAACCTGACGCCCGAGATGGCCAAGCTTGCGACGGCGCTGGTGGGCTACCGCACCTATCCCCACATCGACATGGCGGTCACCGGCAAGCGCGCGATCGAGCTTCTCGACAAGCTGCTGCGCGAGAAGCGGCCAGTCTATCGCGCCTACCGCCAGCTCGATTTCCTGATCCCGCTGGTCTGGCAGTGCACCTTCATCGAGCCGGCCAAGGGCATCTTCGACCTCGTGGGCGAGTTGGAGGCCGGCGAGAAGAGCCATAACCAGGGCATCGTGAGCGTCACCCACACGCCAGGCTTCCCGCCAGCCGACATCGCCCACTGCGGCCCGGCGCTTGTGGTCTACGGCCATGACAAGGAGGCGGTCGAAGCCGCGGCCGACAAGCTCGCCGCCACGGTAAAGGCACAGGAGAAGGCGTTCGACGGCGAGTTGCTCGATCCGGACCAGGCGGCGCTGCGTGCCATCGAGCTGTCGAAGAAGGCGAGCAAGCCGATCGTGCTGGCCGACGTACAGGACAATCCCGGCGCCGGCGGCACGTCCGATACGATCGGCCTCCTGGCTGCCTTGATGCGCCACAAGGCCAAGGGCGCGGTGATCGGCATGCTCGTCGACGAGGGCGCGGCCAAAGCCGCCGTCGAGACGGGCGAGGGCAACATCATGCGCCGCGGCATCGGCGCCGTCGTGGGTTATGGCGGCGAGAAGCCGGTCGAAGCCGACTGGCGCGTGACCAAGCTCGGCAGCGGCATCTTCACCGGCACCGGTCCGTTCTATGGCGGCGCCAAGTTCCAGATCGGGCCGATGGCACTGGTCACCGATGAGGCCTCGGGAGTCTCCGCGGTGCTGGCCTGCAAGCGCGTGCAGGCCGCCGACCAGGAGATGTTCCGCGCCGTCGGCGTCGAGCCCTCGAAAGTGCCGATCCTCGGCCTGAAGTCTACCGTGCACTTCCGCGCCGACTTCCAGCCGATCGCCGAGACGATCCTGGTCGTGCAGTCGACCGGCGCGCACATCACCGACCCGCTGGACATGCCCTACAAGCACCTGCGCAAGGGCATCCGCCTCAAGCCGATGGGGCCGGTCTGGCAGGGTGCCTGATGCGGGGCATGTGCAACTGCGGCCGGTGAGAAGCGACCCGTAAGCGTCCGGTAAGTCACCGCGCCCAAAGTCCGCGGACTTTTCGAGCGGGAACCGGACGTCTTGACCTTGCGGCAGCGGACTTCTCAACTCCTGAACGGCACCGGACCTCGGGATATCGCGATCCGGTCGGTTCGCTACGGCCTGTTTGTGCTGATCCTGCTGAACGTCGCGACGTCCGTCCTCAGCACCGTGGGCGAGATGGATCTCGCCTATGGCGGAATCTTCGACGCGATCGAAAGCGTGTCGCTGTTCGTCTTTGGGGTCGAGTATCTGCTGCGGATCTGGGCCGCGCCCGAGGAGTCCTTCCGCAGCGGCGAGACCGGCTGGAGAGCGCGACTGAGGTGGATCGCGAGCGCCGAAGGGCTCATCGACCTTCTCGCGGTCGCGCCCTTCATCCTGGGCCAGATGACGGATGTCGACCTGCGCGTGATCGTGCTGGTGCGGCTGCTGCGCTTCTTCAAGTTCGCGCGGTATTCACCGGGCTTCCACTCGCTGGTCGAGGCGGTCCGCGCCGAACGCCATGCGCTGATGGCCTGCATCCTGATCCTGGCCTCGGTGATCCTGATCTCGGCCGGCTTCCTCTACGTGCTGGAGCACAAGGCGCAGCCGGACAAGTTCGGGTCCATTCCGGATTCGATGTGGTGGGCGGTGGCGACCGTCACCACCGTCGGATACGGCGACGTCGTTCCTGTGACGACCTGGGGCCGCATCATTGGAGCCATCACCATGGTGGTCGGGCTGCTCATGCTGGCCCTGCCGGCCGGCATCGTCGCCACCGCCTTCGCGGGCATCATCGCGCGGCAGAACTTCGTCGTGACCGGCAGCGTGCTCGCGAGGATGCCGATCTTCGCGGGGATCGATGCCGGTTCGATCATCGACCTGCTGCCGTCGGTCGGCACGCGCACCTATGGTCCGGGCGAGTATGTCGTGCGGCGAGGGGAGGCGGTCACCTCCCTGTTCCTGATCGCCGAGGGATACGTGGATCTCGAACGAGGCCGCAGCCGCAAGAGGCTGGGGCCAGGCGATGCCTTTGGAGGACCCAACGCCATCGCCCGCCGGGCGGCACGCAGCGAGACGGTGGTCAAGCTTCTGGTACTGGCGCCGCTCGAAGTGAACTGGCTGTTCCAGGCCTTCCCGCAAATCTCGTCGCGGGTCTCGGAGATCCTGTGAGCTTCAATCGCCGGCGAAGGCGGAGATATCTCAGCGCTTGCGGAAGGGCGCGGCGGCCTTGTCGACCTGTGCGCCGATGGTTGCCATGCATTGTTCGGGACTGCCGTTACCGGCGAGCAGCTTGCCGAGTTCCTCCGGGATGATGCCGTTGGAGAGTTCGGCCCACACGGGCAGCTTGGGATCGGATCCCATCGCGTTGTTGATGGTCCACTCGGTCGCCGCGAAATGGCGCGTGGTGCCCGGTCCGACCTTGGCGGCGGCTAGGACTCGCGGGTCCTTGTAGGTCGAATTGCGCACGGCCGCGCCGCCGCTGCCCAGAACGGCGGAACGAGCCGCCACGTCCTTGGAGCAGATCCATTGCATGAAAATCCAGGCCGCATCGGGATTCTTGGAGTACTTCGAAAGACAGATGGAGGAGCCGCCCTGGTGGCCGATATGAGGGACCTCCTGGAACCCGGCCGCATCGGGGGATCGCAGTCGGGATTCGGCTGGCGGGCGAGCCGCTTCCATCAGGCCGACCACCTTGGAGTCCTTGCCGTCGAAGCCAGGGAAGAACTCGCCCCAGGAAATGACCATGGCGGCATTCCCCTGGCTGATCGATTGCGCCTCGCCGTCCCACGTCCAGGTCTTGGCGGCCGGCGGCATGTGCTTGGCGAGGTCGAGCATGTAGGCGAGGCCGCGCAGTCCGTCCTGGTCGCCACCGGAGAATGCGCCGTTCTTGTCGAACACCGAGCCACCATTGGCCCAAAGCCAGGCGCTCCAGTCGCAGGTGAGCGAATAATGGCCGGCTTTCAACTGCCCGGTCGTGCCATGGATGCCGTTGCCGCGCTCGGCCTCGTCGAGCGCCTTCACGACGTTCATGTACTCATCCATCGTCGTCGGTACCTTGAGACGATGCTTGTCGAACAGGTCCTTGCGATACATCAGGATGAAGATCGGAATGTCGAAAGGGATTCCGATCAGTTTGTCCTGATAGGTCGAGATGCCCTGCATCAGAGGCTTGGAGAAGTCGCTCCAATCGAAACCGGGCAGGGCGAGGTCGCGCTTGCGATCGTAGAGCTCGCGCGGATCGATGGTGTCTCCGGAGAACAGCGCCGCCCAGGATTGGTCCACGTAATGGAGATCATGCGCGCCGAGGCGATCGCGGGCATCTGTCGTCACCTTCTGCAGCACCTGCTCCAGCGGCACGATCTCGATTTCCACGTCGATGCCGGTGTTGGCGGTGAACTCGTCCTTGGCCAGCTGCTGGGCGACGAGGGTGGGCGGCGTGGCCTCGGAGACGAAGCGGATCTTCGTGCCCTTGTACTTGCTGCCCACATCCCGGAGCCATCTCGCCATCTCGGCCGAAGGACCGGTGTCGGCCAGCGCCTGTGTCGGCATGATGCCGGAGAAAGGCCGGTTTCCGCCCAGCATGGCCGTCGCGAAGCTGGAGAGCCCAACCCCGGCAACGGAGAGGCGGCGCAGGAATTCGCGTTTGCCGATGCGGCGGCCGGAATAAGCCCGGGCGCTGTCTGCAACATAGGCCTTGCGATCGCTTTCGTTCATTTTGAACGGTCTCCACGGCAAGATGGCATCCAGCGCCAAGCCTGAGGACTTGCGCCCCGCTTTCTATCAGCAGTTGAGCCGTCGCGGAACCAAGCCACCGCGCCTGGGTCGACTATGACGCCTCGTCCCGGAACGCGGGCCTGAGCGCCCACACCATCGGCACGGTGGTCAGGGCCACGCAGGCCACAACCGCAAGCGCGGTCGTGAGGCCGATCACATCGCCCAGCAGGCCGAACAGCAGCGGACCGGTCGCCCCGGCGACGGAGCCGCCGGTGTAGAAGACGGCGAAGGCCTTGGTGCGCTTCTCGGGGCTCACGAATTCGGGGATTGTGCCGTAGAGGACCGACGAGGTGCCGTTCAGCATCAACCCGACGACGGGCAGCAGCAGCAACGCGAAGTCGAGCGGCAGCGGCAGGGCCGCGAGGATGAGTACCGTCGTCGCGATCTCGGTCAGCAGGACCGACGGCACGACGCCGAGCTTCTGCCCGACCCAGCCCATCACCAGCTTGCCGGCGGCGCCGCCCGCGAAGAGCAGAGACAGGCCGAGGCCGATGGTTGGCAGGTCCGCTCCCTTGTTGCGCAATAGGAACGGCAGGAAGATCAGGAAGCCGGTGCGCACCAGATCGTCGGCGATATGGATCGAGAAGAGCAGCCAGTAGGCCCATGGACGGTCCTGGCCGGCGACCACCTTCGACGGCTCCGCCTTGCCGTGTGTCACGATCGGTTTCAGCGAGGCGAGGATGATGCCGGCGCCGACGACCGCGAGGGCCGACATGACGACGAGCGCCTGCTGCCAGCCGAGCGAGGCGGCGATCAGGGCGAAGAAGGCAGGCAGGAGGACCTTCCCGACGTCGCCGGTGAAATTGTAGGTGCCGAGCGCGGTCCGCGAGCGCTGGCCGTGATAAGCGGCGGCAACGAGGCTGGACGCGATGGGGTGCTGGGTGCTGCCGCCGAGGCCGGCCAGGATCAGCCCCGCGATCACACCGTAGAGCGAGCCGCTGAGGCCTGCGAGGGTGTAGCCGCCGGCGATCAGCAACGTGCCGAGGGCCAGCACGCGGACGCCGCCGAAGCGCTCGGCCAGCAGCCCGGACGGGATCTGGCCAGTCGCCATGGCCCCCGAATAGCAGGTCTTGAGCGCACCGATGGCGCCGTAACTCAGCCCGAACTGCGACTGCAGCAGCGGGTAGAGGACGTTGAGGAGGTCGGTGAAGCCGTCGTGCAGGGCGTGCGCGCCGCCGCAAACGGTGAGGGTGCGGCGGGCGGTGGTCGGGGCGGAGACAGCGACTGTCATATCGCTGTCACAATACTACCGCCCCGGTATCTTGGTGAACCAAAAGGCGATCTGTTGCTGGAAATCGCTTTCGGCGAATGCAGTGTCTGTGATGATCGTGGGCTTGCCGTTGCGTGCGTAGCGCACGCTCTGCAATCGCTTGAAGGCCGTATCCGACGAATGCAGGACCAGCACGTCACCCTGGCGGCGCTGGAAGACGAATTCGTGGATCTTGCGGATGTTCACCAGGTTGACGACGTAGCGGCCGTCGGGACCGTCGTCGGCGAGCTGGCGCACCGGGATGTCGCGGCCCTCGTTGGTGATGCCCATCAGGGCGAAGGCCTCGGGCGCCGTCATGTTGTCCCGGCCGGTGGTCTGGATCATCCGGACCAGCCGGTCGCCGCGCGGCGAGAGCGTGTGCCGGGGCGCGGGTGCCGTGGTGCAGGCGGCCAGGGGAAGGAGGGATGCCGAAAGCAGGAAGCCGCGACGCGTCGATACGAAGGTGCTCAAACCTTTTCCTTCTCCATGTCGATTTCGATGGGAGCGATCTCCGCAAGAGCGCCGTCGCGGATCGCGCGGAAGAAACAATTGTGCCGGCCGGTGTGGCAGGCGACGCCGGTCTGGTCGACCAGGGCCAGCAAGGTGTCGCCGTCGCAATCTATACGCAGGTCGACCAGCGTCTGGATGTGGCCCGACGTGTCGCCCTTGCGCCACGGCGCCTTGCGGGAGCGCGACCAGTAGCATGCACGGCCCGTGCGCATCGTCTCGGCGACGGCGTCGCGATCCATCCATGCCATCATCAGGATCTCGCCCGTGTCGTGCTGCTGGGCGATCGCCGGCACGAGACCCTGCGCATCGAACTTGATGACGGCGAGGGCGGCGTCGATTTCGGGCTGTTGATAGGTCGCTGGGGACATCAATGTGCTCATCGGGCGAGCCTTGGCCTCCGGAAGGAACGGCGCGTATAATCGCCGCCTACTCGGTTGGCAAATCGGGAGTTCCGTGAAGAAACCGGCCAAAGCGGCGCCCAACGGGCATGCCCACGATCATGAGCATTGTGTCGAGGACGCGATCGCCGCGGCCGAGAAACTGTGTGCCGCCAGGGACCTGCGCTTCACGCCGCTGCGCCGCCGCGTGCTGGAACTGGTCTGGTCGAGCCACAAACCGGTCGGCGCCTATGCGCTACTCGACAGCCTGCGCAACGAGGATCTGGGCTCTGCACCGCCCACCGTCTATCGCGCGCTCGACTTCCTGATCGAGAACGGTCTGATCCACCGCATCGAGCGCATGAACGCCTTCGTCGGCTGCAGCCACCCGGGCGAGGCCCATCGCGGCTTCTTCCTGATCTGCGGCGAGTGCGGCAACGCCGAGGAAATCGAGGGCGAGGGCCTGTCCGATGCCATCACTGCCAGCGCCACCCGCCGCGGCTTCACTGCGCGTGACATGACCCTGGAAGTGACCGGCGTCTGCGGCGAGTGCCAGGGAGGCACCTGACTCTCCTCACGGAGTGGTGTCATGGATGAGCTTGCCAAATTCGGGGGCAGTCACCATATCGGCATCAGCCGGCTGGTGCACCCGACCGAAGCCGCCGCCGCGGTAGTCCCGGGCCCGCCACAGACGAAATAAACGAAACAGACGAAACCAACGAAACGAAAAAACCCCGAAACGCGATTCCCGGGGTTTTGATGACTTATGATTGCGACCTTCGTCGGGGTAGCTAGGCGTTATGGGCCCGGTTGAGTCGCTCGAAGCCCTCGGCCAGGTCGGTCTTCAGGTCCTCGACGTCTTCCAGGCCGATATGGACGCGCAGGAGCTGCTTGCCCTCGGGCCACGGCACGGCGGTGCGGTACTGGTCTGGGTGCGCCGGGATCATCAGGCTCTCGTAGCCGCCCCAGCTCGCGCCCATGCCGAAGATATCCATACCGTCGAGCATGGCGGCGACCGCGGGACGCTTGATGCCGTCGCGCAGGGTGAAGGAGAACAGGCCCGACGCGCCCTTGAACTGCCTCTTCCAGTTCTCGTGGCCGGGGCAATCCGGCAGCCCCGGGTGCAGGACCTTGTCGACCTCGGGCCGGGTCTTCAGCCAGTTGGCGATCTCGAGGCCGCTCTTCTCGTGGTGGCGCAGGCGCACGCCCATGGTGCGCAGGCCGCGGAGCGCGAGGTAGCAGTCGTCGGGCGCCGCATGGAAGCCGAACGACTGGCAGGCCGTCTTTGCCGTCTCGAACATCGCGCGCGTGGCGCAGGAGATGATGCCCATCATCGCGTCGGAGTGGCCGACGATGTACTTGGTGCCGGCGTGGACGGAGATGTCGCAGCCGTGCTCGAACGGCTTGAAGTAGAGCGGCGTCGCCCAGGTATTGTCGATGATCACGGTGGCGCCGCCCTTCTTGGCGACGGCAGCCATGGCGTCGACGTCCTGCACCTCGAAGGTCTGCGAACCCGGCGCCTCGAGATAGACGACCTTGGTGTTGGGACGCATCAGCTTGGCGAGGCCTTCGCCGCCGATCATCGGATCGAAGTAGGTCGTCTCGACGCCGAAGCCCTTTAGTGTTGTGTTGGCGAAGCGGCGCGCCGGACCGTAGGCGTTGTCGGTCACCAGCATGTGGTCGCCGGTCTTCAGGAAGCCCACGATGGCGCCGGTGACGGCGGCCAGGCCCGACTGCACGGCGATGGAGCGGTGCGCGCCCTCGATGGCGGCGACGGCGTCTTCCAGTGCCTTCTGCGTCGGCGTGCCGTTGCGGCCGTAGCCAAAGCCCTCGAACGGGATCCGGTTCTCGAACTTGTCCATCGTCGGCGAGAGGATCGTCGACGCGTGATAGACGGGCGGATTGACGATGCCGAAGTTGTTGTCGGGATCGCGGCCGGCGACGGCCAAAACAGTGTCGGGGCGGGTATAAGTTTTCTTAGAGGTCATGAATCAACTATGGCACAGCCGTTGCGCCGGCGGCCAGAGTTACACCCTCGTGTCGCTGTACAATCTGCAATGACGGCATGAAGCGATCAGGGACCGGTGACGATCGGCGTGTCGGCGCGGCCGCCCCATTCGGTCCATGAGCCGTCGTAGACCGCGGCCTCGGGTGCACCGGTGAGGTAGAGGCCGAGCGCCACGACACACGCAGTGACTCCGGAGCCGCAGCTCGCCGTGACCTTCTTCGAGGGATCGATGCCGGACGCGGCGATGCGCGCCGCGAGCTTGTCGGCCGGCAGCATCGTGCCGGTCGCGGGATCGAGCAGCTCGTTGTAGGGCAGGTTGAAGGCGCCCGGCATGTGGCCGCTGCGCAGGCCGGCGCGCGGCTCGGGCACTTCGGCGCGGAAGCGGTTGGCCGCGCGTGCATCGACGATCTGCTCGCGCTTGCTGTCGATCAGGCCGAACACGTCGTCGATGGAACGGACGAGGGAATTGTCGAGGCGCGCCGTGAAATGGCGCTCGCGCGGCGGCGTCGGATCGTCGGTGACGGGATGGCCCTCGCTCATCCACTTCGGCAGGCCGCCGTTCAGGATGGACACGTCCTTGTAGCCCATGGCGCGGAACATCCACCAGACGCGGCAGGCGCCGGTCATCGGCGTGGTGTCGTAGATGATGATCTTGTTACCGTCGCCCAGGCCCAGCTTGCGGACGCGCGAGGAGAACTTGTCCGGCGGCGGCAGCATGTGGGGCAGCGGGCTGGTCGTGTCGGCGATCTCGTCGATGTCGAAGAACACGGCGCCCGGAATGTGCTGCTGCACGAACTCGGCCTTGGGATCGCGCTTCTGCGCCGGCAGGTAGAAGGAACCGTCGACGACGCGCACATCCGGCGCATCGAGGCGGGCGGCCAGCCATTCGGTGCTGACGAGGGTGTCGGGCCTTGCGTATTCCATCGGGGTCTTCCTCTCTAGGCCAGCGCGATGATGAAGCGCCGGTTCATCTTTCCCTTGTTCTCGATCTTGATGCACTCGATGCGGCCGATCTCGCCGGTCTGCGCGACGTGCGTGCCGCCGCAGGCCTGGAGATCGACACCCTCGATCGACAGGAGACGGACGCGTCCGGCGCCCATCGGCGGCCGTACGCTCATCGTCTTCACCAGTTCGGGCCGCGACGTCAGCTCCTCGTCGGTGATCCATTGCGGAGTCACCGGCCGGTCGAGTGCGATCAGCTTGTTGACCTCTTCGGTCACCCATTCCTTCGCCGGCACCTCGCCGTCGAGGTTGAAGTCGAGGCGACTCTTGTCGGCGCCGACCTGGCCGCCGGTGACATTGCCTTTGATGACGGCCGACATCACGTGCAGCGCAGTATGCATGCGCATGTGCAAGTGGCGGCGCTCCCAGTCGAGCAACGTATGTACCTTCGCGCCGACCTCGGGCTGCGGCGCGTCGGGAGCCAGGACGTGCAGCACATCGCCGCCGTCGGCCTTCACCGTGTCGACGATCCGGGCCTCGCCGTCGTCCCAGCGCAGCAGGCCGGTATCGCCGGGTTGTCCGCCGCCGGTCGGATAGAAGATTGAACGATCCAGCCGAACGCCGCGCTCCTCAACAGCGGTCACGGTAGCGTCGGCTTCCTTGATGTAGGCGTCCTGCCTGAAGAGTTCTTCGACCATGACCGGGATTTAGGCTTTCGCCAGACGCGCCGCAACTTCCTCGCCAGTCGGCATGGCCGGCGCGGCGCCCAGTTTCTCGACCGAACACGAGGCGGCGGCGCTGGCGAAGCGGGCGGCCTCGGTCGGCGTCCGGCCTGCAGCCAGTTGCGAAGCGAGGGCGCCCACGAAACAGTCGCCGGCGCCCGTCGTGTCGACGACAGTCGTCTGGAAGGCAGGAATGGCGTCGACGCCCGTGGCGCTGACGACGAGGGCGCCGCGCGCGCCCAGGGTGGCGATCACGGCCCGCGCACCGCGTTCTCGCAGGAGATTGCAGGCAGCCACGATGCTGTCTTTCGTGCTCGAAGCGTCGAGCGTGGCGCCGGTCGCCTGCGACAGCTCGATCTCGTTCAGGACGGCGACATCGACGGATTTCATCAGCTCTGCCGGATGCTCGGTGAAAGGCGCCAGGTTGAGGACGGTGCGCGCGCCGGCCTTGTGGGCCCGGGTCAGGATTTCCTCGGTCGCCGCGAGCGGTGTCTCGAACTGCGCTACCCACACTTCATCGTGTTGCGGTTCGTGGTGCAGCATGGAAGCGTCGAAGTGCATGTTCGCGCCGGAGGCGACGGTGATCGAATTGTCGCCTTCCGCGACCTGGATCAGCGCCACGCCGGTCGCCGGCCCGTCGACCTCCGTGACGCTCGTGCTGTCGACATCGTTGTCGGCCAGGAAGCCGCGCAGGCTGTTGGCGAAGGCGTCGTTGCCAACGGCACCGACCATCGCAGTGGGCACGCCCAGGCGCGCGCAGGCGATAGCCTGGTTGAGGCCTTTGCCGCCGGGCAGGAACGAAACATCCGCGCCCAGGAGCGTCTCACCGGGTGCGGGCCGTCGCGCGCTTTGCACGACGACATCCATGTTGATGCTGCCGCAGACGACGACGCGACTCATAGGCGGCGACTCACTTCATCCAGCGCGGCAGGGGCAGGTTCTTCTCGCGAAGGAAGGCCGGATTGAAGAGCTTGGACTGGTAGCGGCTGCCGCCGTCGCAGAGGACGGTCACGATGGTCTTGCCCGGTCCCAGCTCGCGGGCGAGCCGCATGGCGCCCACGATGTTGATCGCGGTCGAACCACCAAGCACGAGACCCTCATGCTCGATCAGGTCGAACAGGACGGGCAGGGCCTCCTCGTCGGTGATCTGGTAGGCCATGTCGATCGGTACGCCTTCGAGATTGGCGGTGACGCGGCCCTGGCCGATGCCTTCGGTGACCGAATTACCTTCCGCCTTGAGCTCGCCCTTGGCGTACCAGTTGAAGAGGGCCGAGCCCATCGGATCGCTGAGCGCGATCCTGATGTTCGGATTGCGCTCCTTCAGCGCGAGTGCGACTCCGCCCAGGGTGCCGCCACTGCCGACCGAGCAGGTGAAGCCATCGACCTTGCCCTCGGTCTGGTCCCAGATTTCCGGTCCCGTCGTGCGGTAATGTCCGTCGCGGTTGGCGGTATTGTCGAACTGGTTGGCCCAGATCGCGCCGTTCGGCTCCTTGGCCGCCAGCTCCTCGGCTAGGGCGCCGGAAAAGCGGACATAGTTGTTGGGGTTGGAATAGGGGGCCGCAGGGACGAGGCGCAGGTCGGCGCCGCACAGGCGCAGCATGTCCTTCTTTTCCTGGCTCTGCGTCTCGGGCATCACGATGACCGACCGGTAGCCGCGCGCGTTGGCGACCAGCGCGATGCCGATGCCGGTATTGCCGGCCGTACCCTCGACGATGACGCCGCCGGGCCTGAGTTTGCCGCGCTTCTCGGCATCCTCGATGATGGCGAGGGCTGCACGATCCTTCACGGAGCCACCCGGATTGAGGAACTCCGCCTTGCCGTAGATGCTGCAGCCCGTCGCCTCGGAGGCGGCGCGCAACTTGATCAGCGGCGTATTGCCGATGCTATCGATGAAACCCGACCGGACGTTCATGGCGTACTCGCTCTCTTGACCCTGCGCTCGCTCCCGGCCGGACCGTAGACAGGGAGCGGGGGATGCTGCAACCCGGCCGTACCGGGTGGCGACATAATTGGCCCAGATTTCGCATGTTCTTCTCCGGGCTGGTGCGCCCCGCATCGCCCAGATTGGAAGTTCCCATGAATGCGCGTGCTGCTGTCCATTCCAACTGGGCGAGCCTCGTTCACCCGAGCGGCGATCCCCTTCGTCTGAACACCCAGGATTTCGTGGCCATCGATCGCGACAAGGACGCGAGCTACGATGCGATCTATCGCCCGCAGGCCCTGTACAATCGCGTGATCAACGGCTTCCACGCGAACAACGAAACCTTCCTGCTGCAGGAAGTCGCCACTAACCTGCCGATCTACCGGCCCGATGCCGGCCCGACTGACTTCCACCTTCACCTGCCCCCGGGCGGCTTCCAGCTCGTGCTGGTCACATCAGGGGTGTTCACCTTCGACTACGACGGGCTGGTGCACTATGTCGGGCCGGGCGCGCTGATCCTGCAAAGCGCGATCGTGCATCGCCAGAGTTCCTACAGCTGGTCCGGGATGCCCACTGAGGCGAACCTGAAGACGCCGCAGACGGTGGTGCCGGACCCGCTCTCCATGGGCTATTCCGGCAAGTTCATCGAGGCTTTCATCACCGAGCCGACGACGTTCCCCAATCCGACGGTCGTCGGCGCCGATGACATCAACGAAGCCGAAACGCCGAGTCTTGCCTGGAACCATCCTTTCCATGACCGGCCGCGCGATGCCCGTTTCTGGTTCCAGGATCCGCTGGCGCTCGATGCGCTCTACCGGCCGCTGGCGGCCGGAACCGTGAAGTCGCCGGTGCCCGTCTACGTGCGCGATTTCGGGATCGAGGGGCCAAGCGGTCACCTCGTGACCGGACATATCATCGCTACCGACCCGGTCGGTCAGTCGCTCCTGCCGAAGAGCGCCTCGCCCGTCGAGAACGTGGCCGATCTCGCGAAGGGCGAAGTCGTTGTCTACCGCGTCATTCGTGGAACGGCCGAATTCAAGGACAGTTCGGGCAAGGTTTTCGAACTCGCGACCGGCGATTCGGTCACAGCCGGCAAGGGCTCGACGACGCTCGTGGGCGTGGGAGAGAACACCCAGCTCCTGCGTCTCGGCCTCCTGAAGGGCATGGACAATCTCTGCCGCTGGACGCCGACGCAGCGTGACGAGATCGACGGCTTGGCCGGCCAGATCATCACGCGCACGGATGCCCGCCCGCAGCGCACGCAAGGCAAGCCGGTCGGATATCTCTACGAGTAGGCGGTCAGCGCCAGCGTTCGCGCAGCTCGTCGCGGTGGAGGGCAAGCCACTGTAGCGCGATCACGGCCGCCGAATTGTCGATCTCGTCGCGCGCCAGGAGCGCACGCGCATCGGCAAACGGCATGACCTGGACGAGGATGTCCTCGTGTTCCGATTCGAGACCGTGGATGCCGCCGATACCGCTCGCATCGACGCGACCTACGAAGATGTCGCAGGTCTCTGAACAGGCGCCGGGGCTCAGAACGAGGCTGTACAGTCGAACGAGGTTGTGGATTTCCACCGAGGCTTCCTCGACCGCCTCGCGTCGCGCGACCTCCTCGGGCGTTTCGCCGTCCTCGATCATTCCCGCGACAATTTCCCAGCACCAGGGATGGCGGCCGGCGGCAAAGGCGCCGGCGCGGAATTGGCGGATCAGCACGACCTCATCGCGGACCGGATCGTAAGGCAGCACGGCCGTGGCCTGACCACGCTCGAACACTTCGCGGTCCACGTCGCCGCTCCGGCCGCCCCGATAGAGGCTGTGCCGGAAGAGGTAGCGGGCGACACGGAAGTAGCCTTGAAAGGCAACGGCACGTTCGACCAGTTCGGCCTTTTCGCCGGGCAGGGGGATCGAGGGCATGATTCGCACTCCACAAGCGAAAAGGGGCCGCTCCTTTGCAGGAACGGCCCCAATTTGGCTCCGGAGGTAGGAATCGAACCTACGGCCAGGCGATTAACAGTCGCCTGCTCTACCGCTGAGCTACTCCGGAATAAACTCGGTTGCGACGGCGGTAACGTCGGCCTCGAAGGCGCGGTCTTTTGACAGAGCCGGTCTTGCGACGCAAGGCCTGTCGTTTGTGCAAATTCGTGGAGGCCCGGGCCGGAGTCGAACCGGCCTGGAAGGATTTGCAGTCCTCTGCATAGCCGCTTTGCTACCGGGCCGCACGAAAGCGCGCGGTGCTATACTCACGACGTGACAGGCGGGTCAAGGCGCGACGCACAGACCTTTGACGCTATCCGGCGCCGCCGCCTATAAAACAGCCGCTATATCTAGGGGGCAGCCTATGACGGATTTCGCGCTCGCGCGACGCAATATGGTGGAAGGCCAGCTCCGGCCCAACCGGGTCAACGATGCTGGTCTGCTGGCGGCGCTTGGCGAACTGCCGCGGGAACGCTTCCTGCCGGAGGCCCTGCGCTCGGTCGCCTATGCCGATGACGATGTGCCACTTGGCAAGGGCCGCTTCATGATGGAGCCGATGGTGCTGGCCCGCCTCATCCAGGTCCTGCAGCCGCAGGCCGAGCACAAGGCGATGGTCGTGGCCGCCGGCCGGGGCTACGGCGCGGCGATCCTGGCGCGGTTGACCAAGTCGGTGGTGGCCGTCGAGGCCGATGCCGGCCTGGCCGATGGCGCCCAGCAGGTGTTGCGCGATCTCGGTGTCACGGGCGTTCAACAGGTGGCCGGTGAGGCAGAGCAGGGTGCTGCGGCTTCCGGCCCCTACGAGGTCATCCTGATCGAGGGTGCGGTGCACGAAGTACCTAAGGCCATCGCCGATCAGCTTGCCGAGGGCGGCCGGCTGGCCACGGTCATCATCGATCCGAGCGGCGCGCTGGGCGTCGCGCATCTCTTCGTGAAGCAGGGCGGTGTGGTGTCGGGCAGGCCGCTTTTCGATGCCGGTACGCCGCCGCTGCCGGGTTTTGCCCGCCCGGCACAATTTACATTCTGATACCGTTGGGCTCTTTCCCGTGCCGAGGGCTACCAATAGTGTTCCGCCTGATGCTAGGGTGCCATCCAAAGATGAGGGTAGAGCAATGCGTATCCGGCCCAGTTTGAGGCATGCCCGCACCGCGGCCGCGTGCATCCTGGCGGTCGGGCTCGGGGGAGCTTCCAGCGCGTGGTCGCAGAGCCTGATCGAGGCCCTGTCGACGACGTACAACAGCAACCCCGACCTGTTGGCGAGCCGGGCGATCCTGCGCCAGACCGACGAAACGCTGTCGCAGGCGGTCGCCAACTGGCGCCCGAGGGTCACGCTCAACCTCGAGTACAACAAGGTCGAGCAGGACTCCTACTCGGTACGAACGGCGCCGACCTTCTATGCGCTGAACGGCAAATTCTCGACGCTTCAGATGGTCCAGCCTATCTTCCGCGGCGGCAAGACCATCGCCGAGACCAAGCAGGCGCAGTCCAACATCCAGGCCCAGCGCGCCCAGCTCGCCGAGACCGAGCAGACCGTGCTGCTGTCGGCGGTGACGTCCTACGCCGACCTCGTGCAGAACATCGGTATCGCCGACGCCCGCCGCAACAACGTGCGCGTGCTGGTGCAGCAGCTCGATGCGACCCGCGAACGCTTCCGGGTCGGCGAGTTGACCATCACCGACGTATCGCAGTCCGAGGCGCGCCTCGAACTGGCTAAGGCCGACCTCGTCCAGGCCGAAACCAACGTCCGCATCGCCGAGGCGGCCTTCCAGCGCACCATCGGCAAGAAGCCGGGCCGGCTGGGCGAGATCCCGCTGATCGGCGGCCTGCCGTCGTCGGAAGAAGAGGCGATCGGCCTTGCGATGGATGGCGGCCCGCGCGCGGTTACCGCCGCGCACCGCATCACGGCCGCCAACTACGGCGTCAATTCAGCGGTCGGCGATCTGCTGCCGCAGGTCAATCTTGTCGGCGCCCTGCAGCAGCAGTTCGACCTGCAGGTCCCGAACGACAGGTATTACAATTACGCGGTCCGCCTTCAGGCCACGATCCCGATCTTCCAGAACGGCAGCGAATGGTCGCGCATTCGTTCGGCGCGCGAGCTGGTCGGCCAGCGGCGCAACGAACTCGACAGCGCGCGCCGCGCGGTCGCGGAGAACGTCATCCGGGCGTGGCGGCAGCTCGACTCCTCGCGCTCGCGCGTGACGTCGTTCGAATCGCAGGTCCGCGCCAACGAAGTCGCGCTGAATGGCGTGCGCCAGGAAGCGCTGGTCGGCTCGCGCACCACACTGGACGTGTTGAATGCCGAGCAGGAACTGCTCAATTCGCAGGTCAACCTGATCCAGGCGCGCCATGACGTGCAGGTGGCATACTATGGCGTCCTGGCCGGCATCGGCCGCCTGACCGCCCGCACCTTGGCGCTGCCCGTCGAGTATTACGACGAGGAGCGTTACTACAAGGATGTCGGCTCCCGCTGGATCGGCTGGGGCAGCAGCGGCGAGTCGGGCACCGGCATCATCCCGCCGTCCACTTCGCCGGCAGGCGTTGCCGGCACCGCGCCTCTCGGGAGCGGCAATAAATGAGCGACGGCAAAGGGGGCCCGAGCAAAGACCCGTCGATGGACGATATTCTGGCGTCCATCCGGAAGATCATCTCGGATGACGAAGCCCGCGCTCAGGTCGGAAACCCACGGAATTCAAATTCGGGAGAACGTCCTCCCGTGATACCCCCGGCACCGCCTTCGCCGCTGCCGCTGCCGCTGCGTGAGGATGTCCTTCTGCTTACCGAGATCGTCGAAGAGCCCAAATCCATGTTGAACGAACAGCCGACGCCGCTGCGGGCGGTCGAGCCCGTGAACCCGGCGGAGATGCCGCAACCCTCGACCGAAGCTCCGGCCGCGACGCCGGCGCCCGCGAAGCGCGATTTGCTGGTCGGCGACGGCGTCGCAGGCGTCGCCAGCTCGGCGTTCGCGCGCCTGAACCAGGCCGTGCAGGATAGCGTGCCGGCGCCGGCGGCCGCCAATCCCGGCCCGTCGGTCGGCGGCCAGACCATCGAGGATCTGGTCAAGGAGATGCTGCGGCCGATGCTGAAGGAATGGCTCGACACCAACCTGCCGCCGATGGTCGAGCGCTATGTCGAACGCGAGATTGCTCGGCTGACCCGCCGCTGACCCCAGGCGCCACCCCCATCATCGCCACGGTGTCGCAACCGTGGCGTTTTTCGTTTAAGGCCAAGAAATGCTCGACAAGACCTACGACCCCAAGGAAATCGAGGCCCGGCGCTATCCCGAGTGGGAGAACGCGGGAGCCTTCCGCGCCCATCCGGAGTCGGCCAAGCAGCCCTATTGCATCGTCATCCCGCCGCCCAACGTCACGGGCAGCCTCCACATGGGCCACGCGCTCGACAACACGCTTCAGGACGTGCTGATCCGCTGGCGCCGCATGAAGGGCGACGACGTGCTGTGGCAGCCGGGCACCGACCATGCCGGCATCGCCACGCAGATGGTGGTGGTCCGCGACCTCGAGCAGGAAGGCATCGGCCTGGCGGTCGAGGGCGCGGCCAAGAGCGACGCCAACAAGAAGCTGCTGAACCGCGAGGAGTTCCTCGCCAAGGTCTGGGAGTGGAAGGCCTATTCCGGCGGCACGATCACCGGCCAGCTCCGCCGGCTCGGTGCCTCGTGCGACTGGAGCCGCGAGCGCTTCACCATGGACGAAGGCCTGTCCAAGGCCGTCCTCAAGGTGTTCGTCGAACTCTACAAGCAGGGCCTGATCTACAAGGATCTGCGGCTGGTCAACTGGGACCCGAAGATGCTGACCGCGATCTCCGACTTGGAGGTCGAGTCGCGCGAGGTGAAGGGCCATCTCTGGTACTTCAAGTATCCGATCGACGGCAGCCCGGACGAATTCATCGTGGTCGCGACGACGCGGCCCGAGACGATGCTGGGCGATACCGGCATCGCGGTGCATCCCGACGACCCCAAGTGGAAGCACCTGATCGGCAAGAACGCGGTGCTGCCGCTCGTGGGGCGAAAGATCGCGATCGTGGGCGACGAATATTCAGACCCGGAGAAGGGTTCGGGCGCCGTCAAGATCACGCCGGCGCACGACTTCAACGATTTCGAGGTCGGCCGCCGGCACAATCTTGAAGCCATCAACATCTTCGACAAGTTCGCGCAGGTGAACGACAACGCGCCCGAGAAGTATCGCGGCCTCGACCGTTTCGACGCCCGCAAGAAGATCGTGGCCGAGATGGAAGAGCTGGGTCTGGTCGAGAAGATCGAGCCACACACCCATGCGGTGCCCTACGGCGACCGCGGCGGCGTGCCGGTCGAGCCCTATCTCACCGAGCAGTGGTACGCCGACGCCAAGAAGCTGGCCGAGGCGCCACTTGCGGCGGCGCGCGACGGCCGGGTGAAGTTCGTGCCCGAGCGCGGCCGCGAGGACTTCTTCCGCTGGATGGAGAACATCGAGCCGTGGTGCGTGTCGCGCCAGCTCTGGTGGGGCCACCAGATCCCGGCCTGGTACGGGCCAGACAAGAAGATCTTCGTGGCACTCTCCGAGGACGAGGCGAAGGCCGAGGCGCGGGCGCATTACGGCAAGGATGTCGCGCTGGAGCGTGATTCCGACGTGCTCGACACCTGGTTCAGCTCGGCGCTGTGGCCGTTCTCGACCTTGGGCTGGCCCGACCAGACGGCGGAACTGGCCAAATACTATCCGACCAGTACGCTCGTTACTGGCTGGGATATCCTGTTCTTCTGGGTCGCCCGCATGATGATGATGGGCATGCACTTCATGAAGGAAGTGCCGTTCCGCACCGTCTACCTGCACGGCCTCGTCACCGACGAGAAGGGGCAGAAGATGTCGAAGTCCAAGGGGAACGTGATCGATCCCCTGGAGCTGATCGACAAGTACGGCGCCGACGCGCTGCGTTTCACCATGACCTCGCTGGCTGCCTCGCAGGCCGGCCGCCTGCGCCTGTCGCCGGCCCGCGTCGAGGGTGCGCGCAACTTCGCGACCAAGCTGTGGAACGCCACGCGCTTCGCCGAGATGAACGGCGCGGCGCTGCCGCAGGACTTCGACCCGGCGACGGCGAAGCTCACGGTCAACAAGTGGATGCTGGGCGAGCTGGCCCGCGCCAACCAGGCGATCGACAAGGCGCTGACCGACTTCCGTCTGAACGAGGCCGCCACGACGCTCTACGAGTTCGTCTGGGGCGTCGTCTGCGACTGGTACGTCGAGCTGACCAAGCCGATCGTGCAGGGTGCGGACGGACCGGAGAAGGACGAGACGCGCGCCGTCACGGCTTTCGTGCTGCGCGAGACGGTGAAGCTGATGCACCCGGTGATGCCGTTCATCACCGAGGAGCTGTGGGACAAGCTCGGCCACCGCGCCGAGCATGGCCCGCTGATCGGCCAGCCCTGGCCCGCGCCGGCCGCCATCGATGCGGCGGCCGATGCGGAGATGGGTTGGCTGGTGAAGCTGATCCAGGACATCCGCTCGGCCCGCGCCGAACTCAACGTGCCGGCCGGCGCCAAGCTGAAGCTGCTGGTAATCGGCGGCAACGACACGACCGCGGCGCGCCTCGAGACGCACCGTGCCGCCATCGAGCGGCTGGCCCGCATCGAGGGCGTCGAGGCGGCGGCATCGGCGCCCAAGGCGTCGCTGCAGATTGTGGTTGGCGAGGCGACCTATGCGCTGCCGGTCGGCGACGTGATCGACCTCAAGGCCGAGAGCGCGCGCCTGCAGAAAGAAATCAAGAAGCTGGCCGACGAGGTCGGCAAGATCGACGCCAAGCTCGCCAACGCCGCCTTCGTCGCCCGCGCGCCGGAAGAGGTGGTCGAGGAGCAGCGCGAACGGCGGGCCCAGGCCGAGCAGACCGGCGCACGCCTGAGTGCGGCTCTGGACAGGCTGGGCGTTTAGCAGTGATCTCCTGCGATTACAGACATCCGGACGGAGGCAACGAATGACGTATACCCTCGAGCAATTGAGCGCCGACATCGGCAAGGCCCTCAAGGCCGATTCCGGGATCGCGGGTAAGCAGGAAGTCTGCAAGCTGGTCTCGAAGGTGCTGCTCGACGACGAATTCGTCGCGAAGCACCTGACCGCCGACCAGTGCCGTCCGCGCAAGGTCCTGTACGAGGATCCCGAACTGGGTTTCTGCATCTGCGGGCATGTCTACGAGACGGCCGCGCACGGCGGGCCGCACGATCACGGCACCAGCTGGGCGATCTATGGCCTGGCCACCGGCGACACCGAGATGACGGACTGGCGCATCGTCAAGAAGGGTGAGGGTGATCAGCCGACCCTGGTCGAGCCCGCCAACACCTATGTGTTGAAGCCGGGCGACAGCCACTTCTACGATGTCGGCGTTGTCCATTCGCCGAAGCGGGACGGCTTGACGAGGCTGGTCCGCGTCGAGGGCGCCAATCTCGATCACATCAAGCGCTCGAACATCAAGGCCGCTTGAGAGCGCGGCTAACGCCTGATCTGCATCCCCAGATACTTCGCCAGCCCCGCCCCATAGGGCGGGCGCAGCATGCGCAGCGGCGCCAGGTCCCATTTGATCTGGTGGTAGATCGACTTGCGGTGGCTGAACTCGCGGAAGCCGTCATGGCCGTGATAGGCGCCCATGCCCGCCGGGCCGATGCCGCCGAATGGCAGCTCCTCCTGCGCAACGTGCATCACGACGTCGTTGACGGTGACGCCGCCTGACGTGGTCTGGTCAAGCACCCGGTCGCGTTCCGCGACGTCGCTGCCGAAATAGTAGAGGCCGAGCGGGCGGTCGTGGGCGTTGATGTAGTCGATGGCGTCCTGAACGTCGCCATAGGCCTTCACCGGCAGCAGCGGCCCGAAGATCTCCTCCTGCATGACCTTCATGTCGTCGGTCGGATTGAGGATCAGGGTCGGCGCAATGCGGCGGTGCGGCTGCTGGCGCAGATCATCGCCGGCCGGATTGATCTCCACGATCTCGGCGCCTTTGGTGCGGGCGTCGTCGAGGTAATCCATCAAGCGCGCATAGTGCCGGTCCGAAACGATAGCGGTGTAGTCGGGGCTCTCTCGGATGCTTGGGAACATCTGTCCGACGGATGCTTTTGCGGCATTCACGAAGTCGGGCAGGCGGTCGGCCGGCGCCAGCACATAGTCCGGCGCCAGGCAGATCTGGCCGGCGTTGAGCGTCTTGCCGTTCATGATCCGCGCTGCGGCCACGGCCATATCGGCAGAGCGGCCGACGACGACGGGGCTCTTGCCGCCTAGTTCCAGCGTCACGGGCACGAGGTTCTCGGCCGCGGCCCTCATGACGTGCCGGCCGATCGAGGTCGCGCCGGTGAAGACCAGATGGTCGAAGGGCAGGGCAGAGAAGGCCTGACCGACTTCCGGCCCGCCGGTGACCACGGCAATCTCGCCTTCGTCGAAGACGCTGGCGAACATCTGCTTCAGCAGTTCCGACGTTGCAGGCGTCGTCTCGGACGGCTTGATCATCGCCCGGTTGCCGGCGGCGAGGACGCCGGCCAACGGTGCGAAGGTGAGGTTCACGGGGAAATTCCACGGGCTGATCACGCCCACCACGCCCTTGGGCTGGTGGCGGATCTCCGCGCCGGCACCGAGGAAGCCCAGGATGCGCGGCGTCGTGTAGCGCCGCTCGGTCTTCATCCAGCTTCGTAGATGATCGCGCGCATGCTTCAGGGGACCGATCGAGCTGGCGACATCGGTGAAGGCCGTTACAGTCGGAGAGCGGGCGCCGAAATCGGCCGACAGTGCCGCTTCGATATCGTGGCGCCGATCGACCAGAAGGCCGATGCAGCGGTTGATCCGGTCGATGCGGATCTCGGCGGAGGGCGCCCCATCCTTGAGCTGGGCGTCACGTTGTTTCGCGAGGATCTCGTTCAGCCCGAAACCGGTCATGTCCGCTACGATGCCTTCCGTAGGTCCGGCACGTAGGGCTTGCTGGCGAAATGCTCCTGGCCGTCGCCGCGTGCGAAGCGCAGGCCGGCCCGCAGGAGGGCGTCGTCGTCGACCGGATCGAGCGGCACGTAGTAGCGGTCGTCGACCTTGGTGAAGGTGTCGTTGTCGACCCGGTTGTAGCAGATCAGCAAGGTCCAGCGCCGGTTCGGCGAGCGGTTGGCATCGGAGCGGTGGATCGCGTTGCAGTGGAAGATCAGCGCGTCGCCGGCCTCCAGCTCGCAATACTCGACCGGGCACTTCTCCAGGATGTGCGGCATGCGTTTGGGATCGACCTCGTTCTGGGTCGGCGACAGCGGCGTGTGATCGATGCGGCCGAGCCTGTGCGAGCCCGTCGCGATCTGCAAGCAGCCGTTCTCGCGGTTGGTGCGGTCGAGCCCAATCATGACCGACAGCATGTCGGGACGCAGGCAGCCATTGTAGTACCAGTAGCCGTAATCCTGATGCCATTCCCAGGCGCCGCCGACCTCGGGCTCCTTGGCCGTCAGCTTGGACTGGTAGTGATAGACCGGCCCGCCCAGCAGCGCCCCCGATGTGTCGACCATACGGCGCACGCGGGCGGCGAGGCCGTAGACGCTGTCGCCGGCCCGGTTCCAGAGCGCGATGCGCGTGGAGCGGCCCTCGCCGTCGCGACGGTCGAGGATGCTGTCGCGCACGGCGGGATCTTCCTCCATGGCGCGGGTCAGCAGCTTCACCTCGTCGGGCGCGAACAGGCCGCGCGCATAGGTGAAACCCTTCTCGTTGAACTCCGCGGTCTGCGCCGCGCTCAGCACGTTCGGCATGGTTTCCTCGGCCTTAGACAGGGCGGAAGACGTTACGGCCGCCCGATTCGGAGACCGAGACCTTACGCCCGAGCTGCTCGCGCGTCAGCATGTCGGCGACCAGGGCCGGATCGTCAGGCGTCATGGCAACGAAACGGTCGCCGGTGCCGTCGAGGCGGCCCAGGATGTAGCCGCGCTCCGGCGCGTCCTTGCCGTAGGTGACGCAGTAGGTCTCGATCGTGCCGGTTCCCGTGGGCTTGGTCTCGACCTTGCGCTTCGGCCGCGCGTCGAGCTCGGCCTGGAATTTCTTCGGATCCTCGCGCTTCCACGCGCCCTTCGTGGGCTCGGTCGAATAGAGTCCGGCCGAGTGCTTGGTGAGGTAGTTGCCGTTGGCGGTCACCATGCCGAAGGAGCCCGGCTTGGCGCGCACCACGTTCATCATCTCGGCGATCGAGTGGGTGACGTAGTTGTTGCCGGGGCCACCGAAGAACGGCAGGCCGCCGGTCACGCTGATGGGGCGCGGATCGTCGGTGGGAATGCCGATCTCGGTCATCGCGACTTCGACGGCCGAAGGGAAGCAGCTGTAGAGATCGAAGGCGTCGACGTCGGAGACCTTCTTGCCCGCCATGTCGAGGGCGATGCGGGCACAGCCGCGGATCGCGGGCGAAGAGTCGAGCTTCTCGCGCTCGGAGACGACCCAGGTGTCGGTACCGTCGGCGCAGCCGTGCAGGAAGACCCAGCGGTCCTGCGGGATTCCCCATTCGCGGGCCTTCTCGACCGAGGTGACGAGAACGGCCGCGGCCTGGTCGATGATGGCGTTGGCGTTCATCAGGCGCGGGTAGGGAAAGCAGATCCAGCGATTGTCGGGCGAGATCGTCGACAGGGCCTCGGCGCTATAACCCTCGCGGCGCGTCGCTAGCGGATTGTCCTTGGCGACGGAAGCGAGGCGCTCGAACAGGCGGCCCATCGCTTTCATATGGCTGTCGACGTCGCGCTTCAGGCCGCCGCGGATGGCGTTCTCAAGCAGCGGATAGAAATGGATGGCGGCGCGAAGGTCATGGCGCGCTTCCTCCTCGCTGAAGCCGAATCGCGGATCGCCGATGCGTGTCGGCTCGCCGCCGCCCGGATCCTCGTTCCAGTCGATCTTCATGTTGGCGCGGCGGGCATTCTGCGTGCTGCGCAGCAGCTCGGAGCCGCAGATCAGCGCCAGCTCCGTCTCGCCGTTGGCGATCTGCTCGGCGAACTTGTTCACCAGGTACTGGGGCATGTTGCCGCCCGAGTGCGTGTAGAGCAGCTGCTTCGGATCGGCATGCAGCCGGTTGGCGACGCTCTGCGGCGGGTTGCTCGATCGGCCATAGGGCGAGGCGAAGCGCGGGCTGATGTCGCTGAAGAATTCCATCACGGCGATGGCGTCGACCATATGGCCGAGCGCATGGCCGCCGATGGCCGCCTTCGTGTCGTCGAGCGCAGCGTTCGCAGCCTCGGCGCAAAAGGCGACGCGCGAGCGCTCGCTCGACGGCGTGCCGACCGTGTCGGTGATCTGGCCGGCGCCGACCAGGATGGGGGTACGCGGATCGATCATTTTACGAGGGCCTCGATTTCGGAGGGAGTGAGGCCGGCCTGGGCCAGCACCTGCTTGGTGTCTTCGCCGAGGGCCGCGACTTTGGGGCCGCTCTGCAGAGGAGAGCCGGAGAAGCGGAAGGGCGGGGCCGGCGACTTGTAGCTGCCGCCGCCGTCCTCGATGGTGCAGAGCGAGCCGCGATGCTCGACCTGCGGATCCTGCAGCGCCTCGGAGACCGTGACATAGGGCGAACAGGGCACGCCCTGCTTTTCCAGCGCGGCGACGACTTCCTTCACGCTCATCTTTTTCGACCACTCTTCGAGTTCGTCGACCAGCAGGCCCCAGTTCATGCGGCGGTCGTGATACTTCTCGAAGCGCGGATCGGTCAGCCAGTCGCGGCGGCCGGCGGCGGTCGCCATGTCCTGGAAGGTCTTCTCGCTGGCGGTTGCCAGCATGACGTAGCCGTCCCTGGCTTCGATCGGGCCGTACATGGGACGCGACGGCATCTCGAAGTCGAACTGGGCGCGATTGACTTCGCCCAGCAGCATGCCGACCAGCGTCTCGAACATCGACACGTCGACCATCTGGCCCTTGCCGGTAGCGTGGCGCTGGTGGACGGCGGCTAGGATCGCGCCCATCGCATAGGCGCCGCTGGCATAGTCGGCGACGAAGATGCCGCAATTGTCGGGGCGCTGGCGGCCCTGCTGGTAGAAGAGATGCGCCATGTCGTAGCCCGTCGAGGCATGGATGACCGGCGCGTAGGCGGGACGGCCGGCACCGGGGCCGGTCTGGCCGTAGCCCGAGATGGCACAATAGATCAGCCGCGGATTGACCTTCGCCAGCTCGGCATAGTCGAGGCCCAGGCGCTTCATGACGCCCGGTCGGTAGTTCTCGACCAGGATGTCGACCGTTGCGATCAGCTTCTTGATCGCCGCGACCGCTTCCGGCTTCTTGAGGTCGAGCACGATCGACTTCTTGCCGGCGTTGAGCTGGCCGAACATCGTACTGTAGCCGTCGCGCTGCACGGGCCGGGAGCGCATCAGGTCGCCCTCGGGTGATTCGACCTTAACGACGTCGGCGCCCATGTCGGCGAGCAGGCGGCTGCAATGCGGGCCGGCGATGGTGGTCGAGAAATCGAGGATGCGCAGGCCGTCGAGCGGCCTTGTCATGTCCGTCATGAGATCACCGGGTTGCGAGGATGAGGACGACACCACCGACCACCAGGATGCTACCGATCCACTCACCGAGGGACGGTCGCTCCTTGAGAATGAGGCGGGAGGAGATGAAGGTGAAGACCAGCTCGATCTGGCCGACCGCACGCACCAATGCGGCATTCTCGAGTGTCATGGCGAGCGCCCAGCCGGCCGAGCCCAGCACGCTGAAGATGCCGACCCAGATCGAGGAGCGCCAGTTGAACCAGACCTTGGCAAGCTGCGGCCGGTCGCGCCGCGACAGATAGAGCGCCATCAGGATCACCTGGATGGTGTTCATGCAGGCGAGCACGGTGATGCCGCGCACCATGAAGTCGCCTTCGGGCAGCAGCTTCGAGGCCTCGCGGATCGTGCCGGCGGCGATGGCGAAGATCGCGCCGGACAGGATGCCGTACATCGCCCCCTTGTGCGTGAGGTCGGCCAGCACGCCGCGCACGTCGGAGAACTTGCCGCGCACGCTCAGGATGGCGACGCCACCGAGGCAGACCAGGATGCCGGCCCAGGCGCCGAGCTTCAGCGGCTCGCCGGCGATGAAGGTGGCGAACAGGGCCACGAACACCGTCTCGGTCTTGGAATAGACCGTGCCGACCGCGAAGTTGCGCAGCGAGAAGGCGTGGATCATCAGCGAGGTCGCCACGATCTGCGCCACGCCGGCGATGGTGACGAGCAGCAGGAAATACAGCGAGATCGACGGCACGTGCCGGCCGGTCACGAACACCAGGAAGGCCAGCATGCCGAGCGCCAGCGGGGCGCCGTAGAGGTAGCGCACGAAGTTGGCGCCATCGACGCTCAGGATGCCGCGAATCTTCTGCTGCATCGTCGTGCGGATGTTCTGGCACAAGGCGGCAGCGACGGTGATCGGTATCCAGAGCGGCACGATTCTTCTCTCCCTCGAGGAGAGTGTATGGGCTGAAAGGCCCCGCGTCTGCGGCTTAGATTTTCGCGATGCAGGAGGAGTAAAGAGAAGGATCCCTCGCTGCGCTCGGGATGACACCATGTGAATGAGGAAAAGGTGTCATCCCGAGCGCAGCGAGGGATCCTTGCGCGGCGTCTCAACGGTGGAGATCGGCTCCCACAGCATCGCCAACCGACGCAAAGCCGTCGCGCGCCAACAGCGCCGCCAGTTCATCCTTGATGCGGCGGATCAGCGGCGGGCCCTCGTAGACCATTGCCGAGTAGAGCTGGACCAGGGTCGCGCCGGCGCGGATCTTGGCATAGGCGTCGGCGCCCGAGCCGACGCCGCCGCAGCCGACCAAGGGGAACTGGCGCTCGACGCGCTGGGCGGTCTTGCGCAACACCTCGGTCGACAGCGTCGTGAGCGGCGCGCCCGACAGGCCGCCGGTCTCGGCCTTTCGGTCTGACCGCAGCGTCGCCGGACGCGAGAGCGTGGTGTTGCCGATGATGATGCCGTCGAGCTTGAGGTCGCGGCAGACGAAGACGATGTCGTCGAGATCGTCGTCGGTCGCATCGGGCGCGATCTTGACCACCAGAGGAACGGGCTTGGCGGCGATCGCGTCCTGTACCCGCTTCAGCAGGGAGGCCAACTCGGTGCGGCCCTGCAGGTTGCGCAGGCCCGGCGTGTTGGGCGAGGAGACGTTGCAGACGAGATAGTCGGCATAGGGCGCCAGCGCGACGCAGCCCGTCACATAGTCCGCGGCGCGGTCGACGCTGTCCTTGTTGGCGCCGATATTGACGCCGACGAAGCCGCGGCGCGGCCGGGCGGCGAGGCGGGAGCGGGCGGCCTCCAGCCCGTGACCGGGAAAGCCCATGCGGTTGATGACGCCCCGATCCTCCGGCAGCCGGAACAGCCGGGGCCGCGGATTACCCTCCTGCGGTCGCGGCGTGACGCTGCCGATCTCCACCAGCCCGAAGCCCTGGGCCAGCATGGCATCGGCTACCTCGGCGTTCTTGTCGAAGCCGGCGGCCAGGCCGATCGGGTTGGACAGCGAACGGCCCCACACCTTGGTCGTGAGCGAGGACGCGTCGGCACGGCGGTCGCTCGGCAGCAGGCCGCTTTTCAGCGCGCGGATGGCAAGCCCATGGGCGGCCTCCGCATCGAGGCGGGAGAGGGCGAGATCGAGGAGGGAATACCAGACGGCCATCGCCGTCTGGTTAGCAGAGATTCCCTGTGGAGCGCTTGAGTGAGCGCGGGGTCGCTAATTGCGGCCCATGCCACCGCCCTGGTTGGGGCGGAGCGCTGGCGAGTCGGAGAAGACGACCATGAACAGTTCGCGGAAGAGTTCGCCGATGCGCGGATCGGTCGGGCCGTTCGCGGGAGTCCAGGCCGTCGTCTCTGACATCGTCATGTCGTTGCGGCAGTAGATGGCATAGACATTGAAGATGCCGGGCTTGCCGGGCTTGAAGCGCACCGTGCCCTTGCAGACCGAATCACTGTTGAGATCGTTCGCCGCATCGAAGACCAACACAAGCCGATAGTTCGGCCGGGGCGGCTCCGGGGGCGTCTCGTAGGTGAACGTGAGCCGCGGCATCGGCTTGCCGGCCTGCATCATCGGCAGGAGATCGCGCGCAACCACTGCCGGATCGGTGCCGGGGAAGGGATTTCCCTGGAGCACGACCTGGAAGTTCTTGCCGTCGGTGGCGGCGAAGAATTCGCGGTAATCATACTGCACGGCGTAGTAGGTGCCGCCGATCACGGCGGCATAGGCCGCAGCCGGAATGGCAGCGACGGCGAGCAGCGCGGCGGCAAGCCTGGACCTGAAACGCATGGGCAAACTCCTCCCGGATTATCCGCCTATCATAAGCCCGGGCGCGGCTCCCGGAATGTCACATTTCTGCGCGCGGCCCGTAAGTCCGGCGTAAGAACGCTCACACGTCGAGATCGCGAGCGAAGCGGGCGTTCTCCTGGATGAAGGCGTAGCGCTTCTCGGGCTTGCGGCCCATCAGGTCCTCGACGAGGGTCCGGGTGCGCATTTCCTCGACCCGGGCATCCGGTTCAGCGCCGGTGATCAACGGCACGTCGACCTTCAGTAGCACACGCTTGCTCGGGTCCATGGTCGTCTCGCGCAGGTGCACCGACTGCATCTCGCCCAGCCCCTTGAAGCGGGTGATGTCGGCCTTGCCGTTGAACACAGTCCGCACCAACTCGTCCTTCTGGGCGTCATCCTGGGCGTACTCGGTGCGGCCGCCCTTGCTGATGCGGTAGAGAGGCGGCTGCGCCAGGAACAGGTGCCCGTTCTCGATCAGCTTGGGCATTTCGCGATAGAAGAACGTCATCAGCAGCGAGGCGATGTGCGCGCCGTCGACGTCGGCATCGGTCATGATGATGACCCGCTCGTAGCGCAGGCGGTCGTCGTTGTAGTGGTTGCCGGCGCCGCAGCCCAGCGCCTGGATCAGGTCCTGGATCTCCTGGTTCTCGCGCATCTTCTCCGAAGTGGCGCTGGCCACGTTCAGGATCTTGCCGCGCAACGGCAGGATGGCCTGGGTCTCGCGGTTGCGCGCGGCCTTGGCCGAGCCGCCGGCCGAATCGCCCTCGACCAGGAAGATCTCGGTGCCGATCGAAGCGGAGCTCGAACAGTCGGCGAGCTTGCCCGGCAGGCGCAGCTTGCGCGTCGCGGTCTTGCGCTGCTGCTCGCGGTCCTGGCGGCGACGCAGTCGCTCCTCGGCTTTGGCGACGATGTGTTCCAGCAGGACGTTGCCGGCTTCCTTGTCGCCGATCAGCCAGTGCTCGAAATTGTCGCCGATGATCGTCTCGACGAGCTTGGTCGCCTCGACGCTGACCAGCTTTTCCTTGGTCTGGCCCTGGAACTGCGGCTGCTCGATGAAGACCGAGACGAGGGCGGTGGAACCGTCGATCACGTCGTCGGCCGTGATGACCGAGCCCTTGCGGTTGCCGGTCAGCTCGGCGTAGCGCTTGAGCCCGCGCACCAGGGCGCTGCGGAAGCCTGATTCGTGCGTTCCGCCCTCGGCGGTTGGCACGGTATTGCAGTAGGAGCGGACGAATCCTTCCTCGTCGTTCGGCCACCACACGGCCCACTCGACCTTGCTGTTGCCGTCGTTCTTGGCCTCGCCGGCGAAGGGCTGCGGCACAACGGTCGGCCGCTGGCCGATCTCGGACGTGATGTAATCCTTCAAACCATTGGGGAAGTGGAAGGTCTCTTCCTCGGGGATCTCGCCGCTCTTGGGGAGCAGGGACTTGTCGCACTTCCAGCGAATCTCGACGCCGCGGAACAGGTAAGCCTTGGAGCGCACCATGCGGTAGAGGCGCTCGGGGACGAACTGCTGCTTGCCGAAGATCTCCTGATCGGGATGGAAGGTGACGATCGTGCCGCGCCGGTTGGGAGCGGGGCCAGCCGGCTTCAGCTTCGAGACCGGAAGGCCGCGCGAGAAGCTCTGCGTCCAGGCCTGGCGGTCGCGCGCGACCTCGACGACAAGATCGTCCGACAGCGCATTCACGACGGAGGCGCCGACGCCATGCAGGCCACCCGACGTGGCGTAGACCTTGCTGTTGAACTTGCCGCCCGCATGCAGCGTCGTGAGGATCACCTCCAGCGCCGACTTGTTCTTGAATTTCGGGTGCGGATCGACCGGCATGCCGCGGCCATTGTCACGGATCGAGACGTAGTTGCCCGGCAGCATCTCCAGCCAGATCGTGTCGGCGTGGCCGGCGACGGCCTCGTCCATCGAATTGTCGAGGATCTCGGCCACGAGATGATGCATGGCCCGTTCATCGGTGCCGCCGATGTACATGCCGGGGCGCTTGCGGACAGGCTCGAGCCCCTCCAGCACCTCGATGTCATGGGCCGTGTAGGAATTTTCCTTCGGTCCCGCGGCACGCTTGCCGCCGCCAGACCGATCGAACAGATCGCCGTTTCGTGCCATGCCTGCTTCTTGTCTTTCCGCGGCCGCGCGAGGGGATCGCTTTGTGGCCGGTAGAGCATGGGTATGGTAGCAAAAACGCCCGAAAGCAACCATATCCGGTGAGGAATTGATGTCCGAAAGTCGCCGCGATCCGATCGTAAGGACCGTTCCGCAGCCCGCCGACATGAACGGAAACGGCGACATTTTCGGCGGCTGGGTGCTGAGCCAGATGGATATCGCGGGCGGCTCGCTCGCGGCCCGGGTGGCGAAGGGGCGGGTGGCCACGGTGGCGATCACGGCCATGACTTTCGTCCAGCCGATCAAGGTGGGAGACATGGTGTCGATCTATGGGGAAGTCGTGAAGGTCGGCCGGACTTCGATAACCATCGGGCTCGAGACCGTGGTGCAGCGCCGCCACGAGGAAACCGACATCCGGGTCACCCACGGCACGTTCGTGTTCGTCGCGATCGACGACGAGGGCAAGCCGCGTGCGGTGCCGCAGGACAACCCGGCATGAGGCGTCTACTCGCCGTGATACTGGCCGTCATGACGTTGGCCGTGCCCGTGGCGGCCTTTGCCCATCCGCACATCATCGTCCAGCAGGTCGTGCGTATGGTGGCCAAGGACGGCAAGTACACCCATGTCGAGATCGAATGGCGCTTCGATCCGTTTTCCAGCGAGGTGGAGATCCCGCTGATCGACGAGGACAAGAACGGCAAGTTTTCCGCCCGCGAGACCAAGCTTCTCTCCGATGAAATGATGCCGGAGTTGGGCAAGTACGGTTACTTGAGCTGGATCAACACCGGTGGGAAGGATTTCCGGCCGCCCAAGGCTCCGCAATTCTCCGCTCGCATTGACGACCCGGCGAGCTTCATCCCGCCGGAATGGGACCGCAATGCCGGCGACAATGCCGGCATGCCGATGCCGCAGAACAAGCGCGCCGATCCCGCCCAGGGGCCGCGCAAGCAGGGACCGCGCAACCTCGTCTACGTCATGCGGTTCGCGCTGCAGGAGCCTTCCAAGCTCGTGTCGATCGCGACCTTCGATCCCGAGGATTTCATCCGCATCGAGGTCGATAAAGCCTCGGTCCCGGCCGGCTGCAGCCTGGGCAAATCGCCAACCCACAAGGCCGAGTTCATACGCGGCTATCCCATCTTCGCCGACGTGGTGACATGCCAGCTTCCGTAAAGACTTCCGCGTTTCGTTCGCCGTTCCTGTGGATCGGGCTGCTCCTGCTGGTCGCGCTCGGGGCTGCGTTGGTGTTCAGCGACGGCGTCGCCGAGTTGGCACGCTATTCGGCGGACTACCAGCGCCGCATCAACCAGGTCCTCTCGACCTCGCTGCGCGACGTGCAGTCGGGCACGGGGTCGCTGGCCTTGTGGACGCTGGTGACCGTCTGTTTCGGCTACGGCGTCGTGCATACGCTGGGGCCGGGCCATGGCAAGGCTGTCGTGGTGGCCTACTTCCTCGACAGCAGCCGCCCGCGCGCCTGGATCGAGGGCATCTTTGCCGGCGGCTGGATCGCCTTCACCCACACGCTGGCCGCGCTGCTGCTGGCCGGCGCGCTGAAGCTCTCCTCGACGGTCGGCCTGCTGGGCGCCATGCGCGAGGTGCGCAATGTCGAGATCGTCTCCTACACGCTGATCCTGCTGGTCGGCTTCTGGCGCCTGTGGGCCGGGATCACCGGCCGCCTGCACGAGCATCCGCACGGCGATCATGATCACGGGCACGACCATGGCCATCATCATGGCCACGACCATGATCACGATCACCACCACCATCATCATCATCACCACGATCACGAGCCACGTCAGCGCACGATTGCCGGCTGGCTGCTGCTGACGGCGGCCGGTATCGCGCCGTGCGCCGGGGCGCTGATCATCATCCTTCTGTCGATCGCACTGGACGTGCTGTGGGCGGGCGTCGTCGGCGTCATTTCCATTGCGCTCGGCATGGCGATCACCCTGGCGGCCATCGGCATGGCCTCCATGGTGGCGCACCGGCTGATCATCGCCGAGGGACGCTCACAGGAGATCGGACGCTTCACGGCCATTGCCGCCTCGCTGATCGTGATTGCGACGGGCGGCACCCTGCTGCTGGGCTCGCTCGAACGCTTCCTGCGCTGAGACCCAAAGTGGCCGAGCTGAAGGCGCCCAGCCGAACCTCGAGACCGCTGCTGGGCGTGCTGTTCATGTGCACGGCTTGCGCGCTGTTTCCGGTCATGAACGGACTGGTGAAGCTGCTGGCCGCGACCTATGACCCGCAGGAGATCGTCTGGTTCCGGATCATCCTGCACCTGGTGCTGGTGGCTGCCGTCTTCATGCCGCGCATGGGGCTGGGGCTGCTGCGCACGCGCCGCATCGGCACGCAGTTCGTCAGCTCCGTGATGATGATGCTGTCGACCCTGTTCTTCTTCTCGGCGGTGAAATCCATCCCGGTCGCGGAGGCGATCGCCGTCACCTTCGTGGCGCCACTCGCCGTCGTGCTGCTGGCCTGGCCGTTGCTGGGCGAGCGCATCACCTTCTTCCGGATGGCCGCCGTTGTCGTGGGCTTCATCGGCGTACTGATCGTGATCCGGCCGGGCAGCGCCGTGTTCCAGTGGCAGTCGCTGCTGCTGCTGGGCAGCGCCACCTGCTACGCGATGTACCAGATCCTGATCCGGCGCCTTGCGGGCATCGATGCGCCGGCCACGTCGATCTTCTACAGCGTGCTTCTGGGCGCGGTCATCATGTCGGCCTGGCTACCGTTCCATTGGAAGACGCCGACGGGTTGGGTCGACCTGGCACTGCTCTGTTCGCTGGGGGCATTGGGCGCGCTGGGCCACTATTGCGTCGCCAAGGCTCTGACCTATGCCTCCGCTAATTTCGTGGCGCCGTTCAACTATACGCAGATGATCGGCTCGGTCATCGTGGGCTACCTGATGTTCGCCGAGGTGCCGGACTTCTACACCTGGCTCGGGACGGCCGTCGTCGTCGGCGCGGGCCTCATGGTTGGATGGCAGGGGCGCAAGCCACAGAAGGCCTGAAGGGGAGAGAGACCATGCCGTATCTCGTTGCAGCCGACTTGCCGGACGAGCCGGCCGGCGTCCGTTTCCGAACTCTGCTCGAACGGCCGCAGATCCTGCGCATGCCCGGTACGCACAACGGCATTGCGGCGCTGCAGGCAGCACGGGCGGGTTTCGAGGCGCTCTATCTCTCGGGCGCCGCCATGTCGTCCTCGATGGGCCTGCCCGATCTCGGTGTCATCACGGTCGACGAAGTCTGCTTCTTCATCCGCCAGGTGGCGCGCTCCTCGGGGCTCCCGGTCCTGGTCGACGGCGACACGGGTTACGGCGAAGCGCTGAACGTCATGCACATGGTGCGGGCGTTCGAGGAGGCGGGTGCCGCCGCGGTCCATCTCGAGGATCAGCTCCTGCCGAAGAAGTGCGGCCACCTGAACAACAAGAAGCTGGCTGAGCCGCATGACATGGCGGCAAAGGTCGCCGGCGCCGCCAAAGCTCGCCGGAATCTGTACATCATCGCCCGCACCGATGCGGCAGCCAGCGAAGGCATCGACGGTGCCGTGGCACGAGCGAAGCTCTACCTCGAAGCCGGCGCCGACGCGATCTTCCCCGAGGCGCTGACCAACGCCGAGATGTTCCGCGCCTTCGCCAAGGCGATGCCCGGCGTGAAGCTTCTGGCCAACATGACCGAGTTCGGCCGCACGCCGTTCTTCACGGCCTCCGAGTTCGAGGCGATGGGCTACGGGATGGTCATCTGGCCGGTGTCGGCCCTGCGAGCCGCCAACAAGGCGCAGGAGGGCGTGTACGCCGCCATCCAGCGCGACGGCGGCACCCAGAACGTGATCGACCGCATGCAAACCCGGCAGGAACTCTACGACACGATCCGCTACCACGAATACGAGGCGCTCGACGCGTCGCTCGTGAAGACGGTCGTGCCGCAGGGCATGCCGCAGCGGGACTGAGCTTCAGAACACCCCGTCGTCTCGACCGGAGCACCGAAGGTGCGGAGTGGAGAGACCCTCGCTCCACCAAAAGCCGTCAAATCGCGGAGAGAAGATCTCTCCACTCCGCGCTGCGCGCTCCGGTCGAGATGACGGAGGTTTTGGTATTGAACCTCGCCTCTACAGACCCAGCGCCGACAGATCCGGCGAACGCTTGTGGAAGTCGGTGGCGTCCTGCAGCGCCTTGCCGATCCTGAGCGCCGTGCCCTCCGCATAGGGCTTGCCGAGGAGCTGGATGCCGATCGGCAGGCCATTCGAGAAGCCGTTCGGCAGCGACAGGCCGCAAAGGCCGAGATAGTTGCCGGGGCGTGTCATCAGCGAGATGGCGGGCGAGGTCTCGTCGACTTCGGCGACAGGAATGGCACCTGACGCGAGCGTCGGTGTCAGCAGGGCGTCATAGGGTGCCATCCAAGTGTTGAACGCGGCGCGGCGTTCGGCCATGCGACGCAGTTCCTCGGCATAGAGGGCCGGAGCGAAGGTCTTGGCGGCCATCGCGCGGCCGCGCACGCCGGCGCCGATCGGCTGGCTCATGTCCTCGATCCAGCCGCGATGCAGCGACCACAGTTCCGAGGCCGAGATCGAGCCCGCGCCGACGCCGAGATTGAAATACCACTCGGGGATTTTCACCGGTTCGACGATGGCGCCGAGCTCTTCCAGCTTCTTCGCCGAAGCCTGCCAGGCCTCGATCACGTCTGCATGGCAGTCGGGCAACGCGGAGGCGTCGGGCAGGGCGATGCGCACGCCCTTGATCGAGCCGCTCTTGGTCGAGGCGGTGAAATCCTCCAGCGGCTGGCCGAGCGTCGTCGGATCGCGCGGATCGGGACCGGCGAGTGCATTGAGCATCAGGGCGCAATCCTCGACCGAGCGCGTCATTGGACCGATCGAGTCGAGCGTCCACGACAGCAGCATCGTGCCGTGCAGGCCGATGCGGCCGAACGTGACCTTCAGTCCGACGAGCCCATTGAAGGCGCAAGGGATGCGGACCGAGCCGCCGGTGTCGCTGCCGATGCCGGCGGGGGTCAGGCGCGCGGCCACGGCGACGCCGGTGCCGCTCGACGAGCCACCCGGCGTGCGATGGGTCTTGAGGTCCCAGGGATTCCAGGGCGCACCCATCAGTGGGTTGGTGCCCCAGCCTCCGAAGGCGAACTCGACCATGTGCAGCTTTCCGAGCGGCACCATGCCGGCCGCGGTCAGGCGTTCAACGGTGTTCGAGGTTTCCGTGGCGACGCGCTTCTCCCACATCTTCGAGCCGCCGGTGCCGATCCGGCCGGCGATGTCGCAGAGATCCTTGTAGGCGACCGGCAGGCCGTGCAGTGGCGGCAGCGGGAAGCCCGAGGCGCGCGCGGCGTCGGCGCCGTCGGCGATCGCACGCGCTTCCTTCGCGTAGACCTCGGTGAAGGCGTGCAGCTTGCCGTCCGCCTTCTCGATGCGAGCCAGCAGCGCGTCGATCACTTCACGGGAAGAGAAACGCTTTGCGGCGAGGCCGGCGGAGAGTTCCGTCAGCGTGAGTTCATGCAGAGACATCAGTAGGTTGCTCCTAATAAGTTGCTCTGCCACCAGAGAGATCGAAAGCCGCGCCCGTCGCGAAGGTGCAGTGGGAGGAGGCGAGCCAGGCGACCATTTCGGCCACTTCCTCGACCTCGCCGAAGCGGCTCATCGGGATCTTCGAGAGCATGTAGTTGATGTGCTGCTCGGTCATCTGGCTGAACAACTCCGTCTTCACCACGGCCGGCGCGACGCAGTTCACCAGCACGCCGCTCGTAGCAAGTTCCTTGCCGAGCGACTTGGTGAGGCCGATGACGCCGGCCTTGGAGGCGGAGTAGGCCGAGGCGTTCGGGTTGCCTTCCTTGCCGGCCACCGAGGCGATGTTGACGATGCGGCCCCAGCCGCGCTGCACCATGCCGTCGAGCACAACGCGGTTGGTCAGGAAGACGCCGGTCAGGTTGATGTCGATCACCTGCCGCCACGCGTCGACCGGATACTTGGCCACGGTCGTGTTGGGCCCGGTGATGCCGGCACTGGCGACCAGGATGTCCGGCGGCGCGAGCTGCTTCTCGGTCTCGGCCAGTGCCTTGGCTACGTCGGCCTCGCTGGTCACATCGACGGCGATGGCGACCGCACCCTTCAGCGCGGCTGCAGACTGCCTGGTGCGCTCCAGATCACGATCCCAGAGGGCAACGCGGCCGCCACCGGCGGTAATCTTAGCTGCGCAGGCAAGGCCGATTCCGCGCGCACCGCCGGTCACGATCGCGGTCCGGCCCTTGAACAGTTCGGCCTCCATGCCTTCCTCCCAAATCCTTGAATTATCTTGCGATTCCTACCATATCGGCGCACCGGAGCATCCGCTACACTGACCGCTTCGGCGTTCCGAGTTTTGCGGGAGTTTCATGTCTTCGCCCATTCCGGCGTCCATCGACGCCACCGTCGAGCTGCTGAAAGGCGGCGACTACATCGCCGACCGCAGCCTCGCCACCGTGCTCTATCTCGCGCTCAAGCTCGGGCGGCCGCTGTTCTGCGAAGGCGAAGCCGGCGTTGGCAAGACCGAGATCGCCAAGGTTCTGGCGCAGACGCTGAACCGGCCGCTGATCCGCCTGCAATGTTACGAGGGTCTCGACGTCGCCTCGGCGGTGTACGAGTGGAACTATGCGCGCCAGATGATCGAGATCCGTCTTGCCGAGGCTCAAGGCGTGCACGATCGCAGCCAGATCGCCGCCGACATCTTCGACGAGAAGTTCCTGATTCGCCGTCCGCTGCTCGAGGCGCTGCAACCGCAAGCGGGCGGTGCGCCGATTCTGCTGATCGACGAGTTGGACCGCACCGACGAGCCGTTCGAGGCCTACCTGCTCGAAGTGCTCTCGGACTTCCAGGTGACCATCCCCGAACTCGGCACGGTGAAGGCGGCGGAACGGCCGATCGTCATCATCACGTCCAACCGTACGCGCGAGATCCACGACGCGCTGAAGCGGCGCTGCTTCTACCACTGGGTCGATTATCCCGACCTGAAGCGCGAGCTCGAGATCCTCAAGGTCAAGGCGCCGGGGGCCAGCGATCGCCTGTCGCGCCAGGTCGTCGGCTTCGTGCAGGAGCTGCGCAAGCTCGACCTGTTCAAGGCGCCCGGTGTCGCCGAGACGATCGACTGGTCGACCGCGCTGTCGGAGCTTGATGCGCTCGACCTCGATCCGCGCACGATCAACGACACGCTGGGCGTGCTGCTCAAGTATCAGGACGACATCCAGCGCCTGCAGGGCTCGGAAGCGGCCGAGATCCTGCGCAAGGTGAAGTCCGACATCGCCGCCCAGCCGCTGGGCTGAGCACACCGATGGATACGCTGCCCGATCCACCGGCCGGGCTCCCGGGACGCGAGCCGCGCGACGGCAAGCTTGCCCGCAACATCGTGCACTTCGCGCGGACCTTGCGCACGGCAGGCCTGAAGGTCGGGCCGGGGCAGATCCTGCGCGCCATCGAGGCTGTGGAAGCGGCCGGCCTGCGTAACCGTGACGACTTTTACTGGACGCTCCATTCGGTGTTCGTGAATCGCCGCGACCAGCGCGAGATCTTCGACCAGGCGTTCCACGTCTACTGGCGCAACCCGCGCTTGCTCGAGAAGATGATGGACATGCTGCTGCCGCAGATCGACGTGCCGGCCCAGCAGGACAAGGGCAAGCAGCTCAGCCGCCGCCTGCAAGAAGCGCTGCAGCCGGGGCAGGGCGAGGCGCCGCCGGACCAATCCGAGGAGCCGCCGGAAGTCGAGGTCGAGGCGACCTTCACGGTGTCGGACCGCGAGGTCCTGCAGACACGCGACTTCGAGCAGATGTCCCAGGCGGAAATCGATGCCGCCCTGCGCGCCATCGCGCGCCTGCGCCTGCCGGTGCCTGAACGCAAGACTCGGCGCTACCAGCCGGCGCGCCGCGGTCCAAAGGTCGACTTCCGTGCCTCGTTGCGCCGCGCGATGCGGCCGGAGGGGCTGACGGAACTCTCCCGACGCGAGCCGCGCCGCCGCCCGCCGCCGCTGGTCATCCTGTGCGACATCTCCGGCTCGATGGCCCGCTACACGCGGATGTTCCTGCATTTCATGCATGCCATCACCAACGACCGCGACCGCGTCTACTGCTTCACCTTCGGCACGCGGCTGTCGAACGTGACGCGGGCGCTGCGCAACCGTGACGTCGACATCGCCTTGCAGAAGGCCTCATCGCAGGTCGAGGACTGGTCGGGCGGCACGCGCATCGGGCAGGCGCTGCACGAGTTCAACAATAAGTGGTCGCGCCGTGTCCTCGGGCAGGGCGCGGTCGTTCTCCTCATCACCGACGGGCTCGACCGCGAGGGTGCGAGCGGTTTGGATGAGGAAATGGAACGCTTGCATAAGTCCTGCTCACGCATGATCTGGCTCAACCCGCTCTTGCGGTACGGCGGCTATGAGCCCAAATCTCAGGGCAACAAGGCGATGCTGCCGCACGTCGACGAATTCAGGCCCGTCCACAACCTGGAGAGCCTGTCCGGCCTCATCGCGGCGCTGGGTTCCCGCACCATCGGGGCCGACAAGCGCCTGGCGGGATGGCAGACCGAACTTCGCAAGGAGTAGACTATGAGCGATGCGCTGGAAGTTCTCGATCAGGTCGGCAAGTGGAAGGCCGACGGCAAGGGCGTCGCGGTCGCCACGGTGATCGTCACCTGGGGGTCCTCGCCGCGTCCCGTGGGCAGCCAGCTCGGCGTCGACGATGCAGGCAACATGGTGGGCTCGGTATCCGGTGGCTGCATCGAGGGCGCGGTCGTCCGGGAGGCGCTTGACGCCATCAAGGACGGCAAGCCGCGTCTGCTCGATTTCGGCGTCACCGACGAGCAGGCCTGGGATGTTGGCCTCGCCTGCGGCGGCAAGGTCCAGGTCTTCGTCGAGAAGGTGAACTGATGAAGGCCGAGACTCTTGCCGCGCTCCAGGAAGCGCGCGCCAAGCGGCGGGCGGTGACGCTCGCCACTCGTCTCAGCGATGCGGCCGAAGCGCTGGTCTATCGCGACGGCGCCAAGGGTGATCTCGCAAGTGATGCGGCGATCATCGCGGCCGCACAGCGTGCCATGGATATCGGCAAGAGCGAGACCGTCGACATCGGTGGCGCCAAGATATTCCTGAACGTCTACGTGCCGCCGCCGCGGCTCATCATCGTGGGCGCGGTGCATATCGCGCAGTCACTGGCGCCGATGGCGGCCATGCTCGAGTTCGACGTCACGGTCGTCGATCCGCGCGGCGCCTGGGCCACCACGATGCGTTTCCCCGGCGTGAAGGTGATCCAGGACTGGGCGGACGAGGCCTTCCAGGCGATGGGCCTCGACAGCTCGACGGCCATCGTGACCCTGACCCACGATCCCAAGCTCGACGATCCCGCGCTCGAATCGGCGCTGAAGTCGGACGTCTTCTATGTCGGCGCGCTGGGCAGCCGGAAGACCCACGCCAAGCGCAAGGAGCGCCTGGCCGAGGTCGGCATCACCGAGGAGATGTTTACCCGCGTACACGGGCCGGTCGGCCTCAACATCGGTGCCAAGTCACCAGCCGAGATCGCGGTGTCGATCCTGGGCCAGATCATCGAGGTCCGCGCACGTCGCCTCGAAGCCCTGTCTGCCCCGAAGGTGGCCGCAGCGTGAGATTCGGCGAGACACCGATCGACGAGGCCAGCGGCGCCATCCTGGCGCATAGCCGGCGCGCCGATGGCATCAATTTCTCCAAGGGCCGCGTCCTCTCGGACGAGGATATCGCGCGCCTGAAGGAAGCCGGTGTCTCGACGGTGGTCGCCGCGCGCCTCGATGCCGACGACATGCACGAGGACGAGGCGGCTGCGACGGTCGCCAAGGCGCTGGCGGGCGAGGGGATCGACGTTACCGCGGCCTTCACCGGCCGCTGCAATCATTTTGCCCGTGAGGCGGGGCTGGCCGTGCTCGACCAGGGGCGCATCGATGCGCTGAACGAACTCCATGAATCGGTGACGGTCGCGACCCTGCCGCCGTTCGCGAGGGTCGAGCCGCGCCAGATGGTGGCGACGGTGAAGATCATTCCCTACGGCGCGCCGAAGACCGCCGTCGCGCGCGCCGTCGGCGTCGCCAAGGAAGCCAACCGCCCGATGATCTCGGTCGCGCCGTTCCATGCGATGCGCGCCGGACTGGTGCAGACGAAACTCCCGGGCACCCGCGACAAGGTTTTGGACAAGGCGGTCGGCACGACCACCAAGCGCCTGACCTCGCTCGGCAGCACGCTGAATGGCGAGCGCCGCGTCGCGCACGATGCCACCGCGATTGCAAATGCGCTGGCGGAGCTGAAATCCGAGGGCTGCGACCTGTTCCTGATTGCCGGCGCCTCGGCGATCGTCGACCGGCACGATGTCGTGCCGGCGGGCATCGAATCGGCGGGCGGCAAGGTCATCCATTTCGGCATGCCGGTCGATCCCGGCAACCTGCTGCTGACCGGCGAACTCGACGGCTTGCCGGTGCTCGGCCTGCCAGGCTGCGCCAAGTCACCCAAGTACAACGGCTTCGACATGGTGCTGGAACGCTTTGCCGCGCGCCTGCCGGTCGGCCGCGCCGAGATCGTGCGCATGGGCGCGGGCGGACTGCTTGCGGAGATTCCGACGCGACCCCAGCCGCGCGACGAGACGGAGGCCGACGAGGCCGGTCCGCAGCAGGCGCCACGCGTCGCGGTGCTGGTGCTGGCCGCCGGCCGCTCCACGCGCATGGGCGGTCCGAATAAGCTTTTGGCCGAGGCCGACGGCGCGCCCCTGGTGGTGCATGCCGTGAAGGCAGCACTTGCCTCGCAGGCGGTCGAGGTCGTGGTCGTGCTGGGCCACATGGCCGCCGAGATCCGTCCCGCGATCGAGAAGGCGTTGCCCGCCAAGGCGAGGGTGCGTTTCGTCACCAATCCCGATTTCGCCGACGGGCTCAGCACCTCGGTGCGCACCGGCATCGCGGCACTCGGACCCAACGTCGATGCCGCCATCGTCCAGCTCGGCGACATGCCGGGCGTCGGTGCGCCGCTCCTCAATCGCCTGATGGCAGCCTTCAGCCCGGTCGAAGGCCGCTCGATCTGCGTGCCGACCGTCGGCGGCAAGCGCGGCAATCCCGTTCTGTGGGCGCGTCGTTTCTTCGCCGAGATGGGCAACCTGTCCGGCGACAGCGGCGCCAAGCACCTGATCGGCGAGCATGCCGATCTCGTCTGCGAGGTCGAGATGACGGGCGAGGCCGCGATCACCGACATCGACACGCCCGAGGCGCTGGCCGCGTGGCGCGCCCGGAGCGCGGTATGACGTTCATCTGCTGGGAGCGCGCGACTCCAGTCGCGCTCATGCATCGCTGCAACCGCATGGAAGATGCGCCACTGGAGTGGCGCGCTCCCAGCGAAGAGACCGAATCATGAGCTTCAACGTCGCCACCGTCCGCGGCCAGTTCCCGATCCTTTCCGAGATCATCGACGGGCTGCCCGTCCATTATCTCGACAATGGCGCCTCGGCGCAGACGCCACTCGCCGTCATGGATGCGGTGCGCCACTACGAGACGACCAGCCGTGCCAATGTGCTGCGCGGCGTCCATCGCCTGGCCGAACGCGCGACCGAGGCCTACGAAAATGCGCGCGCACAGGTCGCGTCGTTCCTGGGTGTGCCGACCATGGAAGTCGTCTTCACCGGCGGCTGCACGGCGGCGATCAATCTCGTGGCCTTCTCCTACGGCTCGCTGCTGAAGCCGGGCGACCGCGTCCTGATCTCGGAGATCGAGCACCATTCCAACATCGTGCCGTGGCAGTTGCTGCGGTCGCGCTCGGGCATCGAGCTCGACATGCTGCCGGTCACGACCGATGGCCGCATCGATCTTTCGGCCCTGCCGCGGCTGCTGACGCCCAAGACCAAGCTGGTGTCGCTCGCGCACGTCTCGAACGTCACCGGCGCGCTGCTCGACGTGCGCGCCGTCGTCGAGGCGGCCCAGGCGGTCGGCGCCAAGGTCATGATCGACGGCGCCCAGCGCGCACCGCACGGGCCACTCGACCTGCCGTCGCTCGGCATCGATTTCTACGCCTTCGCCGGCCACAAGGCCTATGGACCCAATGGCATCGGCGCGCTGTGGGGTCGGCCGGAGCTCATGGAGGCGATGCCGCCGTTCATGGGTGGCGGCTCGATGATCGGGCGCGTGACCCTTGCCGAGACGACCTGGGCGCCGTCGCCGCGCCGCTTCGAGGCCGGCACGCCGCCGATCGGCCCGGCGATCGGTCTCGGCGCCGCCTGCGCCTGGATGAAGGCGCTCGACTGGGCGGGGGCGCACGATCACGAGATGGGACTGGTGCAGCGCCTGATGGACGGCCTGCAGAAGATCGAGGGCACGCAGCTCTTCGGCCCGGCCAGCCTGCAGAACCGCTATCCGGTCGTGTCGTTCATGCTGGACGGCGTGCATCCGCATGACGTGGCGCAGACGCTCGATTCGTTCGGCGTCGCGGTGCGTGCCGGCCATCACTGTGCGCAGCCGCTGATGGATCGCTTCGACCTCGACGGCACGACGCGTGTCTCGATGGCACCGTACAACGACAATAGCGACATCGACGCACTACTGGCCGGTGTCGCGCACGCCGCGAAGACCCTGCGATGAGCGACCAGCTCTACCAGGAGCGCATCGTCGCGCTCGCCAAGGCCAAGACCGGCGCCGGCAAGCTCGAGGACCCGACGAAGTCGGCGCGGCGCGACAATCCGCTGTGTGGCGACCTCGTGATCCTCGACGTGAAGCTCGACAGGGAAGGGCGCATCACCGAGATCGGCCATCAGGTCCGCGGCTGCCTCCTGTGCCAGGCTTCTGCCTCGGCACTCTCGTCTGTCGCGATTGGTCGTGACGCCACCGGCATCGCCGAGATACGCCACGACGCCGAACGCGCCCTCGGCCGCGAACCCGGCGAAACGCACGAACCGTTCGACGCCTTTGCGCCCGTGGCGAGCCACAAGTCCCGGCAGGAGTGCGTGCTCCTGCCGTTGGAGGCTTTGAAGGACGCGCTCTCCTAGCGAGAGGCCGCGCCCCGTAGTTTGGTCGCGGCGCCGCCGTGCTTGTGTCACAGTCGCTGTGCACGGTACGCGGGCATCTCCCGGGAGAGACCATGCGCCTTTTGATGAACGTCGTGGCCCTGCTGGGTCTTCTCGCGTTTCCATCCTTCGCCTTTGCCCAAGACCTCGCGTTGAAGCGAGTCATGCTGTCGTCGGGCGGCCTCGGCTACTTCGAGTACGAGGCGAGCGTCGATGGCGACGCAACCTTGAAGCTCACCGTGTCGCTCGGCCAGGTCGACGATGTGCTCAAAAGCCTCGTCGTCTATGACGACAAGGGCGGAGTAGGTGGGCTCAGCCTGCCGGGCCGCGAGCCGCTGGCGCAGGCGTTCAAGGATCTGCCGTTCGACCAGAATTCGCTGGGCTCGCCGGCCGAGCTGCTGCAGACCTTGAAGGGCGCGCAGGTCACAGTGGGCGGCAGCCGCTCGATCGCCGGTCGCATCGTGTCGGTGGAAGAGGACAGCATCGCGCTGCCCGACAACAAGGGCATGGTGAAGCGCACACGGGTCACGCTCTACACCGACCGCGGCCTGCAGCAGTTCATCCTCGAGGATGCCGAGAACCTGCAATTCGCCGACGCCGCGCTGCGCGACAAGGTCGGACAGGCGCTGGTCGCCATCCAGGGCAATCGCGCCAAGGATGCCCGCACGATCGACCTGACGATGCGCGGGCAGGGCAAGCGTACTGTGCGCGTGGCCTACATCGTCGAGGCGCCGGTCTGGAAGGCGTCGTACCGCCTGACTCTCGGTGCCGATCCCGCCGCGGCGCGCTCGGGCCTACAGGGCTGGGCCGTCGTCGAGAATCTGAGCGGCCAGGACTGGAAGGACGTCGACCTCACGCTCGTGTCGGGTCGTCCGGTCGCCTTTCATCAGGCGCTCTACAACGCCTACTACGTGACCCGCCCCGAAGTGCCGGTCGAGGTCGCCGGTCGCCTGATGCCAGGTATCGATCGCGGTGGCGTCACCGCCGACCAGCAGCGCGCCAAGTCTTCGATGCCGATGCCTCCGCCGCCGCCTGCGCCCGCTCCTTATCGCGCGCAGCAGGAGCGTTCGGTCGGCGCACCGGCCATGGCGCCGCCGCCCACAGAGCTGGCGGCTGCCACTGAGCAGATCGAGGCGAGCGACGCCGCCACGCAGGTGATCTTCAAGTTCCCGCGCGCCGTCAGCGTCGAAAACGGTCGCACGCTCTCGATCCCGATCGTCGACCGGCAGGTGCCGGCGCAGCGGCTCGCGCTCTATCAGGCCGACACCGCCGCCCGCAATCCGCTGGCCGCAATCCGCATGACCAACGACGGCGAGTCGGGTTTGCCGCCGGGCATCATCACGCTCTACGAGCGCGACAAGGGCGGCTACGTCTCCTATGTCGGCGACGCACGCCTGTCGGCCTTCCCGGTCGGCGAGACGCGCCTGCTGGCCTATGCGCTCGACGAGAAGATCGTCATCGAGCGTGATGTGGCGCAGACCGATCGCGTGGCCTCGGGCACCATCGCCAACGGCGCGCTGCGCCTGTCGCGGGTGGTGAGGCAGACGACGGTCTATCGCGTGCGCGGACCGGCCAAGGAGCCGCGCCAGCTCATCGTCGTGCAGCGGCGCCTGCCGGGCTGGACCCTGACCAAGCCCGAGACGAAGGACGTGGAACTCAGCGAAGGCAACTATCGCATCCCGTTCCAGCTGCCGGGCGGCGAGCAGACGCAGATCTTCGAGGTGGTGCAGGAGCAGACGCAGCAACAGGAGATCCGGCTGGTCGAAAGTGCGGCCGAGCAAATCCGCGTCTATGCCCAGGCCCGCGAGTTCGACGCCAAGACGCGCGAGGCGTTGACCAAGGTGCTGCAGCTCCAGCAGGCGGCGGCGGAAGCCCAGCGCAAGGTGGCGCAGGTCGATGCCGAGCGGCAGGCGATCGTGCAGGAGCAGGCGCGCCTGCGTGACAACCTCTCACGCGTGCCGGCGAATAGCGACCTGCAGCGTCGTTACCTTGCAACGCTCGACAAGCAGGAGACTGACCTCGAAGCCCTCGCGAAGCGCCGTGCCGAAGCCGACAAGGCGGTCGAAGCGGCCCGCGATGCGCTGCGAACATATGTGAACCAGTTGGGCTGATTTTGCGAAGGATCCCTCGCTACGCTCGGGATGACACCAGTTTTTGGATCAGCGCACTGCGCCAATCACACCAACAGTGTCATCCCGAACGCAGTGAGGGATCCTTGCTTCGGTTAACCCGCACGTAGCGTACGCACGGCATCATCCCGCCGGAACAAGTACAGCAAAGCGCGCAGGGCCTTGCCGCGCTCCGTTTGCAGGTCGGGATCGCGGGCGATCACCAGTCGGGCGTCGTCGCGCGCGGCTTCCAGCAGCTCGTTGTGGATCGAGAGATCGGCCAGGCGCATGTCGGGCAGGCCGCTCTGGCGCGTGCCTAAAAGCTCGCCGGCGCCGCGCAGCTTCAGGTCTTCCTCGGCGATGCGGAACCCGTCCTCGGTCTCGCGCATGATGGCAATCCGCGACTTGGCGGTCTCGCCGAGCGGCAGGGCGTAGAGCAGCAGGCAGGTCGACTTGGCGCTGCCGCGTCCGACGCGGCCGCGCAGCTGGTGGAGCTGGGCCAAGCCAAAGCGCTCGGCATGCTCGATCACCATCACCGTGGCCGCCGGCACGTCGACGCCGACCTCGATCACGGTCGTCGCGACCAGGATGGAAAGGCGGCCATCGGCAAAGGCGGCCATCGTGGCCTCGCGCTCGGCGCTCTTCAGCCGGCCATGCAGCAGGCCGACCTTGCCGGGGAAGCGGTCACTCAACAGCTGGAAGCGTTCGGTCACGTTGGCGAGATCGATCTCCTCCGATTCCTCGATCAGCGGACAGACCCAGTAGATGCGCGCGCCGTTCGCGATCTGACGGCCGATGCCCTGGGCGACCTCGCCGATACGCTCCAGCGGCAGTGCCCGCGTGTCGATCGGCTGCCGGCCCTTCGGCTTCTCCGTGAGCTTGGAGACATCGAGATCGCCGTAGGCCGCCAGCATCAGGGTGCGCGGAATCGGCGTCGCCGTCATAACGAGCAGGTCGACGGCATGGCCCTTCGACGACAGCGCCATGCGCTGATGCACACCGAACCGGTGCTGCTCGTCGACCACGGCCATGGCGAGGTCGGCGAACTCGACATCCTCCTGCACCAGCGCATGCGTGCCGACCACGAGCTGGATCGTGCCGTCGGCCAGGCCCTGCAGGGTCTGCTTCTTCTGGCGCTGGCCGTCGCGCCCAGTCAGCAGGGCGGCCCGCACGCCGGCAGCTTCGGCCAGCGGTGCGATGGTTGCGAAATGCTGGCGCGCCAGCAGCTCGGTCGGCGCCATCATCGCGGCCTGCGCGCCGGCCTCGACGCAGATCAGCATGGCGAGTAGTGCCACCAGCGTCTTGCCGCTGCCAACATCGCCCTGCAGCAGCCGCACCATACGCTCTTCCTTGGCCAAATCGTCGGCGATCTCGGCGATGGCCTGCGTCTGGCTGGCGGTCAGCTCGAAACCCAGCGAGGCGAGGGCGGCCTTGCGCAGGCGGCCGTCGCCCTTCGTTGAATGTCCCGCCAAGGTTCGGTTGTGATGGCGCACCAGTGCGATGGCGAGCTGGCTGGCCAGCAGCTCGTCGAAGGCGAGTCGGGCCCGGGCAGGGCGCGCGGGCGAGAGATCGCCCAATTCTTCAGGCGCATGCGCGCGCGCAACGGCGGTCTTCCAGTCGCTCCAGCCCTGCTTCTTGTGGAAGGCCGCGTCCTGCCATTCGGTCAGAGCCGGCGCACGCTCGACGGCGGCGGTGATGGCCTTCTGCACCGGCTTCTGCGTGAGGCCGGCGGTGAGCCCATAGACCGGCTCGACCCGCAGGATGGAGTCGCGCTCCTCGAGCGGCACGACATGGTCGGGGTGCGTCATCTGCACCTCGCCCTGGTAGATCTCGACCTTGCCGCTGATCACGCGCGTCTCGCCGGGCGGCAGCAGCTTCTTGAGATAATCCTCGCGGCCGTTGAAATAGGTGAGGCAGAGCCGGCCGGTCTCGTCGCTGCACCAGACCTTGTAGGGCTGGCGCGGGCTGTGCGGGACGATGTGCTCGTCCACCATCACGGTGAGCGTCGCAACCTCGCCGCCGCGTGCCTGAGCGACATCAGGGGCGTTCCGCCGGTCGATCACGCCGGAGGGCAGGTGCCACAGAAGGTCGACGACCAGCGGGCCCGCCAGTTTCTCCACGAGCGTCGCCAGCCGCGGACCGATTCCGGGCAGCGACGTGACCTGGGCAAAGAGGGGCGTGAGGGCTTGCGGACGCATGGTTGGCTTGATCAGGGGCTGCGTGACTTCGCCATCGCCGCCGCCTATATGCTACGCCCCTTTTTGTTCCGGTACTGGGGAAAACATGGTCGGGAAAGCATGAGTGCCGACACGGATCTGGAAACGCGCCGGAAGCGTTTGCTGTACCGCAGCACCTATCGCGGCAACAAGGAGAACGACATCCTCCTTGGGCAGTTTGCGCGCGCCCATCTTTCGGAATTCGGCGCAGCCGAACTCGACCAGTATGAGCGGCTGCTCGCGGTCGGCGACAACGACATCTACGACTGGGTCTCCGGCAAGGTGGAAGTCCCGGCCGACCAGGACTCGCCGGTGGTTCGCAAGCTGCTGGCGTTTCGCGTGAGGTTCTAGTGGCTCTGCCGTTCGCCAGCTCCCTGGCTGCAATTCCCCGCAAGGCCGTCAAATGGACCATCGCGGGCCTGCCGGAAGGCGCAGACGCGCTGATCCTGGCGGAGCTGGCGCGCGCGACCGGCGGCACCGACATTCTGCACGTGGCGCGCGACGGGCAGCGGCTGGAGCGGCTGCAGGATGGATTGCGCTTCTTCAATCCCGAGCGCGAGGTTCTGGTTTTTCCGGCCTGGGACTGCCTGCCCTACGACCGCATGTCGCCGCATCCCGACATCGTGGCCGAACGCCTGGAGACGCTGAGCCGGCTGGCCGCGCCCAAGGCGCCCGGCGCCCCGGCCCGGATCATCCTGGCCTCGGTCGGCGCCGCCCTGCAGCGCGTGCCGCCGCGCAGTCTCTACACAGAGGCGGCGACGATCCTGCGCAAGGGCCAGACGCTCGACGTGGACTGGCTGACCAAATTCCTGGGCGAGAACGGCTATGGCCGCGCCGAAACGGTGATGGAGCCGGGCGAGTTCGCCGTGCGCGGCGGCCTGTTCGATCTTTTCCCGCCGGGCACCAAGGAGCCGCTGCGCCTCGACCTCTTCGGCGACACGCTGGAATCCATCCGCTCCTTCGATCCGATGAGCCAGCTTTCCACCGGTACACGCGACGAGGTCGTGCTGCTGCCAGTCAGCGAAGTCCTGCTGACGCCGCAGAGCATTGAGCGGTTCCGCAGCGGCTATCGCGAGCTGTTCGGCAACGTCTCGGGCGAAGACCTGCTCTACGAATCGGTCTCGGCCGGCCAGCGCATGGTTGGTGTCGAGCATTGGCTGCCGCTGTTCCACGACCACATGGAGACGCTGCTCGACTATTGCCCCGGCGCGCTCGTCACGGCCGACCACGAGGCCACGGAAGCCTTCAACGCACGCTACGAGCTGATCGCCGATTATTACGACGCCCGCCAGAAGACCGGCGCCAAGGGCGGCATGACTGGCGGCGCCGACTACAAGCCCGTCCCGCCGGAGCGGCTCTATATGAAGCCGTCGGAATGGGAGCGCTTGCTGGATGGCCGCACAGCCGTGCAGTTCTCGACCTTCGATTCGGCCCCCGGCGCGGTGAACACGATCGACCTCGGCGGCCGCCGTCACGAGGGTTTCGCGCAGGCGCGCACGGCGCAGGGCGTGAACCTGTTCGACAAGGTGGCCGAGCACGTGAAGGCGGCCAATGCCGCTGGCCGGCGCATCGTCGTCGCGGGCTACACCGACGGCTCGACGACCCGCCTGCAGCATCTCCTGCAGGAACATGGCGCCACCACGCCGGTACTGGCCGCCGACTTCGCCATGGTGCAGGCCATGCCTGCCGGCGTCGTCGCCATCGTGATCTGGCCGCTGGAGCACGGCTTCGTGCTCGATGGGCTGGAGGTCATCGGCGAGGAGGACATCCTAGGCGACCGCCTGTCGCGGCCGGCCAAGAAGCGCCGTCCGTCGGAGCGCTTCATCGCCGAAGCGTCGGCGCTCAGCGACGGCGACCTGGTGGTGCATCGCGAGCATGGCGTCGGGCGCTACGAGGGCCTGGTCACGCTCGAGATCCAGAATGCGCGGCACGACTGCCTTCGGCTCACCTACGATGGCGGCGACAAGCTGTTCCTGCCGGTCGAGAACATCGACGTGCTGAGCCGCTACGGCGCGGGCGAGGAGGGCGCCGTACTCGACCGTCTGGGTGGCGTCGCCTGGCAGTCGCGCAAGGCCAAGCTGAAGCAGCGCATCGCCGACATGGCCGACCGCCTGATCCAGATCGCCGCCGAGCGCGCGGTCCGGCGCGGCGAGACGCTGAACCCGCCCGAAGGCCTCTACGAGGAATTCTGCGCGCGCTTCCCCTATGCCGAGACCGACGACCAGCTCCAGGCGATCTCGGACGTGATCGACGACCTGTCGTCGGGCAAGCCGATGGATCGGCTGATCTGCGGCGACGTCGGCTTCGGCAAGACCGAAGTGGCGCTACGCGCGGCCTTCGTCGCGGCCATGTCGGGCAAGCAGGTAGCCGTCATCGGCCCCACGACCCTGCTGGCCCGGCAGCACCATCGCACCTTCGTCGAGCGCTTCCAGGGCATGCCGCTCAACATCGGTCGCCTGTCGCGCCTCGTGCCGCCCAAGGAGGCCAAGGCCACCAAGGAAGGGGTGAAAGACGGCACGATCAACATCGTCTGCGGCACGCATGCGCTCCTGTCCAAGAGCATCGAGTTCAAGGATCTCGGCCTGCTGATCGTCGACGAAGAACAGCATTTCGGCGTCAGCCACAAGGAGCGGCTGAAGGAAATCCGCAGCGACGTCCATGTGCTGACGCTGACGGCGACGCCGATACCGCGCACCCTGCAACTCGCCCTGACCGGCGTGCGCGACATGAGCCTGATCGCCACGCCGCCGGTCGATCGCCTGGCGGTGCGCACCTTCATCACGCCGTTCGACGCCGTCACGATTCGCGAGGCGCTGCTGCGCGAGCAGTTCCGCGGCGGCCAGACCTTCTATGTCTGCCCGCGCATCGAGGACCTGGCGGAAGTGGCGGCCGAGTTGCGCGAGCTGGTGCCGGAGATGCGCCTCGGCATGGCGCATGGAAGGATGGCGCCGACCACCATAGAGAACACGATGCAGGACTTCGTCGAAGGCAAGTTCGACGTCCTGCTCTCGACCAACATCGTGGAAAGCGGCCTCGATATCCGCAACGCCAACACGATGATCATCCATCGCGCCGACATGTTTGGCCTGGCTCAACTCTACCAGCTGCGCGGCCGCGTCGGTCGCGGCAAGACCCGCGCCTATGCCTATCTTACCGTGCCGCCGGGAAAGGCGCTGAACGAGGCGGCCGCCAAGCGGCTTGAAGTCATGCAGACGCTCGACACGCTGGGTGCGGGCTTCCAGCTCGCCAGCCACGACCTGGACATCCGCGGCGCCGGCAACCTTTTAGGCGACGAGCAGTCGGGCCATATCCGCGAGGTGGGCATCGAGCTCTACCAGCAGCTTCTTGAGGAGGCGGTGGCCGCCGCGCGCGGCCGCTCGCAGGAGGCCGAGAAGTCGGAATGGTCGCCGCAGATCAATCTCGGCATCCCGGTGCTGATCCCCGAGGAATACGTGCCCGATCTCGCGCTACGCATGGGCCTCTACCGCCGGCTGGGTGGGCTCACCAGCCAGGCCGAGATCGATTCCTTTGCGGCCGAGCTGGTCGACCGGTTCGGGCAAATGCCGGTCGAGGCCGAGTTCCTGCTGAACACGGTGGCGCTGAAGCTGCTGTGCCGTGCCGCCCAGGTCGAGAAGATCGATGCCGGCGAGAAGGCCGTGGTCTTCAGCTTCCATGACAACAAGTTTGCACGGCCCGACCGCCTGATCGGCTGGATCCAGAAGAACGCGCCGCTGGTGAAGGTCAGGCCCGACCAGCGCGTGATCGTGCAGAGGGTCTGGAAGGACGAGCGCCAGCGGCTTTCCGGCGTGACGTCGATCGTTTCTTCTTTGGCGAAGCTCGCCGCTTAGGCGGGGGCTTCTTCATCAATCTCTTCGCCGCACGCCGGGCGCGGCTGGGGCGCGCCGCTCCAGTGGCGCGATCATCTCATGCGCTCAAACGAAGACGCGCCACCGGCGAAGATCAGGCTGTCGACTGGGCCGCGCTCGTTGCAGCGTCGCGTTCGGCGAGGTTGAAGACCTCGACGAAGGCAGGCGGCGGCTGGGCGCCGGAGACGGCGTATTTGCGGTTCACGATGAAGCAGGGCACGCCGTTGATGCCGAGGCGGCGGGCATAAACGTCGGAGGCGACGACTTCCTGACGGCCCTCGTCGCCCGCCAGGTAGTGGCGCGCACGGTCCTCCTCGATACCGGCACGGACCGCGACCTCGATCAGCGTGTCGAGATCGCCGATGTCGAGACCTTCCTCGAAGTAGGCTTTGAACAGCTCGGCTACGACCTCGTCCTGCAGCTCGCTCTTGGCGCTCCAGTGAACGAGGCGGTGCGAAAGCACCGTGTTCGGCGTGCGCTTGATGCGCGAGAACTGGAACTCGATGCCGGCCTCGCGGCCGCTCTCGGCGATCGCCTGATAGATCTGCCGCGGCCGGTCGCCGCCGCCGAACTTGGCGCGGACATAGTCGTCGCGCGTCATGCCCTCGGACGGCATGTCGGGATTGAGCTGGAAGGGGCGCCACGCGACCGCGACGTCGGTGCGGCCGCTCTGCTCCAGGGCACGCTCGAACCGGCGCTTGCCGATGTAGCACCAGGGGCAGATCGTATCGGAGACGATGTCGACGTAGATCATGGCGTGAGCTTATGCCTTTCGCGCCAGTGCAGGAAGAGGCCCGCGGCAGCGGCCAGGGCTAGCGCACCCGAGGTGAGCCAGGCGGCACTGGGCCAGCCGCCCCAGGCCACAAGGGCACCGGTGATCGGCGGTCCCAGAAGCCCGCCGATGTTGGAGCCCTGCATCAGCAGGCCAGTCGACGCGCCGGCCAGCTCCTTTCGCGGGGCGTGAATCGGGATGGCGGTGAACAGGGCGCCCGGCACGACGCCGATGCCGGCTGAGTAGATGCCCGCCAGCACGAGCCGCATCAGGTCGGGCACGCCGCTCACGAAGATGCCGGCCGCACACAGGCTCATCGAGAGGGTGGCGCCGACGATCACGGTAACCCGCCGCACCCGGCGATGCAGCAGCCAGCCCGCGCCGAGATTGCCCACCACGTTCAGGATGGCGACGCCGGCGGTGACGATGGCGGCGGTCGAGGTCGAGTAGCCCAGCCGCTCGATCAGCAGCGTCGGCAGGAAGCCGATGATGGCGAACCAGCAGCAGGCATAGGCGCCGAAACAGAGGCCGATGGCGAGCGGGCCGCCACTGGTCCCGACCTCCTTCATTTCGGACAGGACCGAGCGTTGCGGGACCGGCAGCGGATCGAGTTCGCGCCGGGGCACGGCGCGCAGCAGAAGCGCCACGGCCATCATCGCCGCCGCCGCGGCCGCGACCAGCCAGACGACGCGCCACGAGGTGCCGGGCAGCACAATGGCCGCGATCACCATCATCGTGCCGGAGCCGGCCGGCATGTAGGTGCTCCAGACCGCCATGGCGAGGCGCTGGTCGCCAGGCCGCGTGAGGCGCAGCAGCATACTCGGCACGGCCACGACGACCGTGATGAAGCCCAGCCCTTCGAGGACGCGCCCGATCAGCAGCAACTCGACATTGGGCGCGAAGGCGCCGGCAAAGCTCGCTGCTCCGGCCAGCAGCGTGCCGAAGATCGCCAGCCGCCGATGGCCGACGCGATCGGCCGTCAGCGCGATCGCCATGCCGCCCAACGCCGTCATCAGGTTGATGACCGACAGGAGCCAGCCCGCCTGTTCCAGGGTCGCGCCGAGATCTTCGCGGATCGACGGAAGGGCAGGCGGCGCCTTGCCGACCTGGAAGGCCGCGACCATGCCGGCCGCGACCAGCAGCGCGACCAGGGGCCAAGGCGTGCGCGCTGGGGTCAGTACTGCACCCGCGAGGTGATGGCGCCGTCGACCACCATGTTGATGCCGGTGATGAACGAGGCCGGCGTGCCGGACAGGAACACGACAGCACTGGCCACTTCCTGCGGCGTGCCCATGCGGCCCGTCGGATTACGGGCCAGCGAGCGCTTGTAGCGCTCGGTGCCGGCATCGCGCTGGCGGCCCCAGGTGTTGCCGTCCTCGAGGATCGTGCCGGGCGAGACCATGTTGGCACGCACGCCCTTGGGCGCCAGCTCGATTGCCATCGACTTGATCATGGGGACGAGCGCCGCCTTCACCGAGCGATAGGGTTGGGTCGGACCCGCGACCTCGACCAGCGAGGTCGTGCCGATGATGGTGAGCGTGGCGCCCTGGCCGCGCGCCTCGAGGTGCGGGCGCACGTTCAGCACCGCATTGACCGTGGCGACGAGGTCGATCTCGATGGCCTTGCGCCAGCCATCGACCGTGTTGTCGGTGCCAAGGGCGCTGACGTTCGCGACGAAATGGTCGATGCCGCCATCGGCCGCGAACCCGTCGATCCAGGCCTTGAGGGCGGCATTGTCGGTGACGTCGAGCGCCGTGCCGGTGACGCGGCCCTGCTTGGAGCGCCACTCCGCCTCGCGCTCCTTCACCAGAGCCGCATCGCGAGCGCAGAAGCCCACGACCGCACCTTCGGCCAGGAAGGTATCAACGATGGCACGGCCGATGCTCTTGGTCCCGCCGGTGACCATCACGCGCTTGCCTTTGAGACCGAGATCCATGGTTTCCTCCGAACGGGTCGCTCCCCTATAAGGCCGGCATGAAACAGTGGAGCGTCCGGCATGTCCAAGCGATTCGACCTTAGCGGCAAGGTGGCTCTGGTGACCGGCGCTTCGTCCGGTCTCGGCGTTCATTTCGCGCGTACCTTGGCAGAGGCGGGCGCTTCGGTGGCGATCGCGGCGCGGCGTGCCGACCGGCTGGCTTCTCTTCAGGCGGAACTGCAGCACGGCGGCGCTAAGGCCGTCGCCGTCGATCTAGACGTGCAGTCGGCGGAGTCGATCGCCGCGGCCTTCGACAAGGTCGAGGCGACGCTGGGTCCCGTCGACATCCTCGTGAACAATGCCGGCATCTCGATCGTGAAGCCGGCGCTCGACATGCCGGAGGCCGACTGGGACTCAGTGGTCGATACCAACCTGCGCGGCGCCTGGCTGATGACGCAGACCGCGGGCAAGCGCTGGGTCGCGGCCAAGCGTGCGGGCTCGATCGTCAACATCGCCTCGATCCTGGGCCTGCGCACCATCGGCCAGGTGGCGCCGTACAATGCCTCGAAGGCGGGCCTGATCCATCTCACACGCGCACTCGCCATGGAGTGGGCGCGGTATCAGATCAGGGTCAACGCGATCTGCCCGGGCTACATCGAGACCGAGATGAACAGCGACTTCTGGAAGACGCCGGGCGGCCAGCGCCTGATCGACCGCATCCCGCAGCGCCGCATCGGCCAGCCCGAGCACCTCGACGGCGCGCTGCTGCTGCTCGCCTCGGAAGCGGGCGCGTTCATGACCGGCAGCGTGATCACCGTCGACGGCGGCCACACGGTCAGCTCGCTTTAACTCACCACCCGTTGATGCGGTCGTAGACGTCCACCACGGATTTGCCGCCGTCGAGGTCGCTGTCGACGACATAGTAGCGGTCGTAGGCAGCGGCGGTGATGCAGGCGTGGTTGGGCAGGATCCGGACGCGGGCGCCGACGGGGAGGTTGCCGTAGGGCAGCGGATCGTCGGCCGCGACGAAACCGTGCTCCTGCGAGCACTCGATCACGGCCATACCGACGGCCGGCGGATTGGCGATCGTGCCGTAGCCGACCTTGGGCTGGAACTCCTGCGCGCTGATATCCTTGGACAGCGCCAGCGCGCCGGCATCGACCAGCAGCTGGTTGCGGTGCGGATAGTGGCCGATCACCGAGGCCAGCACCGAGAGCGCGATGTCTCCCGCGCCGCACGCGCCGATATATTCCTGGTCGAGATCGTTGAAGACATAGACACCCGGCCGCATCTCGGTGATGCCGGTGAAGTCGCGCGAATGCATCGCTGTCGGCGTCGAGCCGCCGGAGACGATGGGGCAGGGAATGCCGGCGGCGCGCAGCTTCTCGGCCGCCGTGACGATGGCAAGACGCTCCTGCTCGGCGACGCCTGCGATCCCGTCGGGCGTGCTCTGGTGATAGGAATGGCCGGCATGGGTCATGACGCCGGCAAGATCGACGCCCGGCGCCTCATGCAGGACGCGCGCAATGTCCAAAAGGCCGGGCAGGGCTGGGTAGGGAAGACCTGCGCGGCCGCCGCCGCTGTCGATCTCGATGAACACGGAGAAGGTGTCGCCGTCCTTGGCCGCGGCCGCGATGGCCTTGGCAACGGCGAGATTGTCGGTGACGACGCGCAGGTTCACGCCACGGCGACGCAGCTCGGTCACGGCCGGCAGCTTCGCGGGGATGATGCCGACGCCGTAGAGGATGTCCTTGAAGCCGCCGTCGGCGAAGTAGCGCGCCTCGGCCAGGGTCGAGACGGTGATGCGCCCGTCATGGCCCTCGACGGCCATGCGGCCGATCTCGACTGACTTCGCGGTCTTGAGATGGGGGCGCAGCATGACACCTGCGTTACGCAAGCGCTCGCTCATGCGCTTGAGGTTGCGGCGCAGGATTGCCCGGTCGAGAATGAGCGCGGGCGTCGGCAGGTCGTCGATTGTCTGTGTAGCCATAGCGACGATTCTAGCATGCCCATCGAAAACGAGCGCAAATTTGTCCTGAACGAGCAGGCCACGGGCCTGGAGGCGGAGTTGGGCCAGCGGCGAGGGGTCGCCCGCCACCTGCTGCGGCAGGCCTATCTCGACGCGCCGGGCCTGCGTATCCGATCCCTGGAAGGCGATGGCAGGATCGACCACGTCTTCACCTACAAACGCACCATCGAGGGCCAGATCGTCGAGATCGAAACCGGCCTCAGCGCCATCGACTTCGCGCGACTGTGGACCCAGCGTAAGGAAACCCTGGTCAAGGTCCGATATTCGTGGACCGAGGGCTGCTACCACTGGGATGTCGACTTCTTCAAACGCGACGATGGCTCGACCTATTTCGCGATGGCGGAGGTCGAGATGCCGGAGACCCAGACGGAGCCGCCACCGCTTCCTGACTTCCTCGCGGCGCACCTGCTGATGATCGCGCCCGCCCTGGATCCGCGCTTTACCTCGAAGCGCGTCGCCGACCAGGCGCATGCCACACAGTTGCTCGCCGATATCAGGTTGAACGGTGGGATAGTTTAGGCCCTTGGCGGGCGGCTCCCCCATGAGTTGATGATCGACGGCGGCTATCTCGGACAATAGTCTGGCCGTCCTTCCAGGGATATCCGACATGGTCGTTTCCATACTTCGCTGGTGCGCCGGCACCGTGTCTGTGCTGCTGCTGGGGACGATCACCTATCTCTGTTTCTGGCCGGTGCCTGCCGAGCCCGTGGCGTGGCAGGCACCCACGCCGCCGGGCTTCACGGGCCCCTACGCACCGAACACACGCCTCGCGGGCCTCCGCACGATCGCCATCGGCAAGGAGATCGGCCCGGAGCACATCGCATTGGGGCCGGACGGCAAACTATATGCCGCAATGGAAAACGGCGACATCCTGCGCATGGAGCCCGACGGCTCGAAGCAGGAAGTCTTCGTCAATACCGGCGGGCGGGTCCTCGGCTTCGACTTCGATGCCGGCGGCCGCATGATCGCGGCCGATCCGATGCGGGGGCTGCTCGTCATCGCGGGCGGGCACGCAAGCGTGCTGGTCGATCGCGTGAGCGAGGGCGATCCCATCCGCTATGCCAACTCGATCACCGTGGCGCCGGACGGCACGATCTACTTCACCGATGCCTCTGCGCGCTTTGCGCCGGCGGCCTGGGGCGGCACCTACCCGGCAAGCGTGCTCGACATCATGGAACAGTCGGCCAGCGGCCGCGTGCTGGCCTACGATCCGGCGACGAAGACCACCCGGATCGTGGCGCGCGGCTTCTCCTTCGCCAACGGGGTCGCGCTGGCGGCCGACGGCCGGACGCTGTTCGTGACGGAGACGGGCCGCTATCGGGTCTGGAAGGTGGACGGCCACGCGCGCGCGATCGACGTGCAGGCCGGCTCGCCGCAGGCCAGCGTGCTGATCGACAATCTGCCGGGCTATCCCGACAACGTGATGCGCGGCCGCGACGGCCGTTTCTGGGTCGGTCTCTTCCGGCCGCGCAATCCGGCGGCGGACGGACTGTCCGACAAGCCGTTCGTGCGCAAGATCCTGCTGCGTCTGCCGCGCTTCCTGCTGCCGTTGGGCCAGCCGTACGGGCACGTCTTCGCCTTCGACGAGAGCGGCAGGATCGTCGAGGACCTTCAGGACCCGACCGGCGCCTATCCCGAGACGACCGGCGCCACCGAGACGGCGGATCGCCTCTACATCCACAGTCTGCATGCGCACGCGATCGGTTGGGTGCCGCGATGAGGCGCTGGCTGGTCGCTGCGATACTGGTGCTATCAGGCGCTGCCGCTCCCGTCGCGGCGCAAGACGCATCGCTGGAGGAAATCTACGTCCTGCGCAGCATCCGTGAGCATCAGTCCTCGATGGTAGGTTCGTGCGCCACCTCGACGACGGGCTTCGAGCCGTACGCGGCGGATGCCGAGCGTCATTTCTCGTTCTGGAGCGCGAACGCGAAGTCGGAGACCGGCAGGGTCGTCGATGCGAAGAGTGAAAGGGTCGCCGAACTGCGCGGCTGCTTCGGTCCGACCAGCGATCGCGCACGGCAGAATTTCTTCGCGGAAATCCGGCTGGGCGCGCTTACCTTCCGCGGAGCTGGCGAATGCCAGGCGCTCATGATCGACTTTCCTGAACCCGGCCTCTTTCCCGTCCGCTGTCATCTCGTCCTGAGCGGCCTGCCGGCGCCGTTCGTGGGCGGACTGCTGACGACCAATACGTTGACATCGAGGGCAGCGTTCGGCGGCGCCTCGGATCCAGCCGGATATACCCAGGCGTCGATCGCCACGATCCGATTGTGGAAGGCAAGACAGTAACAGGAGCCAGCAATGAGCGATCATCAGGATACGGACGAGACCGGCATCCAGCGGAGAGACGTTCTCGTGGCCACCGGCGCCGCTGTGATCGGCGGGCTGGTGGCATCGGCTGGCGCCACGCCGGCGTCGGCGCAGGGCAACGTCAACAGCGCGCCGCTCGGCGCACGGCTGCGCGGTGTGCAGCATTTCGGGCTGACGGTGCAGAACATGGACCGCGCCTACGAATTCTATACCGAGGTGCTGGGCGGCACCGAGGTGATGCGAGATGGCGATTTCCAGGGCGAGCGCATACACAACACCCTGCTGACCGACCAGGAGATCGAGGCCCGCGAGCGCCGGGTCAATCCGAGCGCGATGGGCGTGCCGGATCTCCGGGGCGGCGCCCAGCGCCTCGATGTACGCTTCATCCAGTTCGACAATGTCGTGATCGAACTGCTGCAGTACCGCGACGCAGGCAAGCCGGCCAACGCCGGCAGCTTCGCCGAGCCGCTCGACCATATGAGCCCGGCCTTTCCGCGCATGATGCACATCTGCTTCCACATCCGCGACGATGTCGACTTCAACAAGTTCATCGCCGATCTCGAGGCCGAGTCGGCTCGACGCGGCATGACGCAGGTCCGGGCCAACCGCGTCGTCACCGTTACGACCGAGAAGGAACGGCAGGCGACACCGATCGACGCCAACAGCAACGGCATCACCGAGGGCAAGTCGAACGGTTGGCGGCTGATCTACTGCAAGGGCTGCGAGGGCGAGCAGCTCGAATTCGTCCAGGCGCTCGGCCCGGTGAAGCAGGTCTTCGACCAGGCGCGCGAGGCGAGGGCGAAGCTGGTGGGTGGTCGGTGACGGGCGGAGATCAGGCCGAGCGTGGCCTGATCCTAGGCAGTGTGACCAGAGACCAGGGATCGGGGAACTGACCGACGGGGCAGTCGATCAGGAGAGGTGCGCCCTTGGCTATGCCGCGCGATATGGCGGCGCCCAACTCGTCGGGTGAGCCGACCCGCACGGCGTCGATGCCAAAGCTCTCGGCCATCTTCACGAAGTCCGGGTTGCGCAGCTCGGTGGCGATGGTGCGGTTGTTGAAGGACTGCTGCTGGATGCGCCGCACGTTGCCGAAGGCCCCGTCGCTGAACACGACCGCCACCACACCGATTCCGTGCTGGGCCGCCGTCGCCATCTCCATGGCGGTGAACATGAAGCCGCCGTCGCCGCTGATCGACACGACTGCGGTGTCCGGCTTGGCGATCTTGGCGCCGAGCGAGGTGGCGTAGCCCCAGCCCAGCGTTCCCTGGTAGCCGGGCGACAGGAAGGTGCGCGGCTTGTAGCTCGGCCAGGCGAAGCGGGCAGCATAGCCGATCTGGGTCAGCTCATCGACCAGGATGCCGTCGTCGGGCAGCGCCTTGCGGATCGCCTCGAGGTAGGCGATCTGCGGCGCGAGCAGGTCGTGGATCTTCTTGTTCGCAGCCGCCTTGATCTCGGCAACCTGCTCGGCTCGGCCGTTGCGCGTCCCGTTGTGCCTGGCGAGACGATCCGCCAGCACCTTCAGCACCGCTGTCGCGTCGCCCACGATGCCGATCTCGGGCTTGCGCTGTCGGTCGAGCTCCTCGCTGTCAGCATCGATGCGGATGATCTTCAGCGTGTCGTCTAGGCCCCAGTTCTGCTGCTGCGGCTGCAGGCGCGTGCCGACCGCCAGCACGACGTCGGCCTCACCCCAGAAGCGGTAGCCGGCTGGCGCCGTGATCGAGAGACGGTGCCGCCCGTCGATCACGCCCTGGCCCATGCGCCCGGTCATCACCGGCGCGTCGAGCATCTCGGCGATCTGGCGGACATATTCGCCCGCCCCCTGGGCGCCGCCGCCCACGACGATCATCGGACTCTGGGCGCTGCCCAAAAGCTTGGCCGCCCGCTCGACGGTGTCCTCGTCGACCGGGCAGGGATCGGCCGTCGCCGCGGTATTCATCAGCTCGACCGGCGCGCGCCGTGCCCAGGTGTCCATGGCGCATTCGAGTGCAACGGGGCGCTGGCGTCCCGAGAGAAGGCGCCGGAACGCCTCGTTCACCAGGCCGGGCGCGGCGGCCGGCGAGGGGATGCGGTCGGCCCATTTGGTGAGGCCGCGCATGATCGCGAGCTGGTCGGGCAACTCATGCAGAAGACCGACATTGCGGCCGATCATCGATTGCTGGATCTGCCCCGTGAGCGCCAGCACCGGCGCATTGACGGCATAGGCCGTCGACAATGCGGCCGTGGTGTTGAGGAAGCCGGGGCCCGGCACGACCACATAGGCCGAGGGCTTGCCGGCGGCCATCGCATAGCCGAGCGCCATGTAGGCGCAGGCCTGCTCGTGCCGCGCGTGGATCGGGCGGATGGCGTTGGTGCGATCGTAGAGGGCGTCGAAGAACGGATCGTTCTGAACGCCGGGAAGGCAGAAGAGGGTGTCGATGCCGTTCACTTCCAGCATCGACACGACGGTTTGGGCGGTCGAGAGCGTTTTCATGCCCTCCAGTCTACACGCGCATCAGTCCACGCGCGCGCCCGACGCCTTGATGATCGGCGCGAGGCGGGCCTCTTCCGAATCACGATAGGCCGCGGTGTCGGCCGGCGACCGCCAGACGGCGATGGCGGCCTGTTCGAAGAACTTCGCCTTGAGATCCTCGCTCTCCAGCGCCTTCTTCGACAGTTCCGACAGGCGCGCGACGATGTCGGGTGGCAGCTTCGCCGGACCGGTGAGGGTGGTCCACGAGTTGATGTCGAAGCCCGGCAGGGTCTCGGAGATGGCGGGAACGTCGGGCACGACCGGGCTGCGCTTCTCCGACGTGACGCCCAGCGCCCGTACCTTGCCCGGCCGCGACTGGGCCAGCGCGCCGGGGATGTTGTCGAAGATCATGTGGATCTGCCCGGCCAGCAGATCCTGCATCGCCGGGGCGGCGCCCCGATAGGGGACGTGGACCATGTCGACCTTGGCCATGATCTTGAACAGCTCGCCGGACAGATGAAGCGTCGTGCCCGATCCGGCCGAGCCGTAGGAATACTTGCCGGGGTTCTTGCGCAGGAGTTCGATCAGCTCCGCCACCGTCTTCACCGGCAGGTCGAGATTGACCACCAGCATGTTGGGAAGCTGCCAGATCGTCGAGACGAAGGTGAAGTCGGTCTTGGCGTTGAACGGCAGCTTGGCATAGAGGGTCGGCGAGATGGCGTGGCTGGCGATGCCGCCGAGACCCAGCGTGTAGCCATCGGGCGCGGTCTGCGCGAGCGCGTCCATGCCGACATTGCCGCCCGAGCCGCCCTTGTTCTCGACGATCCACTGCTGGCCGGTCAGCTCGGTCATCTTGGCGCAGAACATGCGCGACAGCATGTCGGTGGCACCGCCGGCCGGGAACGGGTTGATGTAGCGGACGGTCTTGTTGGGGTAGGTCCCCTGGGCCGAGACGATGGCCGGGGCGGCGAGGGTGGCCGCGGCGATTCCGCCCACGAGAGTACGGCGCCCGATCGGACGCATTACGCGTGTCATTTTATGTTTCCTCCCTTTATTAACGCAGGGAGGGTGCCAAAAAGGGTGCGCTCCGTCGATGGCGAAGCCCAATTCCTCGGAATTGTGCCGGGTTTTAGGCAGGGGTGGCCTTGCCACTGCCTTCCAAATATCTGAAAAGTCCCGGTATTGGGTAATTTCGCCGTTCAAGTGCAAATGGCTTTGGGGGCCATCTGCGCTGGCAAGAGGATGGTCATGTGGGGTTTTGAGCGTTGGGCCGCAGTGCGTCTCGCCGCGCGTGGGGCTTCCGTGGGCGCAGCCTTGGGTGCGCTGTGTTCGGTTGGCGCTACCGGTGCGCATGCCCAGCCGAAGGCGGTGCCACCGCCGCCTGGCCAGCAGCAGAACCAGCAGCAGCAACAGCAGGCGGCCAAGAAGGGCGCCCATCCACGCGAGGCCGACGTCTGCTACGGCGTCACCGGGGCCGATGCGCCGACGAAGGTCGAAGCCTGCACCGAGGTCATCGACAAGGCACTTCTCTCGGGAGGTGCGCTCGCGCTGGCCTACCTGCATCGCGGCCTGTCCGAGAGTGGTCCGGACAGCGACAAGCGCTCCAAGGCCGACTTCCGGACGGCGGTCCGGATGTACAACGACGCGATCATGGCGCAGCCGCTCAACCCGCACCTCTACATCCAGCGCGGCGTCGTCCATCAGACGATCGGCGAGGCCGATCGCGCGATCATCGATTACAGCGATGCCATACGGCTCGCGCCGCGAGACACGCTGCCGCTGATCAACCGCGGCGTCGTCCTCTACACCCGCAAGGACAACAACGAAGGCGCCATCGCCGACTTCAACGCGGCCCTCAAGATCAACAACAGGGAAATCAGCGCCTGGACCAACCGCGGCATCGTCTATCGCAAGAAGGGCGACGTGAACCAGGCGATCTCCGACTTCACGACGGCCATCAAGATCCTGCCCGAGAAGATCGAGCCCGTGTCGTTGACCCAGGTGCCCGACAGCATCACCAGTCAGCTTGCCAAGTCGCCCCAGCAGGAAGCCAACCGGATCGCCCTGCAAGCCGCCTTCGTCTATTTCCAGCGCGGCCTCGCCTGGTACGACAAGAGCGACTACGACAAGGCGATTGCCGACTTCAGTGAGTCGATCCGGCTCAATCCGCGGGATGCGTCGCCCTGGGTCGGCCGTGGCGCATCCTACATGTACAAGAACGAGTTGAAGCAGGCGATCGCCGACTTCTCGGAGGGCATCAAGCTCAAGTCCGGGCAAGCCTTCGCCCACATGCAGCGCGGCATCGCCTATCACCGCATCGGTGACTCGGAGAATGCGCTCATCGACTATACGATCGCCCATGAGCTGACGCCCAAGGATCCCGCGCCGCTCGTCAACCGCGGCATCGTCTACTACACGAAGAAGGGCAAGTTCGAGGAGGCGGTCGCCGACTTCGACCAGGCCCTCAAGCTCAACCCGAAGGAAGTCAACGCGCTGATCAACCGCGGCGTGACGTGGCGGCAGAGGAACGATCCCGACCGCGCCATCGTCGACTTCACGGAAGCGGTGCGTCTCGGCCTGCAGACGTCGGATATCCTCAAGCTCACGCAGAAGGACAAGGACGGCAAGAAGGATCCCGCTGCGGCGCAGACAGCCGACCAGGTGGCCAATGCCTATTATCAGCGCGGCATGGCCATGATCGACAAGCAGGAATACGAGGCCGCGGTAAAGGACTTCGAATCGGCGCTGGAGATCAACGAGAAGGAGCCGCGCGCCTATCTCGGCCGCGGCGCCGCCTACCTCAAGATGGACAAGACAAAGGAAGCTGTCGCCGATCTCGACCTGGCCATCAAGCTCGCACCGGGCATGGCCTTCGCCTTCTTCGAGCGTGGCGCCGCCTACCACCGCATCGACAACTACGACAACGCCATCGCGGACTATACGTCGTCGATCGAGATCGACCCCAAGGAGCCGCTGGCCTACATCAACCGCGGCATGGCGCTGATCTTCAAGGACAAGGTCGACGATGCGATCGTCGATTTCGACGCGGCGCTGAAGATCAGCCCCGACGACATCAACGCGCTGATCCAGCGCGGCTTCGCCTATGGATTGAAGAAGGACTATCCGCGGGCGCTGGCCGACATCGACGACGCGTTGCGCCTGTCACCGGGCAATCCCACCGCCCTGTACTATCGCGCACAGGTCATGGCTTTCCGCGGCGATTCGGGCCGCGCGATCGAGGACTACACACACGCGCTGCGCACCGACCAGAAGAATCCCCGCATCTATGCCAGCCGCGCCAATCTCTACAGCAGCCTCGGCGAATACGACGACGCGATCGACGACCTGAACAAGGCGATCCGGCTGCGGCCACGCGATCCGAATCTTTTCCTCAACCGCGGCATCGCCTATTTCAACAAGGCGGACTATGGCAAGGCGGTCTCGGATTATGACGAGGCCCTGAAGCTCGATCCGGCGATGACCCCGGCGCTGAACAACAGGTGCCTGACGCGGGCCGTGATGGGGACCAGCCTCGACGCGGCCTTGGCCGACTGCGCCGAAGTGCTCAGGCTGGTGCCCAACGACCCCTATGCCCATGACAATATCGGGCTGATCTACCTGAAGCGGAAGCAGTACGACAAGGCGATCGCCGAGTACAACGCCTCGCTCAAGGTCGATCCGGATCGCGCACGCGCCCTCTATGGACGCGGCCTGGCGCGCTCGCGCAACGGCCAGGGCCCGGCCGGCATCGCCGACATGTCGACCGCAAGCGGCATCCAGCCGAACATTTCTGGTGAGTTCAAGAAGTACGGCGTGAACTGAGGGGCCGTCTCTAGAGCAGTATGACTCTACGTCCGAGCGTAGCTGGGCAATGGCGTCCTGGCTGCGCTTTGCGGCTTTGCGCAGGCCGATCCGAGGCTATCGGGACATCCGCGGACTGATCCTCGCAATGCCCAAGTCCCCCAAAACCCCGAAAATTCCATTTCGGGGTTTTTCCGTTTCGTTCGATTCGTCTGTTTCGTTTATTTCAGCTGTATGCCTTGACGATGGGCCAAACGCCGCCACGAAACGGGACTAAATTATACCACCAAAAGGCATCCCTTTCGATTCTTTTTCAAATTATGACGCTCTAGTTCCCCGGCTTGACGCCGGTCGCTTTCACCACTTCGGCCCAGGTCGCCATGTCCTTGTCGATGAAGGCAGTGAAAGCAGCCGGCGTCATCGGGGTCGGGACGCTGGCGCGTTCCTCGAACTGCCGTGCGATGGCGGGATCGCGCAGCAGTGCATTCACGTCGGCGTTCACCTTGACGACGATCTCGTCCGGGATCTTCGCCGGGCCGGCCAGGCCGACCCAGCCGGCGGAATCGTAGCCGGGCACGGTCTCGGCGATGCTCGGGATGTTGTCGAGCGGCGCGGGGGCACGGCGTGCCGTGGTCACGGCGAAGGCCTTGATGCGGCCGTCGCGGATCGGCGTCAGCGACGAGGCGGTGCTGTCCATCATCAGCTTCACATGGCCGCCCAGCAGGTCCGACATCGCGGGGCCGCTGCCCTTGTAGGGGATATGCTCGATGTCGACGCCGGCGCGCAGCTTGAACAGCTCCATGCTGAGATGCTGCGCCGTGCCGGGGCCGGCCGAGGCGTAGGAAAGCTTACCCGGCTCCTTCTTCGCCAGCGCGATCAGCTCGGCCAGCGAATTCGCCGGGAAGGAGGGATGCGCCACGATGACCAGCGGTCCGGCGATGAAACGCGCGATCGGCCGGAAGTCGACCAGCGGCTTGTAGGGCAGGTCAGTGTAGAGGCTCGGATTGACGCCGAAGGTGCCGCTGGTGACGACCATCAGAGTGTAGCCGTCGGGCGCCGCCGCCTTGCCAGTCTCGGTGCCGGGAATGCCGCCGCCGCCACCCTTGTTGTCGACGATCACCTGCTGCTTCCACGTCTCGGTCAGCTTGTCCGCCAGCAGCCGGGCGAAAATGTCGGCGGCCTGGCCGGGCGGAAAGGGCACAATGATCCGCACCGGCTTCGCCGGCCATGCGGATTGGGCCTGTGCGATGCCCGGGAGCAACGGGGCAGAGAGGCCAAGCGCCAGCGCCCGGCGACGGGTCGTTTCGATCATCCTGTGTTTCCTTCCAAGTTCTATTCTTGATTGGTTGCGCTAATCGGCGACGGCGCCTGAATCCTTCACCGCCTTGCCCCATTTCGGCACGTCGCGCTGCAGCGCCTCCGCCAGACCGGCCGGCGACGAGGCCACGACTTCCAGGCCGAGCTTGGCCAGCCGGGTCTGTGTCTCGGGCTCGCGCAAGGTGGCCGCGATCTCCTGATTGAGCTTGGCGACGATGTCGGCGGGGATGCCCGGCGGCCCCATGATGGCCAGCCAGCTGTCGCCCTCGAAGGCGACGCCGCCTTCGATGAAGGTCGGCACGTTGGGCAGGGCAGGCGAGCGCTTAGACGAGGCGATGCCCAGCGCGCGCACCTTGCCCGCCTCGATGTGCGGCAGCGCGGTATTGACGCTCACCGAGGTGAGCTGCACCTCGCCCGACAGCAGTGCCTGCACCGCCGGCGCACCGCCCTTATAGGGCACATGGACCATGTCGAGCCCACCTGCGGCGGTGCGGAACAGCTCGATGGTGAGGTGCGAGCCGTTGCCGGTGCCGGCCGACGAATAGGTGAGCTTGCCCGGCTGGCTCTTCACCAGGGCCACGAATTCCTGCGGCGTCTGCGCCGGCACCGACGGGTGGATCATGATCACGGTGGGGAAGGTGGCCGCCAGGGTGATCGGCGTGAAGTCCTTGAAGACGTCGTAGGAGAGCTTCGAGCCGTAGAGCGTGGGCGCGATCGCGTGCGTGCCGTTGTCGGCGACCAGCAGCGTGTAGCCATCCGGCGCGCTCTTGGACACGAGCGCGCTGCCGACCGTGCCGCCGGCGCCAGTGCGGTTCTCGACCACGACCTGCTGGCCGATCCGCTCGCCCAGCTTCTGCGCCAGGATCCGCGCAAACGTATCGGAGTTGCCGCCCGGCGCGTGCGGCGCGATCAGCCGGATGGTCCTCGACGGAAACCCGGCCGCCGTCTGGGCGGAGGCGGGCAACGCGGCGGAAGCCGCAGACGCAGCAATGAGTCCGAGCGCCTGGCGGCGTGTCTTCCCGTTCATGGTGGCTTCCTTCCCGACTTGCTTTTGCCCGCAGGCTAGCACGGAGCGAGAAGGAAGGCCTATCTGCGACCGAATGAGAAGTGGCGGGAATGGCGGAGGGGGTGGGATTCGAACCCACGGTGGGCGTGAACCCACGCCGGTTTTCAAGACCGGTGCCTTAAACCGCTCGGCCACCCATCCGATGCAATAGCGGCGGGCTTTCTAGCGGAGACTGGCCCAGAACGAAAGAGGAATTGGTACCCGATTGGTACCCGTCAACGATGTTGGGCGCGGCTTATCCTCAAAAGCGTCTGCTCGAGAGGGACCTGTGTCGGCCCAAGCTGAATGGCCATGGGCATCCAGAGAGTCGAAGGTTGGTGACCCTCCTGGTGGTGCTGGACCTGGGTCGCGATGAGCTGCCTTGTGACTATCTTGGCTGATGCATCAGCGCTTGTTGCCGCGACTTTCGCCAAGATTGGGGCCAGGTAGTCAATAATCGCTTGGCCGTATTCAATAGCCTCAGCCTGGCTAGGAATTTTGCCTTTGTGAACGACCTCGTTTCTAAGCTTCACAAATTTCGCGGGAAATACTGGAGGAGCCCTCTGTTCATCCAGTGCGCACACGAACAGAAAGGCGCCGAGCTGACGTTCAGATTGGCTGACAACTTGCTTCCACGTCGCTGCATGAACTGTGGCGTTCAATCCGCGCTTTTCAAACACCAAAGCCAAATAGAATTCGTAAAAGCGCTCCAGGGATGCCGCGAACGAGGAGATCGCCTCTCGATAGTAGCCATCGACAATCGCCGTTGCGGCTAACTCAGCCAGTACCTCAAAGCGCAGAGCCTGAAGGCAAGCTGAAGACTTGTGACCGTGGCGACACGTAAGCCGGTGAAACCCACTGTCTACGACGGCCACCAGATAAGTGGTATGCTCCGGCGGCTTGGAAACGTGCACACAGGTAGAGCAGGTTACCGAGAGCCGCATCTTAGTATCTCACGATCTGCGCCAGCGTGGCGTTGATCACAGCTGCTGACTGCTCGTCTCGCTCTTCGAACAGGTGCGAGTAGATCGCCAACTTGATGCCAGGCTTACTGTGGCCGGGCCTCTTGCTGATGCGAACGATGTCGATCTTCCCGGCGATCAACATCGAGGCGTGCGTGTGTCTCAAACTGTGAAATCCAATGTCGCCAAGGCCGATCGCGCGCGCCGCCGCGAGCCAGTCGCCGCTCAGGTTCCGAGGTGACTGCGGGCCGCCATCGCGAGCCGGGAAAATCAGCGCGTCGTCGGTCAGTTTGCCCAGGCCCATGGCAAACCTCAGCTCGAGTTGCTCACGGCGATATTCGCGGAGAGCATCGACGACCATGTCCGGCAGCTCGATGTCGCGCCGTCCGCTCTTCGTCTTGGTGGCCCTGAAGCGGAGGCCATGGGCTTTGGTTCCCTCCAAGGCCTCACGGACCTCCAGGATCTTCGTGTCGAAGTTCATGTGAGGCCAACGCAACGCAAGCAGCTCGCCGCGGCGCAGGCCGGTGAAGAGCGCGGTGATGGCTTTCGCATACATCGCACGTCCGCGCAGTCCGGCGATAATGTCGCTGATCTTGTTCTTGGGAATGATCAGCATCTCTTCCGTCGACATGCGAAACGCGGTCTGTCCGTCCTTGCCGGCAACATTGCGAACCGTCATGTCGAATCGGACGGCGTCCTTCAGCGCCTGTGACAGCAAGCGATGCGCTCCTCGAATAGTGTAGGGGCCGACGCCACCCTCTCCATCCTTCCGCCCGTACGTACGCAGCGTGTTGTGCCATGCGGCGGTAATGGAGCAGGGCAGGCAGAAGGAAAAGAAGATCGACCGCCTGACTAGCCTCGTCGCCAACGGCAAGAGATAGGATACGATCGCCCATGATGCCGGTCAACGAAGACCCACAGGCGCTGCATGAACAGCGGGAGCGCGTTATCGAAGACTTAAAGCAGCGCGCCATCCCGGCGTTGGATGAGGAGAGCTTCCGGAACCGGACGGACGACGCGGCATCAATTCTTGCTGCTTGGGCGATGCAGGATGGCGTTACGCTTGATGCCATTCGGTCCGAAGCTATGACGGAGATTTCGACGCGGGCAATGCTCTGGCTTCTCATTCGTCGGGTCACATTTGCCAACAGGGCAGCGCTCCGTCGCCTCAGCCTATCGTCTGCCGATCGCTTGATGGCATTGAACGCGTATGGCTCTGCCGCTGTTGAAGCAGCGCAGGCCGAGATAATCGAAAGCTTCAGGCAGGCCGCTCAGGCGCAGTATCCCGCACTGCCCGAGACCGAAATGAAATTTCTCGTTCTAACGATGGCGGCGATGATGTTGGCCCGCCTCTCGGTCTTGCAGAAAGAAGAAACCGCTCGACTTCGCGCCGAGATCATCGCGGCCGGCAGCACGCTGCCGGAGGACCGGTCACCAGACGCTTAGCCAGGCTGGGAAGTCGGCTCAGGGCGCCACCGCGGGCGTCCTGGGAGCGGCAGCGCCGGCCGGCAGCGTCTGGCGGGCAGATTTCCGGGCTATGCGGTCAGCCTAGATGTCGGCTGATCTCGGTGGGCAAGGGTAATCTTGCCCAGGTGTGTAACTAACCACTTGGGCGTTGGCGCGCCTCGCCAGATCATCACAGAACGCGCGCGTGCCCACGTTTCGCACACTCAAAATAAAGCCATTGCCCTGCAACACGCAGCATCCGGGACCAAGGTCGTCTTTGATAGCCAGTCTGCTGATCTGGTCCGCAAGGCTCCATTCAGCCGGTATCGTGAATTGCGGGCCGGCGCCTCGAATGTTGACCGTGTAACAGGGAAGGGTGAGCTCCTTCTCGAATTGCACAGACACTCTTGTTGGCAAGCTTGGCGCTTGCCCGTTCGGCGGCGTTTCAATCACCTCCAAGTCTAGGATCGTGAAATTGAACCCCTGCGGCACAACTTCCTGAAGCGTTGCTTCATAGCCCGAAGATGCAAACTCGACCTCACCTGTAACGATAAGGATGACTCTGCCGTCCGGATGAGTCGATTTCCTTGCCTGAAATGTTTCTTGAACGGCAATCCCCATGATGCGCCCCCATTGCTGCACGCAATGATAAGGAAAAATAACCAGATTGCCAGCCTAAGTAGCGTAGGTAGTGTCTCCTGCCATCGCCGATTGGTCCGAAGAGAGGGCTGTCGTGGCGTGCGTTAGCCATATGTTTGCACGCCGAGCGTCCTCATCGGGGACGAAGCAACGCTGGCGGGGAAGATTCCGGCCCTGGCCCGGATCGTCCCTTCGATGCAGGAACGGCGGGCAATTTACCGGCCCGAGACCCTCAAATGGGGCCGGCGCGGATCGCAGGTCAGCGCTGAGCCAGCGCTACTTGGCCTTCATCGATTTCGCCCCGGCCTCCTGCAGCGCCTTCGGGACGGCGTCGGCGTCTTTGCCGTGATAGTCGACCGAAACTTCGATCAGCCCGCGGTCCTGGGCGCCGTCATGACCGCTCTCGACGTCGGCGCCGGCGGCCTTCGTGCCGGCCGAGTTTGAGATGCCGCGGGCCCGTACGAAGATATCGGCCCGAGGGATGCCGTGAGCCTGGACCAAATGCTCGACGGCGGTCTCGGCCCGTCGGGAGTGGGAAGTCGCAGCCGCGGTCTCTGGCGAGAGGAGAGGGGCACTGGCGAGAGCCGGCCAGATCGAGACGATCGTGCTGGCGCGCAGCGTCTATAACGCGGCTGAGACCGCCCTTAGACACTGCCGAATTGTGCTAGGCCTTGCCGCGCTTTCTCGCACGCCGCCAGTGCCTGCTCGATGAGATCTCTTGCGTGCAGAACCTTAACGCGGTCTCCTTTGTGAATCGCTAACTCCTTCTCGTATCGCGCGGTATATCCGCTCCAATCGGTCATCGCGTCTCGAACAGACATCATGGCATGTTCGCCGAAGAGTTTTGCCAGCCGCACTCGGCCAAGTAATTCCGGCGGCAACACATAGGGCACTTTCATCGCCGTTACATTGTTTAGCATTACGGTCAATTTCTGAAGGTGCGTACCATCATGAAGATATGGATTTGGCTGTCCTGGCTGCTCCAGCAGGTCGAGGAGATAACGAGTAAGCTGAACCTGTACGTCTAGCTGCTGTAGCGACTCGGTTAGTTCATTCCTGATTGCTTGGGTTCGTTCTCTAGAGTCTTGTCGCTGTACATACAACGCGCCGCCCACAGCCAGCGCCGAGCCAAGTCCGGCGCCAACGATGCCGCCCCAGAGGTTGGCCATGCCGTCGCTGGCCTTGACCCAGTACTCGGTTGAGAGGGCGAGCGAAAAGCCAACTGCGATGCCGGTGAGGAAACAGGCAATAGGTACGAGCAATCGCGGGAGCACAGGAGGGTTCATGCGGCGATGATGCACGGAGGCCCTGTGGAGCGTCGCCTAGAGGCGGCGATTGCCCCCACTTTTTTGACGGGTTGTATGCACGTTTACACGTTAATGCTGGGGCGGATCTGCTAAATCCCATACCGCCATGAGCAGCGAGTTCATGATATCCAGAAGTTCCTTAAACTCGATGATCTGTTGCTGGATCTCATGTTCGCTAAATTGATGTTTGCTGAACGTAGCCACCGCGGCCGGTCCCCACATCACTCTCATTCCCTCTACTGTCACGGGGCGGCGATAGTAGGCATGGGCGAATTTGTTCCGCCAGTCGCTGAGCTTGTCCGTCCGCTTCGCTAGACGCTTTAAGCCGACGAAGACGTCGGGCTTGGAACTCTCTCAGGCAAAACTGCAGAGAAGGTGCCTGCTCCTGTCCTATCTCTAAATTCCTGCTATGGTTACAACTTCAGATAGGAGAAAGGTCAAGGCATGGCGTTAACTACCGCTGCGGCGATAAAAGCAGAACTCGATGCACTCGGCATCTCAGTGCCATCTGACATGTCATTTCCATACGGGTTTCGAATTCTGGAATCGGAAAAGGCTATCCGGCCGTTAACAAAGGAAGAGTTCGAACGCTCGGCTGAGGCCATGTTGGGCAGGCCGCTCACAGAGGGTGATAGAGGGTGTGTGATGGATCACTTATACGCATGTCGCAACAATGGGGGATGCACAAAGCAGTGTTATCCCGATCAGTGGGGCGCTGATCGCTTCTGCACGTGTAGAGACCCTTAAGAAATCGAGATCCCTTTCGGCGACTGCACCAGCTCAAGTAGTTATTACCAGACGGGACGAAAGGCTGGATGCTCGGCTCCGGCCCGGCCGGCCCCCGCAGACGGAGCTGGAACGCCGAGAAAGTGTCTGCCGCGAGGGCCTCGATACGGCAAGTCTTGGCGACATGAGCGCGGCGCGCGGCTGCTGGCGGTGCTGGCTACGCAACGCTGAGATCGGCCCACCGGAGGCACGCCGATGCATCTCGGCCGGCGCCGGTCTATGATCGGCGGCAACGGGAGAAGCCGACATGACGCTCAAAAATACGATGCTCGCCGGCGCCGGCATCCTTTTCGTCCTTGTTGCTGTCGCTGCGTTCAAGAGCCCTGCAGGCGCATGGCCCATGTGTGTGGCGGGCATCGCACTATTGGTGATCGCGCACTTCGACAGGATCGTCGAGATCTCGGCAACTGCGACCGGCGCAAAGATCGTGTTGCAGCAGGTGCAGGACAAGGTGGTCGAGCTCCGACGCTTAGTGATGCTCACCGGGAAGATGAACATGGCTGTCGTCCAACGCATGGGACGGTGGGGAACGGCGTTCACCCATGAGGAAATGGAAGCGATCCGCGAGGGCACTGAGAGCCTGATGCGCGATGCGGGCCTTTCGGCCGATGAGATTCGGGAGGTCAGAAGCCGCGAGTGGGATCGGTACGTTTACCTGGACTATGTCTTCTGGGCTCTCGATAAGGCTGCTGTTCACAAAAACAAGCCAGGATATGAGACCTTGATCAAGATCGAGCTCCCAGGAACTCCGGACGAGGTTGAGGCATTTCTGCGATCGGTCGACGATCTTTCGGACGAGCGGAAGGTCCGAATTGACTACTACCGTCATTACGTTCGGACCGGGAACCACCAAGATCCCGCAGCCTGGCAGAAGCGCCAAGACGACAACTAGCAGCTGGCCCGGGCTAGGACGAGAGGCGCGGTCGGACCTCGTTGTTGGTACCCGAATTGGTACCCGACACACCAATATGGACGACGACAGGTAGGGATTTGCCGGCACGGCTGCGACCTAAACTACCAACAAAACGGGGCTCTGAGGGAGCAGCGGGGACAGGGCGATATGGCTTTTATCGCGTTTCAAGACCGGTGCCTTAAACCGCTCGGCCACCCATCCGATGCCTAGAAACGTTGGGCTTTTGCTTCGCGGTGTGTCGACCTGAAGGCCGGTGCTACCGAGATCGCTACCGAACGCTGCCGATCGTGACCGGCGGCGGCTCTTATAGCACCTCGGCAGGCTTGGTCGAGCAGTCTGGCGCGGCGGCACCGTCTCAGTTGAAGTCGGGATGACTTAACCGAAGTGGGCCAGGCGAGATGGCCCCTGGCGCCCAACGCCGGCCAGCAGCTCATCAGGCTCAGCGACGGCACCGCCGTCCTAGACCGCACGCTCAACCGGGCGCCCATCCTGCAGAGCGAATACGACGTCTTGGCGGGGTTGGAACAAGGCAATCGCGTTGACGCTTGGGGAGCCCGACGGGAATATCGCCTCTGCCTGCAACTTGGGGATCTCATGAAGCCTGTCGTCGCCGGGATGCTTGTGGCTGCAGCCTTGCTTCCGGCCGCCGCCGCCGCACAGGGGCAGGAGTCCCACACAGGCACCTTCATGCTGCCTTACTGTCAACTCGCCCATACCAAGACCATGGGCAAGAACCTCCAACAGATGATGCTCGCGTCGGTCTGTGTCGGCATGGTGTCACAGGGGCTGAGAATGGCCGTGATCCTGGAGCCCCGATTCAAGTCGTGCCCGCCGAATGACGCGACCCATCAGAAAGCACTGGAAACCGTGGTGAAGTTCCTGGAGGACGACCGAACCAAGCCCAACCTGGACAACCACCTGTCGCTCCTCATCACGAGCGCGTTTAGGGTAGCGTGGCCCTGTCCGCCGATGGGATAGGGAGCCTGAGAGCAGCCCGGCTTCCCCAACTCCAGTCCGGCCCGGAGACTTACTTTCCGCCGACGACCGCGTAACCCTGGATTTCGATTTTGGCGTCCGGATCCGCGAGGGCCGTGATCGTGATCAGCGCACTGCCCGGGAAGTTGTCGCCGAAGACTTCCCTGCGGATTTCGGTCAGGCGCGTCCCGTATCGCACGTCCGTGATGAACACCGTCATCTGGACCATGTCGGAAAGCTTTCCGCCCGCCTTTTCGAGAGTCCGGCCCAACAGCTTGAAGACCTGCCGTGCCTGTCCCTCGAAATCGCCGGCGAGCGACTTGCCGTTATCGTCAACCGAAGCCGTTTGCCCGGCCAGCCAGACGGTCTTGCCGCCTTCGGTAACGACCGCCAGGGAATAGCCGCGCTGCTGGGGCCGCTCGTCCTTGATGTAATCCCGGGCTACTGCCGCGTTGGAAAGCACAAAGGTCAAACTCGCCGAACAGAGCACAGCTTTCGCAATCTTGAACATTCCCGGTGGCTCGCTTCGCAAAGCTGATACGGACGCGCGGATACTGACATACCCGGCGTTGCGAGCGCAAAACGAGAGCCGCCTGTATCGATTACAGGTGCAAGAACCTGCGAGAGTGGACTGATCGTCGATCAGTAGCCGCCGATCACCGGTAGGATCTCGCCCGTGATATAGCTGGAGCACTGGGGAGAGGCCAGGAACACGAAGGCGGGGGCGATCTCCTCGGGCTGGGCCGGTCGCTTCATTGGAGTCCCGGCGCCGAACTCGGCCACGTCACCCGCCTGCTTGTCGGCGGGGTTGAGCGGCGTCCAGACCGGTCCCGGCGCTACCGCGTTGACGCGGATGCCGCGCGGGACCAGATGGGCTGCCAGCGACTTGGTAAAGGCGTGGATGCCACCCTTGGTCATCGAATAGTCGAGCAGGTACTTGCTGCCCTGCAGGCCGGTCACCGAGCCGTTGTTCACAATCGCGTCGCCGGCCTTCATGTGTGGCACGGCCGCCTGCGCCATGTGGAAGTAGCCGTAGAGGTTTGTTTTCAGCGTGCGGTCGAAATGCGCCTCACTGAGGTCCTCCAGCCGTACGCTGTGGAGCTGGAAGGCGGCGTTGTTCACCAGCACGTTGAGGCCGCCCAAGGTCTCGACCGTGCGTTTCACGGCGAGCTTGCAGAAGCGCTTGTCGGTGACGTCGCCCGCCAGCACGAGGCAGCGCGCGCCTTCGGCCTCCACGGTCTGCCGCGTCGTCTCTGCGTCCTCCGATTCGTCGAGATGGACGATGGCAATGTCGGCGCCCTCGCGCGCGAACAGGATGGCGACGGAACGGCCGATGCCGGAATCGCCACCGGTGATCAACGCAACCCGGCCTCGCAGCTTCATCGAACCCTGGTAGTAGGGCGCGTCGTACATCGGTGGCGGATCGAGGCGCGCCTCGTGGCCGGGCTTGGATTGATGCTGCCGCGGCAGCGGCGGCTCAGGGTAGCGGCGGGCCCCGGCCTGCATGGCGCCATCGACTTCGAGCGGCGGCCGGGCCTTGTCGGCACGTGCCGTTTGCCGCTGCAGGGTACGGTGCTTTCGCGCCGTGACTTTCGGGCTTTTCATGCCCGTGGAATGCGACCTGCCGCGAATCGTTGCATTGGCGGCCTGTTACCGCCTCAGCCGCCCTGTTCGCGCTTCAGGGCTTCCCGGCGGATCATGGCGCGCCATTCGGCGGGCGGCATGCATTTGTGGGCATGGACGCCGAGCTTGCGCAGCGCGGCCTCGCGCTCCTCGGGCACGTAGCGGTCCTTGCTGTTGGCGGGGAGGGCCCAGGCCCAGCCGGCGGAAACCATCTTCTCCTGCAGGTCGTCATCGCCGGCGAAACACTGTGCGACCGGCGGGTTGGTCTTGCGGTCGGTGTCGACCAGGCGGCAGTTCACCGGCCGCCCGGCGATGAATTCCTCGAGCGCCTTGCGGGCGAGCGCGCCGGCGCGCCACTGGCCGTCATCGCAGGTCTGGCCGCGTTCCGGGGCATCGATGCCGAACAGGCGCACGGTCTGCGGGCCGAACCTCACCGTGTCGCCGTCGATCACCGTGAAGCGCGGCTTCGGCACCGGCGGCAGCACCGTGTCGTCGTCCGAGGACTGGGCTGCGGCGCCGGCCGTCATCGCCAGGGCGGCGAGGGCAGCGATCGGCCAGGAGAGGGCTTTCAATTCTTGAACCTTGCGGCGGCGTTTCGGCGGGTACTTTACGTTATTTGTTCCGCACTCCAAAGCCGGCCCGCCGCAAGGCATCGGCCATGGCATTGGCCGGGGCGGCGGGCTTGGCCGCCTGCACGCGGGCCTGATCGCGCCGGGAGGCCCCGCCGCCGCCTTCGTTGCGGGCGCCCCGCGCCGGCTGCTTGCCGGCCTCGTCGTCGAGCCGCAGGGTCAGGGCGATGCGCTTGCGCGGCTTGTCCACGTCGAGGACCTTCACGCGGACGATGTCGCCCGGCTTCACGACGCTGCGCGGGTCCTTCACGAAATTGTTCGACAGGGCCGAGACGTGCACCAGCCCGTCCTGGTGGACGCCGACATCGACGAAGGCGCCGAATGCGGCGACGTTGGTGACGACGCCTTCGAGCACCATGCCCGGCTCGAGGTCGTTGAGCGTCTCGACGCCGGCCTTGAACTCCGCCGTCTTGAAGGCCGGGCGCGGATCGCGACCCGGCTTCTCCAGTTCGCGCAGGATGTCGGTCACGGTCGGCAGGCCGAACTTCTCGTCGACGAAGGACGCCGGCGACAGCGCACGCAGGGCAGGGGCATTGCCGATCAGGGCGTCGATCTTGTTCTTGGTCGCCGCGATGATCCGGTGCACCACCGGATAGGATTCGGGATGCACGGCCGAAGCATCGAGAGGATCGTCGCCGCCGGGAATGCGCAGGAAGCCCGCGCACTGCTCGAAGGCCTTGGGGCCGAGCCGCGGCACGTCCTTCAGCGCCTTGCGGGACTTGAACGCGCCGTGGGCGTCCCGGTGGGTGACGATGCTCTGCGCCAGACCCTGGCCGATGCCCGAGACGCGCGCCAGCAGCGGCGCCGAGGCGGTGTTGAGGTCGACACCCACGCCGTTCACGCAGTCTTCGACGACGGCGTCGAGCGACTTCGACAGCTTGAACTCGCTGAGATCGTGCTGGTACTGGCCGACGCCGATCGACTTGGGATCGATCTTCACCAGCTCCGCCAGCGGATCCTGCAGGCGGCGGGCGATCGACACCGCGCCGCGCAGGGTGACGTCGAGACCCGGAAGCTCCTCGGAGGCGTAGGCCGACGCCGAATAGACCGACGCGCCGGCTTCCGACACCACGATCTTCTGCAGCTTGATCTCCGACAGGCCCTTCAGCAGCTCCATCGCCAGCTTGTCGGTCTCGCGCGAGGCGGTGCCGTTGCCGATCGCGACCAGCTCGACCTTATGCTCGCGCACCAGCCTCGCCAGGATGGCGAGCGATTCGTCCCAACGCCGCTGCGGCTCGTGCGGATAGATCGTGCTGGTCGCCACCACCTTGCCGGTGGCATCGACGACGGCGACCTTCACGCCGGATCTGTAGCCGGGGTCGAGGCCCAGCGTCGGCCGTGTGCCGGCGGGAGCCGCCAGCAGCAGGTCGCGCAGGTTGGAGGCGAACACCCGCACCGCCTCTTCCTCCGCCGCCGTCCATAGGCGCAGCCGCAGGTCGATCGACAGCATGATGGTGATCTTGGTGCGCCAGGCCCAGCGCACGGTGTCGGCCAGCCACTTGTCGCCCGGCCGTCCCTGGTCGGAAATGCCGTAGACGCGCATGATCCGCAGCTCGTAGGCGCTCGGGATCGCCTGCGATGCAGGCGGGCGCGTCGCGGGATCGTCCGGCTCGACCGTCAGGCCGAGCATTTCCTCGCGCTCGCCGCGGCACAACGCCAGCACACGGTGCGACGGCATCTTGGCCAGCGCCTCGGAGAAATCGAAATAGTCGCTGAACTTGGCGCCGGCTTCCTGCTTGCCCTCGCGCACCTTGGAAACGAGGCGACCGTTGGTCCAGAATTCCTCACGCAGCGCGCCGATCAGGTCGGCATTCTCGGCGAAGCGCTCGACCAGGATGGCGCGCGCGCCTTCGAGTGCCGCCGCTGCCGTCGCGACATTCTTGTCGGCCGACACGAACGGCTCGGCGCGAGCGGCGGGATCGACGGTCGGATCCTTCAGCAGCAAATCGGCGAGCGGCTCCAGCCCGGCTTCCTTGGCGATCTCGGCCTTGGTGCGGCGCTTGGGCTTGTAGGGGAGGTAGATGTCCTCGAGGCGGCTCTTGCTGTCGGCCGCCATGATCGCCGCTTCGAGCCTGGCGTCGAGCTTTCCCTGGTCGCGGACGGAATCGAGGATGACCTTCCGGCGTGCCTCCAGCTCGCGCAGATAGCCCAGGCGCTCCTCGAGCGTGCGCAGCTGCGCATCGTCCAGCGATCCGGTGATTTCCTTGCGATAGCGCGCGATGAAGGGGACGGTGGCTCCACCGTCGAGCAGCTCGACCGTGGCCTGGACCTGCTGCTCCTTGACCCCGAGTTCTTCGGCAATACGCGCCTGGATCGATACCACCAAGTAAAACCTCTTCGGTCGGATGCGAGGGAACGCGTCGCCACCTCGGCATCATGTTGGGGCCGCGGATATGACCGGCGCGCCTGTGGGACTTCAAGCAGTTTATGAAGTTCCGCCCACAGCTCCTTGCCGTCGTTTGACCTGAATTTCGTTCGTTGGCAGTGTTCCTTCGACGAAAGAATCACGGGCAACGAAGAAAAGCGTCGATCATGGATTTCTCCTTCTCCGAACAGCACGAGGCCGTGCGCGAGACCGTCAGGCGCCTGTGCCAAACGGAACATCAGAAGCTGGTGATGGCTGCAGAGGAGAATGAAGTCCTGCCGCGCGAAGTGTTCGCGCGCTGGGGAGAGCTGGGGCTGCTGGGTGTCCGGTATCCAGAGGCCGATGGCGGCAGCGGTCTCGACAAGATCAGCGACTGCATCGTGCGCGAGGAACTGAGCTACATGAGCCAGGGATTCGCCTCGAGCTGGTCGGCGCACAGTCACCTCGGCATCTGGCCGATCTGGAAGGCCGGCACGGAGCAGCAGCGCCGTCGCTTCTTCCAGCCCGCCGTGCAGGGCAGGAAGATCGCGGGCTTTGCCTTGAGCGAGCCCGACGGCGGCTCGAATATCCGCGCCCTCAAGACCCGTGCCGAGAAGACCGACGGCGGCTGGAAGCTCCGGGGCAGCAAGCTCTACATCACCAATGCGCCGATCGCGGATTTCCTGCTGGTCGCCGCGCGGACCGCGCCGGAGCTTACCGGCAGCGCGATCAGCCTATTCATCGTCGAACTGCCGGCCGCGGGCATGAAGATCGACAAGCTGAAGAAGGAGGGCATCCGCGCCTCCGAAACCGGCTTGATCCATATGGACGATGTGTTCGTCCCGGACGACTGCGTCCTCGGCGAACGTCTCGGCACCTATCCGGTGATCCTGGACTCGCTCAGCGAGAACCGGGTCGGGGTCGCGGCGAATGCGCTGGGCATGGCGCGCGCCGCCTTCGACGCGGCCACGACTTATGCGCGGGACCGCCTGGTCGCGAACAAGCGGATCGGCGACTACCAGGCGATCGGGCACAAGCTCGCGGAGATGTCGGCCCAGATCGAGGCGGCGAGGTGGCTCGTCTATTACGGCGCCTGGAGAGTCGACCAGAACACGCTGGACTCGGCGACCGCCGCGCGGGTGAAGCTGGTCGCGAGCGAGACCGCCGTGGCCGTGAGCGAGCAGGCGATCCGCATCCACGGCGGGGCGGGGATCATGCGCGAGTACCCGGTGGGTCGTATCCATCGCGACGCGCTGGTCTACGTGATCGGCGAAGGCACAAGCGAGATCCAGAAGAACCTGATCGCCCGCGATCTTGGCTTCAGGTTCTGATCAATCTGCGTCCCTCACTTGTCGAAGGAGCAAGAAGCGTCGTTCTGAACTGCATAAGAAAAACAAATCGTGGAGGAAGCTCATGAAGATCGTCCAGTGGCTTACTGCGTTCGCTACCGCCGTCGGTTTGACGGCTGCCGCGCCCGTGATGGCGCAATCCTATCCAAACAAGCCGATCCGGATCATCGTCCCCTTCGGTGCCGGCTCGGCCAGCGACATCCTCGCCCGCATCCTTTCCGAGCCGCTCAGCCAGGCGCTGGGGCAGCCGATCGTCATCGAGAACAAGCCGGGCAACAACACGACCCTGGGCACCGAGATGGTCGTGACGGCGCCGCCGGACGGTTACACGATCGGACTCCTGACCAATTCGGGCCTGGTCGCGAGCCCCGCGGGCCTCACCAGCGGCGTGCGCTACGATCCGGCCAAGGACCTGAGCTACATCTCGCTGGTGGCGTCGGTTTCCTACGTCTGGCTCGTCAACATCGACGTCCCTGCGAAGACGGCCCCCGAGCTGATCAAGCTGATCAAGGACAATCCCGGTAAGTACAACTACGCGAGCGGCAATACCGGCGGGATCGCCTATGGCGGCCATATCAAGAACGCCTATCAGCTCGACGTGACGCATGTGCCCTACAAGTCGACGCCGCCCGCGCTGGCCGACCTGATCAGCGGTCATGTCCAGATCATGGTCGGCGACGTGCCCTCGTCGCAGGCCATGATCCGCGCCGGCAAGGTGCGGGCGGTCGGCATGACGACGGCCCAGCGCCATGCGCTGCTGCCCGACCTGGCGACCTTCTCGGAGCAGGGGCTGGCGACGCCGCCCGACATGGGTGGCTGGTGGTGCGCCGTCGCGCCGGCCGGGACGCCCGGCGACATCCTCGACCGCCTGAACAGGGAACTGGTCAAGATCCTCGAAACCGAATCGGTCCGGGCGAAGATGCTGCAGAACGGCCTCATGCCGATGCCGTCGACGCGAGCGCAGGCGGTGCAGTACCAGAAGGATCAGTTCGTGGTCTGGAAGACCATCGTCAAGGACCTCGATCTCAAGGCTGAGTGATCCCTTGGGCCTTGCCGCGTCGAACGCCTTGGCGAACGCCAAGGCGTTCTGCCTTCATATTGTTGAGGGCATCGTCCTCGGGTATCATCCTTGCGCGTATCAGGAGCGCCAGGACGCTTGGGCGCTGACACCTGTTGCGGCGGCAAGTACGGGTTTTTGAGTTCTTTGGGGGCGTAGTGAAAGCCAGTTTCAGCGGTCGGGAACTCGCGCGTTATCGTGCTTGTTTGCTGTTCTGCACGGCGCTGACTGTCATCTCTCTTTCCACCCGGGCCTCCGCGCAGACGACCTGGACGGGCGCCACCACCCCGGATTGGTCGGCAAACGGCAACTGGACCAACAATGCGCCCACAGCGGCAACGCCGACGACCTTGGGAGGCGCGGGCGTCGCCAATCAGCCGACCCTGAGCGCCAACAGCGCCGTCGGCAGCCTGACCATGAATGGGACCGGCAATACGCTGAATCTGCAAGGGCTTACGCTTTCGTCAGCCTCGTCGGTGAACCTGTCCGCGGGGACCATCACCGGTGGCGGCACGGTGAGCGCGGCCAATTCCTTCATCATGAGCGGCGGCTCTGTCGAAAGCGGTGTTACCGTATCCGCCGCGGCGGCGACCTTCACGGGTGGGACGCTCGCTGGAGCCATCTTGTCGGCCGCTGGCCAGGTGGACGTGCAAGCCGGCACTCCGGTCATCACGACGGGCGAGCTCAATAGCGGAACATCCATCGTCAACGGTGCTGGCGGCGTTCTCAACGCGCGAGGGGTCTTGTCGGCGCCCACCGTCACGAACCTCGGTACCTTGAACGTGACCGCGACCCTGTCGGGCGTGGGAGTAGCCGGGCCCCATGTCGCGCCCATTGCCACGTTCAATAACCAGGGAACGGGCACCCTGAGCATCATTACCGGCACTTTCTCCGGCATCACCACCTTCAACAACACTGGTTCGGTGACGAACAATTCCACCGGCACCTTGCAAAGTGGGAGCTACACGCAGACCGGCACCGGGACGACGACCAACGACGGCACGCTGACGACGAGCGGAGCGCTGACGGTCAATGGCGGGACCCTCACCAATAACGGTACCGGAACGGTGGCGGCGGCGACGATTTCGAATGCCGCTACGGTGACCAACAGCGGCACCATGGGAACCGCCGGCGTCACCGCGTTCACCAATACCGGAACGGTGACGAACAATGGCACCGGTGTCCTGCAAGGCGCGAGCTTCACGCAGAATGGCACCGGCACGACGACCAACAACGGCACGCTGACGATGAGCGGAGCGCTGACGGTCAATGGCGGCTCCTTCACCAACAACGCCACGGGAGCGATAGAGGCAGCGACGATTTTCAATGCGGCCGGCGCCACCCTCGCCACGAGCGGGACGGTGACCACGACCAGCGGTGCGCCCAACAGCTTCACCAACCAGGGCGCAGTGACGGCATCGGGTGGCGCGATCAACGGCGGGATCAGCAATGCCGCCGGCGCCACGTTCAACGTCGTCGGGACGGTGGCCGGCAATTCCACCTTCGCCAACGCGGCCGCCGGCACTCTGACGGTCAATGCCGGCAGCAGTTACGGGCCTGCTTCTCTCACCAATGCCGGCACGGTGACGAACGGCGGCACCTTGGGAAATACCGGTGTTACGATCTTCACCAATACCGGCACGGTGACGAACAATGGCACCGCCACCCTACGAGGCGCGAGCTACACGCAGAACGGTGCCGTGGCGACGACGACCAACAATGGCGCGCTGACGATGAGCGGGGCCCTGACGGTCAATGGCGGTGCCTTCATCAACAACGCCAACGGAACGGTGGGGGCGGCGGCGATTTCGAATGCCGCTACAGTGACGAACAATGGCACCCTGGGAACCGCCGGGGGAACTGCGTTCACCAATACCGGCTCGGTGACGAGCAACGCCGGCGGCAATCTGCAAGGCGCGAGCTACACGCAGAACGGCGCTGCCGCGACGACGACCAACAGCGGCGCGTTGACGATGAGCGGGGCGCTGGCGGTCAATGACGGAGCCTTCACCAACAACGCCACCGGAACGGCAACGGCGGCGACGATTTCAAACGCTGCTACGGTGACGAACAACGGCACCCTGGGCACCATCGGGGTCACCGCATTCACCAATACGGCTTCGGTCTCGAACAATGCCGGCGCCACGCTGCGAGGCGCCGGCTTCACGCAAAACGGCGTCGCGGCGGCAACGGCAAATGATGGCGCGCTGACGTTGAGCGCAGCGTTGACGGTCAATGGCGGCAACTTCACCAACACCGCCAACGGAACGGTGTCGGCGGCAACGATTTCGAACGCGGCCGACGCCACCTTCACGGTGACAGGCGGTGCGGTGGCCACGACGAGCGGCTTCAGCAACAGCGGGACGGTGGCGGCGTCGGGCGGCCAGATCAACGGTCCCATCGGCAATAATGCAAGCGGGCTGTTCTCCGTCACCGGGACCATGACGAGCACGACGACCGCTTTCACAAATGACGGAAGGCTGGTGGTCGACAGTACCGGCGACTACACGATCAGCGGCAACCTGAACAACAATTTCCGGCTGACCGTGAATACGGGCGGCGTCCTGACGGTAAACAACGGAAACCTGAACAACGCCGCAGGCGCCACGATCCTCAACAACGGTACGATCAACGACACTCTCAACAATGCCGGAACCGTCGACAACAACGGCAACTACAATGCCGATGTCGCCACGAACGCCGGCACCATCAACAACAATTCGACCGGCATCTGGACCGGGAGCGCGACGAGTTCCGGCATCATCAACAACAGCGGCGCCTGGGCCGCCGGCGCTGCGGGTATCACCAACGCTGGCATCTTCAACCAGAGCCCCACCGGCACCGTCACGGGCGCGGGTGGGTTCACCAACAACAACGTTGCCAACATCGCCGGTGGGTCGATCGTCGGCCCGGTCAACAACAACGGCGCGTTCAATCTGAACGGTAACCTGACCGGCGTTACCGTCTTCAGCAACAACGTCGCCGGCACCCTCAACTACGCCAGCTCTCCCACGCTCGCCGCTGCGAACTTCGTCAACAACGGGGCCATCTCGGCAGGCGCAGCCGGCAACAGGCTGACGATGACCGGCACTCTTTCGGGCAACGGCACGATCAATGCGGTGGTCAACGGCAGCACCACGAGCAGCGTCGTTGTGCAGGGAACTTCCTCCGGCACCCAGACCGTCAGCTTCAACAATGCCGGATCGGCAACCCCGGTTTTCTCGTCGCCGGCGACGGTGCTCGACCTCAACGGCGGCACGCTGGCCGTCGCGAACACCGGACTCGTGCGGAACCTCTCCAGCGGCCTGCTCAACAACTTCCTCGTGCAGAACGGAGCAGGGGGCGACGCCTACCTTCAGACGATCTTCAACAACGGGCCGATCAGCGGCGTGGCGAGCGGTGTGGCGAGCGTGATCACGTCGCTGACATCGGGCTTTTTCCAGGCTGCCTCCGCGATCGTCTCGCGGCCGAACGACCCGGAGCCGAACCAGATCTCCTGGGGACCCTTCGTCCGAGTGAGTGTCGGCGACTCGGCCACAAAGCTGGCCAGCACGACCAACGCTTTCGGTGCCTCCACCGGGTCGACGACGTGGGGGAATACCGTTTTCTCGGGCTTCCAGGCGGGCTTCGACGTTGGCGCCTACAACATTTCGAGTTCGGGCTGGAATGTGAACGTCGGCTTCTTCGGCGGTGTTGCCACGACATCCAGCTCGGCCAATACCGTGAGCCCGCTTCCCACAGGCGTCAGCACGACGACCACGACGGTGTCGATGGATGTGCCCTACCTGGCCCTCTATGGCTTCGTTTCGCGCAATTCCTTCACGGCGGAAGTCAATGTCCGGCGCGATTTCTATAACGGTACGGTCGCGTCCTCCAGCAGCGACGCAACGGTCGGTAACGGCTATCTCGTGTCGCCCAACACGCCGCTCAGGGGCCGTGGCCTCAGCGTCAACGCCAGCATGGCCAATCGTTTCGATGTCTCCGACAACCTCTATCTGGAGCCGTTGATCGGTATGACCTACGGCCAGTATTCGTTCGACGACGTCTACTTCAACTCGAGCCTGGCCGCTGTCGGAACGTCGGGACGCATGAACTTCTCGGCCATCAATAGCTGGATGGGACGCGTCGGCCTCAACCTGGGAGGCACGTTCCTGGTCACCGAAAACATCATGATCGCCCCGTTTGCCCACGGCTCGGTCTGGCGTGAACTCGCCGGACCGAGTTCCGCGAACGCCATCGTCAACAGCGGTGGCAGCAGCTTCAATTTCGGGGTAACCACGGATCGCGTTGGAACGTTCGGGCAATTCGGCGCCGGGCTTCAGTTCAAGATCATCGACCTGGATGTCCTTGGGTTCCTGCGCGGCGACCTTCGTTTTGGTGAAAACATCGACGGCAAGGCCATGAATTTGGGCTTTCGGAAGCAGTTCTAGATCATGAGCGGGAAGCTTTTGTCGTCCGGTATCCAGGCACTCGCAGCACTGGTGTTCGTGGGGGCGTCATCTGGGGTCGCCGAGGCCCAGACCTGGCCTCCTGGTGCGACCGCGCGGACCGAGATCGTGACCTACGACAACTGGACGGTGACATGCCGGGATGGTCGCGATGCGCGTGAAAAGCGGACCTGCACCGCCGAATTGAGCATCGTCCAGGACGCCAACAATACGCGACGGGTGTTGCTGGCCTGGGTCATCTCGCTCAACAAGGATGGCGTGCCAACCTCAACCCTGCGCTTCCTGTCCGGTATCCAGACAGGGCCGGGTGTCGAGATGAAGTTCTCCGAAAAGGTGACACGCAGGTTTGCCGTCACGATATGCGAACCCACCCATTGCGAAGCCACGATACGGCTGGATGACGCATTTGTGCGGGATGCTTCGGCGGCCGCGCAGGTGGAAGCGATCATCCAGTCGTCCGACGGGCGGCAGGCAGCCTTCACCATCAATATGAAAGGCTTTGCCCAGGCCCTGGCGGCGGTTCGGAGATAGTCCGGCCGCCACCCGCTAGATCGCCATGCCGCCGCTGAAGTCGGTCTGGATGGCGCCCCCGGGAAGGCCACCCCTATACCTTGGTTTGCCGGTATCGCAGGCGCTACCATGGGTTCGACCGCCCTGGAGTCCTTCCTTCATGTCGCTTCACGTCACGGCGCCGGCCCGGACGAACGTTGTCCTGCCGCTGCTTACGATCGTCATCGCCGTCGCGATCTTCGTCGTCGATACGCTGACGCCGCTCGATATCGCCGTCGCCGTCCTCTACGTCGCGGTCGTCCTGCTGGCGGTCGACTTCACGGACTTCGTGGGAATCATGGCCGTGGCGGCGGGCTGCGCCGTTCTGACGGTCCTGAGCTTTGCCCTGACGCACGGCCTGTCGCCCGGCACCGGGCCGGCCTTACGTTGCCTCGTCAGCCTGGCCGCGATCACCATCACCGCGCTTCTGGCAGCCCGCAACCAGCGCACCGTGGCAGCGCTGCGCGAGCAGGCAAACCTGCTCGACCTCACGCACGACACCGTGTTCGTGCGCAATGCCCGGGACGTGATCACCTACTGGAACCGTGCCGCGGCGAATCTCTACGGCTGGCAGAGCGAGGAAGCGGTCGGCAAGAAGGCGGCAGCGCTGCTTCAGACGGTCTTTCCGCAACCTTATCCCGACATCATGGCGGACCTCCGGCGCGACGGCCGCTGGGAGGGCGAGCTCGTTCATACCGGCCGCGATGGCAGGCGTCTCATCGTGAGCACACGCTGGGCGCTGGAACGCGACGCGCGCGCCCAGGAATTCATTCTGGAGACCAACAACGACATCACCGTCCAGCGCGGGATCGAGGACAATCTCGAGCGTGCCCGTGCCGAACTGGCACATGTCTCCCGCATCGCCACGATGGGCGAGCTGACCGCATCCATCGCACACGAGGTCAGCCAGCCACTGGCCGCGATCGTGGCCAATGGCGAGGCAGGGCTGCGCTGGCTGGGCAGGCCCGCGCCCGAACTGGGAGAAACGAGGAATTCGATCGAGGCCATGCTCCGCAACGCCCAGCGGGCGAGCGACGTCGTCCGCCGCCTGCGAGCTCTGTCGAGCAAAGCCGCGCCCGTCCATGCGCCGGTCGACCTGGCTGCCCTTGTGGAGGAGACACTGCTGCTCGTCGAGCGCGAGTTGCGCAGTCAGGGCGTCCAACTGTCGACGGAGCTTCCTGCCGGCCTGCCGCCGGTCGACGGCGACCGCGTGCAGCTCCAGCAGGTCGTCCTCAACCTCCTGGTGAATGCCATCCAGGCGATGGCGGCCGTGCCGCAACAGGAACGGTCGCTTTCCGTCCGCGCGGAGCATACGGTTGACGGCGAACAGAGGCAGGCGCTCACGCTGACGGTCGATGACACGGGCAGGGGCATCAGCGAAGCCGATCTTCCTCGCTTGTTCGACGCCTTCTTCACGACCAGGGACGACGGCATGGGCATGGGGCTTTCGATTTCGAGATCCATCCTGGAGGCGCACAGCGGCCGGATCGACGCGGTCAACCGGCCGGGCGGCGGTGCGTCGTTCCGGATTTCCCTGCCGCCGGCGATGTCGGCAGGTGCGGCGTGAGCCGGCGGCCCGCCGCGCCGGCCCCTGCGGAAATCGTGCCGATCGTCTTCGTGGTCGACGACGACGAAGAGCTGCGCCTCGCGCTCGACAATCTTTTCCGATCCGTCGGCCTGCAGGCGCGGCTGTTCGGCTCCACCGCCGAATTCCTCAAGGCCGATGCCGGCAGTTCACCGGGCTGCCTCGTTCTCGACATCCGGCTGCCGGGCGTGAGTGGGCTCGAATTCCAGGGGCAGCTCGCGCGCGCGGGCGTCAATATGCCGATCGTCTTCATGACCGGGCACGGCGACGTGCCGATGTCGGTGCGGGCGATGAAAGCCGGCGCCGTCGACTTCCTGACCAAGCCGTTCCGCAACCAGGACATGCTCGATGCCGTCGCCGCGGCCATGGAGGCGGATCGTCGCCGTCGCGTGACGGAGGAGGCCGGCCGAGACGTGCGCACGCGCTTCGAGAGCCTGTCGCCGCGCGAGCGCGAAGTCATGACCCTCGTCACGCGCGGTCTCATGAACAAGCAGGTCGCGGGCGAACTGGGACTCAGCGAGATCACGGTGAAGCTCTATCGCGCGCAGGCCATGCGCAAGATGGACGCCGATACGCTCGCGGACCTGGTGCGGCTGGCCGAGCAACTGTCGTTGCACGGCTTGCGAAGCTAGTCGCGACGCAGGATCGACGGCGGATCGCTCGCCGGGAAGCTCTCGGCAAGCTGTTCGTCGAGGATGCGGTCGGCCTCGTCCTTGGCCGGCGGCGCGGGCTTCCTGGCGGGAACCCGCCCAGGAGGTGCCGCTTTCCCGGAACTGTTCTTCCGGGTCATGTGCGGGCACTTTCGAACAGGAACCAGGTCCGGCGCTCGGTCTCGTCGATCCAGACCTCGACCAGGCTCGCCGTCGCGACGTCGCCATGCTCGTCGCAAAGCGCATGGACCTCTCGCAGGATGGACGTGAGCTGGCGATTGTCGTCGCGCAGCTCGGCCAGCATCGTGCCAGGCGGTACGAAATCGGCGTCGTTGTCGAGCAGGCGCTGCTGGCGGGCAATCTGGCCGACCGAACGCAAGGTCGTGCCGCCGATCTTGCGGGCCCGTTCGCCGATGGGATCGGTCATCGCGAAGATCTGGTCGGCCTGCTCGTCGAGCAGCAGATGGTAGTCGCGGAAGTGCGGGCCCGACATGTGCCAGTGGAAGTTCTTCGTCTTCACGTAGAGAGCGAAACAATCAGCCAGCAGCCCGGTGAGCGCAGCCGCCAGATCCTTGAAGGCATTGTCCGAGAAGGCGCTGGGCGTCTGCAGGACTGAGGCCCTGCGATTCTGGATGTCGATGGTCATTGGCGTGTCTCCTCTGTGGATAGGGACCGATGGGAACGATGCATCTGGTGGGACACTCCCGGCGCGGCAAAGGCCACGATGGCAGTCAGCGTTATCGCGATGCAGACGATGACGAAGGCGAGGACGAGGTCGATTTTCGGAAGTTTGTGCATGCTTGCCTCAATGCGCGGCCGGTGCGTGGCCGCCCAGCTTGACCTTGCGCAGGGTGAGCGCGAGCGCGGCGGCTGTGAGCGAGATCGTCATCAGCGTCCAGAAGACGTCGATGAACGCCAGGAACGAGGCCTGGGTCGCGACCTGCTGGCCGATCCACGCGATGGCCTGCTTCTGGGCGTGCAGCGCCGAGCTGCCATGGTTGGTGAAGTAGTCGACCATCTGGCGCACCGTTTCCTGGTAGGCGGCGCTGGACGGCACCGACTGCTCGACGAGGCGGCTCTGGTGGAACTGCTCGCGATGGGCCAGCACGTTGGACGACAGGGCGACTCCCAGCGAGCCGCCGGTGTTGCGCGCCACGTTGATCAGCGCCGACGCCTGGTCGACCTTGTCCGGCAATATGCCTTCGTAGGAGGCAGCGGTGATCGACAGGAAGATCAGCGGCAGCCCGATGCCCAGCAGCATGCGCGAATGGGCGAGGTACCAGAAGCCGACATCACTGTAGATGGACGTCAGATTGTACATCGAGAGCGCGATGATTGAGGCGCCGCCGACAATCAGGTACCGAGGCTGGATCCTGGTCAGCAGGCGCCCGGTGATGAACATCATCGCCATGGTCACGACGCCGCCCGGCGACAGGACCAGGCCGGCCCAGGTCGCGGTGTAGCCGAGATCCTGCTGCACGAGCTGGGGCAGGAACTGTGTTGTCGCGAGCAGGATGGCACCCGTCGCCAGCATCACGAGGAAACAGGCACCGAATTGCCGCGTGGCCACCATCCGAATGTCGATGGTCGGATTGCGCCGGGTCATCTCCCACGGGATCATCAGGACGAAGGCCAGGGCGCAGACGGCGGCGACCGCGACGATGAAGCCCGAGCCGAACCAGTCGTCCTCGAGGCCGCGGTCGCACATGATCTCGAGCGCGCCCAGGAACGTCGCGACGAGGGCGAAGCCCACCAGGTCGAAGCCGCCGTCGGTCCGGCGCAGCCGTTGCCGCTCTTCGACCTGCGCCAGCGTCTCGCGCAGCAGCAGCGCGATCGACGCGATCGTCAGCAGGCCGACCGGCCCGTTGATCAGGAAGCACCAGTGCCAGGAGACATTGTCGGAGAGCCAGCCGCCCAGGGTCGGCCCGACGACCGGCGCCACCACGACGGCGACACCGAACAAGGCGAAGGCCTGTCCGCGCTTCGCCGGCGGGAAGGTGTCCACGAGGATCGACTGCGAGACCGGCACCATGCCGCCGCCGGCGATGCCCTGCAGGACGCGGAACAGCAGCAACGCCTGCAGGTTCCAGGCGAAGGCACACAGGACCGAGCTCACCGTGAAGAGGGCGAGGCAGGCGATGAAGAAGCGTCGCCGGCCGAGGCGGCGGACGAGGAAGGTGCTGGCCGTCAGGCTGATGGCATTGGAGACGAGGTAGGTCGTCACCACCCAGGAGGCCTCGTCTTCGCTGACGCCCAGGCCGCCTGCGATATAGGGCAGGGCGACGTTGGCGATCGTGGTGTCGAGGACCTCCATGAAGGTCGCGATCGCGACCACCACGGCGATCAGCCAGGGATTTGGTGTCCTGGCAGCGATGGCGGCGCTCACAGCCAGCTCCGCAGCCGCTCGTAGAGGGAAAGCGACGCATCGGTCCGCACCGTCGGCACCACCGACATGCCAGGTCCCAGTGCGACGTCAGCCGGCGGATGGTCGATCACGACCTTCACGGGCACGCGCTGGACGATCTTGACGTAGTTGCCCGTCGCATTCTCGGCCGGCAGTAGCGAGAAGGCGGTGCCGGAGCCTGGCTGGACGCTTGCGACATGGCCCTGGATCTCGCGACCGGGATAGGCATCGATCTCAAAAGCCACCGGCTGGCCCGGCCGCATGGCGTTAAGCTGAGTCTCCTTGAAGTTGGCCGTGACCCAGATCTCGTCGGGTACGAACATCGACAGCGCCGTACCAGCCTGCGCGAACTGGCCGACCGCTGCGCCGAGTTGCACGACCCGGCCCGGCTGCGCCGCCACCACGGTCGTGTAGGAGAGGTTCAGCTGCGCCTGATCGAGCCGGGCTTGCGCCTCCTGCAGGCTGGCGACAGCGGTGTTGCGCTGCGCCTCGAGCGAGTGGAGCTGACGCTGGACCACGCTGACGTTGGCCTCGGCGTTCGCGACGGCGGCCTGCTGCTGGTAGAGTTCGGAGATCGCAAGTTCGCCGGTCTGATGGCTCGTCCAGCCCTCCTTGGTCAGGGTGCCGTAGCGCTCCGCCTGCTGCTGCGCATAGACCAGCCGCGCCTGGCTGAGCTTCACCTGCGTCTGGCTGGCGGTGATCTGGGCCTTCTGTACCTCGATCTGTGCATCGATGTTGGCAATGCCGGCCTGCGCAGCAGCGATCGATGCCTGCGCCTGGGCCAGACCCACCTGGTAGTCGCGCTGGTCGATGCGGGCGATGACATCCCCGGTGGCAACATGCTGGTTGTCGGTGACCGGCACCGATGTCAGGTAGCCTGGCACCTTGGGCGCGACCGCGAACTGCCGCGCCGCGATGAATGCGTCGTCGGTCGTCGCGAAGTGACTGCTGTAATCGAAGTAGAGGCCGCCTGCCGTCACCGCGGCGAGCAGGGCCAGGGCACCGACACCGCCGAGCAACCCACGACGACTGAAGCCGCCACGCGCCGCTTCTTTCGGCGGGGTTTCGATCGACGGCGTTGACGGCAAGGGCTCGTTTTCGACGGGCCGGCGAAGCGGAATTGGAGCGGCGGAGCTGCTGGGTGACATGTTGTGGCCTCCTATCGCGGGTCACGCATCGTTGCGTGGTGAATGTGAGGATAGGGACCGGGACGACGCAGCCAATTCAGATGGAAGTCTGGTGCCGCCATACCTTCGTATAGGGAGCGGACTGCCGCGCTTTTACGGATGATTGCTTCACGACATCCGGATCGGGAGCACGACCATGGCCGAGACCAAGCGCATACGCCCTTACAAGCAACCCGCCGGCGGCTGGGGTGCGCTGAAAGCCCTGGGCGAGCACCTGGTCGAGCAGGGCGTCACGATCAAGGGATCGAAGACGCTCCTGCGCATGAACCAGCCCATGGGTTTCGACTGTCCCGGCTGCGCCTGGCCCGATCCCAAGCACACTTCCTCGTTCGAGTTCTGCGAGAACGGCGGCAAGGCGGTGGCTTGGGAATCGACGGCGGATCGCTGCACGCCGGCGTTCTTCGCCGAGCACTCGGCTTCCGAACTGGAAGGCTGGGGTGACTACGAACTCGAAATGGCAGGCCGGCTCACGCATCCGATGGCCTACGATGCCGCGACCGACCGCTACCTGCCAGTGAGCTGGGACGAAGCCTTTGCGACCATCGGCCGGCACCTTGCTTCGCTGCCCGACCCGAACATGGCCGAGTTCTATACGTCGGGCCGCACGTCCAACGAGGCGGCCTTCCTCTACCAGCTCTTCGTGCGCGAGTTCGGCACCAACAATTTTCCCGACTGCTCGAACATGTGTCACGAGGCCACCAGCGTCGGCCTGCCGCTGTCGATCGGCGTCGGCAAGGGCACGGTCCTGCTGGAAGATTTCGACAAGGCCGACGGCATCTTCATCTTCGGCCAGAACCCCGGCACCAACAGCCCGCGCATGATGACCAGCCTGCGCAACGCTTCGCGGCGCGGCGCCACCATCATGTCCTTCAATCCGTTCCGCGAGCGCGCGCTGGAGCGCTTCCAGGCGCCGCAGGATCCGGTAGAGATGGTGACCCTGGGCTCGACGCCGATCAGCTCACGCCTCTACCAGGTTCGCGTCGGCGGCGACGTTGCCCTGGTCAAGGGCCTCATGAAGGTGCTGGTCGAGGCAGACGAGCAGGCTCGGGCGGCGGGCCATGAAGCGGTTCTCGATTGGCAGTTCATCCGCGAGCACACGGCCGGCATCGAAGCGCTGATCGCCGACCTGAAGGCTGCGGACTGGGAATCCATCGAACGCCAGTCCGGCCTCAGCTACGGCGAGATCGAGGAAGCGGCGCGCGCCTACATGAAGGCCGAGCGCGCCATCGTCGTCTACGGCATGGGCATCACCCAGCACCGCCACGGTGCGAAGGCGGTGCAGCAGCTGGCCAATCTCTGCCTGCTCCGGGGCAACATGGGCCGGGAAGGGGCGGGCCTCTGTCCGGTACGCGGCCATTCCAACGTGCAGGGCGACCGCACCGTCGGAATCACCGAAATCCCCGCCGCCGACTTCCTTTCCCGCCTCGGCAACCGCTTTGGCTTTACGCCGCCGTCGGCCCACGGCCACAACGTCGTCACCGCGCTCGAGGCGATGGCGCGCGGCGAGGTGAGGGTCTTCTTCGGCATGGGCGGCAACATCGTGGCCGCCATGCCCGACTGGCAGGTCACCCGCGACGCCTTCCGCCAGCTCGACCTCACGGTCCAGGTCTCGACCAAGCTCAATCGCAGCCATCTGGTGCACGGCCGCGAGGCACTGATCCTGCCGTGCCTCGGCCGTACCGAACTCGACGTCCAGGCGACGGGCCCGCAGTCCATCACCGTCGAGGATTCGATGTCGATGGTTCATGCCTCGCTGGGGCTCAACAAACCCGCCTCTGAACATCTGAAGAGTGAGCCGGCCATCGTGGCCGGCCTGGCACGGGCCACGCTCGGGGTGCGTTCGGTCGTGCCGTGGGAAGAGCTGGTCGGCGACTACGATCTCATCCGTGACGCGATCGAGGATGTGTTCCCGATCTTCAAGGACTACAACGCCCGCATCCGCGTGCCGGGCGGCTTCCATCTCGTGTCGACGGCGCGCGAGCGGATCTGGAACACCGCGTCCGCCAAGGCGAACTTCCTCGTCTATGACGGCATCGCCGAGGATCCGGTGCAGAAGGACGCCGACACGCTCTGGCTCACCAGCGTCCGTAGCCACGACCAGTACAATACGACGCTCTATTCGCTCTCCGATCGCTACCGCGGCGTCTACGGCCAGCGCGATGTCGTCTTCCTCAGCGCGACCGAGATCGAGAAGCGCGGGTTCGAGCCCGGCGACCGTGTCGACCTGGTTGCGGTCAACGACGACGGCATCGAGCGGCGCGTGCGCGGTTACCAGCTCGTGGCCTATGCCTTCCCGGAGGGAAGCTGCGCCGCCTACTATCCGGAGACCAATCCGCTGGTGGCGCTGGGCGCCCACGACCCGATGAGCTTCACGCCGTCCTACAAGGGCATCCCCGTGCGGCTGGTTCGCGCGTCGGCGAGCGGCGCCTGACGGGAGGCCGGGCCATGGCGCCGCTCGAGATCGTCCTGATCCTGCTCTCGGCCGTGGTTGTGAGCGGTCTTTGCGCCCGCATGCTGCCGCTGCCCGTACCCGTTCCCCTGATGCAGATCGCGATCGGCGTGCTCATCGCCGCCTTTGCCAATCTCGGCGTCAGGCTCGACCCGCAGCTCTTCTTCGTGCTGTTCCTGCCACCGCTGCTCTTCTTCGACGGCTGGCGGCTCCCCAAGGCCAGCCTGCTGCGCGACAAGGGGGCGATCCTGGCGCTGGCGCTCGGCCTCGTCGTCTTCACGGTCCTCGGCGTCGGCCTGCTGATCCATTGGATGATCCCGTCGATGCCGCTGGCCGTGGCCTTCGCGCTCGCCGCCGTGATCTCGCCGACCGATCCCGTCGCGGTGAAGGCCATTGCGGAGCGAGTGCCCGTGCCGAAGCGCCTGATGCGCATCCTGGAGGGCGAGGCTCTGCTGAACGACGCGTCCGGCCTCGTCTGCATGCGCTTTGCCGTCGCGGCCGCGCTGACCGGCACCTTCTCTCTGGTCGACGCCGTTGGCGACTTCGTCTGGGCATCGGCCGGCGGCCTCGCGATCGGCTGGGCGGTGACCGTCGTGGTCGCCCGGGCGAAGACTTTCGTGTCTCGCCACTACGGCGAGGATGTCGGCGCGCAGATCCTGATCAGCCTCCTGATCCCGTTCGGCGCCTATTTCCTTGCCGATCTCGCCGGCACCTCCGGTATCCTGGCTGCCGTCGCGGCCGGCATGACGATGGGCTATGTCGAACAGGGCGGCAGCGCGCTCGCCGAGACGCGCGTACGGCGAAGCGTCGTGTGGGAAACGATCCAGTTCGGCGCGAGCGGAGTCATCTTCATCCTGCTCGGCGAGCAACTTCCCCGCATTGCAAGTGGCGCGGCCGATGTCGTGCGGGAGGCCGGCCACGGCGAAACCGTCTGGCTCCTCTTCTATGTCGCAGCGGTTACGCTGGGCGTGCTCGCCCTGCGTTTTGCCTGGGTTTGGATGCTGGTGCGGGTCGCGCTATCGCGTCCGGCATCCGATTGGCGGCTGGTCGCTGCCCTGACGCTTGGCGGCGTTCGCGGCACGGTCACCCTCGCAGGCATCCTTTCCTTGCCCTTCATGCTCACCGATGGCAGCGCCTTCCCGGCGCGCGACCTCGCGGTTTTCCTGGCGGCGGGCGTCATCATCGCATCCCTCGTCGCCGCGACCGTTCTGCTGCCGAACCTGCTGCGTCATCTTCAGTTCCCGCCGGAGCCCGGGGAGGAGGCGGCCGAGGATTGCGCCCGGGTGGCCGCCGGAGAGGCGGCGCTGGCGGCGATCGGCCGGGCCCAGGGCCGGATTGCGCGCGATCCAGGCGATGCCGATCTCGGTGCCGAGGCAGCCACGCGCGCCATGGCGCCCTACCGCCAGCGTATCGATGCGCTGGCCCGGTCCGGCGCCGAGCGGGACCTCGCCCATCGGATCGACGCGCTCGAACGGGAGCTGGAACTGGTGGGCATACGGGCGGAGCGGGATCGGTTGCTTCAACTCGTCCGGACCGGCCGATTGTCCGACGAGGCGGCACGCAAGCTCGTTCGCGAAGTCGATCTCGTCGAGGCGCGGATTGCCTCTTCCTGAACTCTTCACGTGCTCTTGAGCGACGGGCAGTCCGTCCTGCGGGCATACTTCAATCGACGACCAGGCAGGTGCTTACCCATGTCATCCCCATCATCTTCCCGCATTCCCTTTGTCTCGCTGGCAGTGATCGCGCTGGTTGTTGTCGGTGGCGCAGCCGCCTTCGCCTACACGGCCGGTTGGTTGTCGCCTGAACGTCTCACGCCCACGCGACTGGTTGCGGCGCTGGCGCCGCCCGGTGGGCCCGCGCTCGGTCACCGCCGCAACCACGCCAAGGGCATCTGCTTCACCGGCGAATTCCAGTCGAACGGCAGCGGTGCCTCGCTGTCGACGGCGCAGGTCTTCAAGTCCGGCACATATCCGGTACTCGGCCGCCTCAACCTCGCCACGCCCAGCCCGAATGCGGCGGACGCGACGGTGCGGGTGCGCGGCATGGGACTGCAGATCACGACGCCCGACGGCGATGTCTGGCGCAGTGCCATGATCGACGCACCGGTCTTCGCGGTGTCGACCCCGGAATCGTTCTATGAACTGCTCCAGATCGCGCCCAAAGGAGCGGATGCGATGAAGGCATTCATCGGCCGCCATCCGGAGTTCCTGGCCTTCGCCGGATGGGCCGGAAGCGCTCCCTGGACGTCGAGCTACGCCGAGGATCCGTACAATGGCCTCAACGCCTTCCTGTTCACCGACGCCTCGGGCACGGCCCGCGCGGTGCGCTGGTCGCTGAGGCCGGCCGCGACGCCGGTGCCGATCAAGCCCGACGAACTCGCCAAGAAGGGGCCGAACTATCTCGAACAGGAGATCACGCAGCGGGTCGCCGGCGCACCTCAGCGCTGGACGATGGTCGTGACTGTCGCGGAGCCCGGCGACAACACCGCCGATCCCACCAAGGCCTGGCCGAAGGAAAGACGCACGGTCGAGGTCGGCACCCTGGTGGTGAATAAGATTATCGCCGAGCCGGACGGTCCGTGCCGCGACATCAACTTCGATCCGACGATCCTGCCGCGCGGCGTCAGCGTCTCCGACGATCCGTTCCCCGCAGCGCGCTCGTCGGCTTATGCGCGGTCCTACGACCTGCGCACCTCCGAGGCGAAGGACTATCCCCGCACGCCGGCCGCCGGGAGCGCCAAGCCATGAGCCACACACGCTTCTCGGGCGCGCAGCGCCTGCTGCACTGGGTTATGGCCGCCGGCATCGTGGCCATGCTGTTCATCGGTGTCGGCATGCTGTCGACCGTCGCGCCGTCCTACGTGCCACTGGTCGCCACGCACAAGACGCTGGGCGTCGCGCTGTTCGCACTGGTGCTGGTGCGCCTCGTCCTGCGCCTCACACTCGGCGCGCCGCCGCTGCCGGCCGACCTGCCGCCGCTGATGCGGCTGGGCGCGGTCCTCTCACACTGGGCGCTCTACGGGCTGATGATCGTCATGCCGTTGATCGGCTGGGCGATGTTGTCGGCAGCCGCTTATCCGATCGTCCTGTTCGGCGACATCCGTCTGCCACCGATCCTGCCTCAGAGCGACTCACTGCATACGCTGCTGTGGACCGCGCATCGCTGGCTGGCCTTCGCCTTCTTCGGCCTGATCCTGCTCCACGTCGCGGCGGCGCTGTTCCACGCGTTGATCCGCCGCGACGGCGTCTTCGAGGCGATGTCGCCGCTGCCACAGGGCAGGGCGACACCCGAAAGGTAAGGGCTCAGGCGGCGCCTTGGAGATATGGCCACACCTCGACGCCGCCGCGGTAGCACATGTCCAGTGCAACGTAGAGGATGACGACGAGACCGACGTAAGCGATCCAGCGGTGCTTCTGCAGGAGCTTGGCGATGAACGTCGCCGCGACACCCATCAGGGCGATGGACAGCACGAGACCGAACACGAGGATCAGCGGGAATTCCCGGGCGGCGCCCGCGACGGCCAGCACATTGTCCAGCGACATCGAAACGTCCGCGACGATGATCTGCCAGATGGCCTGCTTGAAAGTCTTTCGCGGAGCCTTGCTCGCGATCGTGCCGTCCTTGTTGAGATCCTCTTCGGCCAATGCCTCGACCGCGTCGACATCCTGATGGCCGCTTCGCAGCTCGCGGTACATCTTCCAGCAGACCCAGAGCAGGAGAATGCCGCCGGCGAGCAGAAGCCCGACGATGGAGAGCAGCTGGATGGTGACGCTGGCGAAGAGGATGCGCAGCGCGGTGGCGGCAATGATGCCCCAGAGGATTGCGCTGCGGCGGAGTTCCTTGGGCAATCCGGCGGCAGCCAGGCCGATGACGATTGCGTTGTCTCCGGCGAGCACCAGGTCGATCAGGATGACCTGGCCGAGGGCGTAGAGACCCTCCCACGAGAAGTACATGCTCAACGCTTCCGCGGAAAAATACGCGCTCATGCAGATCGCTTCCTCTGTTTGCGAGTTGGTTGGTTTCGTGAATTGGAAGGTGGCGCGCCGAATGACGGTGGCGCGACGTATCAGTGGGACCTGACATGGGCCTGACGCATTCGGAAATCTCATGCGTCCCGAACCGTCGGCGAAATTGAAATCGCGCGTCCGCCGGCAAACTTCCTGAAGTGAGTTAAGCCCGAAGACCGCCAACTATCTCGAGGTCACCAGATGACGACGTTTGGCCCGCAGAGGTCGCGCAAGAATGGCAATAACCCGGAAACGCAAAGTGTCAGGAAGAAGAAGACCGTCATCTATGACGTGACACCCAGCCGGATCAGCGACAGGACCAGGAATGTGCTGACCGTCCTCGCATTGGCGTTGATCGGCGCGCTCATATGGTCGTCGATAGCCCTCACGGCATAGAGCGGGCATGGATGCCTTGACGCACCTGATATTCCAAGTACAGGACGGAAGAGCTTGAGCCCTAGAGTCCACACGACAATGTCCAGGAGTGCGACGGCGTGAGGTTGCTGCTGGTCGAAGACCATCGTGCGCTCTCGGAGATGATCGAGGAGCATCTCGAAAAGGTCGGGTTCGCCGTGGACCCGGTCCCGTCGGCAGAAGATGCGCGCGCCGCCCTCAACGTCACGGCTTACGACATCATCGTCCTCGACCTCGGGCTGCCGGGAGCTGACGGCATGACGGTACTCGACCATGTGCGGAGGTGCGATGCGCTGCGCGTTCCGGTCCTCATCCTGACGGCGCGCGATTCGCTGGGAAACCGGCTCGAAGGCCTCAACGGCGGCGCAGACGACTATCTCGTCAAGCCATTCGACCTGCAGGAACTGGAAGCACGCCTGCGGGCGATCCTGAGACGCCCCGGTTACAGACAGGCCGACACTCTCGAATTCGGCGGCATCACCTTCTGCGTGACGTCGTGGGGCGTCCAGGTGAACGGACAGCCCGTGGACCTCGGCCGCAAGGAGGCGGCGCTGCTCGAGGAACTCATGAGGGTGGCGCCGCGCATCGTCGTCAGGGATCGCCTCGAAGACAAGATGTACGCGCTGCACGAGACCGTTACGGCGAACGCGATCGAGGCGATCGTTTCGCGACTGCGCCGCAAGCTTCAGACTTGCGGGGCGGCGGCACGCATCGTGTCGGTTCGGGGCATCGGCTACAGGCTGGATTCCGGTGTCGAAGATGACATCGGCTAGATCGGCCTGGGTCAACAGCCTGCAATCGAGGCTGCTGATCGTGATGACCGTCGTTTTCGCGCTCGGCGTCGGAAACGTGCTGGTATACATGGTCGACCTCGACGAGGACATCAAAGCCCATGTCGTGAAGGAGCAGGTCGATACGCTCCTTGCGGCGGTCGCCCTCAAGCCCGATGGCTCCAACCTCGCCGACCTGCCGCGCGATTTCTCGCAGTCGAGCTGGCAGTACTCGCTCTATACGGAAGGGGGCAGCCTCGTCGCGACGGCACCGGCCACGATGGCGGCATTGCCTTTCAAGCATCCCGATGCTTCGCCAACTTACCTGAACGGCGCCAAGGCCGCGCGGAAGATTGCCGACGATCGCGTCCTGGTCGTCCGGCGCACCGACTGGATCGTCTGCGAAGAACTCTGCCAAATCTTCCGCGAGCGACTGACCGGCTCGTCCATTCTCATCGCCGCCCTGGCCGTGGTCTCTATCGGATCGATATTCCTGCTGGCGCGCTGGATGCTGCTGTCGGTGCGGCGGGCTGCAGCGCTTGCCGCCACGATCAGCCTGGAGCATCCGAACCGTCGCATCCCGCTCGATGGCCTGCCGAGCGAGATCGTGCCCTTGGCGAAGTCAGCCAATGAAGCGCTGGACAGGTTGGCCGACGCCTATGCCATGGAACGCCGCTTCACCGCCGATGCTTCTCATGAGCTAAGGACGCCGCTCGCGGTGTTGAATCTTCGCCTGCAGAAGGCGCGAAGCCAGCAGGCCCCGGACTGGGAGGCGATCTCGCGGGACATGGAAGAGATGCGGCATGTCGTCGAACAGCTGCTCGCCCTGGCGCGGGCGGACGGAGGCGAGGAGGAGCATCCGCAAACCCCGCCGGTTTCGCTCGCGCGCATCGTTCGCGAAGCCGTTGCCGATATCATGCCAGCCTACGACAGCGCGCACCGGACACTGTCGATCGATGTCATCGAAGGACTGCTTGTATCGAGGGGCACGCGCGAGCTGCGGCAGGCCCTCCGGAACCTTCTCGAAAACGCCATCCGGCACGGCAAGGGCGGGGTGACGGTGTCGCTGAGGAGAGGGGACGCCCATATGGCCGTCCTGGAGGTCGGCGACGAGGGCGAAGCGGTCGCGCCGGCAGTTGCGGAACGTCTCTTCGAGCGCTTCCACAAGAGCGTTCAAAGCAGTCCCGGCGCCGGCCTGGGATTGGCAATCGTCAGGCGCCTGATTCGAAACCTCGGCGGCGACGCCAGGATCGTCGACGGCAACCGGTTTGCCGTCGAACTAAGAGTCCCACTGGCCGCACACCGCGGCCATTAGGAAAGAAAAGCCAGGCCGCGCTCAGGCGGCCTGACCGGCCTTTGCGCGGACCGGCAGTTTCCAGTTCGGCCGCACGAAGTGACAGGTGTAGCCGTTGGGAATGCGCTCCAGGTAATCCTGGTGCTCAGGCTCGGCTTCCCAGAAATCGGAAATGGGCGCGACCTCGGTCACCACCTTGCCGGGCCACAGGCCCGAGGCGTCGACGTCGGCGATCGTGTCCTCGGCGACGCGGCGCTGTTCGTCGCTCGTGTAGAAGATCGCCGAGCGGTAGGACGTGCCCCGATCGTTGCCCTGGCGGTTCATCGTCGAGGGATCGTGGATCTGGAAAAAGAACTCCAGGAGCGTGCGGAAGCTCATCTTCGCGGGGTCGAAGATGATCTCGATCGCCTCGGCATGGCCGTCATGGTTGCGATAGGTCGCGTTGGCGACGCGGCCGCCGGTGTAGCCGACACGTGTCGACAGCACGCCGGGCATGCGGCGGATCAGGTCCTGCATGCCCGAGAAGCAGCCGCCGGCGAGTACTGCGCGTTCCTGGCTCATTTCACGTCCTCCACCTGGTCGAGATAGGCGCCGTAGCCCTGGGCTTCCATGTCCTTGCGATGGACGAAGCGCAGCGACGCCGAGTTGATGCAATAACGCAGGCCGCCGCGATCGCGCGGGCCATCGGGAAACACATGGCCGAGATGGCTGTCGCCGTGCGTCGAGCGGACCTCGATGCGCCGCATGCCGTGCGAGTTGTCGTGCAACTCGGCGACGTTGGCGGGCTCGATCGGCTTGGTGAAGCTCGGCCAGCCGCAGCCCGATTCGTACTTGTCGGCAGAGGCGAACAGCGGCTCGCCGGAGACGATGTCGACGTAGACACCCGGCTCCTTGTTGTAGAGCAGCGCGCCGCTGCCGGGGCGCTCGGTGCCGCTCTCCTGCGTCACGTAGAACTGCTCCGGAGAAAGTTTTGCGACGGCCTCGGGCGATTTCTTGTACGTCTGCATTTACTGCTCCTGTCGAACCTGTCGTAAGCCGGGAAATATAGGGAGCCGATGGCCTTGTGTCAGGGGGCCGGCGATCACCTGCTTCGCTGCAGATAGTCGATCAGAACGCGCAGTTTCGGGGCGATGTTCCGGCGGCTTGGGTAATAGAGATAGAAGCCCGCGAAGTGGGGGCAATACGTCTCGAGGACGGGCTCCAGTTCGCCGCGCGCGAAATGCCCGCGGAAACTCTCCTCCATGCCGAAGGTGATGCCGGCGCCGGCGACCGCCAGCTTGATCATCAGCGCCATGTCGTTGGTGGCGAAGCGGGGCGCGACGGCGACGGTCAATTCCTTGTTTCCCTCGCAGAATTCCCAGCGATAGGGCGCGGCCTTGGGTGAGGGCCGCCAGCCGATGCAGGTATGCGACGGAAGCTCGGACGGGTGCTTCGGGACGCCGAAGCGTTCCCGGTACGAGGGCGCGCAGACCGCCAGTTGTCGCTCGTCGCCTGCCACCGAGACGGCGATCATGTCCTGCTCGATCACCTCGCCGAGGCGCACGCCCGCGTCATAGCCTTCGGCCACGATGTCGATCGCGTCATCGGTCACGGTGATGTCGAGGTCGACTTCGGGATTGGCTTCGGCAAATCCCGCCAGGAACGGCCCCGCGAGGAAGCGCTCGGCGATCGAGGAGACGGCCAGCCGCAGCCGGCCGCGCGGGCGGCCCTGAAGGGCGGCGGTCTTCTCGAGGGCGGCCCGCATCTCGGCGACCGCCGGGGCGATCTCCGAATGCAGCCGCTCGCCGGCCTCGGTCAGGTTGACGCTGCGGGTCGTGCGCAGGACCAGCGCGATGCCGAGACTCGCCTCCAGGCGCTGGATCGTCTGGCTGACGGCCGAGCGCGTCACGCCGAGCCGGTCCGCGGCCGCGCGAAAGCTGCGCTCCTCGGCCACCAGGGCGAAGACGGACAGCGCGTTGAGGTCGGGCTCCACTGGTTAGATGGTCTTTCCAGATTGGTAAGCGATTGTCGCCTTATCGCGACAATGGCCGAGGTCCATCTTCCGGGCAAGCAAACCGCCCATACCGAAAGGACCCGACCATGGCTCTCGATAAAGTCGTTCTCATCACCGGCGCCTCCAGCGGCATCGGCGCCGGCATCGCCCGCGAACTGGCCGGGACCGGCGCCAGGCTGATGCTGGGCGCACGCCGCGTCGGCCATCTCGAGGCGCTCGCCGGCGAACTCAACGCGGCCGGCGGCACGGCCCGCGTCTGCCCGCTCGACGTCACCGACCGAAAGAGCGTCGACGCCTTCGCCGACGCCGCGCGCACGGAGTGGGGGCGGGTGGATGTCATCGTCAACAATGCCGGCCTGATGCCGCTCTCCGCCATGTCCGCGATGAAGGTCGAGGAATGGGAGCGGATGGTCGATGTGAACATCAAGGGTGTGCTCTACGGCATCGCCGCCGTTCTGCCCGAGATGACCGCGCGTGGTTCTGGCCATGTCGTCAACATCGCCTCGATCGGCGCCCTCCAGGTCTTCCCGACCGCTGCCGTCTACTGCGCGACCAAGTACGCGGTACGCGCCATCTCCGCCGGGCTGCGCCAGGAGAACGACAAACTCCGCGTGACCTGCATCCATCCCGGCGTCGTCGAGAGCGAGCTGGCCAGCACTATCACCGATCCGGCCGCGGCCGAGGCGATGAAGACCTTCCGCGCGATCGCGCTGAAACCGGACGCCATCGCGCGGGCCGTGCGCTTCGCGATCGAGCAACCCGACGATGTCGACGTGAACGAGATCGTCGTTCGTCCCACCGCCAGCACCATCTGAGGAGATCGACCATGAGCCTGTATCCGACGGTCGCCACCTTGCTCGTCGCCCTGACAGCGGCGCCTGCCTTCGCCCAGACGGTCGAGGACCGGCTGAAGCGCGGCGACGCCGTAATCAAGGAACTCAATCGCGGCCAGCAGCAGCCCGCGCTGGAGCGCATGCGGCAGGAGTTTCCCTTCCTCGCCGAGGCGACCGAGGCCTACGCGTTGGGCGATGTCTGGTCGCGGCCGGGCCTCGACAATCGCACGCGCCAGCTTGCGGCGGTGGCGGCCTTCGCCGCGACGGGCCAGTTGCCATTCATGAAGGTCCATGCCGGCTATGCGCTCAACATCGGCGTGCCCGAGGAGGAGCTGAAGGAGATCGTCTACATGATCACGGTGCCGGCCGGCATTTCCCGCGCCATCGCGGCCTCGCAGGTCCTCGCAGAACTCTTCGCCGAGCGCCGCAATGCGGGGAGGCCACAATGAGGGCCATAGGCCTCCTGACCCTGGTGCTCGCCATCAACACACCCTTCATGCTCACGACCGGAGGTCATGCCGAAATGACGCCCCATCCCTATGTCGGCATGTGGGTGACCGCCGACGGAAACATCCGCCACAACCTCTTGCCGAACAATCGCTACGACGAGGCCCGCGGCACTCGCGAGAGCGCTTATCGCGGGCGATACGAAGTGAGCGGAACCCGGATCGAATACTGGGACGACACCGGCTTCACGGCCGACGGCGTTTTCGTCGATATCGATACGCTGCATCACGGCGGGATGATCTTTTACCGGCGCAAGTGAGTGCAGCTGCCATAGTGTCTGCAAGATTGACCGGCACATGGTATTGGCGCCCGTTCGCGGGCTCCAATAACCAGGGAAGCTCATGATCACTCGCAGACTGCTCTGTGCCGGCGCCGCCCTCGCGCCCCTTCCGGTCTTTGCTCAAGGATCGGGCGCAAGATTTCCCGCGGCGTGGCTGGACGGCATTCGGCAGGAGGCGCTGCGGGCGGGCGTCGATCGCGCCACGCTCGACGCGGCACTCGCGGACATCCGCGAAGTCCCGAAGGTGATGGAGCAGGCACGCAACCAGCCTGAATTCAAGATGACCTGGGAGCGCTACCAGGGCCTGGTCGTCTCCGAGGAGCGCATCAAGCGCGGCCGCGCGCTGCTGGCCGAGAACCGCGAGGCGATCGAGCGGTTCGCGGGCCCGGCCGGACTTCCTCCATCCGTCGCCGTCGCGCTGTGGGGCATCGAGAGCAACTACGGCACGCGCCTCGGCGACTTCGAGGTGGTCGAGGCGCTGGCGACGCTGGTCCACAACAACTTCCGCGCCAAGTTCTTCCGCGAGCAGCTCATTGCCGCCCTGAAAATCGTCTCGCAGGGCCATATCGGCCTGCATGCGATGAAGGGCTCGTGGGCCGGCGCGATGGGCCAGTGCCAGTTCATCCCCACGAGCTTCATCGCCTATGCCGCGGACGGTGACGGCGACGGTCGAAAGGACATCTGGACCAACAAGCTCGACGTCTTCGCCTCGATCGTGAACTACCTGCGACGGGTGGGGTGGAAGCCCGGCCTGCGCTGGGGCGACGAGGTCTCGCCGGGCGCACAGACCGCAGGCGGCGGGCGCATCGTCCGGCCGGCAGGGGCGGGCGGCCCGGCTTACCAGACGACCGAGAATTTCAAGGTGATCCTGCGCTGGAACCAGTCCGACTTCTTCGCCCTTGCAGTCGGTCTGCTGTCGGATCGGATCGCTGCCTGAACCAACGTCAATGAGGCCGCTCCTCTAGCAGCCCAAGATGATGTATGATGTGAACATCATGCCGCTAACGTTGGTAATACAGCGATTTCCCGCCGCCCCTGGGCTCCATCGGGCCCTTCGCTTGTGCGGCGCGGTCGCGCTTCTGGCGAGCCTCGCGGCCTGCGGATCGTCCAGCAAGGGCGGGGGAGGCGCCAGTACCAGCGTGGCCCAGCGCGGCACCTACAAGGTCGGCCAGCCCTACAAGATCGACGGGATCACCTACACGCCGCAGGAGACTTTCACCCTCACCGAGACCGGCGTCGCCTCCTGGTACGGGCCGGGTTTCCACGGCAAATCGACCGCCAACGGCGAGCGCTACGACCAGTCCGATCGGACCGCGGCCCATCGCACCCTGCAGATGCCGGCCATCGTGCGAGTCACAAATCTCGACAATGGGCGCAGCACCGTTGTCCGGGTGAACGACCGCGGCCCCTTTGCCCGCAGCCGAGTCATCGACCTGTCGCGTACCGCGGCGGAGGAGATCGACATGGTCGGCAAGGGCACCGCGCGGGTCCGCGTCGAACAGCTCCAGGCCGAGAGCCTGGCCGTCAAGGACGTCGCGATCAGCGGCGGCGGCCCCGCGGAGCAGCAGCAGGCCGTCGCCCAACTCGCGAGCGGCAGCCGGGCGGCGCCGGTGCCCGTAACCGCACCAGTACCCGCCCCGGCACCCGTGTCGGCCCCACCGCCACCGGTCATGCAGGCCGCCTACGAGCCGCCTCCCGCGCCGGCCGCTCCCGCACAAACCGTGTATGCGACCCCGCCGCGCCCCAGCGCTACGCCGTTCGGCGCGCCGCGATCGGCGTCTGGCGATACGCCGCCCACGATCGCATCGCTGACGGCGACGACGACCACTGCGACGCCTTCGTCGCAGCTCAACGGCTTCTTCGTGCAGGTCGGCGCGTTCTCCACGCAGGAAAATGCCGAGAAACAGCGCGGCGCGGTGCGCAGCTACGGCAACCCCGAGATTTCCCAGGGCTCGGCGGGCGGACGCGATGTTTATCGCGTGCGGCTCGGGCCCTATACCACTCCCGATGCCGCCGGCATTGTCGCCGACCGGCTCAAGCGTTCAGGCTATGGGGATGCCCGTGTGGTCGCTGAATAAGCTCAATCGCGCTGTCGTAGTTTTCCTTGCAGCGGCCGGTCTCGCCGGCCTTTCCCTTGCCGCCTACGCCCAGCAGGACCCGCCGAAGAAACCGGCCAACCAGCAGCAGAAGCCGCCAGCCAAGCCGCGGGCTCCGGCCTCGACGGCGGCCAAGCCGGCACCGAAGGAACCTGCCGCACCCAAGGTTGAATCGCTGCCGCCTTCGCAGGTCGGCATCGGCACACTGGCGCGCCACGCCTTCATGGTCGATCCGCAGACCTCGACAGTGCTCCTGTTCAAGGACGCCGAGACCCCGATGCCGCCGTCGTCGATGTCCAAGATGATGACCATCTACATCATCTTCGACGAGCTGGCCGCCGGCCGCCTCAAGCTCGACACACGCTTCCGCGTCAGCGAGAAGGCCCGCAACATGGGCGGCTCGCGCATGTTCCTCGAGCTGGGCAGCGAGGCCACGGTCGAGGACCTGATCAAGGGCATCATCATCCTGTCGGGCAACGATGCTTGCGTGGTGATCGCCGAGGGACTTGCCGGGTCGGAGGATGCTTTCGCCGAGCGCATGAACAAGCGTGCGAAAGAGATCGGCATGACGAAGACGGTGTTCAAGAACGCGTCGGGCTGGCCGGCCGAGGGCCAGTACACGACGGCGCGCGATCTCGCCGTGCTGTCGTGGCATACGATCGACGACTACCCGCAGTACTATAAGTATTATTCGGACACGAACTGGACCTACAACAACATACGCCAGGAGAATCGCAACCGTCTGCTCAAGACCGTTGCCGGCACCGACGGTCTCAAGACCGGCCACACGGAAGAGGGCGGGTACGGCCAGTCCACCTCGGCGGTACGCGACGGTCGTCGCCTGATCCTGGTCGTCAACGGCCTCACCTCGATGGCCGAGCGCGCGCAGGAAACGGCACGCCTGATGGAGTGGGGCTATCGCGAGTCGACCAACATGACGGTGTTCCGCGCCGGCGACATGCTGGTCGAGGCACCGGTCTGGCTGGGCGCGCAGGACAAGGTCCCGCTGGTCATCCCGAAGACCGTGCAGATCACCATGCCAACGGGTCAGGCCGCATCGCCGCCGCGCGTGATCGCGCGCTTCGATGGGCCGATCGCCGCGCCAATCGTCAAGGGAACCAAGATCGGCACCGCCGTCGTCACGCTGCCCGACAACCGGACGATGGAATATCCGCTCGAGGCCGGCGCCGACGTGCCGCGCATGGGCGTGTTCGGCCGCATGTCAACGATGGTGCAGCACTACCTGTTCGGCTGGATGTCGTGACCGACGCCGCAGATAGGAGCAACGACGGCCTGTTCATCACGCTCGAAGGCGGAGAGGGTGCCGGCAAGTCGACTCAGGTCGCCCGCCTCAAGGACTGGATCGAGAAGCGCGGGCACAAGTGCATCGCCACGCGCGAGCCGGGTGGCGCGCCGGGCGCCGAGATGGTGCGCAAGCTGCTGGTCGAGGGGCCCGCGGAGCGCTGGGACGGCGTCACCGAGGCGCTGCTGCATTTCGCGGCCCGCCGCGAGCATCTGCGTACGACGGTGCTGCCCGCCATCAAGAGCGGCACCTGGGTCGTCTCCGACCGTTTCGCCGATTCGACCATGGCCTATCAGGGCTACGGCCACGGCGCCGACCGCGCCATGCTGGGCACGCTCTACGACATCGCCGTGGGCGATTTCCGCCCCGACCTCACGCTGATCCTCGACCTGCCGGTCGAGACCGGGCTGAAGCGCGCGGCGGCGCGGCGGGGCACCGAGACCCGCTACGAATCGCTGCCGCAGGACTTCCACGAACGTGTGCGCGCGGGCTTCCTCGACATTGCCGAAGCCGATCCCGAGCGCTGTGTCGTGATCGACGCCACCGCCGGGATCGACGAGATTGCCCGGGCGATCGCCGACGCGGTGACCAAGCACCTGGAAGCCTGAGCCGTGGCGCGGGGCAAGACGCCGTCCGATCCGGCTGAGCTGGAGAAGCTCGAATGGCCCTACAGCTGGCCGCCGCCGTGGCGCAATGACCGGCTGGTCGGGCATGAGCAGGCCGAGCAGACGATGCTGGCGGCGCAGCAAAGCGGAAGGCTGCACCACGCCTGGTTGATGACGGGGCCGCGCGGCATCGGCAAGGCGACGCTGGCGTGGCGCTTCGCGCGCTTCCTGCTGGCGGGCCAGGACCAGGGCGGTTTATTCGGCGGCGGGCCAGAGTCGCTCGACGTGTCGGCCGATGCGCCCGGCCGCCACCTGATCGACGCGCGCTCGCATCCCGATCTCTTCCATCTGCGCCGCGCGCTGAACCACGACACGGGCCGCATCCGTGCCGAGATCGCCGTCGACGACGTGCGCGAACTGGGCGCGTTCATGCACATGACGCCGGCGATGGGAAAGTGGCGCGTCGCCATCGTCGACTCGGCCGACGAGATGAACCGCAACAGCGCCAACGCGGTGCTTAAGATCCTCGAGGAGCCGCCACCCAACGCGGTGCTGCTGATCGTGTCGCACGCGCCGGGCCGGCTGCTGCCGACCATCCGCTCGCGCTGCCGGCGCCTCGCGCTGCAGCCGCAGAAGGACGAGACCGTCGTCAAGCTGCTGGGCGACCATGCGCCCGAGACGAAGGACGAGGAGAGAAGGGCGCTCGCCCGCCTCGCCGAGGGCAGCATCGGGCGCGCGCTGGAACTGGCGGGCGCGGGCAGCCTCGACCTCTATCGCGAGATGGTCGAGGTGCTGGCGACCCTGCCCGACCTCGACATGCCGCGGCTGCACGGTTTCGCCGAACGCTTCGCCAAGCGCGGCGAGGAGGCGAACGCCGACTGGCGCGCGCTCAACTATCTGTTCGACGGCTGGCTGAAGGGTCTGATGCGGCAGGCCGCCCTCCTGACGGAAGCTGCACCCGTCGTGCCGATGGAGAGCGGGCTGCGGGCCAGGTTGCTTGCGGTCGCCAGTCTCGATCGCTGGATGGCGGCCTCGGAGCAGGTCGCGATGCTCTTTTCACGCGCCGACGCGGTCAATCTCGATCGCAAGCAAACCGTCATGGGCAGCTTCCTGGCGCTGCAATCGGCGACGCGCTGATCTTGATCCCCGCCTGATCGCCACCTTGATCGATTGGGATAGGCGTGAGAAAAGATCGGCCATGTTGCCCCGGTCCGACATCAGAGACTCGCTGCCCTGCGAACGAATGCGGGGCTGAACGCGCTTGAGTCTCGTGCCCCGGAAGGGGCGGCCGTTCGGAGTTCAGTCATCATGTCGGGCAAAAGCACCTACTACGTCACCACGCCGATCTACTACGTCAACGACGTGCCCCATATCGGGCATGCCTACGCGACGCTCGCCTGCGATGTGCTGGCGCGCTTCAAGCGTCTCGATGGTTACGACGTTCACTTCCTCACGGGTACGGACGAGCACGGCCAGAAGGTCGAGAAGGCTGCCGCCGCCGCGGGGATGACGCCGCAGGCCTTCACCGACAAGGTGAGCCAGTCGTTCCGCGATCTGATCGGCGTGATGAACTATTCGCCGGACGGATTCATCCGCACGACCGAGCCGCGCCACTACGCGTCGTGCCAGGCGCTGTGGGAGAAGCTGGTCGCCTCGGGTGACATCTATCTCGGCAAGTATGCCGGCTGGTATTCGGTACGCGACGAGGCCTTCTACGCCGAGGACGAGACCACGGTCGGTCCCGACGGCAAGCGCCGCGCTGGCCCGGTCAACAACGAGGTCGAGTGGGTCGAAGAGCCGTCCTACTTCTTCAAGCTGTCAGCCTGGACCGACCGGCTGCTGGAGTTCTACGAGAAGAACCCGCGCTTCATCGCGCCGGAGAGCCGCCGCAACGAGGTCATCAGCTTTGTGAAGGGCGGCTTGCAGGACCTCTCGGTCTCGCGCACCAGCTTCTCCTGGGGCATTCCGGTGCCGGGCGACGAGAAGCACATCATGTACGTCTGGCTGGACGCGCTGACCAACTACATCACCGAGGTTGGCTACCCCGACGAGAGCAATCCGCTGTGGCGCTTCTGGCCGGCCGACGTGCATGTCGTCGGCAAAGACATCATCCGATTCCACTGCGTGTTCTGGCCGGCCTTCCTGCTGTCGGCCGGCGTCGCCGCGCCCAAGCGCGTCTTCGCGTCGGGCTGGTGGACGACCGAAGGCCAGAAGATCTCGAAGTCGTTGGGTAACGCGATCGATCCTGTCGCAGTGACCAAGGAATTCGGCGTCGACCAGGTGCGCTATTTCCTGCTGCGCGAAGTGCCGTTCGGCAATGACGGCGACTTCCAGCGCCGCGCCCTGATCGGCCGCATGAACGCCGACCTCGCCAACGCCTATGGCAATCTCTGCCAGAGGGTGCTGTCGATCGTCGCCAAGAATTGCGGCGAGAAGGTCCCGCCGAAGGGTGAACTGGTCGAGGCCGATACGGCGCTGCTTGATCGTGCGAAAGGCCTGCTGGCCATTGTACGGGCCGAGCTGGACGAGCAGGCCTTCCACAAGGCGCTGACGGCGATCTGGGAAGTGATCGCCGACGCCAACCGCTATGTCGACGCACAGGCTCCGTGGGCGCTGGCCAAGACCGACCCGGTGCGGCGCGACACGGTCCTGTGGGTGCTGGCCGAGACCATCCGGCGCGTGACGCTGCTGGTGCAGCCCTTCATGCCCGACTCGACGGCCAGGATCCTCGACCAGCTTGCGGTGACGCCGGAGAAGCGTCTCTACACGGCCTTCGACGAGGAGCTGGTCTCGGGCACGGCGCTGCCGGTACCGCAGGGCGTGTTCCCGCGCTTCATCGAGCCGGCGCCCGCCGCTGCACCGGCCAAACCGCCGAAACAGCCCAAGGCCCCCAAGCAGCCGAAGGTCGCGGGCTAGCGATGCTGATCGACAGCCATTGCCATCTCGACTTTCCGGAGCTGACGACCGACGAGTCGGGCGTGCTGGCGCGCGCCCGGACGGCGGGCGTCGGCGGCATGCTGACCATCGGCACACGGCTCGACCAGTTCGAGCGGGTGAGGGCGATCGCCGAGCGCCATGACAATGTCTGGTGCTCGGTCGGCGTCCATCCGCACGAGGCGAAGGAGGAGGGCCAGCGCACTCCCGACCGGCTGATCGAGGCGACGCGACATCCGAAGGTCGTGGGGATCGGCGAGACCGGCCTCGACTTCTATTACGAGCACAGTCCGCGCGAAGAACAGGCCGAGAGCTTCCGCGCCCATATTGCGGCGTCCCGCCAGACCGGCCTGCCGCTGATCGTCCATACCCGCGACGCCGATGTCGAGACCGGCGACATCCTGGAAGACGAATACGGGAAGGGCGCCTTCCCCGGCCTGATCCACTGTTTCAGCTCGGGCCGCGCCGTGGCCGAACGTGCCCTGGCGCTGGGCATGTACATTTCGATCTCGGGCATCGTGACCTTCAAGGCGGCCGAGGAGCTGCGCACCATCGTGCGCGACCTGCCGCTGGACCGGCTGCTGGTCGAGACCGACTCACCATACCTCGCGCCGATCCCCAAGCGCGGCAAGACCAACGAGCCGGCCTATGTGGCCCACACGGCTGCCAAAGTCGCCGAGTTGAAAGGCGTGAGCCTGACCGAGCTCGAGGCCGCGACGACCGACAATTTCTTCCGGCTGTTCGCCAAGGCGGAGCGTTCCCGGTGCGGGTGACGATCCTGGGCTGCGGGACCTCGGCCGGCGTGCCCCGGGCCGGCGGGCCGGGCGGCAAGGGCGAGTGGGGGGCGGCGAACTCCGCGGATCCCCGCAATGTCCGGACCCGCTGCTCGATCCTGGTGCAGGACCTGGGCAAGACCGTGCTGGTCGACACCTCGCCCGACGTCCGAAGCCAGCTCCTCGCCGCGGAGGTCGAGCGCGTCGATGCGGTGATCTGGACCCACGACCATGCCGACCAGTGCCACGGCATCGACGACCTGCGGCCCTATGCGCTGCGCCAGGGCCAGATCGAGTCCTGGTCGGACGAGCGGACCTACGGGGTGCTGAGGCGGCGCTTCGGCTATTGCTTCCAGGCCGAGGGCAATGGCTTCTACAATCCGATCTACCGCCATTCCGTGATCTCCGGGCCGTTCGAGGCAGCGGGCCTCGCGGTCATGCCGTTCCTCCAGGATCACGGCTCCATCAAGTCGCTGGGTTTCCGCTTCGGCGGCATCGGCTACGCCAACGACGTGGTCATGCTGTCCGAGGAATCGCTGCAGGCCCTGGAGGGCGTCGAGATCCTGATCGTCGACGCGATGCGCTACCGGCCCCATCCCACGCATGCCCATCTCGACCGGGCGCTGGAATGGATCGAACGGCTGAAGCCGCGCCAGGCGTTCTTGACCAACCTGCATGTCGATATGGACTATGCCGAAGTCGACCGGACGACGCCGGCCCACGTGACGCCTTGCCACGACGGTCTTCAAATCGACCTCTAGGGGTAAACAATTGTTCCATTCCAGATGGATACCGGGCATTTCTCATCTGACCTATCAAGGTAAACGAAAGGAGTCCGGACGCCGGATGTTCCTGTCGGGCTCGGCCGCAGCCATTCTGGCGGGCTCGGTGGCGCCGCTCAGCGCCCAGGCGGCCGACAGGCTGGATGCCGGCGGGCTCACGTTCCGCGACTTCGGAGTCCCCGACAACGGCTCGAGCTACACCCGCGGCGAACAGAGCATCGGCGGCGGCACCACCCAGACCTTCACCAGGGTCCTCGGCATAGACCAGGCCAGCCAGGCCGTCCGGCTGCGCTTCGATTCGATCAAGGTCGAGCTTCTGCTTCCCATGGGCTGGCAGGCCAGCGAGGACGGGGAGCGGGGCGTCGCCTACACGCTCGACAAGCGCATCCGGCTGATCGTCTGGCGGGTCGATTTCGCCTACGAGGGCGTCAAGGACGCCGAGCACTACGCCGCCACCAAGGCCGGCTCCATCAAGGCCCGGCGCCCCGGCGTCCAGGCCCAGGCGCGCAAGCTCCGGGATGGCAGCTTCGTGATCGTCTACGAGAACGTGCCGAAGGGACCGTCCGACGGCAGCGGACCGCGGACCGTGTTCGACCTGGTCATTCCCAATCCACGGAACCCGAAGGTCGGCGTGCTAGTCACGCTCGGCATGCCGGCCAACGAGGCCGGACGCGGGCTGCAGCTGCTGGCACTCATAACGCAGAACATGCGGATCGATTGGTAATATACTGATATAGATATCATATCCATATTTGTCATAATATATATTATACGATAATCGGGAATGAGTTAGACGGCATGACCTCAGGACGTCCCACCCCGGAATCTCTTCCCCGCGAACCACTGCAGCGGCTGCTGGCCGTCATGGCGTGGCTGCGGGATCGCCAGCATGGCTGCCCCTGGGACATCGACCAGACCTTCCGGACCATTGCGCCGTACACGATCGAGGAAGCCTACGAGGTGGCCGATGCGATCGAGCGCGACGACATGCCGGCGCTCAAGGAAGAGCTCGGCGACCTGCTGCTGCAGGTCATCTACCATTCCCAGATCGCCAGCGAGGCCCAGGCGTTCAGTTTCGACGACGTGGCCGCCGGCATCGCCGACAAGATGGTCGACCGCCATCCGCACGTCTTCGGCGATCTCGACATCAAGACCGCCGATGCGCAGACCGTCTCCTGGGAGGCCCGCAAGGCCGCCGAGCGGGCCGCCAAGGCCAAGGAAACGGCGCCGGCAGGCGCGCTGGACGGGGTGGCGCGCGCCCTTCCCGCCCTGATGCGCGCCGAGAAGATCCAGAAGCGTGCCGCCCGGGTCGGCTTCGACTGGGGCTCAATCGGCCCGGTCATCGACAAGATCGAGGAGGAATTGGGCGAGCTGCGGGCCGAGCTGGAGGCCGGAAAGGTCGCGCAGGAGAAGGTCGCCGATGAACTTGGCGATGTCCTGTTCGCCGTCGCCAACCTGGCCCGCCACTGCAAGGTCGACCCGGAGGTGGCGCTGCGGGCCACCAATGACAAGTTCGAGAAGCGTTTCCGCTACATCGAACGTCGGCTGGCCGAAGCCGGCCGCAAGCCCGCCGAGGTCAGCCTGGAGGAGATGGAGACCCTCTGGCAGGAAGCCAAGACGCGGGCTTGAGAGTGTTGATTTGAGAACTGTGTCATCCCGAGCGTAGCGAGGGATCCTTGGTTGGCGTCGCTTAAGGATCCTTCGGTCCGCTCAGGATGACACCTATGTCTGAGCCGATTAGGTGCGCGACGCCAGCAGCGGCATCTTCGAGGCTTCGAGAGCCGACCGGGCCTCGGCCAGCGCTTCGGCCGTGGAGGCCGCGATCAGGCCGGCGTTGAGCGGCTGGGCCGGCACGTACGGCGCACCGGCGAACTGGATGGCGCCGCCGCCGGCCTCGCGCATCATCAGCGTGCCGGCCGCGTGATCCCACGGTTTGGTCGTGCGATAGAGGCTGAACTGCGCGCGGCCGGACAGGATTTCCAGATACTCGGCGCCGGCGCAGCGCAGGGTCGAGATCTGGCCGAACCGCCCGCGCTGCTCCTTGCTGAGCTGCTCGTCGAACGCCTTGGCGATCTTGTAGCCGACGAAGCCCGTCAGCGGCTCGGCGGTTGGTTCGCCGCGAATCGCCGCGCCGTCGAACGTGACCCCACCATCCCGATGCGCCACGGCCATCCGGTCGCGCGGCACGTCGAGGATCCAGCCGGCGATCGCGGTGGTATCCTGCACAAGGCATACGATGATGGCGAAGCGGTCCCTGCCCGCGGCGAAATTCGCGGTGCCGTCGAGCGGATCGACGATCCAGCAGGCCTCGCCCGGCCGGGCGATCAGGTCGAGAAGGCTGGCATCCTTCTCGACGGCCTCCTCGCCCACGACCGGCACGCCGGGCAGGATCTTGGCCAACCCCGAGGCCAGCCGCTGCTCGGCCGCCTCGTCGGCGACCGTGACGAAGTCGCCCGGCCGCTTCTGGCGGATTTCATCCTTGGCGAGATTGCGGAAACGGGGCAGCAGTTCAGCCGCCGCCGTCTCACGCATGAGATCGGCGACCCGCTGCGAGCCACCGGAATCGAGCATCGGCCTCAGCCGACGACGCCGAAGAGATCCTCTTCCTTCAGGATCACGTGATCCTCGCCGCCGAGCTTCACCTCGGTGCCGGACCACTTGCCATACAGGACGGTGTCACCGACCTTGACGCCCAGCTCCTGCAGGCGGCCATCCTCGAGGCGACGGCCCTTGCCGACCGCGACGACCTTGCCCTGCATCGGCTTTTCCTGCGCCGTGTCGGGAATGATCAGACCGCCCTTGGTGCGGGTCTCCGCGGCCACGGGCTTCAGCAGAAGTCGGTCGTGCAAAGGCTTGAAACCCATGGTGTTTCCTTCGTCCTGGGGAATGTTTGGCCGCTTATAGAAAGGCCGGCCGCGAGGTGTCAACGCGCCTGCTGGCGGCGCTCGAACTGGGCCGCCGCCGCCTCGTCCAACGCGACGGTCAGCCAAGCGGTTTCACCCTCGTCGCGGCGGCTGCGGACCTCGCCGTGCCGGTAGAGCCAGGCGATGGTCGCGCCGTCGGCGAGCGGTACCGAGACCTCGCGCGCCTCGCCGGCAGCGCCCAGCAGGTCGGCAATGGCGTCCATGAGCTGGTCGACGCCCTCCCCGGTCAGCGCCGACACGGGGTACTGGCGGGCGCGTTCGGATCCGGTGGCCGTGCGCGTCAGCAGGGTCTGCCGCATATCCTCGGGCAGCGCATCGACCTTGTTCAGCGCCTCGATGAACGGGCGTCCCGCCCCTTCCTCCAATGCACCGAGCTCGCGCAGCACCTCTTCCACGTCGGCGCGCTGCTGCTCACTCTCGGGATGGGAGATGTCGCGCACATGCACGATCAGGTCGGCCTCGATGACCTCTTCCAGGGTCGCGCGGAAGGCGGCAACAAGGTGCGTGGGCAGGTCGGAAACGAAGCCGACCGTATCGGAGATCACACAGCCCTTGCCGTTGGGCAGCTTGATAGACCGCATGGTCGGATCGAGCGTGGCGAACAGCAGGTCCTTGGCCATGACCTCGGCACCGGACAGGCGGTTGAACAGCGTCGACTTGCCGGCGTTGGTGTAGCCGACCAGCGCCACCGTCGGCAGCCGGGCCTTCTTGCGGCCGGCGCGATTGACGGCGCGCGTCTTGCGGACGTTTTCGAGGTCGCGCTTGATCCGCACGATCCGCTCGCCGATCAGGCGGCGGTCGATCTCGATCTGCGATTCGCCGGGACCGCCCATGAAGCCGAAGCCGCCGCGCTGGCGTTCGAGATGGGTCCAGGATCGGACGAGGCGGCCGCGCTGGTAGTCGAGCGCGGCCAGCTCGACCTGCAGGCGACCTTCATGCGTGCGGGCACGCGCGCCGAAAATCTCCAGGATGAGGCCGGTACGGTCGATGACCTTGGTCTGCCAGGCCTTCTCGAGGTTGCGCTGCTGGACCGGCGTCAGCTTGTCGTCGACGACGACCAGGCCGATACCCAGCTCCTCGACCGCCGCCGCCATGCGCGCGACGACGCCCTTGCCGACCAGCGTCGCGGGCGTCACCTGACGCAGCGGCGCCACCTGCGCCAGGCGCACGTCGAGGTCGATCGCTCGGGCGAGGCCCACGGCTTCCTCGAGCTTGGCCTCGCTGTCGCGTTCGCCGCGGCCGCGCAATCCATGCTCGTATGGACACAAGACCGCGGCCACCGTTGCGGGTCGCACGGTGTCCAGCGGCTTGCGGGTGCGCTTTTCGGAGTCGTCCTGCTCGAATTCGTCGATCAAATCAGCCTGCGTCGGCTTTGTCCCCGTCGAACAGCTGCACCGGCGTGACCGGCATTATCGTCGAGATCGCATGCTTGTAGACAAGCTGCGAATGTCCGTCGCGGCGCAGCAGCACCGAGAAGTTGTCGAACCACGTGACGATGCCCTGCAGCTTCACGCCGTTCACGAGGAAGATCGTGACCGGAGTCTTGTTCTTCCGAAGGTGGTTCAGGAAGACGTCCTGAACGTTCTGTGCCTTTTCGCTCATATTTTTTGGCCTCTTGCTGGGCGGCCGGCTTCCAGGGGGTCACCGGTTTAGTAAGGTACGGGGTCCGTCCCCGCTACCGAGTTGCCTCAAATATAGGGGAGGTTGGTCTCAAAGCAATGCCACCAACTCGTGACAATTACGCACTCTCAGTCGCGGCGGATGCTCCAGAAGGGCTGCAGTCAATTGCTCTGCACCACCCACGAGAACCGGCAGGCACCCCGCCGCATGCGCGGACTTGAGGTCGGCTGGCGTATCGCCGACCATCCACACGTTCTCGTCCGGGGCAATTCCCGTGCCGTCGAGCGCAAGGTAGATGGGGTCCGGCGCGGGTTTGTCGCGGGCGGCATCCCGGGCGCCGACGGCCCGTGCCACCCACTTGCCCCACCCGAGATGGGCGACCTCGGCCCGGAGATTATCCCCAACCTTGTTGCTCACGATCGCGACATAGCAGCCTTTGGCGTGGCAATGCGCCAGCAGGTCGGCGGCGCCTTCGAGCGCCTCCAGCTTCTCCAGGTGGATGCGAAGGAAGGTGTCGTAGAAGACCTTCTCCGCCTCGGCGGCACGCGGCCCGAACAGTGTGGGGAAAACCTCGCGCAAGGAGCCGTGGGCCCGGTCCTGCACTTCGGTTGCCGTCCACGGCGTCTGGCCCAGCGCCGTGAAGGTGTCGCGATAGCACTCGACGATCGTCGGCCAGGTGTTGACCAGCGTATTGTCCCAGTCGAACAGGATGGCTCGCGGCGGCTTCAGCCCGGCGGGCAGGCTCACGTCACGGCCTCTCCCGCTTCCGAGAAGCGGACATATTCCTCGCGCAGGCGCTTGGCCGTGTCGCCGACCTTGCCGTCGCCCACCTTCTCGCCGTCGATCTTCACCACCGGGGTGACGAAGGAGGTGGCGCTGGTGATGAAGGCTTCCTTCGCCTTCTTGGCCTCGTCCAGGCTGAAGGGCCGCTCGACCAGCTTGAGCTGCAGGGAGTTGCAGATCGACTTCAGCGTATGGCGCGTGATGCCGGCCAGGATGCCGTTGTCGGTCTGGCGCGTCACCAGCTCGCCGTCATGGGTCACGATCCAGGCATTGGTCGAGGCGCCTTCGGTGATGCAGCCATTGGCATCGAGCAGCCAGGCCTCGTAGGCGCCGGCCTCGCGGGCGGCCTGCTTGGCCAGCACGTTGGGCAGCAGAGCCACCGTCTTGATGTCGCAACGCTCCCAGCGGATGTCGGGCATGCTCTTTACGGCGACGCCGGGACCGGCATCGGCCACGATGTGCTTGGTGGCCTTGGTCGTCATCACCAGGGCGGGCTTCACCGGCGTCGTCGGGAAGCCATGGTCGCGCCGGGAGACGCCGCGCGTCACCTGCATGTAGACCAGCCCGTCGCGCAGCCGGTTCTTGCGCATCAGCTCTCGGATGATGAAGCCCAGCGTGTTGCGCGACACCGGCCAGTCGATACGCAATTCCTTCAGCGAGCGGTCGAGCCGGTCGATGTGCGGCTTCTCGTCGATCAGCTTGCCGTCGCGGATGCCCACCACCTCGTAGACGCCGTCGGCCAGCTGGTAGCCGCGATCCTCGATGTGGACGCTGGCCTCGCGATGCTCGACGTAGCGACCGTTGACATAGGCATAACGCGCCATGACGCCCTCTCCCCTTTAGACCGGCGGCTCGCCGCCGCCCTCGGGCGACCCGCCGTGCAGGCCGAGCGACTTCAGCTTGCGATGCAAGGCCGAGCGCTCCATGCCGACGAAGGTCGCCGTCCGTGAAATGTTGCCGCCGAAGCGCGTCACCTGCGCCAGCAGGTACTCGCGCTCGAAGACCTCGCGCGCGTCGCGCAGCGGCAGCTGCATGATCTCCCCGCCCTTCTCCCAGCGCAGCACCGACGGCGCATCCTCGCTCACGTCGTTGGGCAGCACGTCGGCGCGGATCGGCGCGCCACCCGGCGGCGCCAGGATCAGCAGCCGCTCGATGACGTTGCGCAGCTGGCGCACGTTACCCGGCCAGTCGTGGCCCTGAAGGGCGGCCTGCGTATCCTCGCCGATCGAGCGCGCCGGCAGGCCGGTGGCATCGGCGACGCGCTTCAGCAGGTCGAGCGCCAGCTCGGGAATGTCCTCGCGGCGCTCGCTGAGGGGCGGCACGCGCAGCCCCACGACGTTGAGGCGGTGGAACAGGTCCTCGCGGAACCCGCCGGCAGCGATCTCCTCCTGCAGGTCGCGCGCCGTCGTGGCCAGGACACGCACGTCGATTTCGACCCGCGTCTTGCCGCCGTCTCGGGCATAGGACTGTTCGTGCAGCACCCGCGCCAGCCGTCCCTGCAGCGGCAGCGGCAGATCGGCGACCTCCTTGAGCACCAGCGTGCCGCCATGCGCCATCTCGAAGGCACCCGATACGCGCAGCGCCTCGGCCTCGGTGTCGCCGTCCGTACCGAACAGTTCGATCTCCAGCCGCTCCGCGGGCAGGGTCGAGCAATTGACGACGACGAACGGCCCGTCGGCCCGCTTCGATCCCTGGTGAATCAGCCGCGCGGCCGTTTCCTTGCCCGAGCCGGAGGCGCCGGCGATGAGCACGCGGCTGCCGGTCGGCGCCACCTTCTCGATCTGCGCCCGCACATTGCCCGCGTCGCTGGAGGAGCCCACGAAGGTCACCTCGCCGCCGGCACGGCGGCGCAGCGCCACGTTCTCGCGCTTCAGCTTGTCCGCCTCGATGGCGCGGTCGACGACGAGCAGCAGGCGATCAGCCTTGAAGGGCTTCTCGACGAAATCGTAGGCGCCGCTCTTGATCGCCGACACCGCGGTATCGATCGTGCCGTGGCCGCTGATCATCACGACGGGGATCGGCGGATCCTCGCGGCGGATGACCTCCAGGATCTGCAATCCGTCGAGCTCGCTGCCCTGCAGCCAGACGTCGAGGATGACGAGCGCCGGCCGGCGCTGGCGCACGGCGTCGATGGCTTCGGTACTGTTGTGGGCACGGCGCGCGGTGTGGCCCTCGTCCTCGAGGATGCCGGCGATCAGCGTGCAGATATCGCGTTCGTCGTCGACGATCAGAATATCGTGGGCCATGTCACTTCAAGCAGCCCGCATGGAACGGCGGGTCATTGTGCGGCTGTCGCGTGGGGGCGTGCCGACGCGATTTCCTTCGCGTCTCGCCGGAATACCAGACTGATGCGTGCACCGCCACCCTCGCGATCCTCCAGCAACAGGAACCCGCCATGGTCTTCCATGATCTTCTTGACGATCGCGAGACCGAGGCCCGTGCCCTTGCTGCGCGTCGTCATATAGGGCTCGGTCAGCCGCTCCCGCCCTTCCTTCGGCAGTCCGCGACCATTGTCTTCCACGACGATCTGCACGCCGGCCCCGTCCTCGCGCAAGGCCAGCGTGATCTCGCCCTGTGGCAATGGCGTGTCCGGCTTCTCGTCGCGACCCTCGATCGCCTCGGCGGAGTTCTTCAGGATATTGGTCAGGACCTGCGAGACCTGACGGCGGTCGCAGTTCAGCGGCACCGCATGAGCAGGCAGGTTCGCCGTGTAGCGGATGCCGGGATTGCCATTCCGTTGCAGGAAAAGCGCCTGCTGGCACATCTCCTTCGCATCCTCCTCCTTCACCGTCGGCCGTGGCATGCGGGCGAAGGACGAGAATTCGTCGACCATGCGCCCGATGTCGCCGACCTGCCGGACGATCGTGTCGGTGCACATCGTGAAAGTCTCGGGGTCGTCCTTGATCTGCTTCAGGTAACGGCGCTTCAGCCGCTCGGCAGAGAGCTGGATCGGTGTCAGAGGGTTCTTGATCTCGTGCGCGATGCGGCGGGCGACGTCGCCCCACGCCGCCATGCGTTGTGCCGACATCAGGTCGGTGACGTCGTCGAAGGTGACGACGAAGCCGGCGCCCGTGGCGGCGCTGATGCGGACCAGCAGGATCTGCCGCGCCCCGCGCTGCAGGATCTCGACCTGGCCCTGGGTCATCCGGTCGGGCCGCTCCGCCGCCTGTGTGACGAGCGGGCCCAGTTCCGGCATCACCGCGATCAGCGGCCGGCCGAGAACGCCGTCCTCGGGCAGGGCCAGCAGGTCGAGTGCGGAGCGGTTGGAGCGCATCACGATGCCCTCGCCATCGACGCTCAGCACGCCGGCGGAGACACCGGCGAGGACGGCGTCGGTCAGGCGGCGCCTCGTGTCGAGCTCGGTGTTGGCGTGCACCAGTTCGCCGCGCTGCTGTTCGATCTGGCTGGCCATGCGATTGAAGGAGCGCGCGAGCTGGCCCAGCTCGTCGTTCGGTGGCCCCTCCTCGACGCGGGCACTGAGATCGCCGCCCCGCACCTTCTCGGCCGCCAGCATGAGGCCGCCGATCGGCTCGGTCAGGCGCGTGGCGAACAGGATGGCGAGCCAGACCGCGGCCAGCAGCATCAGGAAGGCGATGGCGCCGCAGACCACGAAGAGGATGAGCTGGCTGCGACGCAGGGCCGATTCGATCTGCGAATAGAAGGAGCCTGCGAACTCGATGCTCTTGATATAGTCGACCACCCTGAGATCGACCGCGTGGCCGGTCGCGAGGAACAGCGGCTCGCCCACGAAGAGCTGCATCACGAAGTAGGCGCCGTTCGGCGATTCGATCTGGACCGGCCTCGCCTGGTTCACCGCTTGCCAGAGGAACTGGGCGGGCGGGATGGGATTGGCCATCCCCGTGGCATCCGGCGCCTTGGCCTGGGCGATCATACCCTTGTCGGCGTCGAGCACCGTGGCCTCGATGATCGGCCGTCCCTCGATCAGGCGCTCCAGCATCGCCTTGGTCGCCGCCGGATCGCGCACCGCGTCGACGCCTTCGGCCTGCAGCGGCGCGGAAATCGCCTCGATATCGTTCAGGATCTCCTGCTCGCGGGCGCGCCTCACCGGCTCGCCGATCGCGCGGGCCGCCTCATACGAGGCCTGCGAGGGCTTCACCACGAAATCGGTGAGGCTGATGACCAGCATCGACAGGATGATGGTGACGATGACGGTGGGCGTGATGGTGAAGACGCTGCAGACCAGCACCAGCCGCATGTGCAGGCGCGAGCCCGCCGCGCCGCGTCGCCGGTCGAGCCAGAGCTGGGTCAGGCGGACGGCCAGCACCGAAACCAGGGCGATCGCGATGACCAGGTCGGCCACAAGCAGGCCCATCATCCAGCCGCGCGTGCCGAAGGATTCCGGCACGAACCCGGCCAGCCACGCATAGGTCGCGCCGCCGGCCACCATGGCGAGAATAGCCAACGAGATGGCAGCGATGCGGCCGCTCAGGCTGCGAAGCACCTTGCTCATCTTGTCGCCCAAGCGTGAAACGCCCAGCGCAGCTGCCACGAAATCACCCGCCTCGGCGAACCTGCGGCGTGCGAACCACGGGGACGTCGAGGTCCTTTATCTTCTTGCGCAACGTATTGCGATTGAGCCCCAGGAGGCGGGCCGCGCGCAACTGATTCCCGCGCGTGGCCCCCAGCGCCAGGGCGAGCAGCGGCCGCTCGACCTCGGAAATGACACGATCGTACATGCCGTCCGGCGGCAGCCGGTCTCCGTGCGCGGCGAACAGCGACTGCAGATGGCGGTCGACGGCGTCGGCCAGCGAGATGTCGTCGCTCGCCTCCGAGGACGACGGCCCGTGATCGATCGCCGACACCGCGTCCGCAAGCTCGGTCTCGATCGTCTCGACACCGATGATCTCCTCGGAATAGAGCGCCGACAGACGGCGCACCAGGTTCACGAGTTCGCGCACGTTGCCCGGCCAGCGATGCTGCTTCAGCCGCGCCATCGCCTCGGGCGACAGGACCTTGGTCGGCAATCCGTCCGCGGTCGCCGCCTGGAGATAGTGGTTGGCCAGTTCGGGAATGTCGTCGAGCCGCTCGCGCAGCGGCGGCAGGCGAATCGGCACGACGTTGAGGCGATAGAACAGGTCCTCACGAAACAGGCCCTGCTGGATCTGGCGACGCAGGTCGCGATGGGTCGCCGCCACGATGCGCACGTTGGCCTTGATCGGCGTGCGGCCGCCGACCGTCATGTATTCGCCTTCCTGCAGCACGCGCAGCAGGCGGGTCTGCGCCTCGGGCGGCATGTCGCCGATCTCGTCGAGGAACAGCGTGCCGCCGGAGGCCTGTTCGAACTTGCCGGCCGAGCGCTGCACCGCGCCCGTGAAGGCGCCGCGCTCGTGGCCGAACAGCTCGCTCTCGATCAGCTCGCGCGGGATCGCGGCCATGTTGAGAGCGATGAAGGGACCCTTCCGGCGCTTGCCGTAGTCGTGCAACGCACGCGCGACCAGCTCCTTGCCGGCGCCCGACTCGCCCGTGACCATGACCGTGAGGTCGGTCGACATCAGGCGCGCGAGCGTGCGGTAGATTTCCTGCATCGCCGGCGACCGGCCGATCAGCGGCAGCCGCTCACCTTCCTCCGGCAATGCCGCTGCACGGGCCATCGACGCGGCCGGCGCCGATAGCGCACGGTTCACGACGGAGATCAGCTCGTTCAGATCGAATGGCTTGGGCAGGTATTCGAACGCGCCGCGTTCGGTCGCCCGGACAGCCGTGAGCAGGGTCGACTGGGCGCTCATGACGATGATGCGCAGGTCCGGCCGCAGCTTGCGAATACGCGGCACCAGGTCGAGGCCGTTCTCATCCGGCATCACCACGTCGGTGATGACCAGCTGGCCCTCCCCTTCCTGGACCCATTGCCAGAGCGTGGAGGCGGTTCCGGTGCTGCGGACCGTATGGCCCTGCCGGCCGAGGGCCTGGTGCAGGACGGTGCGGATGGCGCGGTCGTCGTCGGCGACGAGGATCGTGGTGCCGGCGCTCATGGCGCGGCCTGCGGGAACTGTAGCGGCAACATAACCCTGAATGACGTGCGGCCCGGCTCGCTATCGAACTCGATCGCTCCGCCATGGTCGTTGATGATCTTGGCGACCAAAGCAAGACCCAGGCCAGTTCCGGTCGGCTTGTTCGTGACGAATGCGTCGAACAGGTGACTGCGGATCTCGTCCGAGACGCCCCGGCCATTGTCGCGCACGGAAACGACCAGCGGCAGGTTCACCCTCGTCTGCTGGCCCGGCACGGCCAGACGCAGGCCATGACGATAGGCCGTGGAGAGTTCGATCTCCCGGTCGGAGTCGCCCGGCACCTCGCAGGCATTCTTCACCAGATTGAGGAACACCTGGATCAGCTGGTCTCGGTCGCCGTGCACGTCGGGCAGCGACGGATCGTAGGTTTCTACGAAGCGCACACCCTTGCCGAAGCCGTTCTGCGACAGCCTGCGGACATGGTTGAGGACCTGGTGGATGTTGATCGGCCCACGCTCGATCGGACGGCCGTCGGCGAAGGCTTCCATGCGGTCGACCAGCGCGACGATGCGGTCGGTCTCCTCGCAGATCAGCTCCGTCAGCTCGCGTTCCGAATCCGGCACCGACTGTTCAAGAAGCTGCGCGGCGCCGCGGATACCGGAGAGCGGGTTCTTCACCTCGTGCGCCAGCATGGCGGCCAGCGCGCTCACCGACCGGGCGGCGCTGCGATGAGACATCTGGCGGTCGATGTTGCGGGCGATGGTCTGCTCGACGAGCGAGATGGCGACCAGCCCATCGCTGTCGACGATCGGCGACAGGCGCAACGCGCAGAAGCGCGTGCCGATGCGCGGCGACGCAAGCGTAACGCCGTTCTCGGCGACCGCACCGCCGGTCGTCAGCACCTGTTCCAGCAGCGAGAAAAGCGGCGTGTCGTCGGGGATGAATTCGGTCAGCGGATGGCCGACCAGGCGGGCCCGGCCGACGCCGAAGAACTGCTCGGCCGAGAGGTTGGCGTAGTGCATCAGGCCGTTGGCATCGACGACGATGATCGCCTCCGAGAGCGAATCGAGGAGAGCCGTCGGAAACTGATCGCTCATGCCGTTCCGTTTGAGAGGGCGCAGGGACATCAGGCGGCCTGCCGCTCGACAGCCGGCAGGAAGAACGAGGCCAGCATGCTGCGCACCTTGTCCGCGTCGGTCTCGCGGTTCACCGCGGCGCGAAAGTCAGCCGATGCGGTCAGACCCTTGGAGTACCAGCCGAGATGCTTGCGCGCCATGCGCACGCCCGTCTCGAGGCCGTAATGCTGGAGCATCGCCTCGAAGTGCGTGCGCACCGCCGTGTACTGCTCGGCGATCGACGGATCGGGCACGCGCTCGCCGGTGCGCAGATAGCGGATCGCCTGATCGAGGAACCACGGGCGGCCGTAGGCACCGCGGCCAATCATGATGCCGTCCGCGCCCGACTGTTCGAGCGCCAGATCGACATCCTCGAGCGTGTTGATGTCGCCATTGGCGATCACCGGAAGCTTCGTCGCTTCCTTGACGGTGCGAATGAAGGCCCAGTCGGCGTGGCCGTCGTAGAAATCGCAGCGCGTGCGGCCGTGCACCGTCAGCATCTTGATGCCGCACTCTTCGGCAATGCGCGCCAGGTTCGGCGCGTTGCGGTTGGTCGAGTCCCAGCCGGTACGCATCTTGAGCGTCACCGGCAGCTTCACGGCCTTCACCGTCGCCTCGAGGATCTTCGCGGCATGGACCTCGTCGCGCATCAGCGAGGAGCCGGCATGGCCGTTCACGACCTTCTTCACCGGGCAGCCGAAATTGATGTCGATGATCGCCGCCCCGCGATCCTCGTTGAGCTTCGCGGCCTCGGCCATCACCTCGGGCTCGCAGCCGGCGAGCTGCACCGACATGGGGAATTCTTCCGGCGTGGTCTTCGCCATCAGCAGCGTCTTTCGGTTCTCGCGAACCATCGCGACCGAGGCGATCATCTCGGACACGACGAGACCTGCCCCGCGCCGCTTCACCATCTGGCGGAAGGGCAAGTCGCTGACGCCCGACAGAGGCGCCAGGATGACGGGGTCCTCGATGCGGACGGGGCCGATGTCGACGGGCTTGAGGCGGTGTGCGTTTTGCATTCTTTGTTCAGTTATTAGGCATCTTGTGCAGTGCACAATAATTAATCGAGCAATAGCGGGTCCCGTCGACCGGCGCAAGGGCCCGAAGTGCGCCCCCGTTAAAGCCTGCTAGATTACGCATAATGCGTAGAGTTACTGCCCTGATCGTCGCGGCCGGCCGCGGCAGCCGCTTTGGCGGCCCGCTGCCTAAGCAATATGCGCTTTTGGACGGCCAACCTGTCCTGCGCCGAACCATCGCTGCCTTCCAGGCCACCCCCGGCATCGACCGGGCCCTGGTCGTGATCGGACCCGGCGACGCCCCTCATTACGAGGCCGCGACTGCCGACCTCGGCCTCCCGGCCCCGATCGTGGGCGGCGCCAGCCGCCAGCAATCCGTCCTGAACGGGTTGGAGGCGCTGGCCGCCGATACGCCTCCGGACCTTGTCGCAATCCACGATGCCGCCCGCCCCTTCGTCCGCCCCGCCGACATCGAGGCCTGCCTGGACGCCGCATCGGCCGACGGGATCGACGGCGCCATCCTGGGCATACCGCTGGCCGACACTTTGAAACGCGTCGGTAGTGGAAACGCCGTGACGGAGACGGTGCCGCGCAACGATCTGTGGCGGGCGCAGACGCCGCAGGTCTTCCGCTTCGCTGCCCTGCTGGCCGCCCATCGCGCGGCGGCGGCGCTCGGCGCCGCGGAAACAACGGCGCTGACCGACGATGCGGCCGTCGCCGAGCGCGCCGGGCTGAAGGTTGTCATGGTCCCGGGCAGCGAGGATAACCGCAAGATCACCACCGCCGACGATCTCAGCCCTGCCCGCATGGAAACGCGCACCGCCTTCGGCTTCGACGTGCACGGCTTCGCCGCCGGCAACGCCGTCATGCTGGGCGGCGTCGCCGTTCCGCACAGCCAGGCGCTGGCCGGCCATTCCGATGCCGACGTCGCGCTGCATGCGCTGACCGACGCCGTGCTGGGCACGATCGGCGCCGGCGACATCGGCAAGCATTTCCCGCCCTCCGATCCGCAATGGCGCGGCGCCTCCTCCGACCGCTTCCTGCGCCATGCCGTCGATCTCGTGTCGGGTCGCGGCGGCCGCATCGTTCATCTCGATGTCACGATCGTCTGCGAAGCCCCGAAGGTCGGCCCGCATCGTGACGCCATGGTGAAGAGCATCGCGGCGATCGCGGGCGTTGCCGCCGATCGGGTCAGCGTGAAGGCCACGACGACCGAGGGATTGGGTTTCACCGGCCGCCGCGAAGGCATCGCGGCCCAGGCCATCGCGACCGTAGAACTGCCAGGGAGATGAACGGCGAATGTTCGATCACGAGATGCGCGAAGCCGCGGAGCATGTCCTGTTCACCTGCCGCAAGCGCGGCTTCAAGGTTGCGACCGCGGAGTCTTGCACCGGCGGCCTGATCGCCGCCGCCCTCACCGCCATTGCCGGCTCGTCCGACGTTGTCGACCGCGGTTTCGTCACTTATTCCAACGAGGCCAAGCGCGAGATGCTGGACGTGCCGTGGGACGCAATCGTGAGCCATGGCGCCGTGAGCGAGCCGGTGGCACGGGCCATGGCCATGGGCGCCCTCGCCAAATCAGGCGCGCAGCTCTCGGTCTCGGTGACGGGTGTCGCCGGTCCCGGCGGCGGCTCAGTGGAAAAGCCCGTCGGCCTCGTCCATTTCGGCGCGGCCCGCACGGGTTTCGAGCCGATCGCCGAGCATCACGTGTTTCCCGGCGATCGCGACGGCATCCGCCGCCTCACGGTGATCACCGCGCTCACGATGCTGGCGAAGCTGGCGGAACGGTAGAGGAAGGATCCCTCACTTCGTTCGGGATGACACCGTTTTCGTGTCAGCGCACTGCGCCAATCCCAATAGTCGTGTCATCCCGAACGAAGTGAGGGATCCTTCGCGTCCGCCTTCGGCTTCCCGTAGAGCTGCGCCGCCCTCGCTTCGAACGCGGACACCATGCGGCGGACGGCTTCGGCGAACAGGAGCTGCACCGTCTTCTGCAGCAGCAGCGAGCGGAAATCGAATTCGAGCTCGAAGTCGATCTGCGTACCGTCGGGATGGGGACGGAAGATCCAGCGGCTCTTCAGCAGCCGGAACGGGCCCTCGATGCCGGTCGTATCGATGCGCGGGCCTTCCGGATCGTCGGGCGCCCGCACGACGCGCGAGACGAACTTCTCGTGGAACGGGCCGAAGCCGATCGCCAGTTCGGCGATCTCGACCGTCGGGCTCTCGCGGCGGCGGATGCGGCCGGCGAAGCACCAGGGCAGGAATTCCGGGTAGCGCGCCACGTCGGCCACCAGCTGGAAGAGCTGGAGCGGCTGATACGGGACGACGCGACGCTCCTGGTGACGGGTGGACAAGAAGCGATCAGCCCTTCAGTTGGGCGAGGCGCGCGGCCTTGAGGCGCGCGAAGTCGTCGCCCGCGTGATAGCTCGACCGGGTCAGCGGCGAGGACGAGACCATCAGGAAGCCCTTGGCGCGCGCCATCTGGGCCAGCTCCGAGAACTCGGCCGGCGTCCAGAAGCGGTCAAGCGCGGCATGCTTGGGCGTCGGCTGCAGGTATTGCCCGATCGTCAGGAAATCGACGTCGGCGGCGCGCAGGTCGTCCATCACCTGCAGGATCTCCTCGCGTGTCTCGCCCAGCCCGACCATCAGGCCGGACTTGGTGAACATCGCGGGATCGATCTCCTTCACCCGCGACAGAAGCCGCAACGAGGTGAAGTAGCGCGCGCCGGGCCGGATGGTCGGATAGAGGCGCGGCACGGTCTCGAGATTGTGGTTGAAGACGTCTGGCCGCGACGCGACCACCGTCTCGATGGCACCCGGCTTGCGCATGAAGTCCGGCGTCAGGATCTCGACGGTTGTCGTCGGCGCCGACTTGTGCAGCGCCGTGATCACCTCGGCAAAGTGCCCTGCTCCGCCATCATCGAGATCGTCGCGGTCGACCGAGGTCACCACGACATGGCCGAGGCCGAGCTTGCCCACGGCTTCGGCGATGTTGGCCGGCTCGTGCGGATTGAGCGCGCCCGGCTTGCCGGTCGCCACGTTGCAGAATGCGCAGGCCCGCGTGCAGGTCTCGCCCATGATCATGAAGGTCGCGTGCTTCTGCTTCCAGCACTCGCCGATGTTCGGGCAGGCCGCCTCCTCGCAGACGGTCGAAAGACCGTACTGGCGCATCAGCTTCTTGGTCTCGGCATATTCCGGCGAGTTGGGCGCACGCACCCTGATCCAATCCGGCTTGCGCGGGATAGGATTGTCGGGGCGATGGGCCTTCTCCGGGTGGCGTTCCGCCCGGGTGAGCGAGAGCTTGTCGAGTGTTCCGTCCATGACGGGGCTAGATATGGAGCGTCCGGCCGTACGCCGCCAGTACCGACTCGTGCATCATCTCGGAAAGGGTGGGATGCGGGAACACCGTGGCCATCAGCTCGGCCTCGGTCGTCTCCAGCGTCTTGGCGACGCTGTAGCCCTGGATAAGCTCGGTCACCTCGGCGCCGATCATGTGGGCGCCCAGAAGTTCGCCGGTCTTGGCATCGAAGATCGTCTTGATGAAACCCTCGGGCTCACCAAGGGCAATCGCCTTGCCGTTGCCGATGAACGGGAACTTGCCGACCTTGAGTTCCAGCCCCTTGGCCTTGGCCGCGGCCTCGGTGAGGCCAATGCTCGCCACCTGCGGTTGGCAGTAGGTGCAGCCCGGGATGTTCTCGGTCTTCATCGGGTGCACGCCCTTCACGCCCGCGATCTTCTCGACCACCAGCACGCCCTCGTGCATCGCCTTGTGGGCGAGCCACGGCGGGCCGGCCACGTCGCCGATCGCATAGACGTTCGGCTCGCCGGTGAAGCCCCACTGGTCGATCACGATGTGGGTCTTCTCGACCTTCACCTTGGTGCCTTCGAGGCCCAGGTTCTCCACATTGCCCACGATGCCAACGGCGCTGATGACGCGGTCGACCGTGATCTCCTGCGCCTTGCCGCCGACCGTGATGGTGGCCGTGACATTGTTGGCGCCCTTCTTCAGGTTCGACACGGTGGCGCTGGTCAGGATCTTCATGCCCTGCTTCTCGAACGCCTTCTTGGCGAACGCGGACACCTCGGCATCCTCGACAGGCAGCACACGGTCCATGACCTCGGCCACCGTCACCTCGGCGCCCATGGTCCGGTAGAAGCTCGCGAACTCGATGCCGATCGCGCCGGAGCCGATCACCAGCAGCGACTTCGGGAACTCCGGCGGCACCATCGCTTCCTTGTAGCTCCAGACCAGCTTACCGTCGGCCTCGAGGCCGGGAAGCTGACGGGCGCGCGCGCCGGTGGCCAGGATCACGTTCTTGTAGGAGAACGTCGCGTTGCTCTTGTCCTTCATCGCGACCGCGATCTTGCCGGCGCCGGCCAACTTGGCCGTGCCGTCGAACACCGTGATCTTGTTCTTCTTCATCAGCATCGAGACGCCGTTGCTGAGCTGGCTCGCGACCTTGCGCGAGCGCTCGACGATCTTCTTGGGATCGAACGAGACGTCCTTCACCGACAGGCCATAGGCGTCAGCATGCTTGATGAGGCCGTAGACCTCCGAGGTGCGCAGCAGCGCCTTGGTCGGGATGCAGCCCCAGTTGAGGCAGATGCCGCCCATATGCTCGCGCTCGACCACCGCGGTCTTGAGCCCGAGCTGCGCGGCACGGATGGCGGCGACGTAGCCGCCCGGCCCGCCGCCCACGACGATGAGATCGAAGCTGGTTTCGGCCATGTCTATCTCCTAGGCCAGCATCGCGGCGGGTTGCTCGATATAGGCCTTGAGCGTCTGCAGGAACTGCGCCCCCATCGCGCCGTCGACCACGCGGTGATCGACGGCCAGGGTGCAGCTCATGATGTTGCGGATGACCATCTCGCCCTTGCGGATGACCACCCGCTCCTCACCCGCACCCACCGCCAGGATCATCGCCTGTGGCGTGTTGATGATGGCGCCGAAGTCGCGGATGCCGAACATGCCGAGGTTGGAGATGGTGAAGCCGCCGCCCTGGAACTCCTCGAGCTTAAGCTTGCCGCTCTTGGCGCGGCTGGCGAGGTCCTTCATCTCGATCGAGATCTGGGCCAGGCCCTTCATGTCGGCATTGCGCACGATCGGCGTGATGAGGCCGCGATCCGTGGCGACGGCGACGGAGATGTCGACCGCGCCGTACTGGATCATTTCCTCCTCGGTCCACGAGGCGTTGCACTCCGGATGGTCGCGCAGCGCCTTGGCGCAGGCCTTGATCACCATGTCGTTGACCGAGACCTTGGTGCCCTTCTTCTCGACGACGGCGTTGATGGCGGTGCGCGCGGTCAGCAGCGCATCGATCTCGAAATCCACCGTCAGATAGAAGTGCGGGACCGTCTGCTTGGACTCGAGCATGCGCCGCGCGATGACCTTGCGGATGCTCGTGTGCGGCACGCGGCTATCGCCCGGGGCGACGAACACCGGCTGGCCGCCCGCGGCCGGGGCTGGAGCAGCAGCCTTCGGCGCGGCTTTCGGAGCCGCGGCAGGCGCAGCGCCCGGCTTGGCATTCTCGACGTCGGCTTTGACGATGCGGCCGTTCGGGCCGGAGCCCTTGATGCCGGCGAGGTCGATGCCCTTCTCCGCCGCGATGCGCTTGGCCAGCGGCGAGGCGAAAATGCGGGCGCCGCCTGAAGCCGCGGCAGGCTGGGCCGCGGGCTTGGCGGACGGTGCAGGAGCAGCAGTCGGAGCCGGTGCCGCCGGCTTTTCAGCGGGCTTCTCTTCAGCCTTGGCGGCCGGTGCGGCAGCAGCCGGCGCGGCCGATTTCGCCACTTCCTTCTCGCCCTCTTCGAGCAGGACGGCGATGACGGCGTTCACCTTCACGCCTTCGGTGCCTTCCTCGACCAGGATCTGGCCGACCTTGCCCTCGTCCACGGCCTCGACTTCCATCGTTGCCTTGTCGGTCTCGATCTCGCAGACCACCTGGCCGGACTTGACCGTGTCACCGACCTTGACGTGCCACTTGGCGAGCTTGCCCTCCGTCATGGTGGGCGACAGCGCGGGCATCAGGATGTTGATCGACATGCCGGATCTCCCGCCTCAGCGATTGCAGACCGCGCGCGCGGCCTCGACGATGTGGGTCGGCTGCGGCAGCGCCATCTTCTCGAGGTTCGCCGCATAGGGCAGCGGCACGTCGAGACCGGCCACGCGCTTCACCGGCGCATCGAGATAGTCGAACGCCTCCTCCATCATCAGCGCCGACAGTTCGGCGCCGATGCCGGCGAACGGCCAGCCCTCCTCGCAGGAGACGAGCCGGTTGGTCTTCTTGACCGACTGGACGATAGTCTCGCTGTCGAACGGGCGCAGCGAGCGCAGGTTGATCACCTCGGCGTCGATGCCGTGCTTGGCCAGCTCCTCGGCCGCCTGCAGCGCCTTGCCGACCATGATCGAGAAAGCGACGATCGTGACGTCCTTGCCCTGCCGCTCGATCTTGGCCTTGCCGATCGGCAGCACGAAGTCGGGGTCTTCCGGCACGTCGAACGACTGGCCGTAAAGGATCTCGTTCTCGAGGAAGATCACCGGGTTCGGGTCGCGGATCGCAGCACGCAACAAGCCCTTGGCGTCGGCCGCGCTCCACGGCGCCAGAACCCGCAGGCCCGGCACATGGGCGTACCAGCTCGCGTAGCACTGCGAATGCTGGGCGGCGACGCGCGAGGCCGCGCCGTTGGGGCCGCGGAACACGATCGGGCAGGTCATCTGGCCACCCGACATGTAGTGCGTCTTGGCTGCCGAGTTGATGATCTGGTCGATCGCCTGCATGGCGAAGTTGAAGGTCATGAACTCGACGATCGGCTTCAGGCCGCCGAACGCCGCGCCCACGCCGAGCCCGGCGAAGCCGTGCTCGGTGATCGGCGTATCGATGACGCGCTTCTCACCGAACTCCTCCAGCAAGCCCTGGCTGATCTTGTAGGCGCCCTGGTACTGGGCGACTTCCTCGCCCATCAGGAACACCGACTGGTCGGCGCGCATCTCGGCGGCCATCGCGTCGCGCAGTGCCTCGCGCACGGTGATGTGCTGAGTCCCGCCCTTCCATTCCGGCTCGGGTGCCGGCGCGGCGACGGCGGGAGCCGCCGGAGCAGCTTCGACTTTCGGTTTCGCTTCAGCCTTGGGCGCCTCGTCCTTCGGTGCCTCGGCCTTGGCGGCGGGCGCCGGCGTCTCGACATCGGCGGCGCTTTCGCCCTCGCCGGCCAGGACGCAGATCGGCGTGTTCACCGCGACGCCCTCGGTGCCTTCCTCGATGAGTATCTTGGCAACGGTGCCTTCGTCGACCGCCTCGACTTCCATCGTGGCCTTGTCGGTCTCGATCTCGCAGATCACCTGGCCGGACTTCACGGCATCGCCAACCTTGACGTGCCACTTCGCAAGCTTGCCCTCGGTCATGGTCGGCGACAGGGCAGGCATAAGAACCTGAGTGCTCATGGGATCAGGCCTCAACCAGGATGTCGGTCCACAGCTCCGAAGGATCGGGCTCGGGACTATGTTGCGAGAACTCGGCGGCGTCGTTCACGATCTTGCGGATCTCGGTATCGACCGCCTTGAGGGCGGCCTCGTCGACGATCTTGGCGTCGAGCATGCGCTTGCGGACCTGCTCGATCGGATCGCGCTCGTTGCGGAACTTGTCGACCTCTTCCTTGGTCCGGTACTTGGCCGGATCGCTCATGGAGTGGCCGCGATAGCGATAGGTCTGCATCTCGAGGATGTACGGCCCCTGCCCGCTGCGCGCATGCTCGATGGCCTTCTCGCCGGCCGCTCGCACTGCCAGCACGTCCATGCCGTCGACCCGCTCACCCGGGATACCGAAGGACTCGCCATGCTTGTAGAGCTCGGTGGTGGCAGAGGCGCGCTCGACCGAGGTGCCCATGCCGTAGCGGTTGTTCTCGATGATGTAGACCACGGGGAGCTTCCAGAGCGCTGCCATGTTCATGGCCTCGTAGACCTGACCCTGGTTGGCGCTGCCGTCGCCGAAGTAGGTCAGCGAGACGTTCTTGTCGCCATTGTACTTGTGCGCGAAGGCAAGACCGGTGCCGATCGGTACCTGGGCGCCCACGATGCCATGGCCGCCATAAAAGCTCTTCTCACGGCTGAACATGTGCATCGAGCCGCCCTTGCCCTTGGAATAGCCGCCGCTGCGGCCCGTCAGCTCGGCCATGACGCCCTTGGGGTCCATGCCGCAGGCCAGCATGTGGCCGTGATCGCGGTAGGAGGTGATGACGGCGTCCTTGTCGACGACGCTGGCCTGCATGCCGACCACGACCGCTTCCTGGCCGATGTAGAGGTGGCAGAAGCCGCCGATCAGGCCCATGCCGTAGAGCTGGCCCGCCCGCTCCTCGAAGCGGCGGATCAGGAGCATGTCGCGATAGAAGGCCTTGAGCTGGTCGGGGCTCACGCTGTTGTCGCCCGCCCCCTTCGCCGAAGATTGCGGCGGCGACTTCGCCTTGGCGGGAGAAGTTTCGTCTTTCGGCTTCGTGGCCGGCTTCGCCATGGCAGTCCCCTCGTGAACTCGCTTCGGCTTATAGCATCGCAGAGGGCGATGTGTTTGATCTAGCAGGAAAAAACAGACTCGCGACGCGTGCGCCGCAGCAATTGAGCGATTGTTTGCAAAGGATGGATCGCACCGGACAGTTTCTTTCAGATGACCGCGAGGCGAACCTTGATCAGCGCGTCATCGATCCGGAATACGTCACCGCGTCGGCATGAAGACGATGATGTCGTCCTTGCGTGCGAAGTTCAGGAGCACGCGCGCGCGCTCGTCCAGCATGTCTGGTTCGAGGCTCTGGTTGCGCAAGGCAGCAACCCGCCGCTCCCAGATCTTCCGGGTGGTCTCCGCTTCGGCGAGATTCTGCTCGGCGATCAGCACTTCACGCTGCAGATGGGCCATGGCCAGCAAGCCGCGGTCGCCATTCACCAGATGGTATCCGAAATAGCCGAATACCGTGGCGAAGACGACGGGAGCCAAAATCTGACGTGGTCTCAACAACATATGCGGCGTTCCTGCAGGCATATGGCAACATATTGTGGCCTTCCGTCAAGATTTTTCGTTTAATTGGAGGCTCTTAGCGGCGTTGAAACGGGATCAGACGATATGAGCGACCTGATCATCTGGACCTACGACTGGGTACCCAAGGGACCGCGCGGTTTCGTGCGCGACCTCAGGCTCCGCTGGGCCTGCGAGGAAGCAGGCCTTCCCTATTCCGTTCGGACCGTCGCGTTCGACGGGCGGGAGACGAACCATCTCGAACAACAGCCGTTCGGCCAGGTCCCGTTCCTGAGCGACGGCGACCTCGAAATGTTCGAGAGCGGCGCCGGCCTTATGCATCTCGCCCGCAAGAGCGAGACGTTGATGCCGCGCGATCCGGCCGGTGAAGCCGCAACTACGGAATGGATGTTCGCCGCGCTCAATTCGATCGAAATGGTAAGCGTGCCCTGGTGGTTCCTGACCATGACGGGCCAGCAGGACAATGCCCTCACCGCCTGGATGGGCAACCGCCTCGCCCAGCTCGAGAAGGTCTTAGGCGAACGGGAATGGCTGGCGGCCGACCGGTTCACCGCCGCGGACTTGCTGATGGCCGATGTCCTGCGCGTCGGGAAGGTCCGGGCCTTTGGCGACCGGCCCGCGACCGAGGCCTATGTGAAGCGCGTCACGGATCGCCCTGCCTTCAGGAAGGCGCACGCCGACCAGATGGCGCACTTCGCCGCTGCCGACGCGAAGAGAGCAGTAGCTGAGATGGGGGGCTCAAATGCTGACATCCGTACGCAGTAGAAATAGCTTGTAACGATGCCGCCTGAGCTCTTCGCATTGCTAGTCGCTATCGCTATCGGTGCATTTGCGGGCATGAGATTTGAGCGCTTCCTTTCGAGGCGGCGGAGGCGAGCATGGCGAGAGAGCGACCGTTTTCGTTGGAGTCGGCTGTACCAGGGACCACGCTTTGCAGCTAAGCCTTCGTCAACGTTTCCTAATCAGGACATCTCGAAGCAACCCGATGCGGCCGATCAGCTGCGAGTCGTGATGGCTGCGAACTTCTCGACTCAATCGCTGCTTAACAAAGGCGAAGCCCGCGTATTTCGGGAACTCAACCGGTTCGTGACTGATCGCAATCCAGCATGGCACGTTATGGCTCAAGTTTCTCTAGGCGAGGTACTCCAAAGCAAGGATGCGAAGGCATATGGCTGTATCAATTCGAAGCGAGTTGACTTGCTGTTAATGGATAGTGACTACAGGCCTCGACACGCCATCGAATATCAGGGCGGCGCGCATCATCAAGGGACCGCGGCAGCACGCGACGCAGTGAAGAGGGAAGCATTGCGGCGAGCCGGAGTCGGCTATCACGAAGTTGTTGCTGGGTACACGACACCCGCCGAGCTCCGACAGTTAGTCGAGAAACTCGTAGATAAGCCTGACACCCAACATTCGCCGTTAGCACCCTGAACCACGCCTCTTAATCAGCTTGTTCTCGGGGCTTGAGCGCCCACCAGAGGCCTGCGAGGACACAGGCGAGGCCCAGCAGCGCGGCGACTGGCAGCGGCTCGCCGAGCAGCATCGTGCCGCCCAACGCCGCCGTCACGGGACCGAGGCCCAGAAAGATCGTAACCAGCGTCGGCGGCGCGTTGCCCAGCGCGTAGGCCCAGAGAAAGAAGCCGATGCCGCTCGATACACCGATGAAGACGATGGCGGCACACTCACCGAAGGTGAAGCGCGGCCAGGCCAGGAAGAAGCCCTCGGCAGCGGCAATGCCTGCAAGCGCCAGGACCGCCACGAACATCGCGAAAGACGTCACATGCAGGGCGGAATAGCGCACGACATAGCGCGCATAGAAGATCGAGCAGACAGCGCCGCAAAAGGCCGCGCCGAGGGCCGACAGCGTGCCGAACCAGACCGATCCCTGCAGCGGCTGCGCCGTCATCGCGGCCCCTCCCAGCGCAATGGCCACGCCGGCGAAGGTGAGCAGCGAACCGCCGACCTTGGCCGGCGTGAAGCGCTCGCGGCCAAGCAACGCCGAGAGGATCATCGTCATCAGCGGGAAGGTCGAGAAGAGCAGCGAGGCTCGCGCCGCCGGAATGTGCAGCAGCGAATAGTTCAGCAGCACCATCAGCGCCGCGAACTGGCAGATGCCCAGCAGCCCGATCGGCAGGAGATCGCGGACGGCGATGCGATGCCACGGCCGGAGCCACAGCGCCGGCACGAGGCAGATCAGCCCGATGAGATACCTCAGGAAGCCGAGCGAGCCCGGCCCCGCCGCGTCGACGACGAAACGCGTAGCCACCATGGCGGCGCCGACCTGGATGCCGGTTCCGGCCGCGGCCCAGAGCGGGCCGGGTCGCTTCACAGGTCGAGGTTCCAGAACTGCCCGACCAACTTCTTGCCGAAGCTGTCGTGCTTTTCTTCCTTGATGAGGCGGAAGCCCGCCGCGATGTAGATCTTGCGCGCCGAGACCAGGATATCGTTGGTCCACAACATCAGCTTCTTGTAGCCCTTGGCGCGGGCATCCTCGATGCAGGCGGCGACCAGGGCCTGGCCGATGCCGAGGCCGCGCGCCGTCGACTCGACATAGAGCATGCGGAGCTGGCCCGTCGTCTTACCGGCGCGCACGAGGAAGACGGAGCCCACGATCTCGCCATTACGCTCGGCGATCCAGCAATTGTCGGACTTCGGGTCGAACTTCTTGATGAACTTGGCCGAGATCTCCGCGAGCATCGCCTCGAAGGTGCCGTCCCAGCCGAATTCATTGGCATAGAGCTGGGTCTGGCGGCGGATGATCCAGCCCATGTCGCCCGGCTGGTGCGGCCGCAGGGTGAACGGCACCCGCTTCTCCGGCGGCTCGTCGAGCAGCTGCTGCACGGTTTCCAGCGCCTTTACGAGCCTGTCCTGACGGTCGACCGGCAGCTCGGCCAGCAGCCTGGCGATGTCCTGCCGCGACTGCTCGTTCATGGCGCCCCAGAGCTTCTGGCCCTTGGGCGTCAGCGTCAGCTCGGTCTGGCGCTTGTCCGCCTGCGAGCGCGTGCGAGCAACGCAGCTCCTCTTCTCCAGCCCCTGCAGCATGCGGCTCACGTAACCGGGATCGAGGCCGAGGTCGCGGCACAGCTCCTGCGCGGTCGGCCGGTCGCGGTTGGCGATTTCGTAGACGAGGCGCCCTTCCGGCAAGGTGAAGGGGCTGTGCAGGAGGGTCTCCTCCAGCACGCCGATACGACGGGTATAGAAGCGCGAAAAACGACGAACCGCTTCGATGCGGGACGCGAGCGACGACGCTGCCATGGCAACCTCCGATAAGGTTGCCATCGTCAATCAATTAATTGACTTCGTCAACTATTGGTCGGACGGATTGAGGATCCTTCGCTGCGCTCAGGATGACACCCGTCTTGGATTTGGCGTGCTGCGCAGTTCCCAATAGCGGTGTCCTCCTGAGCGCCGCGAAGGATCCTTGCTCTTCCTCTCAAAATGAAAAAGGGCCGCCGCAGCGACCCTTGATCATCTCAGTCCAGCCTGCGCTTACCCGCGCAGGATCGACGTGCCGGCGTAGCGGGCCTGGGTGCCGAGCTGCTCCTCGATGCGCAGGAGCTGGTTGTACTTGGCCAGGCGATCCGAGCGCGACAGCGAGCCGGTCTTGATCTGGCCGCAGTTGGTGGCGACCGCGAGGTCGGCGATCGTCGAGTCCTCAGTCTCGCCCGAGCGGTGGGACATGACGGCGCCGTAGCTGGCGTTGCGCGCCATGGAGACCGCTTCCATCGTCTCGGTCAGCGTGCCGATCTGGTTCACCTTGACCAGGATCGCGTTGGCGAGGCCATCCTTGATGCCCTGCTCCAGCCGCTTCGGGTTGGTGACGAACAGGTCGTCGCCGACCAGCTGGATCTTCTTGCCGAGCTTGTCGGTGATGGCCTTCCAGCCCTTCATGTCGTCCTCGGCCATGCCGTCCTCGATCGACACGATCGGGTAGCGCTTCACGAGATCGGCGTAGTAGTCGACCATGCCGGCGGCATCGAACGACTTGCCCTCGCCTTCCATCTCGTACCTGCCCTTCTTGAAGAATTCGGTCGAGGCCGGGTCGAGCGCCAGCATCACGTCCTCACCGGGCTTGTAGCCGGCCTTCTCGATCGCCTTCATGACGAAGGACAGGGCCTCGTCGGCGGTGGCGAGGTTCGGGGCGAAGCCGCCCTCGTCGCCCACGTTGGTGTTGTGGCCGGCGTCATGGAGCTGGCCGCGCAGCGCGTGGAAGACCTCCGCACCCATGCGCAGCGCATCGGCGAAGCGATCCGCCTTCACCGGCATGATCATGAATTCCTGGATGTCGATCGGGTTGTCGGCATGGGCGCCGCCGTTGATGATGTTCATCAGCGGCACCGGCAGCACCGAGGCTTGGCTGCCGCCGACATAGCGGTAGAGCGGCAAGCCGCTTTCCATGGCGGCGGCCTTGGCGACCGCCAGGGAGGCGCCGAGGATCGCGTTGGCGCCGAGGCGGCCCTTGTTCGGGGTGCCGTCGAGCTCGATCATGGCGCGGTCGATCTTGATCTGCTCCAGGGCGTCGAGGCCGGACAGCAGGTCCATGATCTCGCCGTTCACCGCGGCGACGGCCTTCAGCACGCCCTTGCCGCCATAGCGCTTCTTGTCGCCGTCGCGCAGCTCGACCGCCTCATGCGCGCCGGTCGAGGCGCCGGACGGAACCGCCGCGCGGCCGATCGCGCCGCTGTCGAGTTCGACCTCGACTTCGACCGTGGGATTGCCACGGCTGTCGAGGATTTCGCGGCCGCGGACTTCAGCTATGGCGCTCATGAGAAAAACTCCTGTTGGGCGCGGCCTGTCTAGCCCGCGCGGACGGCGGGGAGCAAGTGACGCGATGGCACGCGCTTCCTATACTTCCCGGCCAGAATTGCAGCCGCCTGGGAGAAAACAATGCCCGACCAGACCCATCACCATCAGGCCACCGCCTCCGTCGAAGCGCGCACCGACGCCATCGAGGCCGCCTTCCAGGAACGCGGCATGGAGCCGGCCAATTTCATCCGCGAGTTCAAGCATCTCGCCGAGGAGGAATGGGTTCCGGAGAACGGTGCAAGGGTCGTTGCCAAGGCCTGGACCGATCCCGCCTTCCGCGAGCGCCTGCTCGCCAACGGGCGCGAGGCGGTGACCGAGCTGGGCCTGTCGATGCCGCCGCATCACCGGCACCTGGTCGTGCTGGAGAACACGCCGAAGGTCCACAACGTGATCTGCTGCACCCTCTGCTCGTGCACGGCTTTCTCGATCATTGGCCTGCCCCCGGACTGGTACAAGGACCTGGAATATCGCGCCCGCGTCGTGCGCCAGTCGCGCACCGTGCTGAAGGAAATGGGCCTCGAGCTGCCGGCCGACATGGAGATCCGCGTCTGGGATACGACGGCCGACACCCGCTACATGGTCCTTCCGGTGCGCCCCGCCGGCACCGAGGGCTGGTCCGAGGAGAAGCTCGCCGGGCTCGTCACCAAGGACGCCATGATCGGCGTCTCGCGTCTCTAGGAACGAGGTCGATCATGGACGGCATGCACGATCTCGGCGGCAAGCAGGGCTTTGGCCGCATCCGCTATTCGCTGCGCGCGGAGACCTTCCACGAGCCGTGGGAGAAGCGGGTCAACGCGCTCTACTCGCTGGCCGTGAAGCTCGGCATCTTCAACATGGACGAGTACCGCCACGCCATCGAGCGCATGGAGCCGCGGCACTACCTGTCAGCCAGCTACTACGAGCGTTCGCTGACCAGCCTCGCGACGCTCTGCGTCGAGAAGGGCATCCTGACGCAAGAGGAGCTGGAGCGCCGCGCCCAGGGCGCCTTCCCCCTCTCCTCGCCCAGCGCCCCCGGCCGCGGCAACGTCGCCACGCGCGAGACGCTGAAGGTCGGCGACAAGGTCACGGTGAAGACCGATTACGTTCCTGGCCATGTCCGCATGCCGGGCTACATCCGCGGCAAGAGCGGCGTAGTGGTCGGCGTCTCGCCCGCCTACCCGTTCCCCGACGCCCACGGTCACGGCATCAAGGCCGACGACGAGCCGACCTACGATGTCCGCTTCGACTCCCGCGACCTGTGGTCGGACTCGGCCGACCAGGCCTTCGTCCATGTCGGCGTCTTCGAGAGCTACCTCGAGCGCGCGAGGTAGGGCGATGCCTGCCGATGCGATCCGGCCGGTTCTCGCAGCGAAGGTAGATGCGATGGTGCGCCGGTCGGCTGAGAGGCTGACGGCGCTGCTTCACGACGACTTCGTCTACGTGAATGCCAGCGGCACGCACTTCGACAAGGCAGGCTATGTCGAGACCTACTGCACATCCGGCAGAGTCGTCTTCCTCGAGCAGCAGATCGACGATCTCTCGGTCAGGGAATTTCCCGGCTTTGCCGTGGCGACCCTAACCCTGCGCGACCGATTCAGTGCTGGCGGACGTGAAGTCCAGGCGACCTACCGCTCGCTCTGCGTATTCGCCGAGGTAGATGGCCGGTGGCTGTGGGCGGCCGGCCAGACGATGCCGGCTTCCTAAGAGTCTGAAAGAG